>Ga0335069_10012209_pt1 | contig 12091 bp, 8 predicted proteins | sample Lox_Sample_11_FD_206714 | JGI IMG/M metagenome (GOLD analysis project Ga0335069, IMG submission 206714) | Soil microbial communities from Loxahatchee National Wildlife Refuge, Florida, United States - Lox_Sample_1.1 | ecosystem: Environmental > Terrestrial > Soil > Wetlands | place: USA: Florida...
TTTGTCCTGAATTACGGCGCGGCGGGCTGCTACGCGCCGCCCTGCCGTTCGTTCTGGCCGGCAAGGACAATTTCAAGACTGTTCGGCGTCTCGATGACGCTCCGCATCGCTGTTTCGGCGGCAATTCGAAGGCGACCGAGAGCACACGATCATGGCGTATGCTTTGCTTTACGCTCAGGCAGTCGACACATGACCCACGGGGGCACCCCCTCCGTGACGGCCCTCCGAAAACGGACGGACCGCAAAGGAAAACAGGTCGGGAAAAAAACATCGCCCTGAGGGAGGAGACACCATGAAGGCTCTCACAAACCATGAAGGCTTCACGTTGATCGAACTGCTGGTCGTCGTGGCAATCATTGGCATCCTGGCGTCAATCGCGATTCCGCAGTTCGCGCTTTATCGCCAGAGGGGATTCGATGCGCGTGCCGAATCCGACCTGCGGAACGCAGCCACAGCCGAAGAGGCGACTTTTGCGGTCACCAACGCCTACGTCGCCTGCACCGAATCAGACTGCAACACCAAGATGAACTTCAAGCCGTCGAGCGGCGTCAAGCTCTCCATGGTCCCGGTCGGCACTGCCGGCTTCAGCGGAACTGCCAGGCATGACAACGGCGCCATCACCTGGACCTACGACAGCAGCGCGGGCGGCATCACGAACCCGTAAGCAGACTCAGCAAAACTGCGCAGCAGTGAGAGGCGACTTCACTTCCCAGCACTGCGTCGACTCATCACTGCTGCGCGCCGGCCTCAGCAGGCGCCAGTCTGGAAGCACGGCCGGCCGGGCGCCGGGCGTGTAACCCCTCCGACGTCCAGACGATCACAGAAAGCACGAAGGGGATTCCTGCCTTTCGTGCTTCGCTATTTCGTGCTTTCGTGAGAAAGTCTAGCGATGCAGTTACGTGACAAAGTCGCCGTCGTCACAGGCGGCGCTCATGGCATCGGGGCGGCGCTGGCGCACGGCTTTGCGACGGAAGGAGCGCGCACAGTCGTGATCGTCGATCTCGACGTGGCGCACGCCGAGGCGGTGGCGGCTGCGGTCGGCGGCATCGCTCTCCAGGCCGACGTCGGTGTCGAGGCAGATATCGTGCGGGTCGTGCGCGAGACCGAGCAGCGCTGCGGCTGCATCGACCTGTGGTGCTCGAACGCTGGTATCCTGTTCATCGGCGGTGTCGAGACCCCGAACGCCCAGTGGCAGAAGATCTGGGACGTCAACGTCATGGCGCACGTGTACGCGGCGCGCGCTGTCTTGCCCGGGATGTTGGCGCGCGGCGGCGGCTACCTTTTGCACACGGCCTCAGCGGCTGGGTTGCTGTCGCAGATCGGCTCGGCGACCTATTCGGTGACCAAGCACGCGGTCCTGGCATTGGCCGAATGGCTGTCCATCACCCACGCTGACCAGGGCATCAAGGTCTCCGTGCTCTGCCCGCAAGCGGTGCGTACCAACATGCTCGCCGGCTCGGAGGATGGGAGCGTCGCCGGTGTCGACGGCGTGCTCGAACCCGCACAGGTGGCCCAATCCGTCATCGCAGGACTGGCAGACGAGCGCTTTCTCATCCTGCCCCACCCGCAAGTGGCGGAGTACTTCCGGCGCAAAGCCAGTGACTACGATCGCTGGCTCGGTGGCATGCGACGTCTGCAACGGCGCTTTCAGGACAACCTGCCGCGCCAGGAGCCGTGACGGGGAAGAGCCAACCGTGCTGGCGCTCGCGGCTGGCGACAGGTGCAGCGGGCAGCTATGCACACTGCCGTGATCGGCTCCACGGGACGAACCGCGCGGATCTGCGCAGTGCTGCTGCTCGCCGCCGGATGCGCGGCACACACCGAGTTCGGGATGGAAAGCCCCGGGCGACCGTCCATCACCTGGCAAGCGGAGGAGCCCGAGACCTCGCCGACGCCCAACGCCCAGGCGCAGAAGAAGGCTGAGGGTGCGTTGCTGGCCGAACTGCGTGACGCGGAACAGAAGGGCACCGACGATCTGGCGCTGGCGACCACGCTCTACAACCTCGCCATCCTGCGCCGGCAGCAGGGACAGCTCGACGAGGCGGGGCGGTTGTATCAGCGCGGGCTGGAGATCCGCGAGCGCAAACAAGGGCCGAACCACCCCGATGTCGCGACAGTCCTCAACAACCTCGCGGCTCTTGAAGCCGCGCGCGGGCGCTACGACGCGGCGCAGCCGTTGCTCGAACGCGCCTTGACGATTCGCGAAACCGGTCTCGGTGACGAGCACATCCTCACCGCGGAAAGCATGAACAACCTCGCGTTGCTCTACGCGGCGCAAGGCAACGCCAGCGCCGCCGAGCCGCTCTACCAGCGTGCCATTGCGGTCCTCGAAAAGGCGGGCGGGCCTGGCAAGGGCGAACTGGACCGCGTCCTGGACAACTACGCCGCGCTGCTTTACGACACCGGCCGCGACATGCAGGCGCACGAGATGGAGGCGCGCGCGCGGGTGATCCGCACCGCCCCAGGCCCGTCGCTGAGCTCCGGACCCTGAGCGCGGCAACATGATGCCGCTTGCGAATCGGGGACGTCTGCGCCTACGATCGCTACGATCGGCAGCTTTACGGAGGCCAAGGGATTGAAATCAAAGGCGTGGGTGGTCGTTGTGACGCCACTACTGTGGCCGGGGCCACATCCAGGCGTACCGCTTGCGGCACCGCTGCAAGTTGCGGCCGAGCGGATGCGCTCGTCGGCGGGCAGGGACATGCGCCGCGACGATGCCGATCAGGACTTGGATGAGTTTCCACCCTCCCCACATCGGAGCCTCATGCCCGGCCAGAGACCCGGGACGAGCGTGACCGGCTCACCGAGCGGCTACGACGCCAAGCATCTCAACCGGCTCTGGGGCCGCTTCCACGGCGCCAAAAAAGACACCAAGGCAGAGAAGACCCATAAGTCCAGTGGCGCGGACGTCGGGTCACGACCCACCCGTTGGGCACGCTGAAGTGAGGGTCGTGTTCCGTGTCGTGAGACAAGCGGCCGCCGTGAGGCATCTGCGGTCAACCGGACGACGCTGCCATTTTGCGGTCACCTATTTGGGCGACCGCTTTGATTCCCCGATTTTGCGGGCGGTGTTGGCCGGGTGGAAGCCGGCCTGACGCGATTCGCCAATCAGTCGCGCCCGATACCGCTCCCGTGCTTTCGTTTGCCCCTGCGTCGACACCTGCGACCAATTTTTCTTGATTGGCCCCTCACAGCCGACGCGTGTCCACCGTGCTGGCATCTTTGCTTCTCCTACCGGACCGTGGCGCTTCCCTCGTCTGCACCGAGGCAGACGCCCTGGACCGTCATTCCCGCGAACGCGGGAATCCAGATCTTCCGCATGCTTCTGGACCCCCGCTTTCGCGGGGGTGACGATGGCGACCAGTTTTTCAACGGGCTGCTAAGCGTCTCGGGCAGGGTTTGCCCGACGATGCATGCGTTCATGACGTCCTTCACCAACAATGCGGTCCTCTCTTGAACATGCTTGTGTGACCTACTTCTTCGCTAACGTAGCGCACGATTCTGTCACCATGTGTTCCCGATGCTCGTGGTCGGCAAGTCAGGAGACACCAGTGCAGACCGCGACCGAGCGGTCGCTAGGACCCAATGCGGGTCAGTGAGGAGAAGGTGAGGCAGGTCGGCGTGGAGGGCGTTTCACGCGGCGGATTCGGACGGGCTGGAACGCCACGCGTCGCACCTTCAGCACCAATAGGAGTGCGATCGCAGGAAGTGGACGGACGAACTGAACGCTGGCGACGCTCTCTGATCCTGGGAGACGCGTCTGCCCGTCCCTCGGTGGCTCAGTCAGCAGACTCATCCGCGTCAAACCGAAGTGTACGGAGAGCCGTCCGGCGTGACGGGTCAGCGGCCGCACCGCACCCACGAAGACGGTGAGTGCCAAGAGGATCACGATACCAAGCTTGTTCGGCAAGTAATGAACGTCATGCCACATGGTGAAACCGACAGCTCCTCATAAATATTCACCCCGATTTTCTCCCTGGTCAAGGATTTCCTTGCAGCCAAGAGGTGACCGTGAAGGCGACAATGAATCCCGATTCGGTCATTCTTGGGCGTCACGCACTCTACGAATGCACAGATGACATGGCATTTGCGCAGTCGACGGAGGCGAGACCTGTGAACTTAGGAAATGAAGTGGAGCCGAATGGACTCGAACCCTCGATCTCCAGGGTGCAGTTCTCTCCGGATGTGGTGCGCTTCGCCCAATCGCGGTATGCTCGGACAAGAGCTTGTGCAACCGGTCGGAGGCTGAAATGACATCGATCAGACGAAGGGGGCACGCCGGTCGTGTCGCGGCACGCTCATGAGCATTCCGGTGCCGTTAGATGGGCTCCGCGCGGCGCTCGAAGAACGCGGCAGGAGCGCGTACGTGCTCACAGTGACCGATGACGCGCGGCCCCACGCGGTGCACGTAGCCGTGCAATGGGAGGGCGACGCGTTGTCCACCGAGGTTGGCAAGCGCAGCGCCGCCAATGCAGCGGCGCGCTCGGCGGTTTCGCTCCTCTATCCGATCCGGACAGACGGCGACTATACCCTGATCGTCGATGGTACCGCGGTGGTCGCGCCGCACGAGAACGGAGCGCGTTTGCTTATCACGCCGACCAAGGCCGTCCTACATCGGGCGGCGGCAGCGCCCGACCCGCTGTCGTCGTGCACCGCCGACTGCGTCCCGCTGCTGTCTCGGTAGCCAACCGACAGCCGTGCGCCCGTACGGCCGTAGGTCGGCCCTCTCCGGCAGCTCGCTCGCCCGGCAACCGACGAGCCGCGCCTCTGGAAACCAGTGGCGGCGTTCGTGAGGGTGATGTGCCGACGCAAGGGAGAGGACGAGCGCGCAGGAACGATGCGCGCAGATTTTTCATCCGTGCTTCATCCAGGCTTCACGCGAGCGCGCCTTCGCGCATGGTACCATCACGCAATGGACCTAGCGTTCGATTCGCCAGCCAGCTCGGCAAGAGGGACGACGTGGGCAGCCGTACGCCTGGCGCTCGGCGTCGCACAGATGAATGGCGTCCTCGCCGCCGCCCTGTGCCTCGGGCAAACGGGTTTGAGCGGCGCGACGCTCGCTGCGGTGACCACTACCGGTGGATTGACGATGATCAGCGCGCTGCTTTTCGGAAGCGCGTTCGCCATCTGACGCCGTGCGACGGACTGTACCCGAGCTGTTGACGCTAGCAGCCCGTTGAAAACTGGTCGCCATCGTTACCCCCGCGAAAGCGGGGGTCCAGAAGCATGCGGAAGATTCTGGATTCCCGCGTTCGCGGGAATGACGGTCCAGGGCATCCGCGGACTTTTTCAACAGGCTGCTAGTCCCGTTGCGGCCACACGGGACCGAACTCCGCGACCGGTTGATGTTCTACCTCCAATTTATCGGGCGTTCCCCTCTGCGCACCATTGTGTGATACATCAATGGACCCGTACAGGCGGAGGTATGCATGACGCAAACGATCACTTCGGGCAACTCACCCATCACGGTGCACCAAGAGAACGCCGGCCTCTGCGTGATTTCGGGCATGCGGCAATCGATCCAGATGGGACTGGTCGCCGCGGCGAGGGAGCAACCGCGGGCCGCCGGCGTCCCGCGGGCCCCGCATTGGCGATGAGGATGCAACAAAGCAGGAGCAGGTAGCCCCTTCCTGGAAGTCGCGTCCCTCGGAGCAGCCTCGTGTCGTGTCCGTACTGCTTCTCTGCAAACCCGCCCGGCAGTGTGTTTTGTAACTCCTGCGGGTCGCGGCTTCGTGCGGGCGGTGCCCCCCCGGCGGTCCGTCCTTCCGCCGCCCCAGGTGAGCGCCGACAGTTGACCGTTCTCTTCTGCGATGTCGTGGGCTCGACCGAGCTTGCCAGCCACATGGATGCCGAGGACTGGCACAGCATCGTGGCGGAGTACCAGCGAACCGTCACGACGATCGTTTCTCAGTTTGGCGGCTACATCGGCCACTACGTTGGTGATGGCTTGATGGTGTGGTTCGGCTACCCCGAGGCGCATGAAGACGACCCCGAGCGTGCCGTGGGCGCCGGGCTGGCGATGATCGAGGCCGTCGCCGCACTGGGAACGAACTCGTTGACGGCGACCGCGAAACTCCTGCCCCCGGGGACTCTGCGCGTGCGCGTCGGCGTAAACACCGGCCCGCTGGTGGTTGGCAAGGGCGGCGGCGGGCGTCTCGACGTCTTCGGCGATGTTCCCAACGTCGCCTCTCGTGTGGAGTCGGTGGCCGAGCCCAACGCCGTCTTGATCACCAGTGATACCCACCGCCTGGTCGACGGTCTGTTTGTCGTGGATGCTCCCACGCAACAGCGGCTGAAAGGCGTGGCCGAACCCATCGACCTCTACCGCGTGCGGCGACCGTCCGGCGTGCGCGGCCGGCTCCATGTCGCCAGGTCGCCCGGCCTCACACCCTTCGTCGGCCGTGAGGTCGAGCTGCGCCAGCTGCGCCAGTCTTGGGAGCGCGCCTGCGCCGGCGACGGACAGGTCGTCCTCATCACCGGCGAGCCCGGCATCGGAAAATCGCGCCTCGTACTTCAAGTAAAGCACGAGATTGCCGCCACTCCTCACTCCTGGATCGAGTGGACCTGCTCTCCTCGTGACCAGCAGGTGCCGTTTTCTCCGGCGATCGAGCTCGTGCGGCAGTCCCTCGGGTGGAAGCGGGACGGCGCCCCGGACGGCGCGCTGGCGCAGCTTGAAGAGGCCCTGGAGTCCGGCACCGGCCAGCTGCGCGAGGCCGCGCCGCTGGTCGCAAGATTGCTCGGCCTAGCGGTAGCCGGCGACCATCCGGCGCTGTCCCTCTCCCCGGAGCAGCAGCGCCGGCGGACGCTCGATGCTTTGCTCGCCCTGCTGCTCGTAGCTGCGCGGCAACAGCCGCTGGTGCTGGCGCTGGAAGACGTGCAGTGGGCGGACCCATCTACCCTCGATCTGCAAGCGCTTCTGGTCGAGCACGGCGCCCGGGCGCGGCTGCTGATCCTGTACACCGCACGCCCCGAATTCAGCCCCGCATGGCCGCCGGCGCCGCATCACACGCATATCGAGCCCGGACACCTGAGCCGCGAAGAGACGCGGCAGATGGTGACGCTGGTGGCCGGCCGCGCCGCTCTCTCCGCGCCGCTGGTTCCCGAGGGCGCACCGCTGTCCGGCGAGACCATCGCCACCGTGGTGGCACGCACCGACGGCATTCCGCTCTTCGTCGAAGAGCTCACCAAGGTGGTGATCGAACCGCACGCTCTCGACTCCGGAAAGCAACGCATCCCGATGACCTTGCGCGATTCGCTGATGGCACGCCTTGATCGGCTCGGGCCCGCCAGGGAAGTCGCGCAGATCGCCTCGGTCGTCGGTCGCCACTTCTCCCTGGCGCTGCTGGAGGCCATCGCCACCGTGCCCAGAGCGCAGCTCAGAGACGGGCTGAGCAAGCTCGCCGAGGCGGAGCTGATCTTCGACGAAAGCGAGCCTCCCGAGACCACGTACGTCTTCAAGCACGCCCTTATCGAGGAAACGGCCTACGACTCGCTTCTCAAGAGCCGGCGGCGCGAGCTGCACCGCAGCCTGGCGCGCGCCCTGGTCGAGCGCTTCCCGCACACGGTCGCCGAGCAGCCGGCCTTGCTGGCGCATCACTACACCGCGGCGGAAATGCTGGACGAGGCGGTTCCGCAATGGTCCCGGGCTGGCCAGCGAGCCATCGAGCGTGCCGCCAACCAGGAAGCCATCGGCCATCTGACACGCGGTCTGGAGCTGCTGTCGGGGCTCCCGCCGAGTGTCGAGCACAGCCAGCATGAGCTGTCCATGCTGATCCCGTTGGGTCTGGCCTGGATGGCACGCAAGGGTTATGCAGCGCCGCAAGCGCGTGCGGTCTTCGACCGCTCGCTGGCGATCTGCCGCAGCTTCGGCGAGTCACCGCAGCTGACACCGGTTCTCGGTGGGCTGTTCAGCTTCTTTCTGACGCGCGCCGAGTTTCGGACCGCGCATGAGGTTGCCGAGCAGATCATGCGGCTGGCGGAGAATCAGAACGATCGGATGGCGCTCGTCGGCGCACATCTGCGCTTGGGCGTCCTGCTCGTCTACGAGGGACAGCTGCGTGCGGCGCGCGCCCACCTCGATCAGGTGCTCGCCCTGCACGAGATCGAGGGAACTCTCGCCGCGGTGTACTCGGAGGACCCGGCATCCGGTAGCCGCGCCTTTCTCGGCCTGGCTCTCTGGATGCTCGGCTTCCCCGCGCAGGCGCTCGCAGCCAGCACCGAGGCGCTGGCGATGGCGCGCGCGGCCAAGCATCAGCTGGGGTTGGCACAAGCACAGGCGATCGGGGCATCGCTGCACGCCTTCCGTCGCGACTGGCAGTCGCTGCGGGCGATTTCCAACGAGATGATCACCCATGCCACGGAGCACGACCTGCCATTGTTCGCGTTCCTGGGCGCGGCCCTTCAGGGGGTTGCCGGCACGCAGCTCGGTGCGCTCGAGCCAGCAATCGAACAGGTCAGAGGCGGCCTGGACAGCTACTGCGCCATCGGCGCCCTGGCCGGCGCCCCGTTGATCATGGTCCTCCTGGCCCGCGCATATCTGCAAGCCGGCCGCGCCAGCGACGGCTTGCGGGTGATCGATGAGGCGTTGCAGCTGGCGTCTCAGGGCGAACATGCCGTGGATGCCGAGTTGTACCGCGTCCGCGGCGAGATTCTCCTGCGACGGCAAGGCGAGCCGCCCGACGCGCAGGCGCTCAGCGCCGCCGAGGAGTCCCTGCTGCATGCTGAAGATATCGCCCGGCGGCAAGAGGCGAGGTCGTGGGAGCTGCGCGTCGCCATGAGCCTCGCACGGCTGTGGTCCCTCCGTGGGGAGACCAAGCGCGCACGCCGGCACCTCGGCGAGATCCACGCATGGTTCACGGAGGGATTCGACACTCCGGACCTACAGGACGCAAAGAGGTTGCTTGCGGAGCTTGCCTGAAAGGGTAGCCCGGTACGCTTCAGACAGGGGGGCAATCAGACGATGGCCAAGCGGGTTGCGGTCCTTGGCGGCGGCGTCGCCGGTCTTACCGCCGCGCACGAGCTGATCGAGCGGGGCTTCAAGGTCGACATCTACGAAAAGTACGGCTTCTTCGGCGGCAAGGCGCGCAGCTATCCCAAGCTCGACACTGGCGTACGGCCGCGCCGCAACTTGCCTGCGGAACACGGCTTTCGTTTCTTTCCGGGCTTCTACCGCCACTTGCCCGACAGCATGCAGCGCATCCCGTTTGGCCGCCAACCCCACGGCGTGCTGGACAATCTGGTGGAAGCCACCCGCGTGCAGATTGCGCGCCAGGGAGAGCCACCGTTCATCATGCCGGCCCGCTTTCCGAGTTCGTTTGATGAATTCCGCCTGGCGCTGCACGCCTTCGCGCAGCAGGGCCAGCTCGGGATACGGCCATCGGAAAGCCTCTACTTCGCGGAACGCATGTTCGCGCTTGCCGCGAGCTGTGACGAGCGCCGCCTCCAGGAGTACGAGCACCAGAGCTGGTGGGATTTCATCGGTGCCGCTGAGCGCTCCGCCGGCTACCAGCGCTTTCTGGCCACCGGCATGACGCGCTCGCTGGTCGCCTGCAGGGCCAACGAGGTCAGCGCGCGTACAGGAGGCACGATCGCGCTGCAGCTATTCTTCGCGCTCGGCACCCCCGCCGTGCAGGTGGATCGGCTCCTCAACGGTCCCAGCGACGAGGTCTGGCTTTCCCCGTGGGTTGCTTACCTGAAGCGATGCGGGGTCAGGTTCCACCCCTACACCGCGGTCGCACACATCGACTGCGAAGCCGGACACATCACCGGCGTCGCCGTGCGCCCGTACGGCGGCGGCCGGACATCGATGGTGACGGCCGACTACTACGTAGCCGCCATGCCTGTGGAGGTGATGACCCGGCTGGCAAGCGATGCCCTGTGCCGAGCAGAGCCGCGTTTGGCCCGCCTGCGCCGTCTGCGGGTTGCGTGGATGAACGGTGTGCAGTTCTATCTTCGCCGCGATGTTCCCATCGTCCACGGCCACGTGATCTACATCGACTCGCCCTGGGCTCTGACCTCGGTTTCCCAGCGGCAGTTCTGGCGCCAGAACATTGCCGACACCTACGGCGACGGTAGCGTCCACGGCATCCTCTCAGTCGACGTGTCGAACTGGGAAGCCCCGGGGCTGCGCTGCGACAAGCCGGCGCGCGACTGCAGCCCCGACGAGATCCGCGAGGAGATCTGGGCACAGCTCAAAGCACATTTGAACGTTGGCGGTACCACCGTGCTGCGCGACACAGATGCGGTTGACTATCAAATGGACCGTGACATCCGCCGGCATCAGCTAGGAACCGGACCCGGCCCGGGAGATACCAGCGACCTCGAGCCTCTCCTGATCAACACCGTCGGTTCCTGGGAGCATCGTCCCGACGCCGTCACCGCGATCGATAACCTGTTCCTTGCCGCCGACTACGTGCGCACCTCCATCGACCTCGCGACGATGGAGGGCGCCAACGAAGCGGCCCGACGCGCGGTCAACGGCATCCTCGACCGGTCTGGCTTCCGCGGCGAGCGCTGTCCCGTATGGCCGCTCACGGAGCCTGCGATCTTCCAGCCGCTGCGGGCATTGGACCGCGTCCTCTATCAGGCACGCACGACACATCCCTACCTCGCTGAGGCCGCCTCGTTGCTGGAGGGCGGCGCGGCGCGCCTGCTGGCGCTGCTGGGGCGAACAGCGCCGCCCGTGCGTGCCAGTGCGCCGTTGCTGCCCTACCAGCCGCCTCCCTTGCCGGGGCGGCGGGCACTGCGCATCGACAAGCCTGCGGATCGCAAGCTCAAGGTGGCCATTCTCGGTGGCGGCGTCGGCTCGATCGCCACGGCCTTCCAGCTGACGAGCACGCCAGAGCTGCGCGACCGCTATGAGGTCACCGTGTACCAACGCGGCTGGCGGCTCGGCGGCAAGGGCGCCAGCGGGCGCAACCGCAAACACGCGGAACGCATCGAGGAGCACGGACTGCATCTCTGGTTCGGCTTCTACGACAACGCGTTCCACATGATGCGGCAATGCTACGAGGAACTCGGGCGGCCCGCGGGCGCGCCGCTCGCCCGACTCGACGACGCCTTCAAACCGTGCGACACCTTCGTCCTCTACGAACACCACAAGGAGCGCTGGCGCGGCTGGGAGTTCGACCTGCCCTCCAACTCGCTGCCGCTCGGCGAGCCGGCAGAAATTGCGGGGTTCTGGAACGTTGCCGAGATGGCGCTCGGCTGGCTCCGGCACCTGTGGCAGACCCTGGGCGCCAGCGTGGCCACGGGCGCGACGCCGCCCTCGGCCGCGCACCGCAGGCCTGGAAGTTGGCTGCGCGCGCTCGCCGCGGAGATCGGCGTCCTGATCGACGACGTCGAGGTCGCCGGCCACATCATGCTGCTCGAGGTCGCACACGAGCTGGCACGACGGCACACGTCCCATCCCGAGCGGTTCTCGCCGACACAGCATCGAGCGGATCTCGTCCGGCTGCTCGACGAGCTCAAACAGTGGTCGCAGACGCTCGTCGAGCAAGCCCTCGAGAACGACGCCGTGCGGCTGTTCTTCACCACCGCCGATCTCATTGCCACGGCGACACGCGGCATCGTCGCAGACGGCATCCTGGAGTACGGGTTCGATTGCATCAACGACGAGGAACTCACCGCCTGGCTGCGGCGTCACGGGGCGCATCGGATGACGTTGGCGGAAGGGCCGTTCGTGCGTGTTATGTACGACATGGCATTCGGCTACCGCGACGGTGACGTCAGGCGGCGCGACATCGCCGCCGGCGTGGCGCTCTCCGCCATGCTGCGCATCTGCTTCACCTACAAGACGGGCTGGGCGTTCAAGATGCAGGCGGGCATGGGCGATGCGGTGTTCGCGCCCTTCTATGAGGTCCTGCGGGCGCGCGGCGTGAAGTTCGAGTTCTTTCATTGCGTCACCCGTCTGCGGCTTGCGGCGAACAAGAAATCGATCGCTGCGATCGAGATCGTGCCGCAAGCGGCGGTCATCGGTGGCGAGTACCAGCCGCTGTTCGACGTCAAAGGCCTTCCCTGTTGGCCGAGCGCGCCGCTGTGGGAGCAGCTCGAGGAAGGCGAGCGGCTGCAGCGTGACGGGGTCAATTTCGAG
>Ga0335069_10012210_pt1 | contig 12091 bp, 12 predicted proteins | sample Lox_Sample_11_FD_206714 | JGI IMG/M metagenome (GOLD analysis project Ga0335069, IMG submission 206714) | Soil microbial communities from Loxahatchee National Wildlife Refuge, Florida, United States - Lox_Sample_1.1 | ecosystem: Environmental > Terrestrial > Soil > Wetlands | place: USA...
AGTCAAGGAAGATTCGGTTGAAGCGACGTATGGAAAGGGCATCTTGAAGATCTCCATGCCGAAAGCCGCGGCAAAAGAACTGCCGACGATCAAGGTCAAGGTTCTCGATACCAAATAACCGATCAGTAGTGTATGTTTAGCTTAGCCAACATTTTGGGGCTCATGCTGTGGCCGTTCTTTACGGTCCCGGCAACTTCCACGGTCCCCACAAATCAGTTCCAGGCGGAATGGGATGCTTCATCTACCGTGCCGGGTGAGGTCGTCATTTATTCGGACATCAACGGCGTCGCGACGACAACCGTCGTTCATGCGCCGTATGGCGTCCAAAGCGAGATCGAAAGCTTCTCGAACGGCACGTCAACGCAGACATTCGCAACAACGACTCCTATCACACAAGCCGATATCGCGCAGATGCAAGCTCGGCAAGCTGCGATCGACGCTGATATGCAGCGCGAATTTGCGGACGAACAGAAGATGTTCCGGGACCTGTGGAATGGAAACAACTTCTAAGATTCCCGTCATAGGCAAAAACCCGCACCTTGCAGTGCGGGTTTTTTGAATGGAATAAAATAGTGCGCCTTTGGGAAAGTTCGAATCCCCGAGCGGTCTCTAGAATTTCCGAAATCTCGTGGCGTAAACGTCGCTCAAAATAGCCCTCGGCATAGCACCGATAAAAACTACTGCGGGCGGAGAGGGAGGGATTCGAACCCTCGGAGCCCTTTAGAGGCTCAACACATTAGCAGTGTGCTCCATTCGACCGCTCTGGCACCTCTCCGTGTGTCACCCACCATACCATAGCTATAGGCCAGAATCACGATTCTATCGCGACCGAAACCCAACTTCGCTAAAGCTACGTCGGGACGAATCCCGCCGTCGCGGTCTCCAGCGGACTGCGTCCGCCGTAGCCCGCTATGGCGGGCGAAGGCGGAGAGAGCGAGATTCGAACTCGCGGGCCTTTGAAGGGCCGACAGTTTAGTAAACTGTTGATTTAAACCACTCATCCATCTCTCCAGTAACCACCAGCGAATAGTACGCTGCAGACTTTCAACTAACAACTATGTTCTCAATCTTCCCTCCACAGCACCTTTGTTATACTACTGTTATATGAACATCACTAAATTCGGTCACTGCTGTTTGTTACTCGAGGAGCGTGGGGTGCGGATACTGACCGACCCCGGCACGATGTCGACCGGCGAGCACGAGGTACGCGACCTCGACGCCATCGTCATCACCCATGAGCACGCCGACCATTTCCATATCGATTCGGTCAAAGTAATACGGACGAATAATCCTAGTGCGGTCATAATCACCAATGCCGCTGTCGGTGCCTTGCTCGCCAAAGAAAATATTCCCTTCACGCAAGTCGGTGATGGTGAGTCGACGGAAGTGAAAGGTGTCGCGATCTCCGGCCACGGCAAAGAACACGCGACCATCTACGAGCAGATGGGTGCGTGCGAGAACACGAGTTTCATGATTGATGGGAAATTATTCTTCCCTGGCGACGCGTTCCATAATCCGAAGATGCCGGTCGATATACTTGCACTTCCGACCGCCGGTCCGTGGATGAAAATAGCCGAGGCAATCGAATATGCGAAGGCACTCAAGCCGCGCATCGCCTTCCCTGTTCATGATGCGATTTACCAGCCAGCGTTCGCGGGCTTTGTCGCACATATGGCAGAGATGTTCTTAGAACCAACAGGGATCGCCTTCACACCGTTGGCCGCGGGTGAAACACAGGAGTTTTGAAAAACGAGAACGCTGACTTACAATTACGAATATGGAACAAATGAGCAAAAAGATCGTCGATGCACTCACCTGGCGCCGCGCCGTGAAGGTTTTCGATACGACAAAAAAAGTAAGTGACGCCGACCTTGAAACCATTCTCGAAGCAGGCCGGCTCGCACCGAGCTCGTTCGGCATCGAAGCGTGGAAATTCGTTGTGGTCACCGATCCTGCCGTGCGTGCGAAGCTCCGCGAGGTTGCTTATGGCCAAGCGCAGGTCACTGATGCATCACACCTTGTCGTCATAACGCGCCGCACTGACGCAGAGAACATTGCACCTGAGCTCGTTGCACGCACCGCGAAAGCACACGGTAGGGCAGAATCCGAACTCGAAGGATTATCAAAGGCGGTAACGAGTGGCGTCATGGGTAAGGCCGAAGGCGCCGTGCGCGATGGTTGGCTCGCGGCACAGACGTATATCCCGCTCGGTATGATGATGGCAGCCGCTTCAATGATGGGCATTGATAATGCTGGCATGGAAGGATTCGACCGAGCAAAGGTCGATGAGATCCTCGGGCTTGCCGATAAACATCTTGCTTCTGTCACCTTCATGGTACTCGGCTACCGCGGTGATGACGCGTATTCAAAGGCACCCAAGGTTCGTCGGACGATTGAAGAGGTCGTGGAATATATCTAACTTTCACCACCAAGATTGTTGGCAGAAACTGTCTCATTAACTTGCGTAAAATTACTGAGTGGTTATAGTTATGTGGATTATGGCTTAGGCCTCCGAGAAACCCCGCCTCTGTGCGGGGTTTCGTCCACAAGGGCAAACAATGAGACCGTCTGTTGCATACGTTCAAAATCAGGTTCGGTATCATACCAATCTTCCGCAAGAAGCGTTTCGTGCTCAGTGTTCGTAACTGTGTGATCGCAGCAAAGTATACAGATTCGCCCAACATGAAGCGTTCGTAAAAAGGTCCGTCCTTTTCTTGCGATGTCACCGGCACTACCCACGTCATTTGATTATTGAATTTCCTAAGCACGATTGCCGGACGCTCAAATGCATCCTGCTTGCCACCAATCTCGACGCCGACGTTAATACCGAAAGTCACCCACCACAGCTCTCGCTGGTGCAGGCCGGAAAAGTCCCGTTTCTCTTGGACTGATTTCTTTACAGTATTCCACTGATCAAAATCCTCATGCATGACCCCTCATACACGGATAGTATACAACGATTCTTTTGCCTTAATGGTGCCTGACCCTTTCTCCCAATATCAGAGCTCCATTCCGCAGGTTTAACTTGCGGAGTTTACAATTTCAGGAATTCCAAGTCAGAATTTTTTTAAAATCACGGGAAAGCGCCAGGCTAGAACAGCAACAAGAAAGGTAAATAGTCCGGTTAGTGTTTGTATGAACTCGTTCAGGGTCATAATTCTCGAAATTATATCATGCCCAAATGGTAGGGTTACCCGAACGTAAACGTATACGCCTGCAAGCCCGGATTGTGGACGATGATTTCGAGGGTGTGAGATTGCATCGAGGATTGATTGATGATGTCGTAGAGGCGGGATTGGTTGATGGTCGCGTTGCCTTGCGCATCGACGTCGGCTCCCCTATCGGTCGTGAGTGGTACGCCATCGCGCATGACGGTTATTGAGATGTTCTTACCCGCATCATCAGAAGACGCAACGAAGTAGACGTGCTGCGCATCGTAGGTGTAGAAGATATGCGCGTCCGCGGACTGGTTGGTTGCGTATTCGTCGGCGAAGTTCCACGTGCCACCGAGGTAGAGTTGATTCGGTTCAATCGAACCTACCGCAGGATCAGTAAGCGTCTGCGTTCCCTGTGCACTTTGTGTACCATTAGCAAGATATTCATTGCGCGCCGCCCCGAAGTAGGTTTCCGGACTGTTTGCTTCGATATTCGCACCGGTGACGCTCACGAGGTCGGTCGGAATTTTGAGTCCGAGGCCGAGCGCGTCGGAACGTTCTTGCAAGAGCTTCTGTATGGTGTGCTCGGTCTTGTCGTAATTGCCTTCACCGATGTTGCGGTCTACCACGAGACCGTTGATGTCGATCAGGTATTCCTCCGGCCAATATTGGTTGCCATAGGCGTTCCAGGTCGCCATCTCGTTGTCTAAGACGACCGGATAGTGAATGCCAAACTTCGTGACTGCAGCTTGGACGTTGCTCAAGACCTTCTCGAAGTTGAATTCCGGGCTTTGCATGCCGATGATCTCAAGACCGAGGTCCTTGTACTTCGCATACCATGCGTTGAGATACGGGATCACGCGCTGGCAGTTGATGCAGCTGTACGTCCAGAAGTCGAGTAGCACTACTTTCTTACCGATGAGCGATTTGATCGTGATCGGCGCATTGTTGGGAGTGTTGATGAATCCATTGGATGAGACGATTTCTTTGGCGGCAGGATACTGTGCCGCGAGTTGTGCGAAGTCCGCCGTACGTGGCAAGGCAGCTTGCGATGAGCTTGTCGAATCCGTTGATGTTGCGACAATCGAGCTGAGATCGATCGTATCATTCGCCGCCGAAGCAGTTGCCGGCAAGCTTACCTTTTGACTTTCGAGGTAATAGATCGAGAGGACGACCCCGATGACGACCACGAAGAGGATGCCGTTGCGTACGTGAGGATTCATATTATTTGAGGAAGAGGTTGTTGATAAAGTCGAAGTTACCGATGAGTGTAATGTCTTGGGTGAAGACGAGGACACCGAGGCCGATCAAGATGATCCCGAAGATGATGTTGATGTACTTGAGCGCGTTGCCGTAGCGCGCGATAAGCCCCGTCGCTTGTGCAGTGAAAAATCCTACAAGAAGGAAGGGCATGCCTAGGCCAAGCGCGTATGAAAAGAGGAGGACGAACGCTGAGACGGGCGCACTCGCAGCGAGTCCGAGTATGCCGCCGAGCACTGCTCCTGCACACGGCGTCCAACCGGCGGCAAACGCGACGCCAAAGAGAAACGAGGTGACGTAGCGATTGCGTGAGGCGTTGCGGTCCACCTTAAACGCATAGGTGCGCTCAAGGAATCCTATTGAGATGAGTCCGGTGAGATACAACCCAAAGAAAATAATGATGAGTCCCCCGATGCGCGATGCCCATACCTGCACCTCCGGGCCGATCGATGCGAGAATCGTTTGCAAGAGAATACCGAGGAGTGCGAATATGAAGGAGAATCCAAGTACAAAGAAGACGCTGTTGATGAAGATGTCGCGGCGCTTGCTTTGTGACTCGACGGAAGTCGAACCGGCAATGTAGACGAGATATCCGGGGATGATAGGCAAGACGCACGGTGCAAGGAAGCTCACGATGCCGGCGATAAATGCAGTGGTTATATAGAGGCCGCTCATAACGAGAAGAATATCATATACTCCCCTCCTTGCATCTGATTACAAAACCACCCGCTCGCTCTTGAGGGGTTGACCGAGGAATACACTCCCGATCGAATTGAATCGCTCGACCTCTCCGGTTGTAAAGAATTCAACAGTTCCAGCACGTGCGAGACGTGCATCGAGGTCGCGGTGGCGCTCAAGATACTCCACGAGTTTAGATGGGACTGCGTGCGATTCTGAGACGACTTTTATTTCAGTCCCGACAACATCGCGTATCGCATCAATTGCAAATCCATAGTGCGTGCAGCCGAGAATGAGCGTATCGATCGATTCTTTCATGAGCGGCTCGAGATATTCGAGCAGAGCTGACTGCATTTCAGGCGAATCATTCGTCCCAACCTCAATGAGCGGAACGAGCTTCGGTGCCGCTTGTTGGAAAACCTCGATCGAAGGGTCAAGCTTGTGGATCTCACGTACGAAGGCACCTGAGCCTACAGTGCCTTCGGTCGCGATGATACCGATGCGTTTGTTCATAGTCACCGCAACTGCTTCTTCAGAAAGTGGTATCAACACCCCGAGCACTTTCTTGTCGGGAAAATGCTGAGGGAGATATGTTTCTTGGATCGAGTGAAGTGCATCGCTCGATGCGGTGTTGCATGCGAAGATGACGAGCTCGCATCCGTGTGCGAAGAGGAACTCGAGTGCTTCGATGCTGAAGGTGCGTATCTCATCGGCCGTTCGCGGACCATACGGCGCACGTGCCGAATCACCGAGATATAGGTAATCGTAGGTCGGTAGTCTTGTGCGAATACCACGAAGCGTGTGTAGGCCCCCGAAACCAGAATCAAATATTCCAATCTTTCCTTGCTTCCCCCTCTTCTCGCCCGCAGACATGTTTTAAATAAGTTGATGGATGAGCCACGTCAGAATGGAAAGTACGAATGCTCCCAGAAGTGCCGCCCAAAATCCTGCGACGGCGAAACCCGGTACGAGGAGCGCCATGAGCCAGAAGAGAAACGCATTCAAAACGAACAGGAACAGGCCGAAGGTGATGATGGTAATGGGTAACGTAAGGATCTTCAAGACGGGTTTGATGACCATCGTAATGACCGACCACACGAGTGCGGCCAAGAGCGTCGCTTCCCAACCGCTATCAGAAATCCCCGGTACAATGTAGACCGTGATGAGTATCGCGCCGACGGTACCGAGATATTGCAAGATAAACTTCATGGATCCATGCTACACCCGGCCGATGATAAAGCAAAAGTTCGGCCGTAAAGCCGGTTGCAACCGCGAGCGAGGTGGGTTCATTCCCACTCGCGTGATTTGAGACCCTCTTCGGTATCAGCGCCAAATTCATCGACGGTGTCTGCTACTTCTTCCGCCTCCTCATCCTCTTCGTCTGCTACATCATCGAGCAGTGCATCGACACTGTCAGGATTCAGTTCTGTGTCATCTTCCTCGTGGATCATCATACGCGTGCGAACAAATAATTTAAAGATTTATAATCCGAACACGACTATAGTACTCGTAGAAGTCCGAAGTGCAAGATGGGTAGTGTGTGCATGTGAATAACTGGGGACGCGATATACTTTCTCGCAATCATCTATGAAACCATCGAATAACCTTTCTGAACACTTCAGACTCACATCAGCGCAGCTCGCTGGGCTGCGGCGGCTAGGCATTATCACGATCGAAGATCTTTTGCGGCACTTCCCGGTGCGGTATGAAAGCGCGGGTAGTATGGCAACGACGCGCACGTTGATTACTGGCACCAAAGTAACGCTCGTCGGCACGATCTCGAAACTCAAGGCGAAGAAGCTGTGGAAGAGTCGGCGCAACGCAACCGAGGGAGTTTTCGAAGACAGCGCCGGCCGCGTACGGGTCGTGTGGTTCAACCAGCCGTACATGGCGTCCTATGTGTCTGAAGGAAGTTTTGTGAAGGTCACGGGCACTGTCGGCGGAACGGTAGAACGCCCGTATATCGCGAATCCCGAAGTCGAGATTGTTTCGAAAGACATCATCGATGCGGGATTATTTAAATCTTCTCAAAACTCAAAACTGAAGGGTGAGAGCTCGATCTTCGCCGTCTACCCCGAAACTGCGGGTATCACATCGCTCTGGTTTCGACATGCGATCGAGCGCGTATTCAAAGCAGGGGCGCATCGCACTATTGCCGATCCGATACCTGCCGATATACGCACGCGCTATCATTTGCCGGAAATTGCAACTGCACTTCAATACATCCACACACCGGAACAAGATACTCATGCACAAGCGGCACGCAAACGCTTCGCCTTCGAGGAAATACTCTCGATACAGGTCGCACGAGCGCAGGAGCGCGCCGAGAACGATTCCCTCTCGTCGTTTCCTATCGTGAACACGAACGAACACGTACAAAAATTTCTCGCGACGATTCCCTTCCCGCCGACCACGGCACAAGAGCGAGCGATAGCCGACATCGTCACAGATTTCGGCAAGCCGCATCCGATGGCGCGACTGCTCGAAGGTGATGTCGGTTCCGGCAAGACGCTCGTGGCCGCCGCCGCATCATACGCAGTTGTCGCTTCGCGACCCCCGAGGCGTGAGAGCGGGACGTTGCAGGTCGCCTATATGGCGCCGACCGAGATTTTGGCGGGGCAACACTTCCAATCGTTCATCGAGTATTTCGGAGATTTACCAATCAACATCGCACTCATCACCGGCAGTGGCTGCAAGAAATTCCCCTCAAAACTTTCAAAGAACGAGGCGACGACTATTTCGTGCGCACAACTTCTCAAATGGGTTGCCAATGGTGAGATAGCGATGGTCATCGGCACACATGCGCTCATCCAGAAGTCGGTCGTCTTCCAACATCTCGCACTTGCGATCGTCGACGAGCAGCACCGCTTCGGTACGAAGCAGCGCCGGGCACTCGCACAGAAGAATCATAAAGATGGGACGGAAACTGCAGGTGCAGTTTCCGTCGCCTCAGCTCCTCATTTCCTCTCGATGACCGCAACGCCAATACCCCGCACACTCGCACTCACCCTCTACGGTGATCTCGATATCTCGATCCTCGATGAGCTGCCGCCTGGTCGTGCACATATAACGACGAAGATCGTAAAAGCAAAGGAACGCCAATCTGCGTACGACGCCGTACGCAACGAGCTCGCGCGCGGTCGGCAAGCATATGTCATTTGTCCACGTATCGAAGAGCCCGACCCTGCAAAGATAAACGCGATGCAGGCGAAATCCGCGAAGGCCGAAGCGAAGCGATTACAAAAGGATGTGTTCCCCGAGTATGAGGTCGGGCTCTTGCACGGTGGGATGACGCCACAGGAGAAAGACACCGTGATGAAGGATTTTACGGACAACAAGATCCAGATTCTGGTGGCAACGTCGGTCGTCGAAGTCGGCATCAATGTGCCAAACGCGACCGCCATCATCATCGAGGGTGCTGAGCGGTTTGGTCTCGCCCAGCTGCATCAGCTGCGTGGACGCATCATGCGATCATCGTATCCACCCGTTTGTTTTCTCTTACCAGAGAAAACCAGTTCGATTTCGATGGCACGACTTAAGGCACTCGAGGGAAGCGCTGATGGTTTTGTGCTCGCCCAAGCAGACCTCGAGAGTCGTGGCGCCGGTGATTTATTCGGTCGTCGACAATGGGGTGTATCGGATCTCGGTATGGAAGCACTTACCAACCTCAAACTCATTCAGGCCGCGCGCATGGAGGCCACGATGATCGTCAAAGCTGATCCGCAACTCGCCGAACACCACGCACTCCATGCGCGTGTCTTGAAGGCCGGCACCGAGCTTCATGGCGAGTGAATTATCACGCCGAGCGAGGAGTGGTGGGTTCTGGTGCAATCGGGCACCGCGGAGTCCCTGTCGAATTCGTCAGTTTGAAATACTAATGCTCGCGCTCGACTTTGCACTACCGCTGCCATCATTGAGTGAGATCGTGTAGGTTCCGTTGCCGGCATACGTGTGGTTGACCGTCACGGTGGTGCCGCCGGTGGTACAAGCAGCAGTCTGGGTTGATACCGATGACGAATCACCCCAGTTGATCTGATATGACGCACACGATGGAAGTGCTATTTGTGCAGCAACCGCAAGTGGATTACCACCGACCTTGGGAGTGAGCGTGATGATGCCGTAGGAGCCACTACTAGTACTATTACTATCAGCGGAAGGTGCGGCGACGGTGATAGTCACGGTGCCGACGGATGTCCCATTACTGGTAAGGGTCGCCGTGTACGTACCGGCTGATGTATAGGTATGGTTCACAGTTCCGCTGCAGAGACTGCCACTGCTGCACGAAGTAGCGAGGGGGAAGTTTCCGGTTGTTCCATCTCCAAAGTTTATCTGGTTTGTGGTTCCTGCAGAAATGTTGTTGCCATTGAAGCTGACGTTCAGTGCTGCGGTGCCCGAAGTTGGCGTTGCACTGAAGCTTGCCGGTGCGGTCACCGTAATCGTAATCGGCGAACCATCAGCCGCACCGGTAGCCGACTTGAGCTGCACCTGATATGTGCCGGCTGTCGCGTAGGTATGACTAATGACGTACGACTGCCAGGTGCCGGAGGTTGTCGGTATTTGGACAAGACCAATGGTACCGTCGCCGAAGTTAATGGTATCGGTGCACGTGCCGCTACAGGCGAATGAGGACAGACTCGAGACGGTGCCGGTGAAGGCAACGGTGAGTGGCGCAGCGCCAGACGTTATAGAAGCTGAAAGCGAATCGGCGGGAATACCCGATGCTGCCGCAGCACTGGGCGAGAGCGGGCCGTTGACCGTCACGAGTGCAGTCGTCTGATGGGTACCTGCAGCAAGGACAATGGTGTAGGTGCCGCCGTACTGGTAGGTGTGCGTGAAATTCTGTGTGATCGGCTGACAGGTGTTTTGTGCGACCGGTATTGCAGTGGATTGTGTCCCGTCGCCGAAATTGAGTACGTACGTGGCACTCGTGCACGAAGCCACGGTGTTAAGTGTTGCTTGAACGCTTACCGTAAGGGGTGCATTGCCGGATATGGGCGTGACTTGTATCGTGCCGCCGACCGTTGGTGCAGTGGGTGTCGAGACCGTGGTCCCCGTTCCGGTCGAACTGCCAGTCGTACTACCCGTCGAACACAGGAGTGCTATCGCCGCAGCAGTTCGTGGGCCGACGACTCCCCAACCGGTCGTCGCAGGAGAGCCGGATGAGACAATGTTGTACTTCACTTGCCAGCGGGAGACCGCAGCTTGCGTAAGTGCTCCATAGTAGCCGCTCACCGTGCCTTGCGGATAGACACTTGGGTCCTGTGCGAGAAATATCTGCAAACGTGATACGTCGGAACCAGAACTCCCGAGCTTGAGCGTGCGGCCGATATTGGGACAGTTGCTCGAATTGATCACAGTGGTGCTTGAACCACCTCCACCCGCAAGTTGCACTTGCAGCTGAGAGATTTGTTGCAGCAGTGCTTGTGCCTGTGCTTGCAATGAAGAGGCTGAACTGCCGCTCGTCTTTACAGTCGTCGGATATCCACTCGGTACGATCGATCCACCAAGAACCGTGACACTTCCAGTCATACCCGCAGTTGCATATGTCGCATCGTGATAGGTGTAGGTGCCCGGTGCATTGAAGGTGTAGGAGAAATTCACTCCCTGGCTGAGGGTACTACTCGTGAAGCTGTTATTGTCGGCCACGATCGTGTGTTGCTGCGAGCCGTAATTGGTCCAAACGACGGTATCCCCGGGTTGTATCGAGACGTTCTGAGGCGAATAAGAATTATCGAGCACACTGACCGAGACGACGCTCGCAGCGGCGAGTTGCGGCAAAAGTGTGAGCACGAACAGAGATGATGATAAGGAAAGACGGGTGATAGTTCTCATAGGACTATTGTTGCACGTCCCCCCGAGGGCGCAACCGTGAATTCACAGGGGGATTTAACGTGTCCTCACGCATAATTTCTTGCTAAAAATTTGTGCGAGCCCGCCTCGGCACCAACGTGTCCGCCCTCTTGGATTCGAACCAAGGACCCTCGAGGTATAAGCTCGATGCTCTAACCAACTGAGCTAAGGGCGGCTTCGCCCCGTGCTACGCATAGCAGACTTTACGGGGTCCATCGATTATAAGGCTCCGGCCAAGAATCGCCAGCCGCCGCCGATTTTTACATAGTTTTTACATAGATCAGATCTCTGTAGTTATGCTCCGCTGATAGAGATCGACTGCCGAGACGCCGAAACGCCCAAGTTGGAGTTCCGGTTGTCGTCCCAATAGTTGTTGACGTTGAGGCCCTCGTCGTCGAAATTGCCGACGTTCACGCGGTTGCCGTCCGAGTCCAGGAATTTGCCCGTCCCCGTCCCTGTCACCAGACCCCGAGGTTTGCCGAAGGGCTTGCGCCTCATTCCTATATCCTCTCGATCTTGAATGTATTTTGGGAGCAGTATTTCGATGCGACTCGAAAAACATCTCCACAAGGGGCGGACAAGAAGTTTGGATCTCTATCCTCTTCGCGCTCTGCCGAAACCCAGTAGGCGCCGGCACTCTGTCGAGGTTGAGGCGAGACATCCCGCGAGGCCGAACCGTAGCCCGGTCTTCATTAGCAAGATTCAAAAATGGTAGCAGAAAGGAATCAAAATAGAAAGAGCCCCCGCGCTGGCGCGCGAGGGCTCAAGGTTTCGAGAGTGGCAAGCTCTCAAGGGTTCGAGGGTCAGAACTTCCGAGACGCCGAAACGCCCAAGAAGGAGTGCCGGCGGCCGCACCAATAGCCGTCGACGTAGAGGCCCTCGTCGTCGAAAACGCCGACGTGCACGCGGCCGCCGTCCGAGTCCAGGCTGGACGTGCGGACGTACAGATCGTCGAGGAGGTAGATGTCGCGGACGGCCTTGTAGGTCGTCAGCGCCCAGACCGCCTCGGCCGCGTTCGGCACGACCATCGGCTCCTTCACGAGCGCCTGCTGATCCGGCCAGGTCTTGTTGAGCGAGTCCTCGACCGGCTCCTTGCGGAGCGCGATCCAGCACAGCGCGTCGACCTTGTCGTTCCGCGAGAACTTCTC
>Ga0335069_10012212_pt1 | contig 12090 bp, 9 predicted proteins | sample Lox_Sample_11_FD_206714 | JGI IMG/M metagenome (GOLD analysis project Ga0335069, IMG submission 206714) | Soil microbial communities from Loxahatchee National Wildlife Refuge, Florida, United States - Lox_Sample_1.1 | ecosystem: Environmental > Terrestrial > Soil > Wetlands | place: USA: Florida...
CCCGGCGGAGGTCGCCGCGCTCCGCGCCGGCAACCGCTGCGCCGCGCGCGGCATCGCCGCCGCCGAGGCGCTGCTGCGCCGCGCGCGGATCCGCGGCCGCTGGCTCACCCTCGGCGGCCACCGGCTGACGTCGGAGGAGCTCAAGTTCGCCATCGAGACCGCCTGCCTCGAGGCCGGCGGCGTGTCCCTCGACACGATCGCGGCCGGCGGCGACCAGGGCTGCGATCCCCACGAGAGCGGCCACGGCCCGATCCGGGCGCACGAACTGGTCATCGTCGACGTCTTCCCGCGCATGACCGCCTCCGGGTACCACGGCGACATGACCCGGACGTTCCTGCGCGGCCGCGCGTCGGACGCGCAGCGCCGCCTGGTCGCCACCGTGCGCGCCGGCCAGCAACTGGGCCTGCGCGCGATCCGCGCGGGCCTCATCGGCCGCGTCGTGCACACGCGCGTGGCCGACTTTTTCAAGGAGCAGGGCTACGTGACCCGCGCCACGCCACGCGGCTCCGAGGGCTTCTTCCACGGCCTCGGCCACGGGCTCGGCCTCGCGGTGCATGAGCTCCCGCGCGTCGCCGGCACGGTCAACTACGAGCTCAAGCGGGGCGCCGTGGTCACCGTTGAGCCCGGCCTCTACTACCCCGGGCTCGGCGCCTGCCGGATCGAGGACGTCGTCCAGGTGACGGACGCCAGGCCGCGGATGCTTTCCAGCTATCCGTACGAATGGGAGCTCCGCTGACCCGGCGCAGCGGCCGGCGCGCGACGCCTCAGCTCCGATGCCCGAGCTCGCCGAGGTTGAGTTCTACCGGAAGCAGTGGAATGCCGGACTGGGCCGCCGGGTGCGCGCGGTGCGGCTGCACGCCCGCGCGCGGGTGTTCCGCTGCTGCCCGGCGCGCGATCTCGCCCGCCGGCTGACCGGATCGACCCTGCGCCGCTCGGCGGCCGCCGCGAAGCAGCTTCTTTTTCGATTCAGCGGCGACTGCTGGCTCGGGATTCACCTGGGCATCAGCGGCGAGTTGCGCCGGGAGGCCGCCGGTTATCGGCCGCGAAAACACGACCATCTCGTCCTGGCCCAACGGGGTCGGTCGCTCGTCTTTTCGGACCCGCGCATGTTTGGCCGGATCGACTTCACCGTTGGCCCGAGACCGCCCGGCTGGTGGACGCATCTCGCCCCGCCCATCCTGTCCCCGGCATTCACGGCCGAGGCAGTGGCCTCGTTCCTGCGCCGGCGGGGGCGCACGCCCGTCAAGGCGGTCCTGCTGATGCAGGAGCGGTTTCCCGGCATCGGCAACTGGATGGCCGACGAAATCCTCTGGCGGGCCGCGATCCATCCGCGGCGCCCCGCGGGAGCGCTGACGCCAGCCGAAATCCGCGCCGTTTGGCGCGAGTGCCGGCGGGTCTCGCGCCTCGCCCTGCGCACCATCGCCGGGCGCGGGAACGACGTGCCCCCGGAGCTGAACGCCCGGATCCCCGACTCCTGGCTTTTCAACCATCGCTGGAAAGACGGCGGCCGCTGCCCGCGCACCGGGGTCCGGCTCGTGCGCGAACAGGTCGCCGGTCGCACGACCTGTTGGTCGCCGGGGCGCCAGAAACCGCAATTCTGACCGGCCAACCGGTGCGATTGGGATAGGTCATCACTGCCCTCGGAGACCATTGGCACCGAGGTCCGGCAGGGGGAGAATTATCGACATTCATTGGCGCTTTTACAGAATGAAACTGGCTAATCGATTTTTATTAAATTGGATTGAAACAACTTACACCTATTTTCTCGGGCGGAGAACGGGATCACGTGCGGAGGAAGCTGAACTGCCCGGAGCAGGTGTTGAGGTCACAGAAAACTCGACCAATCGGTCTGGCGCTGCCATCTTTCGCCCCCGTTCGTCGTTTTTGCCGCAGCCAGGCGCCCGGCTGGCCGGCGTTTCTTCTGCCCCAGAAACCCCATGTCTCTCGCAACCTGCCGCCCCGTACATCTCCGGTGCGAATACTTCGAGAATCCCCTCGGCATTGACGAGCGGCAGCCCCGCCTGAGCTGGTGGCTCGACGCCGGACATCGCCGCGGGGCGCGGCAGACGGCACGGCAGGTTCTGGTCTCGTCGGAGCCGGGCGGACCGCCGGACCTGTGGGACAGCGGCCGGATCGCATCGGATGTTTCGCTGCACATCGCCTACGCGGGGAAGCCGCTGCGCTCGCGCCAGCGCGCGTGGTGGCGCGTGCGGGTCTGGGATGAGCACGGGCACCCGGCCGAATCCACGGAGCGGGCATTCTGGGAGATGGGCCTGATCGAGCGCGCGGATTGGCGGGCGCAGTGGATCGCCGGCACGCTGACCGGCGGGCGCTGGACGCCGGTGCCCGCACCGTACCTGCGCAAGACGTTCTTCGTCGGAGCGCGCGTCAACCGCGCCCGTCTCTACGCCACGGCCCTCGGCCTCTACGAAGCCCGCCTCAATGGACAGCGGATCGGCGACATCCAGCTCGCGCCGGGCTGGACGGACTATCGCCGGCGCGTGTGCTACCAGACCTTCGATGTCACGCCCCTCCTGGTGGTGGGCGACAACACGCTCGGCGCCATCCTCGGCGACGGCTGGTACTGCGGCCACGTGGCCTGGCGGGGGCGCCAGCTCTACGGTGACCGGCCGCGGTTCCTCGCGCAGCTGGTGATCGACTACCTGGACGGCCGCACCGATTTCATCGGCACGGATTCAACCTGGCGGTTCGCCTACGGGCCGCTGCTGGAAAACGACCTGCTGATGGGCGAAAGTTACGACGCCCGCCTCGAGTTTTCCGGGTGGGACAAGCCCGCCTTCGACGACCGGGGCTGGCTCCCGGCCCGGGTCGGCAACGGCCACAGCGTCGCGGTCGAGGCGATGCGCGGCCCGCCCGTGCGGGCGCGGCACGAATTCAAGGGGCGGCTGATCAAGGATGCCACCGAGAACCGGCGCGGCCACCTGCGGCGCTACGACCTCGGACAGAACCTGGCGGGCCGCGTGCGCCTCCGCGTCAAGGGCCCCGCCGGCGCCTCCGTCACGCTGCGCCATGCCGAGATGCTCGACGCGGACGGCCGCTTGTACCTGGCGAACCTGCGCACGGCCCGCGCCACCGATCGCTACACGCTGCGCGGGGACCCGGAGGGGGAGACGTTTGAGCCGCGCTTCACCTTCCACGGTTTCCGCTATCTCGAGGCGGAAACGAGCAGCGCGGACGTGGCGATCGAGGACGTGACGGGGATCGTCCTCCATTCCGACCTGCCGCTCACGGGCGATTTCTCCTGCTCGGATCCCCTCGTCAACCAGCTCCAGAAGAACATCCAATGGAGCCAGCGCGCCAATTTCCTCGAGGTGCCGACCGACTGCCCGCAGCGCGACGAACGCCTGGGCTGGACGGGCGACGCCGCCGCGTTCATCGGCACCGCCGCCTTCAACATGGACGTGGCCGCCTTCTTCCGGAAATGGCTGCAGGATGTCGCGGACGCCCAGACCGAACAGGGCACGATCCCCGCCACCGCTCCCGCCTGCGACGGCCTCCCGGCCGATGGCGGCCCCGCCTGGGCCGACGCGGCGGCCGTGTGCCCCTGGACGATTTATGAGCGATTCGCCGACCGCCGCCTGCTCGAACGGCACCTGGCGACCGCGATGCGTTTCGTCGATCAGATACGGGCGGCCCATCCGGACCTCATCCGCCGCCCCGCGGCCGGATCCCATCCCGGGTACGGGGACTGGCTGGCGCCCGATGGCAGCAACCGGCTGGAGGGCGGCACGCCCCCGGAGCTGATCGGCACCGCCTACTTTGCCCGCAGCGCCCGCCTCGTCGGGGCGATGGCGGCGGCGCTCGGCCGCAAGCCGGAGGCGCGAAAGTATGCCGCGCTGGCCGATTCCGTGCGCACGGCCTTCCAGCGCCGGTTCGTCGCCAGGGACGGGGCGCTGGTCGCGCCGACCCAGACGGCCTGCGTGCTCGCGCTGCAATTCGACCTGCTGGCGCCAAAGCACCGCGCCCGGGTGGCGTCCGACCTCGTGACCAGCCTCGAATCCCGCGGCTGGAAGCTCGCCACCGGCTTCGTCGGCACCCCCCACCTGGCGCCGGTGCTCACGGCCGCCGGGCGGATCGACGCCGCCTACCGCCTGCTCCACCAGCGCCAGCGGCCGTCCTGGCTGTATCCGGTCACCCAGGGCGCGACGACCATCTGGGAGCGGTGGGACGGCTGGACCCACGATGGCGGGTTCCAGGACCCCGACATGAATTCGTTCAACCACTACGCCAGCGGGGCCGTCGGCGGCTGGCTCTATGCGGTGGTCGCCGGCATCGACGTGGACCCGGAGCATCCCGGCTTCAAGCGCTTCCGCCTGCAGCCGCAGCCGGGCGGCAGCCTGACCTCGGCGCGGGCCAAGCTGGCCTCGCCCCACGGCGAGATCGCGAGCGCCTGGCGCGCGGGCGCGCACCGTTTCGACTGGGAGGTCACCGTGCCCGCGAACACCTCCGCGACCGTCCGGCTGCCGGTGCCGCCGAAATCCCGGATCACCGAGAGCGGCAAGCCGTTCGAACGCGCGCCCGGCGTGGCGAAGGTGGCGCACCGCAAGGACGCCGTCACTTGTGAACTCGGCGCTGGCCGCTACCGTTTCGCCGCCGAGTGGACCGCGGCGAAGACCTGAACGGCCGCTGCCGGCCCGTGATCGGCGCGGCCGGGCCGCGCCGGCCGGCGGCCCCTCGCGCACCATGCCCCGCCTCCGCCTCGACGAACTGCTCCTGCGGCGCGGCCTCGCCGCCTCGCGCGCCCAGGCGCAGGCGCTGATCCGGTCCGGCCGGGTGCGGCGGGGCACCGAGCGGCTCGACAAACCGGGGCGCGAGTACTCCGACGAGATCGCCATCACCGTCGCGCAACCGCCGCGCTATGTCAGCCGCGGCGGCGAGAAGCTTGCCGCGTTCCTGGCCCGGTTCACCGTCGACGTGCACGGCGCGCAGGTGCTCGACGTGGGCGCCTCGACCGGGGGATTCACGGATTGCCTGCTGCAGGCGGGCGCGGCCGGGGCCACCTGTGTCGACGTCGGCCGCGGCCAGCTCCATGCCCGGCTCCGCGGCGATCCGCGCGTCACCAACCTCGAGAAGGTCAACGCCCGCCATCTCCGGCCCGGCGACCTGCCCCGGCCGGACTACGATCTCGTGGCGATGGACCTCGCCTTCATCTCCCTCAAGACGGTGCTGCCCGCGGTCTGGCCGTTCCTCCGCCCCGGCGGCTGGCTGGTCGCGCTGGTCAAACCGCAGTTCGAAGCCGGCCGGCGCGAGGCCGACCGGGGCCGCGGGGTCATCCGCGACCCGGCCGTGCGGGCGGCGGCCCTGGCCGGTGTGACTGCGTTCGCCCTGGCGGAGCTGCCGGGCGCCAGCCTGGCCGGCACGATGGATTCCCCGATCGCCGGCGCCGACGGCAACCGGGAGTACCTGCTCGGCCTGCGCAAAGCCGGATGAATCCTCCCGGCGCCGGGCCCGGCCGCGGCCGGCGCGCCCGGCTGGACGGGCGCGGATTGGTGTTCATTAATGCCGGGCGGTGATCTAGCCTCTCTCCAGCCATGCAGCCCATCCGCCGCCTCGCCTTCGTCGTCAACCAGCAGAAAACCGGCGCCCCCGAACTCGCCGAGGTCCTCATGGCGACGGCCCGAAAGGCCGCCGTCGCACTGGTCGCGACCACGCAGATCCCGGTGCCCGACGACTTCCTGCGGGGGTTCGACGCCTGCTGCGTGATCGGCGGGGACGGCACGCTGCTGGGGGTCGTCCGGGCGGCGGCAGTCGCCCAGGTGCCGGTCATCGGCGTGAACCGCGGCAGCCTTGGCTTCCTGACCACGTTCTCCTCCGACGAGGCCCGCGCCCACTTTGCCGACCTGCTCGCGGGCGGCTACCGCGTCGCCTGGCGCTCGCTGCTCGACTGCACCACGGGCCCCGGCCAGCACGAGCTGGCGCTGAACGACGTGCTGATCAAGGACGAGGTCAATTCGCGCCTGGTCCGCCTCGAGGTCTTCGCCGGCGACGAACTCGTGACCGACTACTTTTGCGACGGGCTCATCTTCACGACCGCCACCGGATCCACCGCCTACAACCTCTCCGCCGGCGGACCCCTGATCCACCCGGCGGCGGAAGTCATCGCGATGACGCCGGTCTGTCCGCACACCCTGAGCAACCGGTCGATCATCTTCCGGCACGACATCCGGCTGCGCGTCTTCAATCGCATGGGGCATTCGCGGCTGCTGGTGGCCGTCGACGGCCAGCGCAACCTCACGATTTGCGAGGGCGCGCCGGTGGAGATCTCGAATTCGCCGCTCAAGATGCCGCTGGCCGTGCGCGTGGACTACTCGCATTTCTCGGTCCTGCGCACCAAGCTCAACTGGTCCGGCGGCGTCGCCGCCGCCGGCAGTTGACCGGCGCCCGCGAGCGCCCTCGGGCGCGGGCCGGTCAGGGTGACTCCGCGGGCGGGCTGCCGGCGCCAGCCCCCGCCGCGACCGGATCGCCCGCCGACAGGGCCGCGCCGGATCCCGGCTGCGCCGGCTCCGCGGCCGCGCCCGAGCCCGGCGCCGGCCGGCGGCTGTCGGCGGCCGCCCGCCGCTTCTCCGCATCCGCCTGCGCGGCCGCGAGCTCGTCCGGGTCGAGCACGCCGTTCCGGTTCCGATCGTAGCGGACCAGCTTGCGGGCCTCGGTCGCCGCGGCGACCTCGGAGGCGCGGATCTGCCGGGCCTTCTCGGCATCGGCCTTCCGGGTCGCGCGTTCGGCCCGATCGAGCCGGCCGTCGTGGTCGGCGTCGTAGCGGGCGAGGTCCTCCGCCCGCCGCGCCTCCCGCGCCGCGCGCTGCTTCTCGCGGTCGGCCTGCCAGGCGGCCCGCTCGCCGTCATCGAGCACGCCATCGTGGTTGCGGTCGTAGCGTTTCAGGATCGTCGCCGAGACGGCCGCGTCGTCGGCCCGGGCGACCGGGCCGGAAATCAGCGGCAGCCCCGCGAGGGCCGCCGCGCTCAAAACCAGCATTGTGGGGATGTTTTTCATAAACGGCAAAACTTCCTAGTTCCGCGATTCGCGCTGGCAAGCGCTATTTTTCCTCCCCGCGCCCCGGATCCGCCCCGGGGCGGCCCCGCCATCCCCCGGCGGAGGCGCCAGCCCGTCACGGCTGCACGACCAGCTGCGTGCGGAGCGCCGGCCGGAAGCTGGCCTGCGCGAAGCGCTCGACGTCGGCCGCCGTCACCGCGTCCACATGGGCGTCGTAGTTCCGCCAGTCGTTGACCGGCAGGCCGTACAGCGCGTTGAGCCCCGCCGCCATGGCGCGGGCCGCATTGGTCTGGAGGCCCAGGCGGTGCGCCGCCTTGAGGCGCGCCCGGCACCGGTCGAGCTCCGCGGACTCCAGCCCGCCGCGCCGCAGCCGGTCGACCTCGGCCCCGATCTCCGCGAGCACCTCGCCGTGCCGCTCCGGGCTCGTGCCGGCCAGCAGGCAGAACATCGCTGTCTCCAGTCCGACGATACGGGTCGCCCGGACGAAATACGCCAGGCCCTTCTCGTCCCGGACCCGCTCGAACAGGCGCGAGGACAGCCCGCTGCAGAGCTCCTCGACGACCTCGCTCACGTAGTAGTCGGGCGCCAGCAGCCCCGGGCCGGGGTACGCCTGGAACACCACGGCCTGCTGCCGGGGCTGGCGCTCGACCCAGTCGCCGGCGGTCGGCGGCCGGCCGGCCGCGGCCGGCGCCAGCCGGCCGCGCGGCAGCCGCGCGAGCAGGCGCGCGAACTTCGTTGCCAGCCGGGCCGGCGCGCAATCGCCGGCGACCGCGAGGACGGCGTTGCCCGACACGACCAGGCGCCGGTGCAGGGCGGCCAGGTCCGCGGGGGCCAGGGCCTGGAGGCCGGCTTCGTCGCCGTTCACGTCGATGGCGAAGGGATGGGCCCCGAAGAACCGCTGGCGCAGCCGCTTTTCGCCGAAGGTCACGACGTCGTCGGCGTCCTCCTGCAGTTCGGCGAGCTGCGCGGCGCGCTCGGTCTCGAAGGTGGCGCGGACGAAGGCCGGCGCCAGCACCGCCTCGGCCAGGAGATCGAGCGCGCGGTCGAGGTCCGCCGGCAGCACCTCGAGGGCCAGGCCGAAGCTGTTGTTGCCGGCCACCGGATGGAACGAGCCGCCCACGTCCTCGATGATGCGGGCGACCTCCGCCGCCGAGCGGCGCCGGGTGTCGCGGGCCAGCAGGGTCGCCAGCAGCATGGTGGCCCCCCGCCGGGCGGCGTCCTCGTAGAGCGGCCCGCCGCGGAAGAGGAGCCGCAGGTGGAGGTTGGGCAGGCGGGCGTCGCGCTGGGTCAGGAGCCGCGCGCCGCCGGCCACCGCGGTCTCCTCGAAGTCGGCCGGCGCGGCGGGGCCGCCGGTGCCGGGGCCCGGCGCGGGCCGGGCGGCGCTGCCGGCGGGATTGATGGATACAGCCGTGACGCAGCCCGGCACCAGATAGGTCCCGACGACCCGGCGCAGGTCGGCCGCCGTCAGCGCGCGCAGGCGCGCAAAGTAGGTCCGGCTGTAGTCGAGATCGCCGGCCACGACCTCGGCCACGCCGAGGCGCGACGCCTCCCCGGCGATGGTCTTGCGGGCGTTGATCTCGCCGATCACCGTCTGGCGGATCGCCCGGGCCACGCGCGCCGGGGCGAAGCCGCGGTCGGCGCAGCGCCGGAGCTCGCGGAGGACGGCGGCGGTCGCCGCCTCGCGGCGGCCCGCGTCGCAGGTGAAACCGATCGTGCAGAGGCCCGTGGTGCCGGGGCTCCAGGCCTGGGCGTCGATCGTGTGGACCAGGCCGGCCCGGTCGCGCACCGACTGCCAGAGGATCGAGCTGTTGCCGAAACCGAGCATCGCCGCCACGAGATCGAGCGCGGGCGCGTCCGCATGGGTCAGGCCCGGGATCGGCCAGGCCAGCTCGGCCCGGGTCAGCTGCACGTCCTCGAACAGGTGCCGGTCGCGGCGCGACAGCTGGAGGGGTTCGGGCGCGATCGGCGGCGAGGCCAGCGGCGCGCGCGCCGCGGATCCGAAATGCCGCCCGACCAGCTCGCGCACCGCCGCCGGATCGAACGCGCCCACGGCGACGACCACCAGGTTGTTGGGCACGTAGCGCTCCCGGTAATAGGCGAGCAGGTCCTCGCGCGACACGCCGGCCAACACGTCGCGGTATCCGATGACCGGATGCCGGTACGGGTGCTCGCGATACGCCGTGGCAAAGAGCACCTCCCCCAGCCGGTGATCGGGGTCGTCCTGCCCCATGTCGATTTCGCGCAGGATGACGTCGCGCTCGCGCGCCACCTCGTCGGACGGCAGCGTGGACCCGAGCACGAGGTCGGCCAGGACGTCGACGGCCACGCCGGTGTGCTCGCCCGGCAGGTCCGCGTAGTACACCGTGTGGTCGAAGGTGGTGTAGGCGTTCAGGTAGCCGCCGTGGGCCTGGATGGTCGCCGCGATCTCGCGCCCGCTGCGGCGCACGGTGCCCTTGAACAGCAGGTGCTCGAGGAAATGGGAAAGCCCGGCGCCGAGCCGGCCCCCCTCGTGGATGCTGCCGGTCTTCACCCAGACCTGCACCGCGGCGACGGCCGCGGCGGCGTCGCGCTTCAGCAGGACCGTGAGCCCGTTGGGGAGAACCTGGCGGTCCGGCGGATCGCGCCAGAACCGCTCGAGCAGCGAGAAATCGGCCGAGGATACGCGCATGGTGAGTGGAGGGCACGGGCCCGGGCGCCTCGGGCCGGTCCGCCGAGCCGGCCGGCCGGCGTCAGACCGGCTCGGTGGTCTTGGTCGCCGGCCCGGAGGGCGCCGGCCCCGCCGGCTGGAATGGCTTCACAAACGCCTCGTCGAAATCGTAGAGGTCGGCGAAATCCTCGCGCCGGTCGTTCTCGGTTTTGCTGAAGATATTGTACTCGATCAGACTGAAAACGATGTCTCCAAAATCCGCGCACCGGCGGATTCCCCAGGAAGCCAGCACCGTTTTCGCCATCGGCCCGTACTGGTCCAGCGCGTAGCCCCGCAGCCCTTCGAGCAGCTCCCGGCCCGTGACGTGCGGGGACTGGCGGACGCGGTCGGGATCGCTTTTCTTCAAGTTGCCGACTGTGAACGCCAGACTCTGGCGAACAAACAGATAGGCCTTTCGATCGTAACGTGCGTCCTCCCGGCAAATGAGGTCTACGATTTCGGAAAAATCCAGGTCCTGCATCGTAATGTGAGCAAGGAACTAGCACACGGTTTGGCTGTCTGCAACCCCGCATGAGTCAGCACGAACGTTTGCCGGCGACTTCGGACGCTGCGGTGCAATCCTTGCGCACTTTGGGGAATTCACCCCAGCCCGGGTCGCAAGGCACTGGTGCGAGCCGAGTTGATGGTGCAAAATCTGACTTGCGCTGCTGCAAGGTGGGGTAAAACGTGGTACTCATTGCAAATTATTATTGCTCGCACTCAGAAATCAGCCATCCGTATCCTTCGCGCCGATGATTGCTTCAACACAATCTAATCACCCGCTGGGCAGCGTTCCGGAGGTGGGCCGGACGTCCAACCCAGTTGAATTGGCTTGCGCCCGCCTAAAGTCCGCCGGTTTGCGAATCACCCAGCCCCGGATCGCGATCCTCGAGGCGCTGAGCCGGCGGGCGAGCCCGGCGAGCATTGAGCAACTGCACAAGGAGCTGACGAACGATTCCTGCGACTTGGTGACGGTTTATCGCTGCCTGGCCGTGTTTGAGGAGCTCGGCCTCGTGCGGCGCTGCTTCTTCCACAACGGCACCAGCCTGTACGAAATGAGCCTCGACCCGCCGTCGCACCACCATGTGGTGTGCAAGGTTTGCGGGAAGGTCGAGCGCCTGGACATTTCCCTGGCCGACGATGTCGAGCGGATGCTGCGGGAACGCGGCTACGACCAGGTCACCCACATGCTGGAGTTCTTCGGCACCTGTCCCGATTGCCGGAAGAAGGCCGCCTCGACCGCCCCGGTGGCGGCCACCGCGGCCCACTGAGGCCCCACGCCCGTTCCGACCTCTCCCCGCGCGGCCCACCCGGGCCGCGCTTTTTGTTGGCGGCGCGCCCCCCGCGCCCGGCGCCCGGGCCACGGACTCACGGTCCGGCGGCCGGGGCCAGCGCCGCCGCGGCCAGGCGGTCGTCGCCATCGATTGGGGACGGTCTCAGGCCGAGCACGGCGCAGAGCAGGTTGTAGATCTGGATATTCTCGACCGGCGCGATGACGGCGCCCCGCCGGAAAGCCGGACCTCCGGCGATGAAGACCGCCCCCATCGAACCGAGCTCGTTGTCGTAGCCGTGCTCGCCCCGCTCCGGGTGCTTCCACGCCTTCGCCTCGGCGCGGGTCCGGATCTCCCACCCCTCGTCGGCCAGCAGGATCACGGGCAGAATCCGCGGATTGTCCCGGTAATGCAGCCGGGCCGGCACCGCTTCGCGCAGCCAGACGCGGACGTGCGGCGCCGCCGCCCGCCGCCGGCGCTCGACCAGGCCGGCCGCCGAATCCCCCACCGGGCGCAGGCCGGTGGCGATCGAGTAGTGGTTGGGAAACGTCTGCGTCGGAAAACACGGGATCAGCCGCTCGGCCCGGACGCCCTCGGCCGCCAGGCGCCGCAGCTGCGGCGTTTCCTCCCGGTACTTCTCGAGGTAGTCCCAGCGAAATCCGTCGAGCGACACGAGAACGACCAGCGGCGGCGCGCCCCGGGCCGAAAGGGCGAGCCACAGCAGCCCGAGCAGCAACCGCCGGCGGATCATGCGCCCCACCAATGCAGATTGGTCAGCCCGCCGCAAGGTCCGCGGGCACCGACCCCGCCGGCCGCCCGGTGCGCCCGCGCGGGCCGCCGCGTCGCCGCCGTCACGCCGGCGCCGCCGGCGCGTCGTAGCGGTAGCCGACGCCGTGCACGGTCACGATCGCCGTGGGCGCGTCCACCTGGAGCTCCACCTTCTTGCGCAGCTGAGCGACGTGCTGGTCGAGCGTCCGGGTCGTGCCGAAATAGTCGATGCCCCAGACCGCGTTGAGGAGGGCGTCGCGGGTCAGCACCTCGCCCGGACGGGCGGCAAACAGCTCGAGCAGCTTCAGCTCGCGCGCCGTCAGCGGCGCCGGCGGCCGCCCGGGCAGCGCCGCC
>Ga0335069_10012213_pt1 | contig 12090 bp, 17 predicted proteins | sample Lox_Sample_11_FD_206714 | JGI IMG/M metagenome (GOLD analysis project Ga0335069, IMG submission 206714) | Soil microbial communities from Loxahatchee National Wildlife Refuge, Florida, United States - Lox_Sample_1.1 | ecosystem: Environmental > Terrestrial > Soil > Wetlands | place: USA...
ACCAAAGCAGGCGTGCAAGGCCGGCCCCTGCGTATAGAGACGCCGCTGCTGCATAAAACCAAAGGCCAGATCGTCAAGCTGGCGCAGCAGCTGGGAGTGCCGCTTGCCTATACCTGGTCATGTTACCGCGGGGCAAAAGCTCCGTGTGGGACCTGCGACAGCTGCCGTTTCCGGGCAAAAGGATTCAAAGAGGCCGGTATAACCGATCCACTCTTAAAAAAGCCATGAAGGGAAAAATTTCCGAGATTTTCGACAGCATCCAGGGCGAAGGCCTCTACTTCGGGGAGAAGCAGTTCTTCCTGCGCCTTTTCGGCTGTAATTTGAACTGCCGGTATTGCGATACCCGGTTACACCGCTTTGCGGAGTATGAATCGCAGGAGGTCGCGGATAAATTCGCCTCGGGCGCCGGGACGTATCACTCCGTCGCTTTTACCGGCGGCGAGCCGTTGCTGCAAAAAGATTTTTTGAAAGAGCTCCTGCAGTTTGCCCGCCAGGCAGGCCTGAGGACCTACCTTGAGACTAACGGCACCCTTCCTGCGGCACTGGAAGAGGTGATCGAGCTGGTGGATATCGTGGCCATGGATTTGAAGCTTCCCAGCTCAACGAGCCTTGAGCCGTTCTGGCAGGAGCACCGCGCGTTCTTGAAGATCGCCAGCCGCAAGGAGGTCTTTCTGAAGGTCGTTGTCTGCTCGACTACGACGCAAGCGGACCTGGCCGAAGCGATACACCTGATAAAAGAGATCGATCCTTCCGCGATCCTGGTGCTGCAGCCAAACAGCTACGAAGATTCCGATTCGCTCGGCGCAAAGCTGGACAGTTTCAAGGAAACTTGCGACCGGCAGGATGTCATTTGCTGCGTCATACCGCAGATACACAAAATACTGGGGGTTAAATAACATGGAACACCGATCCGGTTACGAAGGTTTGCAGAAAAACATCCGGCAGCTTAAGACCCCGCCTATCGAGGTTTGGGAAAATCAGTATCCGGATAAAGAATACAGCGTCATGCTGGAGGTGCCGGAATTCACCTGCATCTGCCCGAAGACCGGCCTGCCGGATTTTGCGACCATCGAGATCGAATATGCGCCGGCAAAATACTGCCTGGAGCTTAAGTCGTTCAAGATGTACACCATCTTTTACCGGAATGTCGGCATCTTCCATGAACACCTTATCAACAAGATGCTGGATGACCTGGTAAAGGCCTGCAAGCCCCGCCGCATGAAGATCACCGGCGTCTTTAATCCGCGCGGAGGCATTACCACCACCGTTTCAAGGGAGTATGCGCTATGAGGGTAATCGCTTCCTCTGCCATCAGGGATACGGTTGCGGTCTTATGCATCCAAGCCAATCTTTTTTTGCGCAAAGACGTCCTGGGCGCCTTGAAGTCCGCCGCGAAAAAAGAGACCGACGGCTGCGCCCGCCAGTTACTCCGGGCGATCATCGACAACGCTGCAGCCGCCCGTAAAGAAAAGCTGGCTATCTGCCAGGACACGGGCCTGCCGTGCATATTCCTGCAGATCGGTCAGGATGTGCACGTCGTCGGAGACCTGCACGCGGCGATCAATCAGGGGGTCAAGATCGGCTATCGTCAGGGGTCCTTGCGCAATTCGATAGTTGCCGATCCCCTCGGCCGGGGAAAACCCTCGTATACGCCTGCGGTGATACACACCGAGATAGTCACAGGCAAGCAGGTCCGCATCACCGTTTTGCCGAAAGGTTTCGGATGCGAGAATAAGTCGGCGCTGGAGATGTTTAAACCTACGGCCCCGCTTTCTCAGATCAAAGAGTTCGTCCTCGATACGGTCAAGGCCGCAGGCCCGGATGCCTGCCCGCCGTACGTGGTGGGCGTGGGCATCGGCGGAAGCGCCGAGTACGCAAGCCTGCTGGCAAAAAAGGCGCTGCTGAAGCCCCTGGGAGGGCCGAAGCAAAAATTGGAACAAGAGCTGCTTAAGGCGATCAATAAGCTGGGCATCGGCCCGATGGGCCTGGGCGGTAAGACCACTGCCCTGGGAGTAAGCGTCCGGACGCATCCGACGCACATCGCGGGCCTGCCGGTGGCGGTCAACATCAGTTGTCATGCCCTCAGGAGCACCACAAAAACAATATGAGCGCACAACACATAACGTTACCTTTTACCGGCCGGGATCTTGCGGGCCTGCGTGCTGGCCAGAGGCTCTACGTAAGCGGCACCCTGTACACCGCCCGTGACCAGGCGCACAAAAGATTAGCCGAAGCGCTCAAGCTCGGCAAGCGCCCGCCCTTTGACCTTAAGACCGCAGTCATCTATTATTGCGGCCCGACCAAGACTCCTAAGGGTAAGCGGATCGGTTCCTGCGGCCCGACGACCAGCTGCCGGATGGATGCATTTACTCCGGCGCTGCTTGATGCGGGACTGAAGGCCATGATCGGCAAGGGTAATCGTTCGGAAAACGTCCTGGCCCGGATGAAGAAACGTAAGGCAGTCTATTTTTTGACCTATGCCGGCTGCGGAGCCCTTTTGGCAAAACAGGTGGTTGCGCTAAAGGCAGTCGCCTATAAGGACCTGGGGCCGGAGGCAGTGTACCGGTTAACCGTGAAAGATTTCCCGCTTATCGTCGGAGTGGATACGAAAGGAAGGAACGTGTATGGCAAGGATTGATAGTCGCTCTGCGGATAAACTGCGTAAGGTACTTATTACGCGCAATTACAATAAATATGCGGAAGGCTCCTGTTTGATAGAGCTGGGTAATACCAGGGTTATCTGCACTGCCTCCGTAGAAGAATCTGTGCCGCCCTTTTTAAAAGGCACGGGGACCGGCTGGGTTACTGCCGAATACGGGATGCTGCCGCGCTCCTGCGCTCAGCGCATCCCGCGCAACAAGGATTCCGGCCGCACCTACGAGATCCAGCGCCTGGTGGGCAGGTCCCTGCGCACGGTCACCAAAATGGAGGCAATGGGTGAGCGTACCGTCTGGGTCGATTGCGACGTGATCCAGGCTGACGGAGGCACGCGCACCGCTTCGATCACCGGAAGCTTCATTGCCTTGGCCGATGCCCTGACGAAGATCAAGAAAACCGGGGTCATCACTACCGTGCCCTTAAAAGATTTTGTCGCCGCCACCAGCGTCGGGATCCTGGGCGGAGAGCTGCTTCTGGATCTGTGCTATGAGGAAGACGCCAAGGCCGAGGTGGATATGAATGTGGTCATGACCGGCAAGGGCGAGTTTATCGAAATACAGGGCACCGCCGAACGCAAGCCTTTTGCGAAAGCACAGATGGACGCGATGCTGGAGCTGGCCGGCCAGGGGATCCGCGGGCTCATTGACATCCAGAAGAGCTTTCTTAAGGATGCCTTCTAAATGGAATTGCTTGTGGCGACTAAGAACAGGCAGAAACTCCAAGAGATACGCCAGATCTGGAAGGGGTTAAAGATCCGGCTGTTCTGCCTTGAAGATTATGCGTGCGCTCCGCGCATCATCGAGAACGGCAAGACCTTCCGGGAGAATGCCATAAAGAAGGCGGTCAAGATCGCCCGTTTCACCGGAAAGCTTACCCTGGGTGAGGATTCCGGCTTGTGCGTGGATGCCCTGGGCGGAAGGCCGGGCATCTATTCTTCCCGGTTCTGTGGCAAAGATAAGAGCGACCTTAAGAACAACCTGAAACTCCTGAAGCTGCTGGCAGGCCTGCCCTTGAAGAAACGCAAGGCCCATTACGTCTGCGCCGTGGCCTTGGCGGATAAAGACGGGCTGGTGGGCGTGGCGGAGGGCCGCTGCTCGGGGGTTATCGGTTTTGACATGAGGGGGCAGGCGGGGTTCGGGTATGACCCGCTGTTCGTATCCCCTGCATATAAAAAGACATTTGCGCAGCTCGGAGAGCGCATTAAGCATAGAATAAGCCATCGTCGCCGCGCGCTGGAGAAGGCAAAAAAGATCCTCCAGAAATATATTGAAGAACAAAGGACGAGCGGCTATAATTAAAAAGTTATAGCGGTATAAGGCGGATTTTTCCGGGGCGTGGCTCAGTTTGGCTAGAGCGCTTGGTTTGGGACCAAGAGGTCGACAGTTCAAGTCTGTCCGCCCCGATAGATTTGCCTCTATAACTAATTACCAAATCATCCCGGTGAGCGTGCAGAAATTTTCAAGAAAATTTCTGCACAGCGTGCGAGCCGGGATAGATGCACCTGAAATGTCCCTGTAGCTCAGTTGGATAGAGCAACTGCCTTCTAAGCAGTGGGTCGGCTGTTCGAATCAGCCCAGGGACATTTAAAGACTAAACGCCATGAAAGCACTGGTACGGATCTCGATTATCGTCGTCTGCCTGGCCTTGCTGGCTGCCTCATCCCTGCATGCGCTGGTCCGCCGTCAGGGCAAGCAGCTGTTGGTCCAAAAGCTATCCCAGGTCTTCCGCAGGGAAGTCACCGTCGGCAGCGTCGAGACCAGTTTCCCCTTCAATATTATCATCAAGGACCTCCAAGTCAAAGAACGCTTCAAGATCGGCAGGGTCTTTGCCGACGGAGGCGTCATCGATATCCTGCGCCGCAGTTTCGTGCTTTCCGAGCTGCGCCTGGACAATGTCGAAGTAAACGCCGAGATAGGCACACCCAGGGAAGCTGCAGCCGTAGAGGCTCCAGCCGTTCCGCCGCCGGAAACCCCTGCGGTACAGCCGCCTGAGCCCCCCAAACCGCAAAAGATCGTCATTTTTCTGCCGCAGATGGTATTGAAGCGCCTCATCATCACCAACGGTACCCTTTACTTTAAGGATAAGGGCGCCGGGGAAGGCGGCATCGCGCTTACGATCCAAGACCTGCGTGCCTCGGTAAGTAACCTGGCATTCCCGGTCAAGAGATCTTTCGTAACTTCGTTTGAACTGAACGGCAATATCCCCTGGCAGACGGGCCGGGAGCACGGCACGATAGCGATAGAAGGCTGGCTTGACCCCTTCAAGAAAAACGCGGAAGCCACTGCCAAGCTTGAGAAGATCGACGGCGTCTATTTTCATCCCTATTATGCGCAATGGGTGAACCTTGAAAAGACGCGCATCGAGAAAGCCACGCTCAACGCCTTAAGCACGCTGCATGCCCTCAGCAATAACGCGACCGTCGATTGCCATCTGGAACTGACCGATATCGTCTTTAAACCCCGCTCGCCCGCAGAGGAAACGGACAAGGCGGAACGGATCGCCCATACGGTCTTAAGCATCTTTAAGTCCCTCAATGACGGCAAGGTCGCCCTCGATTTCTCTTTCAAGACCAAACTGGACAGTCCCGTATTCAATGTTGCCGAGATCAAGACCGCCGTCGAAGACAAGCTTTCTCAAGGCACGACGCGCTTGAAGGTCGAAGGGGTCGCTCAGGCCCCTGCCTGGCTGCTGCAAGGCATGCTTAACGGCGTCGCCGACGTCTCCAAAGCCGTACTCAGCGGCGCACTGGGCATCGGCCAGGTGTTCGGCAAAGCAGTGACGGACCCCTTCAAAAAAGACAAAGGAGAAAAATGAAAAATAAGCGGCGCACCATGGCAGTGGCGATTTCCCTGTTTTTGGTCGTGACGTGTGCGTACAGTCTTTGCGCAGCGCAAACAAAGAATTTTGCCGCCTATTCCAGAAAGGTCGATGCCTGGTATCGGCAGTACCTGAAATATTACGAGAGAAAACAATATACCTCGGCCCAGAAGAAGCTCAACGCCATCATTGAGCTCTTGGCGGCAGAGCCCTTTGTCGCGGATTGGCGCTCCTCGCATGACGCCAAACCGTCCCTGGCTGAGTTCGAAAAACTCCTTGATGAGCTTAAGGCGCAGCTGCCCGCGCAAGACCGGGGCGCATCCGCGCAGCAGATGCAGGACCTTTCCCGGCAGATCGACCAGCAGAAACAGGGGATCGCCGGCGAAAAGAGCAAGCTTGAAGAGAAGGTCAAGACGCTTAACGAGGAGAAGCAGCGGCTTGCCGAAGAACGCGACAAGCTGCAAAAGTTAGTCGACGAGAATAAAAAATGGATGGCCCAAGCGCACGAGCGCTTCGCCAGAGAAAGCAAAATTGCGGCAGAACGCGATAGAGTTAAGATCGAACTTCAACGCAGGCAAGTCGAACTGGACAAGCTCCACGGAGACGCGCAAGGGCAGATCAGCACCCTTACCGCCGAACGCACGAAGCTTCAGAGTGAGTTGGCCGGAAAGCAAACCTTGCTCAGCAGCCTTGAAAAAGACATCAAGAAGCAGAAATCCGTTGCCGCCGAGCGCGACAAACTGCAGAAGGAGCTAGCCGAAAAACAATCCCAGCTCCAGAAGCTTGAAAAAAATATGCAGGAACAGAAACGGCTTAGCGATCAGCAAATTCAAAAAGACGCCGAAGGGCAGAAACGCCTTACCGAGGAGCATGATAAACTGCAGAAGGATCTTGCCGATAGCCAAACGCAGCTGGATAAGCTTCAAAAGGACGCCGAGCAGCAAAAGGCGCTTTCCGACGAGCGCGACCGGCTTAAAAAGCAGCTCACCGAGAATCAGACCCAGCTGGATAGGATGCAGAAGCGCGTCGCCAACCAGGAACAGCTTTCCGAGGAGTGCAAGCGGCTGCAGCGGGAGCTCATCGATAAGCAATCCCAGCTGGATGCCATGTCCAAAGATGCCCAGAAAAGCACGCAAGAGACGACCCAGGCCCAGGCCGAGCTTCAGCAAAAGCAGGCCTCATTAGAAGAACTGCTTGGGAAAATGCGGTCCCTGGAGCAGGAAAAGGACCTGGCGGAAAGGACCTTTAACCTGGAGAAAGCGCTCATGCAGGAGAAGCTTGCCGCGCATGAGGCGGATTTGAAGGCCTTGACGCAGCGCGTCAAGCAGGAGGAAAAAACCAGCGTCGTCAAGAAGGGGCGCGCAATGCCGGTTAAAAAGGGCGGTATGATCCTGGCTCGGCTGAGCGCCAAGCCCAAAAAGGGCTACTCGCCGCTGGTGGTTAAGTTTTACGGCGACAAATCGTACCATTCCGGAGGGCCCATCGTTTCCTATGAGTGGGATTTCGACGACGGCTTGACCGCCAACGAGATGAACCCCGAGCATACGTTCATGGTGTATCAACCCCGGTCTTTTAACGTGACTCTGACCGTCAAGGACGAAGACGGCAATACCGCAAGCGATACGACGGTGATCACTGTGTGGTGTAAGCGCGACTAAATTTACGAAAGGGGCAAGAAGCATGAAAAAGGTTATAGCGTTGTTTTTATCGGTGTTTTTTCTGGCCGGCTGCGCGACGTATACGTTCAACCACGGGGATAAGCCCTATGATCAGGGGTATGTAGCCTCCCGGGACAGGTTCCCCATAGTCGAATACACCGTCGGCAAAGACAACACCGTTCCCGACCTTGCGCTGGCCAAGGAGCGTTTTCACAGGCGCAAGAGTATTGTCGACTCTTACTATGCGCAGATGGGCTACATCGAAAGTCGCTTCAAGTCGATGGTTATCAATCCGCCGGTCTTTTTTGTGCAGGTGATCGTCGGCGTGTTCCGCCTGCCGTTCATTGCCATGTCCGACAGTAAGTACAAGCACGACCCCGCCTACAAGGAAAAGGTCATGAACCAGCAAATAGCGCAAGAGGCCAAAGAGCAGGCGCGCGTAAAGGCGCTGAAAGACAAGCTCAATTCATATATCCAGCAGGACCTCTTAGCCGAAGAGACTATCGCGACGGCCAAACCGGAAAAGAAAGCCAAGGCCCCTGCGTCCAGGCCGGCAAGGCCGCCAAAGGCCAAGCTCGAGGCCCGGCAGGTACAGACAAAAACAGTTGCTGCCGGGGAGCCGGTGGCAGTGATCGTGGTCAAGCCGGCTAAAGGCTATTCGCCGTTATCGGTCCGTTTCTGGGGCGGGAAATCCTATTCCCCTAAGAGCAGGATCATCCATTATGCCTGGGATTTCGGAGACGGAGACGTTTCCACCAAAGAGAACCCCGTCAATATCTACTACAGCGGCTCTGTTGAGCCTAAACAGTTTACCGTTACCCTGACCGTTACGGATAACAACGGAAAGACCGCGACCGCATCGGCAGTGATCGAGGTTATGAATAAATAGCGCGGCAATACTAAAGGAGAAGCTATGCTTGTCAAGGATATCATGACGCGAGACGTCGTTACGGTTGCCCCGGCGACCACCTTAAAGGAACTGGCGCAGATCCTCAAAGACCGCCGGATCAACGGCGTGCCGGTAGTTTCCCGCGATGGGACCCTGGTGGGGGTTATCACCATGACCGACCTGCTTAAGATATTGCGCGATATCAACTACTGGGGCCAGGTCGAAAAGATCAGGCCCGGCATGGGGGTCAAGGATGCGCTCCTCAAGGAAAAGGAGGAGGCCACCGTAGACAAAAAGATGAGCAAGGGGGTCAATGTCGTCAGCGAAGACGACTCCGTAGACTACGCGCTGGACCTTATGTGCAAACACAACATCCATACGATCCCGGTCGTCAAGGACAACAAGGTCATCGGCGTCATCGGCGCTACGGACATCGTCAAGGCGCACTTCCTCTAGGGAGGAATAAATGAAAGAGCGTAGAAAGTTCGTCAGGATCCCGGAACACGCCGAGATATCCTATGAGATTAAACCCGATCTTAAAGGCGGCAGCTTCCTGACGCGGGACATCAGCCAGGGAGGGATACGGTTTTTCGTCCATGAGTTCATTCCGGAAAAGACAGTCCTTAAGATCAGGCTCACGCTTAAAAAAATATTCTTTTCTTTCGAAGCCTTTGTGAAAGTCATGTGGATCACCGAGGACGCCTTTAACGACCGGTATGAGATCGGCGTGGAATTCACGGATATGCCCAAGCCGGTCGCAGACCGCCTCATCGCGTATATAAATTACATCAGGACCAGCTTCTCGGACGAAAATCCCGTATAAGCCCTGATTAAGGCAGCGACTTACATGCAAGACTTGATCGTATTGGCCATTGTTACTATTTTCGTCTTTGTCCTCTCGTATTTTTTCAACGTTTTCATTTTTCTCATCCGGATCTTCCAGCAGCATCCGAGCGCGATAACCTGGGTTGACGAGATCATCACGGTCCTTTTGACTTTAAGCATAGGTTTGGCCATCATCGCCTGGCGCAGATGGAAGGCCCTGCAGAAGGAGACCGCCAGGCGCATCAGGCTGCAGGAAAGGCTGATCAGCGAGGCCAACACCAAAGCAGATATCGAAAGGATCATCGCGCATCAGTTGCGCACGGAGATCCAGATGCATAAACAAAGCTCGCCTGCCCCCAGAAAGGACCGGAAAAAATGAGGTTCCGTATTTTCGATTTTGTGATCATCGGCATTATCGCATTCCTCATCGGCTGGAATATGTATTCGGTGTTTCGCTTCTCCCAATTCGTCAACGCCTCCGAGATCGAGCGCGCGCGAACCTCCGACTACGCCACCGCCGCCCAGCTTACCAGCAGCTTCATTTCGCTTAACGCCGCGATCGAGAACCTCTCCCGGCGCACTGCGGATAATATCAACGAGGTCTCCCAAAAAGCCCAGCAGGATTACGCGGATTATGCCAAGGAATTCGAGAAGATCTACGCTATTTTGAACCAGCAAAAACAGCTCCTGCTTGAACTGCGAGCCAAGATAGGCAAAAAGGGGCCCTGATATGCTTGAACATTATCACCAGCCGCTCTTGTCGCCTCCGGAGTTCTTGCGCAGGATTCTGCGCAGCGTCATTGCGGCGTTGGCCCTATTGGCCTCAACCATCCTTATCGGCACAACAGTATTACACTTTCTGGAACGCTTCTCCTGGATCGACGCATTCCTGAATTCCGTGCTGATCATGACCGGGCTCGGATTAGTCAACGCCTTGACTACGGCCGGCGGGAAGCTATTTACTGCTATCTACGCGTTGTTCAGCGCATTGGCTTTTTATGCGACCATTGCCATCATGCTGACGCCCTTGCTGCACCGGCTGCTTCACCGTCTACATTTGGATACCAAGGAGAAATAATATGAGGAAAGCGATCTATGTATTCGCGATGGCGCTGTTGTTAGGCGGATGCGCCAGCACCGCAAAATACGAGGCAAAATTGAATACCTTTATCGGAGTAAGCGAGGATTCCCTGATCGCTGCCTGGGGCGTGCCGGATAAGGAGTACCGCCTAAACGACGGCAAAAAAGCCGTTGAGTACGTGCGTAAGAACACCGTCCAGACGGGCGGCGACACCTATACGGTGCCGCGCACGTCGTATCACTCCGGCACCATAGGGGATAAGACCTATAGCGGCACCTCCACCGAATATGTCACCGAAACCATACCGGTGCAGAAGTATAAACTGTCCTGCAGGACAAGCTTTGTGATCGGTACCGGCGGAAAGGTCGAAAGCTGGCACCACGAAGGGAACAATTGCATTTCCAATTAGGAGGAGAGCATGAGAGCTTTTCTTATCGGTTTAGTTTCTTTGATCGCCCTGCTGATACTTGCAGGCGTAGGGCTGCTGCTGTACCCGTTCGTTATAGTGTTGGCCCTTTTTATGCAGGTCATACTTGCGTTGTTGTTTGTGGTGTTTGCGATATGGCTCTTGGGAAAGTTCATCATTTTTGTCTGGGAGGGCATTTTTCATGATAAAGGTGCAGGGGATAAGCAAACAGATCAAAAATAACTTTGTGCTCGACGGCATAGACCTGCAGGTGCGCGATCAGGAGATACTGGGTATCGTCGGCCCCAACGGAGCCGGAAAGACAACGCTATTGAATATCGTCGCCGGGATCTGGCCGGCAGATAAAGGCAGCGTAGAGATAGACGGAACCGGGCTGAGCGAAGGCGCAGAGGCAGTACGGCAGAAGATCGGATATGTGCCTGATGCGCCGTTTCTGTATCCGAAGCTTACCGGCAGAGAGTTTTTGTCTTTCGTCGGCACGCTCTACCGCCTGGATGCGCAGAAGTTGGACCAAAAGATCGCGGAGCTGGAGAAGGCGCTTGAGCTTTCCTTCTGGCTGGATGAGCTTATGGACGGCTATCCCCGGGGAGTCAGGCAGAAGATGACCCTGGCCGGGATGCTGCTGCATTCGCCCAAGATCGTCCTTTTGGATGAGCCCCTCACCAATCTTGATCCCAAAAGCAGCAAGCTGGTAAAAGAGCTGTTGCAGAATATGGCGCGCTCCGGAGCCTCGATCCTGCTTTCTACGCATATACTGGAGATCGCCGAAAAGCTTTGCCAGCGCATCGTGATCATCCTTGAGGGCAAAAAAATCGCCGAAGGCTCCATCGCCGAGCTGAGGGCACTGGCGAAGAGCCCCGGCAGCAACCTGGAAGACATATTCCTGCAGTTGACCGGCGGCGAAAAATACAGCGAACTGCTCAAACACCTGACCTAACCCATGTTTGCCTTCCACTGGTTCCTCATACAACTGAAGATCCTCAAGAACGCATTCAAAGAAGACAAGAAGGGCTTTTTCTTGCGGGACCTTTGGCATACGTTCATTATCCTCTGCGGCCTGGTGCTGCTGTACTTGTTTTTTACTTCGATGTTCCGCTTCATCAGGCTCAAAGGCATGTCTACGTTTGATTTTGCCTTTTTGTTTCTTTCTTTCAGCCTGGTCGTATTCCTGCCCCTATTGTTTTATAGCGCAGTTGTCTGCAGCCTTTCCTTTCTGTTCCAAAAAGAGGAGACCTTCTTTTATTTTTCCCTGCCGGTCAAAAGGGTCTCGGTTTTTATCGTCAAATTCCTCCAGACATATTTCCATACCGCCTGGATGACCTTCCTGGGCCTGATCGTCTTTTTGGCCGCGATGCAGCAGTCGTTTAAGGTGACACCTTGGCTTTACCTTACGGGGAGTATCAGCTTCCTGGTATTTTTGGTGATCCCGGTGTGCGCCGCGGTGATCCTGGTGATGATCGTCTCCCGCTTTTTGCCCTTTGTGCAGGCAAGAGGCATGCTTACCGTCATCGGCCTTTTTGTCGGCAGCGTCTTGATCGCGGCCATCCGGGTCATGCAGCCGGAAAGGCTGGTAACCGCCGAAGGCAAAATGCAGCTGGTTACCTATATCCAGAATCTGCATAAGCCCTGGATGACTGTTTTGCCCAGCGAATGGGTAACGAATATCGTATTTTCCCAGGTCCAACACGATGCCGAAGGCATGGCGGTTAATTTCCTGAGCCTGTGCGGTTTGGCT
>Ga0335069_10012214_pt1 | contig 12088 bp, 10 predicted proteins | sample Lox_Sample_11_FD_206714 | JGI IMG/M metagenome (GOLD analysis project Ga0335069, IMG submission 206714) | Soil microbial communities from Loxahatchee National Wildlife Refuge, Florida, United States - Lox_Sample_1.1 | ecosystem: Environmental > Terrestrial > Soil > Wetlands | place: USA...
AGCCCGCACACCACGAGTGCCACCATCGTGATCACGGTCGCTTCGATGAGGCGCCACGGACGCGCGGTCAGGATCGCGACACCTTCTTCGCTGTGATCGCCGAGCGCCTCGCCGAGCGAACGTGGCGGCTCGGCCGGGGGATGCGCCTCGCGCAAGCGCTCAAGGAGCCGGCGCGGCTTCACCGTGCTCTCCTGCCGAAGCGAGCTTCTCGAGCGCCGCCGCATGGGCCGCGAATGCCGGCGTGGCGAAGTGAGCGGCGGCGAGGCGCTCGTGCACCGCCTGCGCATGGCCGGCGTGCGCTTCACTGTCGATCTGCTGATACTGGTCGAGGTCGGCTCGCACGGCGTCGAGGCCGGCCAGGCGCGGATAACGCTGCCCATAGTCGGTCAGCATCGCGCCCAGCCCGTCAAGGTGGTCGCTCGCCAACGCTACGTCGATGGCCTGCCGGATCCGGTCGAGCGCGGCCACATACACCGAGTCGTCGCTCTGCAGCTTGCGCAGATGGCTGAGCGCATCCGCATACACGGCGGCGAACGCCGGCACATCAGCCGAGATCCTGTCGAGTGCACGCTGGTGTTCGCCTGGGTCGTCGTTCCAGCGGCTCGTCAGCGCCCTGATCGGCGCTTCGTCGCGATAGATGCGTATCGGCGCCTCCGGGCCGCCCCGTCCCAGCACGAACGATTGCAGCGCGCCGATCCAGTCGATGTTCTCCACGAGCGGCGCCGCATCGGGGTTGTGGCGCGCAAGCGTGCGCATGTCCCCCACGATGGCTCGCGCACGATCGAACGCATGAGCGTCGAGTGCGGCGATCCAGTCCGGCACCTTCGCCTTCATGAGCGCTTCTGTCCCCATCGCGCGCCAGGGGGCGTCGTTCGGGTGGCCTGCGAGGTATTGATCGGCCATCCGCGCGGCGCCTTCATATTGGCCGTTCGCGAGCATGGCTTGCATCTCGCGCTGTGGCGCGCCCTGAAAATACGTCACGGCAACGAGCGCGACAAGCACCGCAACGACACCGCCGCCCCATTTCGCAAGCCGGCGCATGTCGACTTTCCCGCTGCCGCCCAGCGCTTCGCTCAGTTCGCTGAGAAAGACTTCGAGCTTGCCACGCCGGCGCTTCGCGCCCGGGCCAGGATCGGCGGCTTGCGGCGGTGCATCGGGATTGATCTCGTCGTCCTGTGCCGGAAGCGGCGATGCGCAGAAGATGTCGAGGAACGAGTGAGCGGTGCCGACGAAAGTCGTGCGGTCCGCGTCGTCGCCGATCGTCTCGGCGCTGGGCGCGCGCGTCGCGGTCACGGTGGCATCGGTCCCGGGCGCGCATTCGAGTCCCACACGGTAGACGAAGTGCTCGCCGCCGAATGCGAGCCGTTGGCCGTCTTCGAGCCGCACGGCGTGGTCGTCGAGACGTTGTCCGTCGACGAACGTGCCGTTGGTGCTGCCAAGGTCTTCGACATAGATGGCGTCGTCCTCGGCGTAAATGTGCGCGTGGCGGCGCGAGAGGTAGTTCACCTGATGCGGATAGGCCTCGCGATACTGGGCGAACGTCTCGTCGGCCTTGCTGACGAGGAACGGAAAGCAGCTGACGACGATCTGCTGCAAACCAAGATCGTCGCGCTCGGGCGTGAGCGTCACCACCGCCGCTCGCGTGGCCTCGCGTGCCGCGCGCGGCACGAAGCCGACGCGGAACGTGAGCGCGCCGGCAAAGCACAGCTCGTCGCCTTCCTTGAGAACATGGGGCTTTTGCGTGACTTCGATACCGTTGACGGCCGTGCCGTTCTTGCTGCCGAGGTCGGCCACGTACGCGGCGGCGCCTTCACGAAAGATGCGCGCATGACGACGCGAGACGTCGACCACGACCTCAGGCCGCGCCAGAGCGAAAGGCGGCTGCGTCCGCCCCACCGCGAACAGATCCTTGTCGATGCGGATCTCGCCCAGTTCCGGGTGCGATATCGGTCGAAGCACGATATCGAACGTTCCGGCCAGCGATGTCTGCCTCTCGGCAATCGAAGCGGCGTCAGGCACCATGATTGCGTCAGCGATCAGCATTTGTGCGCCAGGCTGCGCGCAGCGCTTGCGCCGCACGCGCACTGACTATCCGTGTGAAGCCGCGCGCCTTACATATGGCGTTCGGGGTGTGAGAAAAGTGTAGGCGACGGATCGCGGGAATCAAACAACTGGCGCGGGCCGCGCCGGTGCGCGCGTTCACGGTGCGGGCGCTGCGGCCGCAGCGTCATTGGATGCGACATTGGTGATTTCGACGGCAGACCAGCCGCCGCCAATCGCCTTGTAGAGCGTAACGGTGTCGCTCAGGATCTGCTCGTGATTGGCGAGCAGCGAAAGCTCCGCGGAGGCGAGCGAACGTTCGGACTCCAGTACTTCGAGCTGGGACACGAGCCCTTCTTTCAACTGCGCCTCGACCTGCGCCGCAACGATGCGCAAACGCTCGTTCTGCTGCAGCAGCTCGATGCGCTCCTTCTTGTGCGCGTCGAGGTTCACGAGCGCGTTCTCGACCTCCTCGAACGCCGCGAACACGGTCTGGCGATACTCTTGCTCGGCAACCTTGCTCTGCGCCTCGGTCGTCTTGATGTGGGCGTGCACGCTGGGATCGAACATCGGAAAGTCGATGCTCGGCATGAAGCTCAACGTGAACACCTTGAACAGATCGGCGAGCGAAAACGCGGCCGTGCCGGCGCGGCCCGTGAGGCTGATCGTCGGCAGTTGCGCGAGCCGCGCGGAACCGACCTCATCGTACGATTCGAGAATACGGAACTGCGCGGCGACCACGTCGGGGCGGCGACCAAGCAGCTGCGCAGGCAGGCCCATGGGCACGTCGGGAAACTTTACGCGTTGACGCAGATGGCCCGCCGGCATCTTGAACTCGCCCGCAGGCACGCCAACCAGCGTGGCAAGCGCGTTTTCGGTCGTGTCGCGCGAACGGCGCAGCTCGAGCAGGTCGTTCACGAGCCCATTGATCTCGGCACTCTGGCGCAAGACCTCGGTTTTGGGCGCGAGGCCATTTGCGTACATCTGCTGGTAAATCGTGAGAATCTGCTTGTTCCTGTCGAGCGTCTGTTGCTCCTGTTCTATCTGGTCATCGTACTGGAGGATCTGGAAATAGGTGTTGGCCACACTCGCTACCAGCGTCAGATAGCCTGCACGCCAATCCGCTTCGCTCGCGTGGTATTCGGCCTTCTGGGCCTGCACGCTGCGCTCGACCTTGCCCCATATATCGATGTCCCAATTCACCTGCGTGGCGACGTTATAGGTCTTCGTGAGCGCCAGTCCGGTGCTCTTTTCATAGTCGATACCGGCTCCCGCGTCGACCGTGGGCAGCGCGCCGGCCTGCACCTCGCCGATCTGCGCGCCGGCCACGCCAATGCGCGCCGCGAGTATCTTGATGTCGACGTTGCCCGAGATCGCCTTGTCGATGAGCGAATCGAGGTACGGATCGTCGAATGCCTTCCACCATTGCGGATCGACGGTGTCGGCCGCTGACACAGCGGCATGCGTGTGCGCCCAGCTTTCCTTGGCCGGCATGTCCGGGCGGCGGTATGCGGGCGTGCTGAGATCCGTGCAGCCGCACAGCATCGAGGCACACAACCCCGCCGAGCCGATGAATCGGGCCAGCCAGCGCATCGTGCCGCAACGTACGTATGCAGCGGACGGCGAGAGAGGTGTGTTCACGATCGACTCCTTGAGCGGAACGCGACGATGAGGTTGTGCGCAACGGGGGCGAGGGGAAATGCCGTGGAGGCGAGAGAGCCTCCACGGCTCTCGGCACGATCAGAAGTTGATCGTGTTGTGGGCCGTTTGCTTCGGGTTCACGGACGAAGAAATGCCCGACACGAACGCCGCGTCGTTACCGGTGTTGCTGACGATGCTGTTGGTCTGGCCGATGACCTGTTCGGCCGTGAAGCTCGTGTTGTCGACCTTCACGCTCGGCGTCGGGTAGTAGACGGGCCAAAGGCCGCCAATGCCCAGGTTGCCGCCGCGCACAGCGCTCATTTCACGGCGGTCGAGTTCTTGGGCGACGCTCAGGTCTGCGATCATCAGCTTGCTCATGACAGTTCTCCAGAAAAGTAAATGCCAGGATGTTGGCGGTCGAGCTGCAATGCGTTGCGGGCTCGCGTCAAACAACGCATGAGGCGTGCCAGCTGCGCACCTGCCTGCCCTCAATGCGACGCATCGCCCGTTGCATAAGGACTTTGCCGGAGTTCGCCTGCATGTCGCGCGTCTTGTCGGCGCATGCTGTGAAAACATGCTGATGGGCGCGCGCCAACTGATCAGCCGAGTTATGTTGGCGTGCTACGAACACTCGAACGCTGGAGGGGGACGAGACGCGAAAACCGTGCGCCTCATGGAGAACAACAAGAGGGTGTGCATGCGCGCGGCGTTCGTGCACACGAACGCAACGAGCATTTCAAATCGTATGGATCACTTAACGTAAATGGTGATCTTCTTCGAATAGACGGGCGGATTGTGAGGTATGTGGTGGGCGTCCCCCATCAATAGTTGCAGCGTATGCTTGCCCGGCGGCAACTGGATCATCGTCTCGGTTTCGCCCGCGCCAAAATGCAAATGATTGCGGTCGGACGGAATGGGCTGATCCATCGGCGGCAGGTCTGTATCGATCAGCAGATGATGGTGCCCCGTGTTCGGATACGCGACGTCCTTGGGCGCCACGCCCATGTAACGAAGGCCGAACCACACGCGAAACGGTCGTCCTGCCGGCATCACCTGACCATCGTTTGGCCAGCCGATATAGACGAACGCTCTCGGGTCGGCCGGGGTCGTGCCCGCGTGCGCGGCACCACCCAGGAGCAGCGCGAGGCTGGCCGCAAAAACAAGGATCCTGTTCATGGCATGCACTCCGGCTTCCGGCTAAAGACGAACGGACGTCCCTCGCTACTTGACCGTGATCGTGATCTTCTTCGAATACACCGGCGGGTCGTGCGGCACGTGGTTGTAGTCGCCCATCAGCAACTGCAGCGTGTGCTTGCCCGGCGGAAGCTCGATACGGGCTTCCGTTTCGCCCGCTCCGAAATGAAGATGATTGCGATCCGACGGGATGGGCTGGTCGAGCGGCGGCAAGTCCGTATCGATGAGCAGATGATGATGTCCCGTGTTCGGCCGGTCGATGCCCTTCGGGCAAACTCCCATGTTGCGCAGCCCCATGCGCACCCAGAACTTGCCGGTGGGAATCGTCGCGCCGTCCGGCGGCCAGATGATGTACACCTCTGCGCCGGGTGGCGATGGGGTACGCCCGGCAAACGCGAGACGCGGCATCATGACGGCCGCTGCCAGGGCCAACAGTGTCTCTCTACGTCGCATCTTGATGCTCCTTCTTCGGCAGACGGCACGCGGCCGGGGAGTTCGGTGCGTGTTCTACAGCTTAGGACGGATTCACCTGGATGGACATAAATCGCCGCGCGTCACCGTGTTACTGCATCGGCGGCACGCGTGCTATTTTGTAGTTGTGAGCGAACGGTGCTTGCGCCGTTGGCGGGCGGCGTCGATAACGCCCGCCTCCTGCGAACGCGGCAGAGCAGCGCATCCTCGGCATTGAAAGGCGATGGCGCCTGATAGGGAGAACGAACATGTGGCGGCTATTGGTGCCTGTGTGCATGTTGATCTCGCTCGGCCTGACCTCGACGACGCGCCCGGCCGAGCCCGCGGCGCATGCCTCTTCGACTTCGGCACGCATGCTGCCCCTGGTGGCTGCGCAAACCCGCATCGAGTCCGCACACGCTCAAGCAGTCCCGCGCCGATATGGCGTTGCAATCGTGCGGGTCGGCCTGATGCCGAAAGACACATCCGAAGAGTACGAAATCACGTTCTGGAATTCGATCAAGGACAGTCAGTATCCGGCCGACTATGAGGCATATCTGAAGGCCTATCCGAACGGACGCTTCGCGCCGCTCGCGCAGGCTCGCCTTGCGCGCCTGCGCGCAGCCGCACCGAAACCGCCCTCAGCACCGGCGGCGCACGAGACGAGCGGCACCACGACGGCGGCACCTCCTCCACCCGCGCAGGCAAAGACACCGACACCACCTCCGCCGGCCGCTGCGCCGACGAAGGCAGCGCCCACCATCGCAGCCCCGGCGCAGGCAGCGGTGCCTGCGCCGACGAACATCGTCACGATGAAGGCGGGGCCGCACGACATTCAGGACTGCCCAGCTTGCCCGCTGTTGATCGCGGTAACGCCCGGCAACTTCGTGATGGGCATCGACACCGACGATGCATCCGAAAAGCCCGCGCATCGCGTGACGATCAGCCATAGCTACGCGCTTTCGAAATACGCGGCGACCGTTTCGCAGTGGAACGCCTGCGTCGCCGCGGGGGCTTGCCCGCGCTTGTCGAACGAGAACAACTCCGCACCGAACGCGCCCGTGCGCGACGTGAGCTGGGACGACGCGCAGCAATACGTGAAATGGCTCTCGAAGATCAGCGGCAAGCCCTACCGCCTGCCCACCGAGGCGGAATGGGAATATGCAGCACGCGGAGGCACCGAGACGCGCTACTGGTGGGGCAATGAAATGCGCAAGGGCACGGCGAACTGCAAGGATTGCGGGCCGCCGTGGCGCGTCGAGGCACCCGACGATGTCGGCTCCTTTCCGGCCAATCCCTTTGGTTTCTACGACATGGCCGGTGGCGTGTGGGAATGGGTGAGCGACTGTTGGCACAACTCATATAAAAATGCGCCGAATGACGGTCACTCCTGGGACGAGCCCAACTGCCAGACGCGAGTCATTCGTGGCGGGTCGTGGCGCGACGGTGCGGGCTATATGCTCACCGCCACGCGGTTCAAATACGACAGCAGCGTGCGCTACAACGCCAATGGCTTTCGCGTGGCGCGGGACATGAAGTAGCGGGTTGCACAACGCTTTGGAGGCGGAGGCACCGCATGGCTTGCGATGTTGCATTCACTCGCCGGACTTTCCTCAAGGCCATGGGGAGTAGTGCTTTCACCGTGTCGGTGAGTTCAGTCACCGTGCTGATCTCGGCATGTTCGTCCCAACGCGGTGAGGTCCCTTCGACCGGTAATGTCGAGGCAAACACCCACAACGCGCTGGAAGCCGCAAATGGCGGGCCGGATTGGGCACCGGAGCCGGGCAAGGCGCGCTGGCGCATCGAGGGCATAGGCAAAGTAACGGGTGCGAAGATCTACGCGCGCGACTACAAGGCACGCGATTTCGATGGATGGCCGAAAGAGGAAAACTGGTTATATGCGCTCAGATGCAATTGCGTCGACAAGATGGTCGAAGGATTCGACTTGAGCGTATTGCCACGCCATCTTCGCCCCATTGCGGTGATATCCAGTGAGACACTGAACGACAATCACATTTATCCCTCGATGAAGCCGGACCCGATAAAAAATAAGGATATCTATCATTTTGCCCAGACAGGCTATCCGGCCGACTGCTATGGCCAACCCGTTGCCTTGTTGATCTTCGAAGACTTCGATACCTATCGCCATGCGAAGAAGCTTCTCGACTTCAACAGCGCGGTGATCCGCTACGGTGCGACGGTGGCGAGGGACGATAATCCGCCGGCCCTCTATTCGCCGCCCAAACTCTATGTGCGCGACGACGACAATTCGTTCTGGAACATCCACATGGAGACAGACAAAAACGGCAATCCAACCGAAGCATTCAAAAGCAAATGCGCCGCCATGGCCGGGGAGATCCGCGCGCTGGCTGCGCGAAACGTCAGTGGCAAAAGGTGGCACACGTTCAACGGCGCTTTCCGGACACCCGCCATCGATCCCGTCTTCATGGAGCCGGAAGCGGGACTGGCGTGGTATCGGCCGGAAACGGGAGCACTGGAACTGGTTCTCGGCACGCAATCGCCACGCGATGACGGCACGACTGCCGGCGAACTGTTTACCAACAGCAAGATCAAGATAAGCAGTGTTCATGTGACGGGATGCTATCCAGGCGGGGGGTTCGGCGGTCGAGACAAATCGTATTTTCCGCTCTATCTCGCACTCGCGGCGCCTTTCGCGAAGGGCGCTTTGCGTTGGCAGCAGTCACGCTACGAGCAGTTCCAGGTGGGACTCAAACGCTCCGAAACCGTATTTTCGGAGTCCATCTGGGTTGACGACAGCGGCAAACTCCAGGCATTGGACAGCACGTTCACGCTCAATGGCGGCGGCAAGGAAAATCTCACGGGCGCCGTCGGCGACCTCGCCGCCATGAGCGCGATGAGTTGCTACGACATTGCGCGTGCGGTTGCGCAAAGCGCCGTCACGTATACACCCGAAGTGTTCGGAGGCTCGCAACGTGGCTTCGGCGGACCGCAAGCCTTCCTCGCCATCGAAACGCTGATGGACGAGGCCGCCCAATCCCTGCACATGAGTCCATTCGATATCCGCCGCAGCAACCTGCTCGTGAAAGACCGCGGCAGGACCGTTACCGGCGCGCCGATCCGGTTCGACCTGCAGCTCGAACAACTGCTGGACCGGCTTGAAACGCACGCTTTATGGCGAGACAGGGAAATCACACGCGCACAGAGGCGCAAGCACGGGTTGCGATACGGCGTCGGGCTCGCGATGTCGAATCAGGCATACGGAACCGGGAAAGACGCCGTCTTCGCGATCGTCCAGATTCAGCCGGACACCAGTTTGCGCGTGCTCTCCCACTACACCGACATGGGCAATGGCGCGGCAACGACGTTGGCGCTCGCACCCGCCAACTGGCTTGGGCGCAACGCTCACGAGATCGTCATGAATGAAGTCGAGGCGTTCGCCAAAATCAAGGATTTCGACTATCGAATATTGGGCAAATGGCCGGATGATAACCGCAGCTATGCCATTTCCGGCCCGTTTGGATCGTCGAGCGCATGCCTTGGCGCATTCCATCATTTTCAGGCCGTGGATCGTGCCGCAATGGCGTTGATGTTGCAGAGCGTATTACCCGCCGCACGGCAAATATGGGGCAGCCCGCGTATCGAGTTGCAAGATGAGCGCCGCTGGTAAAAAGCCGCTTGGTTGGTCAGCTTTGGTCGACGAGATCAACCGCACTCACCTGCATACGGTCGCCGCCGTGCACGTGACCTATGCCGGCGGATTCTGGAAGAGCAAGTACATCTTCAGTTCAGGCGCGGCCGAGATGGATTGCGACTTCGTGGCAGTAGGCACCGATACGACCAATCTGAAGGCCTTGCCTCGCGGCGGCCTCGTCCCGCCGCAAGATGCCGTCGGATACGGCAGGACGAACTATGCGCCCGCTGCCGCGCTTGTCGCGCTATCCGTCGCGCCCGATAGCGGGCACGTCAAGGTCGAGCACGTCGTCACCACGCTCAGCGCCGGCAGGCTGATTTGTCGTGAGATCGTCGAAGGCCAGTCGCAAGGTGCGGTTGCGATGGCGATGGGCAACGTGCTGAGCGAATCGTGTCCTTTGGGTGAACAAGGGCCCGGCAACGGCAGGTGGAATCTCGACCAGTACCTGTTCACGCGTCTGACTGATGTGCCGATACAGGAGTTGATCACACTGCCGCCGCCGACGGAAAATGACCGCCATAGCGCTCGCGGAATCGGCGAGGCTGTGATGTGCCCAATCGCGCCGGCACTGCTGAATGCGCTGGCGATGGCGACAGGGCATCGCTTCAGGCAGACACCCGTGACGCCCGAAAAGATTCGCGAGGTGCTAAGGTGAGCGAAGCACAGGTGTACATCCATGTGAATGGGAAGCCGGTCACGGTCCCCGCAGCCGATGCCGACATGAGCCTCGCTGAATTCCTTCACGAGCGCCTCGACCTGACGGGTACGAAAGTATGCTGCGGCATAGGCGTATGCCGGGCGTGCACCGTGGGCACGCGCAGCAACAAGAGCGCGCTGATGGAAAAAACCCTCGCGTGCGTGACGCCGGTCAGTGCGGTAGCGAATCAACACATCTACACCGTCGAAAGCCTCGCGCAGGGATCGAGACTTTCGACACTGCAGCAGACATTCCTCGAGTCTTTCGCATTTCAATGCGGCTACTGCACCCCGGGATTCCTCATGGCAGCCACCGCCATGCTCGAACATCTGAAGGCATACCGCATCGGCCCCGATCAGCTAGAGGCCACGATCGACACGTGGGTGGGCGACAACCTGTGCCGTTGTACAGGCTACGTCAAGTATAGGGATGCGATCCGCAAGGTCGCGCAAATGCAGATGAAAAGTGGAGGATGAAGATGCCCGCCTCCATACGCTCGTTCGCGCTGTGCGTAATCGTCGCCGTACCGCTGGCTGCGTTTGCGCGTGAACAGTCGCTGCTCGAATACGGCGAGCAATGTGCCCGGGAAATTGGCGCGATACCGCCGTTCAACTGCAACGACGGAACGGACATACCCATAACGGTCAACGGGAAACCGCCCGCGCGAGGCGAAGCCCCGAAGCTATGCGACAAGCCCTCGTTGCTGCACCCGACAGTCGAAGTGCCCGGACAATGCGTTCCCTTCTCCAGGATACTGAATCTGTCGCGAGGCGATACGCAGATATCCGCGTACTGCCGTCGAGACAAACTGCGTGACGACAAGGATCCTGTCTATGACGAAGTCGTCGTCGTGGCACATCACGCGGGCAACGGCAAAACCTGCTGGTTCGACTCCAGATCGCCCGTGGGCGCCGATGGAATCGACGCTTCCCGGGTGCCACCGCCAAACGAGCGAACGCCACCGCAGGGGCACCCGTCCGCAGTCGAATTCTGGACGACACCCGCAAAGATAGCCGCCGCCAAGCCCACTTGCATCTCCTGCCATGATGCCGGACCGTTTATCTTCAGCCCTTATATCGGGCAGGTGTGGGACAAGGTGCCCACCGATCCTTGGGGGAAATATACGAGCATCGGCCCTGCGTTCTCGTCATTTCACCCCGCGACGATCAGCACGCCTGGAAACACCTGCATTGGCTGCCACCGCATAGGAAGCGACCAGAGTTGTGCCGCTTACATCGGGCTCTCCACGGGCCGATTGCCTGCGCCGGGGAACAGCCGGCTCGCCAACGGCTACCCGCTTAGCCACTGGATGCCAACCGATAACAACATGAGCCGGGATCAGTGGAATGCGGCAAACGTCAGATCGGTCGATGCGTTGCTGTCCTGCTGCACGGACAAAATACACAGGAACCCGAACTGTACCTTCACTTCCATTCCTGGCAGTGCGAATGGCAGGTAGATCCTGTCACCACGTGAGGAGGCCTCGAAATGCCACAGGAAAACGGCGAGACAAACGTCATATCGGACGTCACGAAGACTCTGCAGACGTTCGATCTGCTTGAACTGCAGCAGTACACGCGCGAAAAGAGCTATTCGAGCACGGCCAGCAAGGACTTTCACCTGTTCTACGTGGGCCGCGACGACGTACATGACATCCTGAAGTACGTGCTCTCACGTGCAAGTGTTTCCTTGTACATGAACATGTTTGGATTTGACGACGAGGAGCTCAACGATATTCTCATGCAGCAGGCCCGCGACCCAAGCATCACCATGATGATCACCCTTGACAAGAGCCAGGCAGGCGGAGTGCATGAAAAGACGCTGCTCAATTCCGATATTGCCGCGGACCCAGCCAGGTTCAACACGTACTTTGTGGTCGGGCAATCGGCGACCCATCAAATCAGTCATACGAAGGGATTCGTGGCCGATGGCAGGGTCGGCGGGGAAGGATCGGTGAACTGGTCTGCTGCGGGCGAGGGGACGTTTGTCGTCAGGGGCCAGCCGGGTGGCCCGGGTTACAAGGCGCAAAACAACACACAAACGATCTTTACCGATCCCGACACGATCAACCGGTTTCAGACAGAACTAGTCGCCGAGCACATGATCGCGATGGGACAGGAACCTGCTGCGACCGCAGCAACCTCAACGGCCAGAGCGGCGGCGAGCGGCACGAAGCGTCGTGCAGCAGCGAAGGGGCGTTAATCAAAAGGGGCAGTCTGGTCTGGATGTCGAAGGACCAGATCGCGTGCCGCCTGGGCGTTCTTCCGGGCTACGAGGCGCGCGTTGCGAATGTCGGACGCGGTGCTCCCGCGCCACCCGTAGTCTTCCAGGCCCCGTGGCTCGCGCGTGCTGACTCTTCGCGACTGGTAAGCGCGGCACTTGCCGTTGCGCTG
>Ga0335069_10012215_pt1 | contig 12087 bp, 11 predicted proteins | sample Lox_Sample_11_FD_206714 | JGI IMG/M metagenome (GOLD analysis project Ga0335069, IMG submission 206714) | Soil microbial communities from Loxahatchee National Wildlife Refuge, Florida, United States - Lox_Sample_1.1 | ecosystem: Environmental > Terrestrial > Soil > Wetlands | place: USA...
CGCGGGCGTGCATCCCGGACGTGGCACGCGTAATGCACTGCTGGCTCTCGGCGGCCGAAGGTATTTGGAAATTCTCGCGCCCGATCCCGAGCAGAAGACTGAGTCCTCCTACGGAGAGTTGAAGACCCTGTTTAAACCCACGCTGCTTGGCTGGGCGGTACATCCAGATTCGATGGACGCGCTGGCGCAGCATCTACGGGATGTAGGGATTGCCTTTAGCGGACCCACCGCGGGCTCTCGCCAGCGGCCGGATGGCAAGCTTCTGCATTGGAGAACTGTGGGCCTCAACGATGATCGCCACGGATTGCTGCCATTCTTCATTGAATGGAACGATGGGTCGGTCCATCCTTCCATCGATGCGCCCGCGGGCTGTCATCTTACCGATTTCAAGGCAGGCGCACCAAACCAGGAAGAATTAAAGAAGATGTTCACGCTCCTGAACCTGGATATCACCGTAGAACGCAACGCTAAGCCGCAATTGATTGCTCGAATTCAGGGCCCGAAGGGTGAGTGTGAGTTCCGCTCCGGCAACTAGCCCTGTACGGTCCTATCTTTAGATCGCGTTCTTGTGAAGAAACGACAACTCCTTGCAATGCGGATACTAATTCCACTGCTTCTCTTGCTGGGATTATTGCTTGTTCAAAACGACAGCGAGCGCCCGGCCGGAATCAAAGACGCGGAGAAAATCGTTCGCCTCCCGGCGGGCACTTTCATCATGGGCTGCGTGATTGGCGACTCGGGATGCGTCGACGCGGAGCTTCCCAGGCACAAGGTTCGTCTGACGCATGATGTTTGGATGATGGCGACCGAAGTCACCGTGGGTGATTTTGGCAGATTCGTAACAGCGACTAGGTATCGCACCCGCGCGGAACAGACGGGACACGGTCGCGACTGGAACCAGCAAAAGGGTGAATGGGAATGGGTGCCCGGTCTAAGTTTTCGTAAACCGTACGCGGACAGGACGTTTGCGGAAGATGCATGGCCCGCGGTTCAAACTTCCTGGTCGGATGCCGACGCATATTGTCGCTGGACGGGCGGCAGGTTGCCGACCGAAGCCGAGTGGGAATATGCCGCCCGCGGTGGCCGAACTGGTGAGAAGTTTCCCTGGGGTGATGGTCCAACTCCTTTGGCTGACGGGCGCCACTATGCGAATGGGCCGGACGAATCCTTGCATCGCGAATTCCCCCGCTGGGATATTTTTTCCGGATACGATGACGGCTATCCACGATTGGCTCCAGTGGGTCACTTCGCGCCAAACGGATTCGGACTCTACGACATGGCAGGAAACGCATGGGAGTGGGTCCATGATTGGTACGCCGGGGATTGGTATTCGAAATCGCCCACGGATGATCCAATTGGTCCTGGCGCAGGAGATGCGCGAGTGGTACGAGGCGGTTCTTGGGGTTATGCCCCAAAGCAGCATCGGAACTCAGAGCGTGGCTTCGCAGAACCTGAGTTTTGGACTACGACGTTTGGGTTTCGCTGTGCGTATAACCGGCCTCCCGCCGGCGTGCGATAGGAAGCTTCCGGCGGTTGTCCATCGGCACAGCGGCGAGTTTATCTGAATCGCCGGATGCTCATAGCTCTTTCAGGCAAGAATCGAGCCATCACATTCGCCCTACGAGGATGACTTCCTTCATCGTTCCACGATAGACACACATCGTCCGCAAGTTCGACCCACTGCTGCGGGACACAGTCGGGGCTCACACTCTTTTTCTTCCATCCGCTCAAGCATTGTTTCCGGTACGTTCGACCGTAGGTAGTCAACACCCACTCCTCGTATGAGGCGATCCACAAGAGAACAGATCGCAATCCCGAATACCTGCGCAACGGAGTCGTCAAGCCTAAGCCGTCGGCACACCAAAGATCATTCGCAATCCGCGCCACGCGAGGTTCGAACTCGTAACGGTTCAGATAAATCCCACGCGTTCGTCCGTAAAACACTCCGAAGCCCCATAAACGGATGCCGGTTCCACTTTGCATCCTCAATGAGTACTGTGTAGATCCTGCGATACCTTTCGGTGGTCTTGTCTGTTGGAACCCATACTTGATGAGCAGGTTGCCTTCCGGTCGCAGGATGTCTCGACCCCAGGCCCAGCATTGCTGATTCAGGAGCACCATGCCGCGCCTGCGCAAGTCAGCCGGAAGACTCACAAAAATCTCCCGAATGTCGCTAGTAACAACGAAAACCCTACAGCGGCACAGAGTTGCTTAGCGGCAAGGCTGGCGGCAAATTTCCACGAGCGCTCGCGAATGATGGTCAACAGAGTCACAAGGCAAGGCAATAGAACTCCTCCAAGATAGAGCGCTGTCAGCACCTGCACGCCAGACATGGGGACTTCGACCAATAGCAGTAATCCGTCTTTTCGTATGCAGGCGAGCAAAATGCCCAACGCGGCTTCGACAGGGAGGTGAAACAGGGCCATCAACGGTTTGAGAAAAGCGGCGGCGACGCGCAACGCCCCAATGCTGTCCAGAACCGAGGCGATGACGGTTATCGCGAAGAAGATTGGCAAGGAGGTACGAAAAAATGACCGGATTGAACCAGCCGCTTCCCGCCATACCGCTCGCCATCGTGGAAATACGAGGTAGGCGCGTCTCTCCATCAACAGGATATTTAATGGAGAACGGACTGCCGCTCCGGACACGAAGCGGGCATACAGAAGCGTCGTAGCTCCCAGGTAAAGAAGATAGGGCAGGACAAGATTAGGCTTGCCGACAGCATTTAGAACGCCCAAGGTCGCGCCAAATTGATACGAACATGCCGATCCGTAGGCAATGGCGGATATGCAAGTGTGACGCGATGAGGCTCCGCAAGAGCGTGTACCGATCACTGCCGGAACGTTGCAACCAAAACCCATTAAGATTCTCGGCAAATCCCGTCCATTCAGCCCGAAAGGGCGTAGTACCGGGTGAAGCGAATCGCTGATCACGTCAATCAATCCACTGGCTTTGTACGCTCCCAGTACCAGCGCATAGATAATGACGGTGGGAACCGCCCAGACAAACAGCAATGGCCCCATGGTCAGCAACCCATACTTGCCACTGAGAACCGGATTGTTCGCCCGGCGCACCATGGGAGCAAGTAGCTCTGTCACCACGGGATCAGCGAAACCAGCAACATGGTTTGCTAGCCACACAACTCCGACGCCAGGGACCAAAAGCAGGATCAGAGCCAGCCAAACAGAAATCGAAGTCGTGGAACGAGGGGGTAGGCGAGGAGCAGGCACTGGAAATGCCGATGGCAGAAGCTTGGGAGCGTGCAGCATTTCCGTGAAATTTCGCCGCTCGTCGCTTGTCAAATCACGGGCATCAATAGTGCAGGAGGGAATCGTCCCAGACAGCAACGGCAAACTGCCATGTTCTCCTTCGCATACCTTGTCTCGAAAAGTTACTGCCAAAGCGCCACGTTTCCCCTGCACCAAGGGCAACAAGTCACGTAAGTCCTGATCCAGATGCATTGCCGGAATTACCAGCAGGACAGTGTCAGCATCCGTGACTCTGCTCATTACGTCCCGCATGGTGTCGGAATCGAGCCATTGCTGGATCCCGGGGGTGTCCACCAACACTAGACCATCGGTACGGTAAGATTCGCAGGCTACCGTGGATCCGCGAAAATTGGAGGCGTAGACAGCCTGCCCACTGAGCGAGGCAATCAGTTCGGATTTACCTGCGCTTTCTTTTCCGATCACTAGCACTTCCTTCAGCATTGGCACTTCGCCTTGCAACATGAAAGGTCCTCCAGAAACATACCCTGTTGGCGATACGGATCCAGTGGCTTGGTAGAAAGCCCGAGCCGTTTGCCTACTGCTTGGCCAATTACCGCAAATCTTTGTCTGAACTTGTAGATGAAACAGAAAATGACCTTCTCATGCCGGACTTGCGGACCTGCCACGAAGATTCCCGGCACGCGAGTAGACTCGTCGCAGTCCGTCAATCGTGCTTGACCACGCTCATCCCACTCGAAAAAGTCATGCACCAGCGACAGGCTCCCGCGAAATCCGGTCGCCAAAATTGGCGCATTCGGCGTAGTCCAGCATTGTCCCTTCTTGCCAAATATCGTGAAGTGGCTATTGCTACGCTCAACCCGTAGTACGCGCGCTTTGCCCACGAGCTCGACTGACTGGTTCTTAGCGAGCCGCTCGCGGGTATAGGGGGATAGAGCGACACTAGGATCGCTTTCGCGGATTTTCCAAGGCGAGCGTGAGTCAAGTACGGTTACGCGTTTGCCATACTGGCTCAGGTGGACCGCAGCGTCGACTCCGCTTTCGTAGCCGCCGATGACAAGACTTTCCTCGCCCGCGATCTCCGACCATTTGCTGATCTGCGCCGAGTGGATGCAATGCTCGGCACCCGGAAAAGGGTTGAGGTCGGGATATTGAAATTCTCCTGCTGCCCAGATCACAAAACGTGCGGACAATTTGCCTTGCGAGGTGTGCAATATGAATATCCGACTCTCCCGTTCGATCTTCTGGACGGCGCAGTCGCCCTTGATTGGGAGCTTGAAATATGCCGCCACGCCCCTCAAATATCGGGCGTATTCGCGACCACTGGGGTGCTCCACTTTCAGTGTAAAAGCGGGAGAAGTCGCCAGCGCGATGGCATTGAGATCGAGCATGCCAAAGGCGTTGCTGGTGAAGGAAGGCGTAATAAAGCGCATTTCCTCCGGCCAGGCATCGAATGATGCTCCCACATTTGCGCGCTCAAGGATCAAAAAACGCTTCATCCCGAGATCCTGAAGCACAACGCCACAGCCGATTCCAGCGGCTCCCGCACCGACGATCACGACGTCGTAAATCATGTTGTCCCCTCCCGCTCTCGGGCCCGGACATTGCGCATTGGGCGGTGGAAAGGGCGCGGACATGGTCCGAGCCCGAGAATTGTGGAATCGGTCAGGCTACATGGAGAGAAGAGAAGTACGACGAGGTTTCTTATGGACGGTTAGCTTAGTGCCGCAAACGAGAGCAGTCTCCGTGTGAACGGGTCAAAAGTAATTGCAATGCCAATACCATCATCGACATGGGAAATCGTGTGACTTCCGTATATGCTTTCTGCCCTGCACGTCGATGACGGGAACGCATTTGATTCTGGCCAAGAACTCCCCGCCCGCTCGTCATTCCAGGATTGCCGGTCATTACTAAATATGCCCGCTCGCCGACATAAGTGAGAGTGCGCAAGCGGATTACCGTATAAACGTTTCCTGCCGGGACATGGAAAATGCCCGGTATCGGAGAGATCAATGAGAAAGCTTCGCACAAAGTGTCGAATGGTACCGGTCGCGCTTGCACTGTCTATTGTGCTTGCTGCCGCAACCGCACCTCAGGCGGCAGCGCACGATTTCGGAGATCATGATTCCGACGTTCTTCAGCCCAATCAGACGATGACCGGGATCTATGTGATGGGCGGGACGGTCGCAGCGGACGTTCGCACCGTCGGCTTCATCGATGCGCAGATCAATTTTGCGCGCCGCGTTCTCAATCAAGGCGCTTACAAAGTGGAAATAATTCAAAAAGGCCAGGCTACCACTACCAACTGCCCTGGGCTTCGTCGCGCCGCATCTGGTTACCTGTGCATTTACGAGGTCTACAAAGATTCGCGCTTGACACTTGGAGGCGTATACAACCCCATCGGAAGCGGCGGCCAGATCGACCAGGATGGCGCGGTGCTATATGGCCAGGTCGAAAGCGCGAATAGTGATGACGGCGACTCCCCATTTTCTACGGGAGGGTGGGCCATTACCGGGCTCAAATCAAAACACAATAAGTAATGCGCAATTGCAGCAATGCCCTTACCAGGCTGCGGAAAAACTTCTTTCGTCGCCGAGAATGCACCTCAGCGGGTAAAGCCGCGGTTGATTTCATTGCACTTACGGCGCGGCTTGAAGCCGCGCCCTTTTAAGTCGCAGCACTTTTCCGCAGCCTGTTACGACGTACTCGGCAATGTTCAAGCGATGTCCGCCCGCTCCCTGAAGTTAGTGTGCGGCTGCTTGGTGCTGGTCAATCGCTCTTATGACAAATTCCGGGATCAGAAAATATTCCGTGCTTAGAGCACGTGATGAATTCCTTTTCAGCGTCTCGTGCATGAACGCTTCATATTTCTTGTCGATTTCCAAGGGAGATGAATCGACGGAACTGCCACCTTCACCATTAATCGCCAGCCAGTAAATGACGTCTTTCTGGTTCTCGCGGTCGCGAAAAATTGCTTCGAAGTACATCTTCTCCCGCTCAAGCGTTTCGACCGTTTCAGCGTGATGCTTGTGTTCGAACCGGATCCAGTCATCGAAACGGTCGAGCTTGTCAGGCTTCAGCTGATACCGGTACAGAGTGACCTTCAGCGGTCTGCGTTGGGCGGCAACCTCAGGCTGAGCGTAAACGACCGGACCGGATGATTTGATGGCGAAGTATGTAAACACAGAACCCATTGCCGCGCCGATCAACATCAACAAGACGGAGGTCTTCATTTGTTCGGTCTGTCTCCAATCAATATCGCCAGGAAGTGAGATCGGCGCCCGGTGGGGCTGTTTTTTGTACGCGTTCCAAGATTTTCGGGACATACATCGTGTGATAGTGCAGGCGTGACAGGTAGTTGGGCAAATCAGGGTCGCCGTTCCAACAGTGTTCTGCACGATCCCCATATTTGACTTCACCGTCGTAGGGAGGGTTCTTCGTCGATTTCAGAAAGTCTTCGAGATAGTAAACGGCGTCGGTCAGGAAATAAGTGTCCGCGCTCCCCACGTACACACGAAGCTTGCCCTGGAGTTTCGGTCCAAGGGTCGGCCAATCGCGCTGGAGAATCGCAGTCAGGTCGTAATGTTCTTTCCAATACGTGGCGACTGAGGGATCGATTGCGCCAGTCTCCTTGTTGAAAATGGGTTTCGGATAACCATCGTCCGCCACGGGCCCGAACACCGCTTGCCATATATCGAACTGCTCCCCGGAACGGGCGTGCGAACCGAGCGCGAGTTCGTATTGATTCATATCCTGAACGGTGGCGAAAGTGTGGCCCAGGTAGTCGCGTATTGCCGGCTGCAAAATTCGCTTATGGTAACCCTCCATATAGAAAGCATTCTTATCTTTGTAGAGATTGACCGTCGTGTACGCGCGAAAGTCCACCGGGTCCGGACAGGCAACGAATGCACCGTTGTAGTGATCCGGGTAAAACATCTGCACCGCCATCGCCTCCCACCCACCGGTGGAGCCGCCATAAGCGAAACGAGCCCAACCTTGGCCAATACCGCGGAACTGCTTTTCGATCGCGGGAATGAGTTCAGTCTCGATGGCGTCCCCATATGGACCGAGGTTGGCGGAGTTAACGGCGTAAGAATCGTCGTAATAAGGATTGGCGTGGTTGATTTCAGCGATCAGAATGCGCGGAAACCCGGGTCCCGTCCATTGTAGGTAAAACTTGTAGGCTTCCTCCTGCTGGATGCGGTTGTATCCCGAGATGTGAAACCGGTCACTGTAGTCCGGTTTCAGGTTGGGATCCGGGGGCTCGGTGCGGAACCCGCTGAAGTCCGGATTGAAATGGTCCTCATTAATAATGAGTGGATAAGAAACGGTGGGATGAGTGTCGAATCCTTCCGGCACCAGCACGTTGGCGCTGAGAAAGATGGGACGGCCCCAGAATTTAGTAAGCAGTTGGCTTTGAATCTTCAAATGGCGAATGTACTTGGTGTCCTGCGGCGGAGGGATGGGCGGGATCACCTGGTCAAGTACGATCGATACAGTTTGCTGAGAAGCACTTAACGAAATCTTGCGTGGGGAAGAATAGAGGTTCCCGGGAGCAAGGTTCCAGTGCTGTCCTTCCCCGCGGTCCATGGGAAGCTTCACCGTATGACCATCCGCGCGGTGGAACGTCTCATAGCGATGCACGACGGCTTGAACGTAGTACTCTCCGGGCGGTACATCGCGCAGATTACGAATCGGATAGCCGAATGCAGAATCGTCAACGATTACAGCCTGGCCAGGACGCATTCCGTCCACATCCATCCCGAACACCATTTGGGTCCATGGCGTGTCGTTGATCTGCATGCGCGGCTCGGTTGAAGGATCGTCAGAAAGCAGCAGAAGCACGCGCCCATCGATTGGTTGGTCACTCTGAGCCTTGGTGAAAGAAACTGAAAACCGGATTGAATTGGTCGCGGCTTGACTCAGGCAGCAAAAACCCAGTGCAGCCAAAGCAATAACAGCGTATTTTACGGGTAACCGTCGAGGCATGGGCGGCGCTCCTGTTGGTGACAATCGGTCCCAGTGAAATCTAGAACGCCTACCACACGTGACAGGCATTCTCTGGCATCATTGGCTGACCTGGCTTGCAGCCGAACGCTTTTCCGAACTCGGGCATATTTTGTACGACCCCGTTCACCCGGAATTTCGCCGGCGAGTGTGGGTTGGTTTGTACCTGAAGCCTGAGTTGCTCAGGCCGCGTAGTGTCACACCAGTTTTGTCCAAATGCCAGAAAGAATTGCTGGGTCGGAGTGTAATCTTCTTGCGTCTTGCCGGCATCCGTTTTCTTACGCTTGGCATTGGCAAGAAAGGCCATGTAGGCGAGCCGAAGGCCGCCGTTGTCGGCAGTATTCTCTCCCAGAGTCAGCTTCCCGTTGATTTTTAGGTCATCGACCGCAGTGAAGCCGTCATATTCTTTGACTTCGCAATCCAACCGCTCCGCGAACTTCTTGGCATCGTCCGCCGTCCACCAATCCGAAAGGTTGCCATTGAGATCGAACTGGTGTCCCTGATCATCGAATCCGTGGGTAAGTTCATGGCCGATCACGGCTCCGACGTGGCCATAGTTCTCCGCATCGGTGGACTTCATGTTGAACAGCGGCGGCTGCAAGATTCCTGCGGGGAAGTTGATGTCGTTCATGCTTGGATTGTAGTAAGCATTTACCGTGGGCGGGCTCATGTCCCAGTCTCCCCGATCTACTGGCTTGCCAACTTTGGCAAGCTGACGACGGCTTTCAAATTCCGTGGCTCGGGCCGCATTGCCAAAGGCATCCCCTCTTACAACCGACAGTTTGGAATAGTCGCGCCAGCGGTCCGGATACCCGATCTTGTTCGCGACCGCTTTCAACTTTTCCCTGGCCTTGATTTTAGTGGCCTCGCTCATCCAGTCGAGAGAGTCGATGTCTTGTTCCATCGCAGCTTCGATAGTGTGCACCATCTCCAGGGTCGCTTTCTTACTGGTTGAGGGAAATTCCTGCTTCACGTAAACCTCACCCAGGGCCTCGCCCAGCGCTGCATCGGTCACATTGACACACCGTTTCCATCGCGCGCGCTGTTCTGGCTGGCCTCTCAATTTACGGCCATAGAAATCAAACTTCTCATCGTCAAAGGCGGCGGGTAACACATGGCCCGGCGTTGCGTTAATCAATTGCCAACGCAAATAGGTCTTGATGGTATCCAGCTCCGTCGCTCCGACAAGCGTGTTCAACCCTTTGAAAAAGTCGGGATTGGCGACGTTCAACTCAGTGACCTCGGGGAGTCCCGTCGCGACAAAGAAACGGTTCCACGCCACGTTCGGCGCCAGCGCCGCCAATTCACTTGCCGACAACATGTGATACACGTTGTTCGGATCGCGTTGCGAAGTCACGTCCATTGAAACCTTGGCCAATGCGGTTTCAATTCCCATAATTTTCTCGGCATCGTGCTCCGCGTCCGCCTCTGACTCGCCAAGCAATCGCATCATGTTGGCGACATGCTTCACATATTGTTTGCGCGTCTTTTCCGCTTTTTCTCCCTCGCGCAGATAGTAGTCCTTCTCCGGTAAACCCAGGCCTCCCTGATCGAGAATAGCAATCTGCCTGCGCGCGTCTTTAAAATCCTGAGCTTCACCGAAACCCAGAAACGCATTCACTCCGATGAGCTGGTCGTGTGCCAGCAGCTCTGAAAGTTCGTCTTTGCTCTTCAGGGCCGCGATACGATCCAGTTCCGGGCGTAGCGGTTCCAGGCCTTTCTGATTGATCGTGGTCACGTCGATGCAGGAAGCGTAAAAATCACCGATCTTCTGTTCATTGCTCGTGCGTCGCTGCGAAGGATTGGCAGCTTTCTCGAGCATGGAATGCAGGACTTGCTGGTTGTATTCGCCCATCATCGTCAACAGTCCGAAACTCGACCGATCGGCTGGTATCGGATGCAGCCTGGCAAAATTGCCGCAGGCATATTGAAAGAAATCAGTACAGGGATCGGCCGTAGGATCCATCAAGCTTGTATCCAGACCAGGTAGGCGATCTTCACCAGGAAGACTCGCGTGTTGGATCTGTGCTGAAGCCTGGCACACCCACGACATTCCGATCAGGAGAGCCAGAACCAAGTTCCCGGGCGCAATTGTTTCACGCAATCGCATCAGCCAGAGACATTCCTTCTTTTGACTGTTAGCGCTCATCACATCCCCATTTCTTTTTCCTGTGCTCAACCCTGCTTACATCGTGAATCGTTTCCTACCCCGCGGTTGATCGCAATGATCCAGCCCCAAAGATGCTACATCTCGACATCGCACGCGCTAACTGCTTCGAGACGAGCGGACGCGTTCGCGTGACGAGCGGTCGTTTTTTCGCCGTCATCGGAATCCCGATTTGATCACGACAATAACTCTATCTAAACGGTCGCCGATTGCGGTACGCTGCATCAAATCCAGTAGAAGAATTGAGCGTGGTTATTGAAGTATTGGTGGGGAGTCAGTCATGGGTTCGCAGTCAAAAAGCAGCTTGTCGTGGTATCGTGCAAACCGCATCGCCATTGGTCGTTGCGTACTCACGGCGATTCTATCGGTCGTCATGTTCCTTCTGGGTGCGAGCACGGTAAGCCATGCGCAGGAGGATATTCCCGCGGTTCCGAATGCTTCAAAGATCAAGCCCGGCAGCATTGATGATGTGAACGCAATCGGAACGCGCAACATCGGAGGTCGCGGTTTCGGGAATTGGTACTCGCAAGAATCTGAAGTCAACATGGGCCGGCAGTATGCCGCCCAACTCGACCGCTCCACCAAGTTCATTTCCGACCCGGTCGTTACGGAGTACGTTAATCGTATAGCTCAAAACTTGGTACGGAACTCTGACGCGACAATCCCCTTTACTGTCAAAGTGATTGACGCCGACGATGTGAATGCGTTCGCGCTTCCTGGCGGGTTCTTCTATGTCAACTCTGGATTGATTCTCGCCGCGGATTCGGAGTCTGAACTTGCCGGCGTGATGGCACACGAAATCTCGCATGTGATCGCACATCACGCAGCCCGCCAGATGACGCGACAGCAATATGCGCAGTTCGGGACGATTCCGTTGATCTTTGTCGGCGGCCCCGTGGGATACGGGGCCTACGAGGCTGCATCCATTGGCATCCCCATCACATTCATGAAGTTTTCCCGCGGCTTTGAAGCGCAAGCTGACTATCTGGGGGTTCAGTATCTGTACAAAGCTGGGTATGATCCCGAATCCTTCATCGCTTTCTTCGAAAAAATCGAAGCTATGGAAAAACGTAAGCCGGGCACACTGGCCAAAGCGTTTGAGGATCACCCTCCAACTGAGGACAGGATTCGACATTCGCAGGAGGAGATCGCCCGCGTCCTGCCGCCGCGCGCGCATTACGTCACCGATACCTCGGAATTTCAAGATGTGAAGGCGCGGCTCGCCCGCATCGAGAACCGCAAGAAGCTGAATGACGAGAAGAGCAGCGAGCGTCCTTCTCTGCGCCGGGCAAGTTCTTCGGGCTCGGACGAAAAGGGTGGACAGAAGCCCGGCGACGATGGCCCACCGACCTTGTCGCGACGCGATGGCGATCACATGGAGCCTGCTGACCGGCAAAGCGGGAATTAAGAGGCGGTTTTGCGGCTGTAATGCGTCCCGAGTAATTTCAGAATTACGTCGTAAGCCGGCTTGGCGTACCAGCAGTTGGCAGTCTGGGAACTCGATTCCCGTTGTTTACTTACCATTTCAACCAGAGGCACTCATGACACTCCGCTGGGCGTGCTGTTCCTTGCTGGCCATCACCCAACTTGTCGCAGCGCAGTTCAAAGAAACAGCGTCCAGTAGCGAGCCGTTTTCGCATCTGCTGGGCTACACCGCACAAGCGTCGCGAACCCAAAAGGAATGGG
>Ga0335069_10012216_pt1 | contig 12087 bp, 16 predicted proteins | sample Lox_Sample_11_FD_206714 | JGI IMG/M metagenome (GOLD analysis project Ga0335069, IMG submission 206714) | Soil microbial communities from Loxahatchee National Wildlife Refuge, Florida, United States - Lox_Sample_1.1 | ecosystem: Environmental > Terrestrial > Soil > Wetlands | place: USA...
GGAATGAGGAGGCGGTGCGGGGCGTGCGCCAGTATCCCCGGGCGACGGTGGCGGTGACCTTTGGGGTCGCGATGGGCGCTGGGCTGCTGCTGGGATGGTTGTTCGGCCGCGCCCGCAGGTAATACGCAATCTCGAGCCTCAAGTCCGATCCCCTGTGTCCGGAGTTTCCTGGCAGAGGGGATTTGTGTCGGGCCCGCCGCCACCTGTGCTTGTTCCTCCCCTGAAAGTGACAGCCTGCACCGCGCTCGGCCGATGACTTCTCGCACGCCCAGTGGCGTGGCTATTGCCGGAGCCGCGGCCCCGCCTGTATTATCGTGAGCTTCCAGAAGGCCAACCTATGGATCGTGAAAGGCCAGGAGTTCATCTATGAAATCAAACCGCAGGAGTTTCCTGAAAGGGGCAGGCGCGATCGGCGCGGTGGCAGCCATGGGCGGATTGCAGGCAGGGAGCACGGAAACGAAAATGGCCAGCTCGGCTAAGAAGGGCATGGCACGCGGGCTGACCTTGCTGACCATGCGCCGCGACGGCGAATACCGGCTGGGCGCCAAGACGAGCAACGGCATCCTCGACGTGAAAGCGGCGGCGGAGACCCTGAAAATGTACTCGCCCGCCACCCTCGATGACATGCTGCAGAGCGAGGAAGGCGCCAGCGTGCAGGCGGTGGTGGAAGCCGCCATGAAGTCCGCCGCGGTGAAGAAGGCATTCCTGAAGGAGGAGGCTATCGAGTACGGGCCGCTGGTCACCCGCCCGGAGAAGATCCTGTGTGTAGGCTTGAACTATCGCAAGCACGCCGAGGAGATCAAGCTTCCCATCCCCAAGCAGCCGGTGCTCTTCAACAAGTACAACAACGCATTGCTGCATCACGGCGGCACCATCAAGTTGCCTTCGGCGGTGGCCAAGAAGTTCGATTATGAGATCGAGCTGGTGATCGTAATGGGCAAGGCGGCGCGCGATGTCAGCGAGAGGGACGCCCTTTCCTACGTCGCCGGATACGCGACCGGCAACGATTTCAGCGCACGCGACCTGCAGATTGAAACCGGCGGCCAGTGGATGGTGGGCAAGACTCCGGACGGCTTTGCCCCCCTGGGTCCTTATTTCGTCACTGCCGAGCAGGTAAATCCCGACAATCTGAACATCGAATGCCGTGTGAACGGCGAAACCCGGCAGTCGTCCAACACTAACGATCTGGTGTTCAACTGCAGCCAGATCATCAGCTATACCTCGGCGCGCATTTCCCTCCGGCCCGGAGACATTATCTTCACCGGCACGCCGGGAGGAGTGATCTACAACGGTGTCGCCAATGGGATCGCCACGCGCAAGGAGAAGTGGGATTGGCTCAAAGCCGGCGACAAGATCGCCTGCAGTCTGGAGAAGCTGGGTGAGCTGAAGTTCGATCTGGCGTGACGCAAAATCCAGCGCGAAGGCCCAAGCCCTCGCTTGGGCCTTTTCATTTCACCTTGGTCGCCTTGCCTTCCATGATGCTGGTCCAGGCGCCGCCATCGACCGACATGTCGTAGGCATAGGTGTATGAGGTCGGAGAGGTTTCCTTCAGGACAAAGCGTCCCTTGACCTTCTTCCCTCCCATCTCCTGTTCCGGAGACAACCACGTCCAGGTATTCCCGGAAATGGTGCCTTTCGACAGGTCATGCTCGCCCATGGTGGTGTACCCGTCGTAGGTGTAGACCTTCTCCTTGGGGTCGTATCCCATAATTGCGATCTCTTTGAACGCGCCCATGGGACTTGTGCCCTCGGAATGCAACACTACAAAGAAATCGCCCAGCATCAGGTTGTGGTCGGTACTGGTGAACTTGCCGCCAGGGCCCCAGGGGCTGGCCTTCATGTCGCCATCAGCCTTCCACTCACCTACAAAGTAGTGCAGCCGCTGATGCTCGGCGGTGGGTTTGGGCATGGGCGGCGCCTGTGCCAAAAGGCAGCCGCCAAGGACGAAAATCACGCACGCCACCGTGACTATTCTCTTCATGATCTGCCTCCTTGAAAACCGGAGAAGGATAGCAGAATTAGGCGGGGTTCCGGCACTCGAACGTTGCGGGCGGTTAACTGCCGTTCTTTCTGTTGCCCCGTTTCCAGTGCAATAGTATGATTCGCAGCCCATTGGAGGCGACCATGTGGCTGGCAGGCTGGGCGGTGCGCGTGCTGCTGCTGATCACGGCGCCCCTCTATTACCTGTGCCGCTTTGTCGCCGAAGCTATGTCCGGCCTGGATGAGTGGTCGTGGCGCGCCATCCACGGGACTGGTTTCAAGAAACCGCCGCAGTCCGAGACGGCACAGCCGCAACCCCAGCCGAGCGCGAAGCGGTTCCTGCGTTAGGACCCCATCATCAAGGCGGTCCCGACCCACAGCACCACGCCCACGATGCCGCCGGTGATTCCGCCAAAGATGCGCACAGGAATCCAGAACGACGCCACGATCACGGCCGTCCCGGCCAGCAGCCGCACCACCACCCGCGTGAGCCGCGGCACACTCCGCCGCTCCAAACCCCACCACGCATAGAAGCGGAAATTGCAGCCGTGACAGCGATACGGCCGTACCGTGAGGAGACCAAGCAGGCGTTCCCACACCCGGCGATGACGGCTGCGTCGCACATGTCGCCCCTGGCATTGCGGGCAACGGCGAGCTCGCAAGAAGATCTTCAATAGCCTACTCAATGGCCCGGGGAGAAATTTCTTGCCGCATTATTGCGTGACTTTGATTTCAAAAGCAAAACCAAATTCGACGGGAATACCTGTTTGGTTACCGTGGCCCTTCGCGAACATCCATCCAACCGTCCCGGAACAGGAGTGACCTTGTGGCAACCCTGCCGTGAGCGCAAATTCTCATTGATCGCAGGGAGACAAGCGCATGTGGACAATCCTCATGCTGGTGGCGTTTCTTGTTATCTGGAAGCTTCTTGGCAGGCGGCTGCTGGCGGGATTCGTCTTGAATATTGCGGGCCAGGGCGCGCTGGAAGACCTCGGGAAGAAAGCCGTCGATGCCCAGCCCGACGGGATCAGGCTAAGCCGTGTCGCAACCCCGGTTTGGGATGATGCCGGCGTGCAGCAGATCATTACTTCGTTCCGCGCCGCCGGATTCGCCGATGCCGGAGTCTACTCCGTGGACATGATGCCCGGCGTCAAAGTAGCCATTCTGGTCAAGCCACAGGATTGTGTGGCTGCGCATGTCTTCGAGCATCCCAAGACCGGGACGTGGATCGAACTCGTCACCCGCTACCAGGACGGCACCAGCAGCGCCCTCACTACGCTGCCCTCGACCGGACAGAAGCAGCCGCCTTGGCTCACTACCATGCGCACCGCAGAAACGCCTGCCAGGGACCTGGTCTGCCAATTCATGCGCGATCGTCGTGCCGGCGCCATGAAGGCGATCTCCGCCGAGCAGGCGCCGCGTGATCTCGAGGAAAATTTCGCCAAATACATGCTGTGGCGCAGGGCCACACCCATGACGGCAGCGGAAATCGCTCCCAGCGTGAAGGCGTGGGCCCAGAAGGGGACCGGACAGACAGCTAACCTGGTGTAGCCTTTGGGTTCGCAGGCTGAGCTTCTTCTCAGATAAGAACTGCCGCGGCTCGCATCGCATGACCGACGCTCTGCATCTCACCATGGGGCGCTGGGTGAGCGACTCAGCCTACCGCTCGAGGGCGTGCCATGAAATCACTGTTGACCTTCGTGCTCTTGTGCTCGGCCGGCTTGTTTGCTCAGGAGGCCATCCCTCCGGGCACTGTGCTTCCGGCGCAACTGAGATCAACCCTCGATTCGCTGAAGAACAAGCCTGGGCAGACCATCACCGCGCGCATCATGCAGGACGTGCCTCTGAGCGCACTCCAGCAAGGGCATGGCTGGCGCCTGCTGGAGACCCCATCAGGCCCCAGGATTCCCGCCGGCGCCAAAGTAATCGGACACATCATAGACGTCGCGCCTGCCCGCGGCGGCATGGGCCCGAGCATTACGCTGCGATTCGATGCGGTGAGTTTTCACGGCCGTACCATTCCGGTCACGACCAACCTCAGAGCGCTGGCGTCCATGATGGAGGTCGAGGACGCGCAGGTGCCGCCCGTCGGGACCGACCGCGGCACTCCCTGGGCCTGGATGAACACGATCCAGATTGGGGGAGAAGCCGTTTACGGTCAGGGGGGAGAGGTCACCCACGGCTCGCAAGTAGTGGGACACTACGCGCCTGGCGGAGTGCTGGTCCGGCTGAGTGCTGCGCCCGGTTCGAGCTGCCGAGGCGCGGTCGAGGGCAATGACCGTCCGCAGGCGCTGTGGTTATTTGCGTCCGACGCCTGCGGGTTATATGGCTTTCGTGACCTCGAGATCGCACATGCCGGACGCACGGCGCCGCTCGGCCAGATCACCCTGGTGTCGAGGTCTGGACGAGTTCATATATTGGCCGGTAGTGGCTTGCTGTTGCGGGTGCAATGACTGGCGTGGCGGAACCCTCTTCCTCCCGGCCGCGTCTTTAAACCTTGTCGGTGTGGCGGCCTGTGAGCCTCTTCCTAGTGGCCGCATCCCAAAGCTGTGGAATTTCCGTGAGCGGGCTCTCCCTCAGACAGGCCTCGATCTGGATAACCGAGGCTTCGATCAGACTGTGCTCCGGTTCATTTAGTCTGGGCGTGCAGTAGCTGATGGGCTGCAGAGCGTTGCGGATCCTGTGGTTCAATTCCTGCCTAAGGTGCTCTCGCTCCGCCTCGAAGGAAAGCAATTTATACACCAGGATGGCTCCGACCAGGCCACCCATCCCGTTGGACACCAACGCCATCTGAGGCTCGCGCCAGCCGGCGTGGAACGCATGCCGCAACAGGAGTTCGCCCAAGAACTCACCGGCCACAATCAGGGCGCCCACCCCCACCGAGATCAGCACCCGGTGGAACCGGCTCGTTGGCGAACTGGTCAGCATGTTAGGGCAAGCTACCGCAGTCCACGGTGGCGGTCAATTCTCCGAATGTGGTGCAACTACTTGTCTTCTTTCAATTGTTCGGAGAGGTAAGCCGCGATCCCCATTTCCTTGATGGAATGGAGCTGGGCTTCGAGGAAGTCCACGTGGCGTTCCTCATCCTGGATCATCTTTTCGAACAGCACCCGCGAGCCATCGTCGGACTGGGCGACACAGATCTTGGCCGCGTTGTTGTACTGCGCCGAGGCCTCAATCTCGTCTTTCAGGTCGATCTCCAGGTGCTCTTTGACGTTGGCGCCGATCTGCGGACGCAACGCCACCTTCACCTCGGGCGTGCCGTCGAGGAATATGATCCGCTCAATCAGCCCCTCGGCGTGGCGCATCTCTTCAATGGCCCGCTTCTTGGTGAGTGCGCCCAGGCGGTGGTAGCCCCAGTTGTCGCACATCTCGGCCTGCACCATGTACTGCGCGATGGCCGTCAGCTCGGCGCTCAGCGCCAGATTCAACTGCTCGATCACCTTCTCGTTACCACGCATCCGTTCCTCCCTCGATCCGTCACATGATCTGAGAATAATGGCGAACGAAAGAGTATAGAGGAGGCGAAGGCGCGTGCGTACTATTTCGTGTCGCGGCTGGAGGAAATCCCGCTCAGGAGTCGCTTTCCGCTACCGGCGCGGCGATGGCTTCCGATTCCAGCTCTGACGATCGCGTTCCCCGCCGGGCCGTGAACGAGGAGTAGACGGCAGCCGCGGCGACGATCACATTCGCCACCACCACCGGCATGGCGCCGATGAGGAAACCGTAGGCGACCCAGAGCAGGGCCGCCCCGGCCTGGATCTTCCGCAGAGTCGCCGGGCGACGGAAGAAATAAGAGCTGGCGAACACTGCGGTCGCTACCCACCCAATGGAGTTAAGCATGGTCATGATTCTTCAGGCTTTCGTGCCTTCCGCTAGCTCGGTTCCGGCTTCAGCGGGACGCAGCGTCAGCCAGTCGGTGCGGACCTTGGCCCACTCCTGGACCAGCAATCCGTGCGACTCGAAGAATTCGCGGATCTCCGGCTGCTGCCATCCCACGACCTTCTCCAGGATCGGAACCAGCATGGCCAGTGCGTTCGAGCTCAGCACCGTCCGCTTCGCTACCTGGGCAACATTACGACTCTCGGACACCGCTATAGTCAATCCGTCGCAGCCGTTCACGTGCAGCATGGCGTGAAGATCCGAGCTGCCATCGCCGGCATAAATGATATGGTCCGGGGCGATCTGCAGACCGGCTTGCAACTGCTCGAGATGCACCACCTTGCCGTAACCAGCCGTGGCCCGGGCGATGGTCTCGATCTCGCCGGCGGCGTTGTACTGGAATTCGGTCCCGAAGATGTGGTCCGGGGGAACGATGCCCTCGAGGGCCGAGCGCACGATCTCCACCGGCGCCGCCGAGAGCACGTAGAAATCGAAATGGTACCCGTCGATGCCGTTGTCAAGGATCTTGTAAAGCAGCCCAATATTCTGCTTGAGACGGATTTTCTTTCCGGCTTCGTAGAGATGGTGGCGACGCACCCGGCTGCGGAATTGCGGATCGTGGAGCAGCAGGTAGGCCAGCTCAGCGCCCTGCTGGACCAAACTCAGCTCAGCCATTCCGGCCACTTTGCGCTGGAACTCCTCGGCCGGGATGCCCAGCACCTCGCTGAGCACAAGGCCAGAGTCGTTGAAGCTGAGCGTTTGATCGAAGTCACTGGCAAAAAGATAGCGTTTAAGAATGTTTTCGCCCATACCTAGATTAGATAACAGATCGTTGTGAAAAGACGACAAAACTGCCGCCGAAATTGCGATAGGGCTCAGCCGTTTTCTTGATCGATCAGCAGCCCGTAACAGACTGAAAACAATTGAGATTGGTAACAGTCCCAGACTAACACTCCAGCCCGAAACCGGGGAGTAAACCGGCGCTCGCTGAGCGGTGCCGCCGGGCTTGCGGACTGGATCTCAAACGGCACCCCACAAGCGAAACCGTCTGGTCTGGGGGCCCGCCTTCGCGCTCGGAAACCATAGGCTCGTCCAAAGCCCTGCCACAGATCAGAGGTTTGACACGTATTCCTGTCAGCGCTAGCATGCGCGTCACTGCCGGGCGAGGTGATGCCATGGACCAGCGGTCGCTACTCGAGCAAGTGCACGTACTCAGGGCACAGTTGGAGCAGATCGATCAGAAACTGCAAAGCGAACCGCTGCCCAATGCTGTTCTGGAAGATTTCAAAGGCGCGGTTGATCACCTGCGTAGCACCTTGTGGGCACTGATGTCGGAGGGCGGCCCGGATTCGGTGACCTCCAAACTAGTCACCTTTCGGCTGATGCGCGCCGCCGAGATTTGCCGGCAGGTTCAGTTGGATATCGACGCATCCGAGGTCGGCATCAATTCGCCAGAGTTGCCCAAGGTGCGCGAGGCATTGCGCCTGGCGACGGAGCGCGTGGAACGTCTGTACAGATCGGGCATGTGAAATCCTGAGCGAAGCGAAGGACCCTGAGCCGGGAAAAGAATGGTCGGGACGGGCAGATTTGAACTGCCGACCCCTCGCACCCCAAGCGAGTGCGCTACCAGGCTGCGCCACGTCCCGACGTACATCACCACCAGGCGGTAGTGTGGGGTAACCGTAATTTTACACTATGGCCGCCGCGCGCTCTCCGCCCGAGCTGACCGCCATCTCCGCCAGCGTCTTCAGATCGGGGACTTCGAGGTCGGCCTGGGCAGCGACGCGCTTCGTCGCGCCGGGGCCGCGGCGGGTCACCAGCAGGGTCGCCATCCCCATCTGCCTGGCCGGGATCACGTCGTGGAAAATGCTTTGCCCGGCGTGCAGCACCTTCTCCGGCGCCAGGCCGATCTTCCGCAGAGCCAGCTCGAAGATGGCGCGCGCGGGCTTGTACGCGCGGGCCTGCTCGGCGGTGATCACCCAGTCGAAGGCGACGCGCAAGTGCCGCGCCGTGTCGGAGAACAGGTCGTCATCGGTATTGGATATGATGCCCAGCCGGTACCTGCCCTTGAGAGCGCGCAGGGCCGCCACGGTGTCGGGATACGGCATCCAGTTCTTGAGCGAGGCGGCCAGGCCGCGCGCTTCGTCGGTAGAGACCGAGAAGCCGAAATGCTGGCCCATTCCCCGGACCACCTCCTCGAGCACCACGCGGTAGGGGAGATACTCGCCCGACTGTATCGCCGGCTCCAGCTCCCCATAGAGCGCAAGGATCTGTTCGTCCGGCACACGTTTGCCGTGCTCCGCCAGCAGCGGCTGGAACACGCGCAGGATGCCGGACTCCCAGTCGATCAACGTGCCGTAGCAGTCGAAGGTGATGGCCTGGAAGGAATCGAAAGCGAGCATACCGCGTACCGAGCTGCGAGTACCGAGTACAAAGTACTCAGTACCAGGCACCGGGTTGCGAGTAGCGAGTCAGGCATCCCCGCAAGCCGCGTTCCCGGTACTTGATACCGGTACTCTCCTACCTCTTAACTTCGACCGGCTTGAGCAGCTTGAAGCTGAGCATGGTTTCGGCCGGCAGCACGATGTCCTTGTTACCGGTGAAAGCGCCGCCAGCCAGGCCTGCGGCCCCGCCGGCCAGCAGCCCGATGCCGAGCCCTTTACCGCCTCCGGCCAGGCCTCCGATCAGAGCTCCGGCGCCGGCGCCACCACCAGCGAACTCCGCCGTACGCTTGCCTTTGCCCTGCATGCTGCGGGCCACGGCGGTGGTCTGGATGTCATACTTTTTATCGTTAACAGTTACCGAATCGAGCACCAGGCGCAGGGTAGCAGCTCCTTTGATCTTGCCCCGCGCCTTCGCTTCAGTGACCGTGCCGGTGACGGCCGCGCCTTTCGGGATCACGTCCTTGCCGTCCACCTGCACCGGCTGGGCGACGGTGGCGGTGAACCTGTCGCCACTGCTACTTTCTTTTGAGCTGACCTTCTCATTCAGCCGAACCGTGAGCACCGTGCCTTCAGGCAAGGTCACAGGTTTGCTGGTCAGGCGCTCCATGACTGAGGGCGGCTTGGCTGCGGACTCCGGTGCCGCCGAACCCGGCGGTGCCGCGGTTGTGCCCGCGGAGCTTCCCGCAGGGGCCGCGGACGTTTCCTCCGGCTTCTTGCCGCATCCCGCCGCAAGGAGCACTAGAATGGCCATGGCAAATGCTGCCGATTTCAGGCGCATAGGCACCTCCCATTAATCCATCGCAGCCGTTGTATCAGAACCGCTATCCGGGCCGCAACAGCAGGAGGCCTGATCGCCGGCCGGGACGAACTGCATCTAAGGTGTTTGCGCCGCCAGGAATATCTTCCTGCTTGAATTGCGCGCTAAGAAAATGAAGAGCTTCGCATAGGGGAGATCTACAGCAGCGAATCGTCCATGTGCGAGGGGATGACCGCGGGCTTGCGGGCAGCCGGGCGCGCGCGACGGTGCGGGTCAAGGGCGATCATAGCTGCGTCTTCGCCGGTGCTCATCCTCAGCCGGGAGGCGTAGCGTCCCAGCGCCGCCGGATCGTTCTCGAAGAAGCGCGCAGCCAATCGGCTGACGGCGCTGCGCCGCGCCGTTTCCAGATCCAGGGCCGCGGTGTAGAGATAAGCGCGACCGACCTTCTGGCGCACCACCAGCCCTTTGGCGCTCATGCGATCGAGCACCGTCAGCACCGTGGTATAAGCCAGCGGGCGGGACAAACCGGCGCGCACCTGCGCCACCGAGGCCCCGGGATACTTCCACAGCACCTTCATGCACTCCAGTTCCAGCTCCGCCAAGCGCCCTTTCACTTCTTCGCGGCCTCCGCCGGGATAAGAGGAGCGGCGGGAGTAGCCGCTGATTGCGAGGCGGATTCGCTCGCAGGTGCCGGTGCGCTCTCCGCGGGCGGCTTGGGGGCGAGGAACTTGCGAGTGTTCAAGAGCGGCCGGCCGAGCGAGGCGTTGTAGCCGGTCCAGTCTTCGTCATGACCCGACTCGCGCTGCAGGTGGGCACGCATGCTCTCCATCTTGGAGTCGAGATCGTCGAGGTAGTGCAGCATGAGCGCTTCCGGGAACATCGGCAGCTTCGGGGAGCCGAACTCGTACTGTCCGTGGTGGCTGATGATCAGGTGCTCGAGCAGCGTTTTCAGCCCGTCAGGGAAACCGGCGACCTGCGCGATCCTGGCGTGCAGCATCTCCAGCTCGATCACCATGTGCCCGAGCAACTGTCCGCGGGTGGTGTAGGCAAAGGAGCGCCCATAGGAGAGCTCGTGGATCTTGCCGACGTCGTGCAGGAAGGCGCCGGCCAGCAGCAGGTCGCGGTCGATCTGCGGGTAGTTGCGTACTGCCAGGTCGCACAGCCGGAACAGCGACACCACGTGGTCGAGCAGCCCGCCGATGTAGGCGTGGTGCAGCGTCTTGGCCGCGGGCGCGGTCTTGTAGGCGGCGGCAAGCTCCGGGTCGGCCATGAAGGCCTCAAGCAGAGCCTTCAGATACGGATTCTGGAAGGTGGCGACGAAGGCGCCCAACTCGCGCCAGAGCTCCTCGATGTCGCGCGGGCACTTGGGCAGGTAGTCGGCGGGATCGACTTCTCGCTCCTCCAGCCGCCGCAGTTTGTGGATGGTCAGCTGATACCGGCCGTTGTACTTGTTGAGCAGTCCCTTGACCTTGACGAAGTCATCCTGCTCGAAGCCTTCCATGACCCCGGCGACGTTGTCCCACATCTTGGCTTCGAGTTGCCCGGTGCGGTCGGAGAGCGTCAGGGCCAGATAGGGCTCCCCGGTCTTCTTGGCCTTCACCTGCTTGGAGGCGACCACGAACGAAGAGATGATGACCTTGTTCTCTTGCTCGGCTGCGTTCGCGATGTAGAAATCCTTCATACCGCGCCTGTATTGTAGCCCACGAAGAAAATACCGGCTGCGATCAAATGCCGCAGGACCTTCTTCGCCGCGGATGACGCGGATCAAAAGGCGATTGAAAATCCGCGTTGATCCGTGTGAATCCCGGGCGGCAGGTTTAGAAGACCCCCAGCTTCTTGTGCTTCTTCTTGCTTTTCGGGCCCTGGGAGGCGGTGGTGGTAAAGACGGGCTTGGTCTGGTTAGGGCTGGCTCCGGTGTCCATGTATCCCGGCCTGATGTCGATGAAGGCGTCCTCGCGCAGCTTGGTGAAATATGCGCGCAGCGCGGGCTTCAGTTTCTGGTAGTAGAGCTGGTCGCCGATCTGCCGTTCCACGTCCTTGAGCGGCGGAACGCCAGCCTGCTCGTGCTCGGTGACTTTAAGGATGAGAAATCCCTGCTTGGTGCGCACTACGTCGGTGGTTTCCCCGGGCTTCAGGGCAAATGCCTTGTCCTCCAGTCCCCTGGCGAGTGTGCCGCGCTGGAAATAGCCGAGGTCCCCGCCCTGAGCGGCAGTGGGACCGTCCGAACTGGTCCTGGCGACCTCATCGAAAGCGGCGCCGCCGCGCACCTGCTCGAGCAGTCGCTGGGCCTTCTGCTGGGCGGCGGCCACTCCCGCCTGGTCGCCGGGTTCGAGCTTCTCAGTCGAAACCAGAATCTCGCTCAGGCGTACCCGCTCGGGATGCTCGAAATCCTTCAGGTGCGCCTCGTAAAACTTCCTTTGCTCTTCCTTGGTGATCTGAATCTTAGGCTGCACCTCGTCGCTGATGACCATCTGTGTGAGGATCTGATTGCGCAGGTTCTGCTTGAAATCTTCGAATGAGACCCCCTGCTCCTTTGCCGCCTTCTCCAACTCGTCCATGGAGGAGAGGTTCATCTGCTTGCGCATCTCGTCCAGGCGTCTGATCAGTTCGGTGTCCGCGTTGAGTCCTTTGTCCTTGGCCTTCTGCAGCAGCAGTTGCTGGTCGATGAGGTCGCGAAGCAGGTCTCTTTCCCGCTCGGCGAACATCGCATCGGCTTTGTCGCCGAACTGTTGCCGCAGCTCCTGGCGTGTCTCGTCCTTGCTGTGCTGCAGCTCGGAACGGGTGATGATGTCGTTATTGACGCGGGCCACGATCTCTTCGATGACGGTGCTGGTAGTAGTAGTGGTATCGGCGCACCACCCTGGGAGCGCCGCGAGCAGCAACAAAACAGGTAGCAACGATTTATTCATCATGACGGAAAACCTGGTCTTAAACATGCCTGGCAAGATTGCCTAATTTTACATTCCTGCCCAAAGCAAGGCCAGCGAAGTGCAGAAGCCTTCCACACCACGTTCGCGCAGGCTA
>Ga0335069_10012218_pt1 | contig 12085 bp, 7 predicted proteins | sample Lox_Sample_11_FD_206714 | JGI IMG/M metagenome (GOLD analysis project Ga0335069, IMG submission 206714) | Soil microbial communities from Loxahatchee National Wildlife Refuge, Florida, United States - Lox_Sample_1.1 | ecosystem: Environmental > Terrestrial > Soil > Wetlands | place: USA: Florida...
AGCTAATACAAGAGGCTAGCCGTTGCAGTTCCGGTTCCCGGGGACTTGACGATGTTCTCGGAGGGGGGCTTCCCCTCGGTCATTTCTATTTGATCGAGGGCGAACCCGGAACGGGCAAGACTACTCTCGCTTTGCAGTTCGTCTCGGAAGGAGTAAAGAACGGCGAGAAGGTGCTGTACGTCACCCTGTCAGAATCGCGGTCCGAATTGATGGCCGTAGCCGCATCGCATGGATTGAATATAGAGGGCGTCCATATGTTGGAGCTCCGCCCCAGTGAGCAGGAGCTGAAGCCGGAAGGGCAATATACGGTGTTTCATCCCGCCGAAGTCGAACTGAACGACCGGATGCAGAACATCATGGCGGAGGTGGACCGGCAGAGGCCCACTCGCGTGGTAATCGACGCGCTTTCCGAGGTCCGCATGCTCGCCAAGGACCCTCTGCGCTACCGGCGCCAGGTTCTATCACTGAAGGAATATGCCCCCGGCAATTGTACGGTTTTGTTGCTGGACGATCGCAGCAGCAGGTACGCGGATCTCGAACTGCACAGCATTGTTCATGGCGTGGTCTCTATGAGCCGCGTTCCTCGCGAATATGGCAGGACGATGCGGCGCTTAGAGGTAACGAAACTTCGGGGTTGTGCTTTTCGCGAAGGCTACCATGACTACCTCATACGCCGGGGCGGTATCGTCGTGTTCCCGCGACTGGTGGCCGCAGAATATGAGGACGAACCCGAGGACCAACCGGTAGCCAAAAGCGGCATTCCGGAACTCGATGACCTGGTAGGCGGTGGGTTGGGACGCGGCACCAGCACGCTACTCATCGGCCCGGCAGGCTGCGGCAAGACTACCCTCGCGCTGCGCTGGCTGACTACGGCTGCGGAACGAGATGAGAATTCCGTCGCCTTCATCTTCGAAGAAACCATCAACACGTTGACGGGTCGGGCAAAAGAGCTCGGCATGGACTTGGCGCCGTTCATCAAGAACGGGCGCGTAAAGATCGAGCACATCGACCCGGCCGAAGTATCCCCGGGAGAGTTCTCTGACAGGGTCCGCGAGAGCGTCGAGCGCGGCAACGCGCGTGCCGTGCTTATCGATAGCCTTAATGGTTTTCTGCAGGCCATGCCGGGGGAGCAGTTCCTCGCTTTGCATCTGCACGAATTGCTCACGTATTTGAACAATCGCGGAGTGCTGACATTGATGGTGCTGGCGCAAATGGGGCTGGTCGGCAGCGCCATGCAGACTCCGATCGACGTCAGCTATCTCGCGGACAACATCCTGGTGCTGCGTTACTTCGAAGCACACGGCCAGGTAAGGCAGGCCATCTCCATGATGAAGAAGCGGAGCGGAGGACACGAGCGTTCCATCCGCGAGCTTCGCCTGAGCGAACATCAAATTCGTGTGGGCAAACCTTTGTCCGATTTCCAGGGTATCCTCACGGGCTCTCCCACGTCACTCCTTCCCTTCCCCGAAGAAAAGCAGGCGGCGAATGACTGATCTCGTTACCCTGGATCTACCCGTCCTTGTCTTTGCTCCCTTCGGTAAAGATGGAGTCTTGATCGAGCGCGTGCTGCTCCAATCCGGCGTCAAAGTCAGGAATTTGCCGACGCTGGATGATTTGGAAGGAGCGATTTCCGAGGACGCCGGAGCCGCGGTCATCACCGAAGAGGTCTTGCAGAATGGCGCTATCGGCAAGCTGGCGCGGAAGCTTTCTGATCAGCCGCCGTGGTCGGATTTTCCCATCATCGTGCTGACGGGAAGCGGCATGAGCACCGCTTCCACGGAGTCGGCCGTCCGCTCCCGCGCCCCGCTGGGAAACGTCGCTTTGCTGGAGCGTCCACTGCGGCCGGTGACCCTGATTGCCGCTGTCCGCACCGCTTTGCTGGCTCGGCGTCGCCAGTACGAAGTGCGGGATCACCTGCGCGAACGCAAAGCTGCCGAGGAAGCCCTTCGCCGCGCCCATGATGCTCTCGAATCGCTGGTGGAACAGCGTACGGCGGCCCTGCGCCGGCTCTCCGTGAAACTGCTGCGCGTGCAAGACGAAGAGCGACGCCGCATCGCCCGCGAACTCCACGATAGCCTCGGTCAGGACCTTACGGCGGCCAAAATCTGCCTTGACATGATGGCCCAGGAAGGCACCGGGGACTGCAGCCATCTCAAAGACGCGCAGGCTCTGGTGAATCGTTCCATTTCCGATACTCGCACACTTTCACACCTGTTGCATCCTCCCCTTCTCGACGAAGCCGGATTCGTTTCTGCCGCGCGTTGGTATGTTGAAGGATTCGGACAGCGGAGTGGCATCTCCACGCAACTTCAACTTCCCGAGCATGCGCATCGGCTGCCACGCCGTACCGAAACCGCATTGTTCCGCATCATGCAGGAAGCCCTCACCAATGTGCACCGGCATTCCGGCAGCCGCACGGTGCAGGTCTGTGTTGTGGTGGATGAAACGCGAGTCGTTCTCACCGTCAAAGACTGGGGAATGGGAGTCCCCCGGGAAGTACTCGACCGCTTCTGGAAAACGGGCAGTGTTGGGGTCGGACTCGCGGGAATTCGAGAACGATTGAAGGAGTTGGGCGGAGTGCTTGAGATCGAATCGAACGTCGACGGCACGTTGTTGAAGGCCACTATTCCCTTAGTCCGTGACCCGAACGACAAGGTCGAAACAATAGTGCCTCCTGCCGAACTCTCGCCCGCGCTTTCAGGACACCATGCGCATCGAAGGAAGCCCGATTTGCACTGAGTGGGCCGCAAACTCCAGCCAAAGGCTGAACTGTACCTTTACAATAAAAGTTCGGAGTATTTGCTCCGGCCTATGCCTGACTCTCTCTACCTGAGCTTGTGGTTCCCTGATTTCGAAGGTCCCGCGATGCTGCCGCATCTCCTCGCGGTACTGCGGCAGTTCCCTTTTTCCGCCGAACGTCCCGGCATCACCTATGCCTCCGTGCAACCGGTTTCGTGGAACGAAACCAGTGTGCTGGAGAGACGGTTCTCTCCCGGGATTCAGGTTGAAGAGGCCGTTTCCGTAGCCGCAGACCTGATTCACGACGACTACGCCTACGTCTTCGATGCCTACTGGGACCTTTGGACGCCGGACCAGATCGGCCGCGAATGGCGGCTCATTCCGAACTTGGTGAAATTCATCGCCCAGGGCGATGAATTCGACGATGGCGCCCATGAGCAGACGGGCAATATTCAAATCGACTTCGGATTAGACTCGCCCTTCCTTCAGGAAAACATTCAGCTTACGGAAGAAACGCAGAACAAGGTCCGGGAGAATGTCGGGAAACTCGTGGAATTCACCGTCAAGGCCGAGAAGAATACTCGGGCAAGCGCCCGCCTGCTGTGGTCAGAGTCGGAAGAGAACCTCGCACAAAAACTAATCGCCCGCTTGCAGCGGACGCAGTAACTTACGTTCTGATCACGACCAAAACAAACCGGCTCCGGAAAGATGCTCCGGAGCCGGCAATCTTTGATGCCCATCATTGAGCGGTTACTTGGTTCGACCGCCTTCCACTTTCAGGCTTTCCGCTGCCGCCGCTTGTGCTGCCGCCAACCGCGCCGTCAGCACGCGGAACGGCGAGCAGGAGACATAGTTGAGTCCGGTGCGGTAGCAGAATTCCACCGACGACGGCTCACCGCCGTGCTCTCCGCAGATCCCAACCTTCAGGTTGGAGCGCGTCTTGCGTCCCCGCTCGGTCGCCATCCTCACGAGTTGTCCAACGCCGTCCTGATCCAGAGCGGCGAATGGATCTTGTTTCAGGATGCCTTCCCCGAGATACGTGGGAAGAACCTTGTTGACGTCGTCGCGCGAAAATCCGAATGTGGTCTGCGTGAGGTCGTTGGTACCGAAAGAGAAGAACTCGGCCTCTTTGGCGATCTCGTCCGCAACCAGCGCTGCGCGGGGCAACTCGATCATCGTGCCGACCATGTAGTCGATCTTCGTTCCCTTCTCTTTAAAGACTTCTTCGGCAACCCGGCGGACGATGGCACCCTGGTTCGCCATTTCCTTCAACGTGGCCACCAGGGGAATCATGACTTCGGGCAGTACTTTGATTCCCTTCTTCGTGCAGTCCACGGCCGCTTCGAAGATGGCGCGCGCCTGCATCTCTGTGATCTCGGGATAGGTGATGCCCAGGCGACAGCCGCGGTGACCGAGCATAGGGTTGAACTCGTGCAACTGCTCGACGCGAGCGAGCAGCTTGGGCAGAGCGTCCTTCAGATCACCAATTCCTTTGATCCCATAATCTTTGTACTTGGTGACGAGTTCCTTCTTCTGCTTGGCGCTGTACCGCGAAAGCAACGCGATGTCGACCATCAACTCTTCGCGCCGCGGCAGGAACTCGTGCAGCGGTGGATCCAGGGTGCGGATCGTGACCGGCAATCCGTCCATGGCTTTGAAGACACCGGCAAAGTCTTTGCGCTGCAGCGGAAGCAACTGTTTCAGGGCCGCAAGCCGGGCCAGTTTTTGGGCCCGTCCCTTGACCTCCGCCTGAATGGCTGGCTCCAAGTCTCTAAATGACTGCCGCGTTCCCTTCTCGCGGTTGTATTCCTTCAAAGCCTGCCCGATGTAGGGTTCTTCTTGAGCGAGAATCATCGTGCGCATGTGCCCGATCTTCTCCTCGCCGAAGAACATATGCTCGGTGCGGCAGAGGCCGATTCCCTCGGCTCCGAAAGCGCGCGCCTGGATGGCATCGCGTGGAATGTCGGCATTTGCCCGCACCTTCATCGTGCGATGCGGGTCGGCCCACTCCATAAACTTTTGCAGTTCAGGATCATCCGCATTCGGAGGGATGGTGTTCAGCTTGCCTTTGATGACCCGACCCGTGGTGCCATCGAGCGAAATGAAGTCGCCTTCTTTAAAGGTCTGGCCCTTCACCCTCATCTCGCGGGCCTTTTCGTTCACATCGACATCGCCGGCGCCGGCAACGCAACACTTGCCCATGCCGCGCGTGACGACGGCCGCATGGCTGGTCATGCCGCCACGAGAGGTCAAAATGCCCTTGGCGACTTCCATGCCGTGGATGTCTTCGGGAGTCGTTTCGGCGCGCACCAGGATGACCGACGCCTTGCTGTCCTTCAGAACAACTTCCACTGCAGCATCCGCAGTAAATACGATCTGTCCCACCGCCGCTCCCGGCGACGCTGGAAGCCCGGTGGCGAGCACTTCCACCTTGGCGCTCTTCTCATCCAGACGTGGCACAAGGAAGTCGTACAGCTGATTGGGCTCGACCCGGAAGATCGCTTCTTCTTTCGTGATCAGGCCTTCTTCCACCATCTGCAAAGCCACTCGCACCGCCGCCAGTCCCGTGCGCTTGCCATTGCGGGTCTGCAGCATGTAGAGCTTCCCTTCCTGAATGGTGAACTCAAAATCCTGCATGTCTTTGTAGTGCTTCTCCAGCCGCGTGGTGATATCGCGGAGCTGGTTGTAGACCTGGGGCATGGCCTTTTCGAGCTGGGAGATATGTAATGGAGTCCGGATCCCGGCAACTACGTCTTCGCCCTGCGCGTTCATCAGGAACTCGCCGTAGAATTCTTTTGTGCCGGTCGCTGGATTGCGAGTGAAGCCCACCCCCGTGCCGCTGGTCTCGCCAAGGTTGCCAAAAACCATGGCTTGTACGTTGACGGCGGTACCCAGCATGTCATCGATGTTGTTGATGCGGCGGTAGTGCTTCGCGCGATCGTTCTGCCAGGAACGAAACACCGCGTCCCGCGCCATGACTAGCTGCTCGCGGGGATCTTGCGGAAAATCCCGCTTGGTATGCTTCTTCACTACCTTCTTGTACTCAACAATCACTTCCTGCAGAGCTTTGGCGTCGAGGTCGGTGTCGAGTTTGGCTTTCTTCTGTTTCTTCTTGGCGTCGAATACTTCGTCGAAGGCGTGCTTTTCGATATCGAGCACGACGTTGCCGAACATCTGGATCAGGCGGCGATAGGAGTCCGCAGCAAAACGCGGGTTGTTGCTTTTCTTGGCCAATGCCTGCACGCTCTGGTCGTTGAGGCCAAGATTGAGAATGGTGTCCATCATGCCGGGCATGGAGAATTTTGCGCCCGAGCGCACGCTGACCAGCAGCGGGTTATCGCCGGTTCCCAGTTTTTGCCCTTGCAACGCTTCCAGTTTCGCGAGCGCTTCATCCATCTGCTTGTCGACATCAGGCGACAAGCCGCCGCGCATGTATTCACGGCAGGCCTCGGTCTGGATGGTGAATCCGGGCGGTACTGGCAGGCCGGCGTTGGTCATCTCAGCCAGGCCCGCGCCCTTGCCGCCGAGCACATCTTTCATCTTGCCGTTGCCGTCGGCTTTGCCGCCACCGAACGAATACACGTACTTGGTGGATGATTTCTTTGTTTCTTTGACTTCTGCTTCGGGGAGAGTCATCGTCGCCATATGAGTCCTTTGTATTTCAGAATTTCGCGCAACTCAGGAATTCCTTTACATTTTTCCTTCGGTCACGATCTCAGAAAAATCCGCGATCGTAGAAAACTCACGCAGCAAGGTCTGCACCAGCGCCAGCCGGTTGGCCCGTACTCGCTGATCCTCGACCATTACCATCACCTTGTCGAAAAACGCGTCCACGCGTTCCCGAACGGTTGCCAGCAACAGCAGCGCGCCGCGATAGTCCTTTTTCTTGCGGCTGTCTTCAATTTTCGGGCCCTCGGATTCGACGAACGCGGCCAGGTTCTTTTCCTCGGGCGCGGAATCCGGAAGAGCCTCGAACTTTGCGGCCGGGGCAATTCCCTTCTCCGTCGCCTGCCGCAGAATGTTGCGCATGCGCTTGCAGGCCGCTCCAATGGCCTGGAACTCGGGCATGGGTGAAACTTGCTTCACCGCCGCCGCCCGTTCGATCGCGTCAACCACATCATCCGCATCAGCCCCTAAAACCGCTTTCACGACGTCGTAAGGATATCCGCAGATGTCGCGCAGGTAGAACTCCATGCGCTCGCGGAAGAACGTTTCAATCGATTGCGTGTACTTCACCGCGTCGACAAACTTCTTTTCTGCTTCCGAGCCCTGATATCCCGCCCGGGCGTCGAGCATCATGTCTTTCAACCGCAGCGGGAATTTCTTCTCCGCGATCACCTTCACGATGGCATTCGCCTGCCGCCTGAGAGCGAACGGGTCCTTCGAGCCGCTCGGCACGGCTCCCAGCGCGAACATGCCGGCTATCGTATCCGCTTTGTCCCCGATCGAAACCACCGCGCCTTCGGTCGATCGGGGCACTTGATCATCCGTCGACTCCGGCCTGTAGTGATCGTAGATTGCATCAGCGATCGACATCCGCGTCGCCTCAGGCAAACTGGGATCGAGTTGCTGTACCCGGGTGTACAGGCCGCCCACAATCCCCTGCAGTTCGGTAAATTCTTTCACCAACTCTGTCGTCAGGTCCGCTTTCGAAAGGCATACCGCCTTGTGCACCACACCCGGACGGACTGCAACCCCGTTCTGTTTCAGGATCTCGTTCAGCCAACTGCATAGGCGCTGCACACGAAGCGTCTTTTGGTAGTAGGTACCGAGGTCTTTCTGGAAGGTGACGTTTCTCAACGACTCCAGGCGTTCGAGCATCGATTTCTTCTGATCGGTTTGCCAGAAGAAGCGCGCGTCGTTGAATCGCGCCCGCAATACCCGCTCATTTCCCTGCCGGATCAACCCCTGCGGGTCGCGATCTGTATTAAGCACCGCAAGGAAGTGGGGCAGGAGCTTGCCATCAGCATCTTCGAGCGCGAAATACTTCTGATGATCGCGCATCACCGTGACCAGAACTTCTTCCGGCAGCGCCAGGAATTGGGGATCAAATTCGCCCAGAATCACTGACGGAAACTCGGTTAGATTTACCACCGAATCGAGCAAGGGCTTGTCTTCGCGCCAGCGTGCTCCGGGTACCGTCCGTGCCGCGGCATCAAGCGCCTTGCGGATCTGGTGCTCACGATCGGAGCGACCCAGGACTTTTGCGTTGCGCAAGGCTTCAATGTATGCCTGCCCCGCGCTCGCAATCTTCACGGGGCCTCGCGACAGGATCCTGTGGCCACGCGAACTGGTACCCGCACGGACGCCATCGAACTCCAGCGGAATCGCCTCGCCATCCAGCATCGCGACCAGCCACCGCACCGGACGCACGAAGCGCTCGTTGGGCTTCCGCCAGTACATATTTTTTGGCCAGTAGATGGAACCCAGTTCTTTGGGAAGTAGCTCCGCCAGGATATCCCCCGCACTGCGCCCCTTTCTCGTGATTTTGGCGGATAAGTATTCGCCCTTCGCTGTTGTGATCCGCTCCAGTTGAGAAACGTCAACGCCTGCCTTTTTAGCGAAAGCGTGCGCTGCGGGGGTCGGCTGGCCATCCTTGTAGGCGACGCTTACGGAAGGACCGCTCAACTGCTCCGTCACGTCAGATTGCGCGGCCGCAATGCCCGACGCCAGCACGGCAAGTCGACGCGGCGAATCAAACGAAGTCACTTCACCGCCCGCAATGCGCTCGCGAACCAGCAAAGCGCTGACCTTCTCCCGCAGTTCCTGGGACGCCGCGTCAATCATCCGCGCCGGTATTTCTTCGCTACCAATCTCCAGCAGAAAATCTGGCATGAGCTAAACCATTGAGTTTCTCAAAAATCGATGGACCCGAATGTGACCGAGATCACAGAATCAGTAACGTCAACGCTAACGTTGAGCGTTCGAAAGGTCCGCCGTGCCGTCGCGACATCTCGACCTCGCCAGCACGAGCACTACGAACTTACCAGCATCTCGTTCTTCGGCTTGGAGCTCTTCTCCGCCGAAGGTTCGGGCTCGTCGGATTTCTCCGCTTCGCTCTGCTGGTCGACCCAGGCCTTGGCGATGCCTACAGCCAACGCCCGTACTCGCGCGATCACGCCCACGCGCTCCGTCACGGAAATCGCCCCGCGCGCATCGAGAATGTTGAACAGGTGCGAGCACTTCAGGCACAGGTCATAGGCGCCAAGCAGCGGATATCGGCTCGCCGCAATGGCCGCTCCCGAGGCATCCACTAGACCACCCAATCCCAGCCGCACCAGTTCGTCTGCATTCTTTTTCTTTGCTGCCGTGTATCCCTCGATCAGGGCCGAGCACTCTCGCTCATATTGATTGAAGTGGCTCCACTGCAGGTCCACGCTGGCTGCTTCGAAGTTGTAAACCGAGAACTGCTGCTCGTCCGCAAAACGAACGACCCCATATTTCACAACCCTGCCCGAATCCGGATCTCGCGCCCACACGATGTCGTAGATCGAGTCCACGTCCTGCAGAAACGCTGCAATGCGCTCCAGTCCATAAGTGAGCTCGGCACAGATAGGAAAGAGGTCGACGCCGCCGCACTGTTGGAAATAGGTGAACTGCGTGATCTCCAGGCCGTCGAGCATCACCTGCCAGCCCACGCCCCAGGCGCTCAGTGTCGGGGCTTCCCAGTTGTCCTCTTCGAACTTGATGTCGTGCTGGCTCAGGTCGATGCCGATCGCCTGCAACGATTCCAGGTAAAGTTCCTGCACATTCTCTGGCGGGGGTTTCAGGATTACCTGCAACTGCATGTGCTTGAACAGGCGATTCGGATTCTCTCCATACCGTCCATCAGCCGGGCGCCGGGAAGGCTGCACATAGGCGACTTTGTAAGGCTTCGGTCCCAGCACGCGCAGAAAAGTCTCCGGAGCCATGGTTCCGGCGCCGACTTCCACGTCGTACGGCTGCTGCAGCACGCATCCACGCTCGGCCCAGAATGTCTGCAGCCGCAGGATGAGTTCCTGAAAAGTCAACGAGTTGGAGGAAGGCGTCATGGTGCAGGGTACCGGATTCCGGCTGCAGCTCTCCCGATCTGCCCCTTGATCTGACTGTGAAGATCCGAGAGAGCGAAAGCCTGTCCTACAGTGGCGTGGAGCGCAGCAGGATTAATCCACGATTGTAATAGATTGCGGCAGCAATCGTCAGCATGCGGCGAAGAAAAACGTTTGTGCAGGAACACAGTGGATCAGCACGGCAAAAGTCGCTATACTCCGGCGATCACAAACGCGAAAGCCCGACGTCGCATTGATCACCTATGCGGGAGGCATTAATGCACACGAGGCACAGAAGTCAATTCCCATTTGCTGCCGCGGTTCTGGCAGTCCTATTCGCTTTTCTTTTAAGCGGATGCCAGAGAGGTTCATCGCATGCCAGCGCTGCGACACCACGCTCTGTGCTCGCCATGGACCCGATCCCGCGCACACCTGAGCGGCTCGCGCGCGGCAAATACCTTGTCGAAGGCCTGGTGCAATGTCCCTTTTGCCACTCTGATTACGACTTCACGACCCGTCCTGCACGTCCGGTGGCAGGAAGGAAAGGTGGCGGTCATGTCTTCGATCACGAAGAGATGGAGCTGCCGGAGGGCAACGTGGTCGTCGCTCCGAACATTACCCCCGATCCCGACTACGGCGCCGGTAGGTGGAAAGACTCTGATTTCGTCCGCGCACTACGGCAAGGAATCGGCCACGATGGGCGCGCGCTTTACCCCATGATGCCGTACCAGTATTTCAGAGCGATCTCGGACGAAGACCTGGCGTCGATCATCGTTTACGAACGTTCCCTCGCGCCCGTTCACATCGAACGACCGAAAACCTTTCTGACAGACGACGTCCGAAAATCATTCCAGCCCCTTCCCCCGATTGACTTCGTTCCAGATCCCGATCCTTCCGATCGTGTTGCCTACGGGAAGTATCTCGTAAACGCCGGTCATTGCGACGGCTGCCACACTCCGATCGACGAAAAGGGCAATTCCCTTCCCGATATGTATCTTGGGGGAGGTCAGCCTTTGATTGGAGCCTGGGGACCCGACCCAGTCAAGATCTTCACTGTGACATCCCTCAACCTGACACCCGATCCTTCGGGAATCGGTTACTTCGACGAAAAGATGTTTATCAATACCATCCGCTCCGGATCGGTGAATGCCCGGCCCCTGGCCAACATCATGCCTTGGGCGTACTTTCGCAACCTGAGCGACGACGACTTGAAAGCCATCTTCGCCTATTTGCGAACCTTAAAACCCGTGCAGCATCGCATCGACAACACCGAGGAGGCACGTTTCTGCAAACGATGCCGGGGAAAGCACGGGTTCGGTGACAGAAACTAAACTCAGGCATTGACGCTGCGAAGGTGCTTAGAATCCGCCCTTTTCCAACATCGCAGCCGTCACCAGCTTCTTCTCGATATTCCGCTGCAGAATCTGGATCAGGAACTTCCGCAGGTCCGAACCCTGCGCCTTGGGCCAAGGCTTCGATGCGAACGACTCCACCGGAGCTCGGAACATCTGAGCCGCCACTGCTCGCGATTCGCTGGAAATCTCAGAAGAGGCAATTCGCTTGTCGTCGCTGCACATTAACCCATCAGCCAAAGCATGATAGTAGGCACGATCCCCGTTCAAATTCCGCCCGCAGACGACGCATTCAGTGAACTCCGGCAGGAATCCAACTAGCCTTGTCAGCCACAAATCGAAATAGGTCACCGGCATCCAGATTTCTGAACCCGTTAGTGCGCTCAGAACGGAGAGCGTGAGGCGAAAGATCGCATCGTTCGCTTCATGATCGGGCAGCAGTTCGTCGAGCAGTTCGGCGATGTGCCCCAGGGCAACGGCGCGAGCGTATGTCACTTCCGACGCCAATGGCGACTCGAGAACTTCACAGGCATCCAGTCGCACCAGTTCAACGCGCTCGCGTACATCATAAAAAGCTCGCACGTACGTCAATGGCTCGAGCGCGCCACCGAAGCGGCGCTTCGATTTCTTCGCCGAGCGCGCTACACCGCGGACCTTCCCCTCTACCCGGGTGAAAAGCGTGACCAGCAGATCCGCTTCGCGCATGGGATAAGTGCGCAGCACGATCGCTTCTGTCTCTCGCAATGCCATGGAACTGGAACAATCTTAGTAGAACGGCCCAGGCGCTCCTAATCCCGCCTTTTAGATTCAGCAAGATCCGGACAGCCCCGGGGGTATTTCCGGTCACCCTGGTAACCACCCGTCACCACACGTCCGGACCCTTTCTTTCGACTCTATCCCCTGCGAAAGTACAGGTCCAAGAGGACGATACAGGGTTCGTACCAAGGTCATCATGAACAACTTCTT
>Ga0335069_10012219_pt1 | contig 12085 bp, 9 predicted proteins | sample Lox_Sample_11_FD_206714 | JGI IMG/M metagenome (GOLD analysis project Ga0335069, IMG submission 206714) | Soil microbial communities from Loxahatchee National Wildlife Refuge, Florida, United States - Lox_Sample_1.1 | ecosystem: Environmental > Terrestrial > Soil > Wetlands | place: USA: Florida...
GCCGGCGCCCCGTCCCCCATCATCATTCGTATCGGCAGGCAGAGAAGATATATTCTCTTGCCCAGAAGATGCCGTGCCTCGTAGCTGATTTCCTCGATAAGCGGGATGCCGTTACCCAGCAGAAGATTGTGGGCCGGGTTTTCCGGGTTCCCGTACTGGTCGATGCTGAAGAAGTCTATGCCGACTGATTTGACTTTCTTCTGTACGAGCCATTCTGCGCCGCTTTTATCGAGGTACGTATACTTGGCGGTTATCCACGACTCGCCAAGGTGTTTGGAACAGCCGGTGAAGAGGATCACGATGTCTTCAGGTTTTACCAGGTCCGCATACTTCTTCAGATCGTCAGCGCTGACGCCAGATCCGATCTCCTTGTAGGAGAGGTCCAGCACAACGCCTTCGCCCATGAACTTATTCAAGTCCATCTCGTCCAGGGCACGTCCCTCATATGAGAGATGGCGCGGTGCGTCAACGTGCGTGCCATGGTGTGTGGCCATGGTTACCTTGTGGACGTTGAACCCGCCCTTGTCGACACTCGAGACTTGTTCCACCTCCAGAGGAAAACTTGCCGGATAAAAGGGCATTTCTTTGGAGACAGGATTCGAGAGGTCGTAATACTTTCCCCCTAGCTTAGGAACCATACTCATGTTGTCCTCTCCGTTGTTATGGATTGACTGCCCGTGGCGCTCGGCTCTAGATCGCGGGCTGTCGCAGGATTGTAGAAGGCCACGTTTCGCCGAGCAAACTATAGTAAAAGCGACATCTCATGTCAAGCGAATTGGGGTGAATGCAGAGGGCGATGGCGGCAGCCTCTTTGAATAGAGTCGAGTGTGGTTTCCATCGGATGGCTTTATTTTTGCAGACGCTTGACGTAAGTGAGAAAAGGAGAAAAGAGTATGCATCGCGCGAAAGAAATTATGTGCTATCCGTTCAGGCGCACCCCGTCGACTGTCGCAGCGCTCATGGCAGTGGTCTGTGCACTCGCCCTTACCGTGCATTGAGTATTATGAGGCGTTTGGAGGCTGTTTCCAGTGAAGGCGGGCACTGATCGACAGCCAAATAATAATGACTGAGATGGACTTATCATCGAGCACAAACGAGCCGATGATTCTGATAAGAGCATCGGCCATACGCCGTAAGTCCTATTGCAAGGCCTGCACATACCGTACTATCTTTTGACTGCAGGTGCTGAAGTAATGACGGAATTGCCTTTCAGACTCAAGGGTAGAATCTTCAGAAGTGCTATGCCGTTCTGCATCTATGACGAAAAGCATACGCTTTTTGGCCAGTACCAGAAGTTGCGCATATCGGTGGTTCTTGTTCTGGCAGGACGGGTTGAATGCCTGCAAAGAACAGGCATAGACCTTGTCGATTTTTATGGCGAGCGAGGCCTTCACGTTATTCATTTCCCAATTCACGACTTCGGCGTCCCCCGCAAGGCGCCTTTGAAACGGGTGCTCCGCAAGGTGATCCGGCTCGCAAACGACGGTCATAATATTGCCATCCACTGTTTCGCAGGTGTTGGCAGAACAGGCACTGTGGCCGCGTGTCTCGCGGGGGAGATATTTGGTGATTCGGGAGCAGAGGCTATCAAGCGCGTCAGAGCCTGGATAGGGGACGGCTCAGTAGAGACTCACGAGCAGAAGAGATTCGTGGTGGAGTACTGCGAAGAAAACGAGTGATCACGAACTCCGCGACGGGCTCCTGAACCGCTGATCGTCCCCTATCTTCATACCGAATGGGCTTTGTCAAAGCCCGGGTTATCTTACTCCTTATAGACCTTCTCGTATTTCGCCTTCAATGTGTACACGTCTTTGACAATCTCCGCGCTGGGCAGGCCCTCGGCTTTTGCCCTCTTGATGTACTCGTCAATAATCGGCTTCATCAGCTTTGGTATTTCTGCCTTATCTGAGGCGGGTAACTGCAGTACCTGGTGGTTGTACTTCTGTTTAGACCAGGCCACAGCCTCGGTCACATGATCGTCCACATACTTGGCTGTCCACTCAGACTGCTCTCGCCTCATGTCGTCGAATATCTTTTTCACGTCAGGCGGAAGCGAATTCCATTTGGCCTTGTTCATGACGACGGTGAAATCGGTGAGGGCAATGTTGACAATGGTCGTATATGGACAGTACGCGGCAAAATTGAAGTCCTTGAGCACTTCGATGGAAGAAACAATGCCTTTCACCACGCCCTTCTGGATTGCCTCGGGTGTGTCCGATTGGGGCATGGCGACCGGTGTAGCGCCCAGCGCCTGCACTGCGTCCGCCAATGTGCCTGATACGCGCACTTCCATGCCCTTCAGGTCTTTGAGCGTTCTGACCGGCGTCTTGGTCATGAAGCTGGAAGGCGGAGACGTGAATGCAGCAAGGATCTTCACGGTCTCAAATTCTTTCGGGTTGTATTTTTCGAGCAGGTCGTAGAGTGCCATGCTCGCCACCTTCGAGCTCGGGAAGCCTACCGGGAGGGAAATTGCTTCAGAAATCATGAAGCGGCCCGGCTGGTAGCTCATGGCGAAGTTGCCGATATCGGCTATTCCTGACTGGACGCCATCGAACATGTTCTTGGCGCTGACGAGTGTGCCTCCGGGAAAGGTGTGGACCTTCACCTTCCCATTGGTCCGCTTTTCAACCTCTTTTGCCCACCGTTCCATCTGCACACAGGGAAAGGTCCCTTCAGGCGGGAAGTTGGCGTAGTTGAGATGTATTGTTGTCTGACTTTGTGCCACACTGCTTGAGGCGGCTATAGCGCCGCAGGCGAAGCACATGATAATCGTTGCCACGGTGAGTCTCCTAAGCATAATTACCTCCTTTATTTTTGAGTCTGATCATAAAGCATACTGCCGCGTCGATTATTCCGCTATCACCTCCCTCTGAAGAGATGTACTCTCGCTCGGTATGACGGGACGCATTGACCATCAAGACTGTGTGCCTTCCATGAGGAGATTCTTCAACTGTTTCATGGAGAGCCCTGAGAGCCCCAGGGCATCAAATGTTCTTCCTGTTTTCATGAAGTCTGTTCCTGCTACCACCCCGGCAATAGTGAGGAGAGAACGGGCGACCGGGACGTCCACTCCTGCGTACGCTGCTGCCGATACGAGAAAGGCCAGACCGTACGCGATATCTTCTGTTACGTAGCGATGACTGTAATCGATATTTTCCGACCAAAGATGGCTTGCCATGAGGAGTCGTTTCGATTCCCTCGGATACATCCATTCATTCGGCCGCGTCTCATCATAATAGTCCTCGAGGGGATAATGGTTCGGCTGATAATCGAAGCCTTCTCTCACCCGTATCCGCTCCCCGTCAAGAAGCGAGATTACCTTCCTGATCCCGGGTGTGGTTCCTTCGTTGTGAATATCGTAGGCTGATGGATGCTCGATAGGACCGGTGTTGAGGACAATTAGAGGCGGATGGATGACCGGCCCAGCGTTCATGAGAGCTCCGGAGAGAGCGTCTTCGATAGCGTGGGCCGAGGGGAAAAACCCCTGAATCTTCCCCACGGCATCATCGGTCTTCTTCGCCGGGAAGACGCCGGTCGGAAGGTGGCAGGCGCGCACCACGATGCGAACCTCGTGCGCATCGATCTTCCTTGTCAGATACGGATTCGTTCCTGTCTCTGCAACGGCGATATCCTTGCCGCACCCCATCTCGCGAAATTTCCTGTACATGATGTAGGAGCCGAATGTACCGGGAGGCAGATAGACGACCTGCCCGTCCTCCAGGCACGGTGCGAGGCTCTCCGCGATGGGAATCTGGGTGAACGCGGGGAGGATCGACAGGATTACCTCCACACCCCTTACCGCTTCACTGATATCATCGGTGACGAGCGCGATCCGGGCCTCTCCCCGGAGTGTAGGCCCCGAGACCGTGATAGTGCCGGTTTCTCTTACGGCTGACAGCTCCTCAGGAAATTTGCTCCACAGTCTTACCTCGCATCCCTGTAGCGCGAAGTCCGCGGCTGCCGCGAAAGAGCCGTTACCTCCGCCCAGGACGGCTATTTTCTCTTTCATCGTCTCCCCCTCATTCTCTATCTGATCGCTTTGAGCACCTTTATGAAATCGCGATATTTATTTTCAAACAGAGATTTCGTGTCGCGACCGTGGTAGTCGTATATGCCTTTTCCTGCCCGCGGTCCCGTCTCCCCCTTTTCCATTTTTTCCTCAATCAGTTTTGGAGCCTTAAACCTCGCGCTTCTGTATGCTGTATAGAGAAAGCGGTCAGCGTAATAGAGGATGTCGAGGCCGCCCAGGTCGATGAACTCCAGAAGACCAAGCACGGACAGCCTGAAACCAAAACCGTACCGGATCGCAACGTCGATATCCTCCGCGCTGGCAATTCCTTCCTCCAGTATGCGCACTGCTTCGTTCATAGCACCCGCCTGAATCCTTGGGATGATAAAGCCGGGGCTGTCTCTCAGCACCACCGGCACCTTACCGATGCTCTTGAGCAGTGTGGTCATCTTTTTCACTGCAGTATCGGCGGTTGTGTTGGCGCGTGCAACCTCCACGAGGGGAATAATAAAGGCAGGATTCAGCCAATGGGTTATGAGCAGCCTCTCTGGATTGGCAAGCCCACGTGCCATCGTTTTGATATCAATGGTGGAGGTAGCGGATGCGACTATTGCGGTAGAACGTAGTAAAGGCGATATATCGCGGAAAAGCTGGATCTTCAACTCCGGCCTTTCGGGCAGGGCCTCGAAGATATACTCCCCGGCAACATTCTCTCTGGTGATTCCGCTATAGAACGTCAGGGAAGAGAGAACCGCCGCAGGACGCAAGGCAGTGTACTTAAGCTTGCCGAGGAGTCTGACAGTTGAACCCATTTCTTCACGGGCCCGTGCAATCAGTTGTTCGCGCTCCTTCCGGCTTCTCTCTTTCACGTCCACTATCTTCACAGGCACACGGGCTAGAGCAAACGCGAGAGCAATGCCGAGGCCCATACGACCTGGACCCACAACGACAATGCTCTTTTCCTTTCTCTGCTTATCTTGCATCACGCTCCTCCTGACTGGGCACATCTTTCACTCCACAGCTAGGCTGCTTTTGTCAACACTATCCCACTGCCGTTATTTTCGCAAGAACGAAAATCGACTTCGCAAACGCCTGGATACCGGCTCAAGCTTGAAACGACAAACGGGAAAGAGCGCTGCTGAGTGATTCCCGGTCAGTACGATCGCTCTATGTGATCTCTGACGAAGTGCTGCATGATCCGCAGATCGTCCTCATCGTACCTGATCGTGATGCCCTCGTGCCCCTGTTCATTCTTATCACACTGTTTTTCTTTTTGAAACTTTTCGCTTGCCTGGTACATTCTGCGCCTCCTTTGAAATAAAAAAAGCCGCTTTGAGTATTCGGGCCTCAAAGCGGCTATAAAAAAACCGCGTAAGCCCTGGAATCCGTCTATCCCAGGACTTAAGCGGTCTTTCTTACTGGGACAGCCGGTTAGCTATCCCACCACCATACCTTCCGCATGTTGGTTCTGTCTGTTCTCATGAAGTGCATAAGGGTACCAGTAAAACACATGGAAAAGTTTCTTGTCAAGGAGTTTTTGAATTCGCTTGTCAAATCGCAAGAAACCTGGTTGCGCGGCTCCAAAACAGCGCCTCATTGCGACCCGAATAGCACATTGAGGCGCATCAGGAGACTTAAGTCTCCTTCAGCCTTGAACTCGCCTCTCATGAAGGCCTGTTGGCCGTCTTTCTCCCTGGCCGCAATCGCCAGCCACACTTCCGAAGGAGTCTTGATAGTCAGGCTTGGTGCGGGGGCTCGCCCCTCGTTGTACGTGCAGGTTCCGTTACCGATCGAAAGGAACCACGCTCCCGGTTGTCTGCCCGTTACATCAAACTGGATCGTGGCTTTGAGATTGCCCGCAGCGGATGGGTTAAATGTCAGAGCCATGCCCCGAAGGAGGAGTCTCATATCCTGGGACAGTTTCTTCTCCTGTGCCGAAGTTCTTGCTGTATCTTTTTGGAAGCTGTCCCACCAGATGTTTGCCATATCCGCCAGTTCTTCTACGGGTACGACAGGCTGCTGAAGGCTCGCTTCTGTTTCTTTTGAAACGGCGCCATCACGAACCACCTCGACTCCCGCCTGAAAGGCTGCTTTGAATATGCCTTCTGCTTTTTGCCTGATGAAGTCCTGCTTCAACACGAGCTCCGCAGAAGGGACGAGGAGTTCGCCCACCAAAGGGATCTTCCCTGATTTCTCTATGTGACGAAAGATTTGTCTGAGCCCGTCAAAATGAGAGACTTCCGGGAACCCGCAGGTGGAAACGAGTACCATCCCGGAAGCACCGCTGCTGTATCGTTTAGGATGGCGATAGGTATCACTCTCTTTGACCAGGTGCGGGTCAAGGAGGGGGAGCATCCTCTCCTGGAATGCTTTCAGCAACGCGGTAACATTGTAATTATAAAGCGGTGTAGCGTAGACGAGAAGGTCTGCGCCCCTTACCTTATCCAGAAGCTCGGGCATGTCGTCTTTAAACACGCATACACCAGGCGTTTTCGTCCAGCACGTGTAGCAGCCCACACAGGGGTGTATGTTCTTTTCTTTGAGATAGACCGTTTCGACCGCCGCCCCCTCGCTTCTGGCGCCGGCCAGAAATTCCTGAAGGAGTTTTTCCGTGTTGCTGACCTTTGGCCGCGGGCTACCCTGGATAGCTAAAACGTTCATGCTCTCTTTCCCTCCTTTTACGGATGACTGTTCTTTGTCAAGTTTTTCCTCGAAGCGATTTCTTTCGGGTGACTGATCTGTTGCGGGTGGGCGAAAGAGTTCCGCCATTTTCATGAGCAATGCCATGTCTCCCTGGACGGAGAACAAGCCTTCCATCAGCGCCTTGGGTCGGTCCACTTCGCCACGCGCAATCTTGAGCCAGGCTTCTGCTGACGAGTTGATAGTGAGGGTAGGTGAAGATTCACGTCCCTCCCTGAATGTGCACTGACCGTTTTTTACGGATAAGACCATGTCTCCGCCGCCTTCACCGGAGAGCAGAAACTGGATTGTAGCGGAAAGACCCGGTATAGCGTCAGAGTTGAAGCCGAGGGGCATCCGGGAGATCAGGTCCCTTGCCGTGCCTTCAAAGAGCGCATGTTCTTCGGGTCTGGCAGGGAACTTTCTCTTCAAGTAGAATTCCGGGTACATCTTTGAGAAAGGCAGTCCGATGGCAAGCACGAGAATGAGCGGCACAAGAATTGAGAATAGGGGTTTCCCCTCACCAGAAAAGCTGGAGCAGGCTGCGGCCAGAAAGAGAGCGCTCCATACGTACGTAATGTGGAGGTTGATGGTCCGGAACTGAGGCGTGTTCCAGACACTCTCCGGGTACCACTGCTTGGCGATAGCGTACGTGAAGGGGTCGAATCCAAACGCCTGCGGCAGAAGGGTTGTCAGGCAGAGAACTATATAGAGCAATGAAGTAGAGTGGGTGACGAAATGCATGGCGATTCCTTCCGGCATGACAAAAACCCAGAGCGTCGCGACAGCGAGAAAAGCGAGAAAGGCCCGTTCGAGGTACGTCGTCTGCTTTGTGAGCTTTCTCGAGAGAAGACATTGGGCCAGAGCGCACGCGACACCCGCGAGGGCCGCGATTCTCGTCTGGCCCAGGGTCGCCGGGCCAGTGCGCGCTACCACTTTGAACAGAATGACCGGTACGAAAGAGGTGACCATCAGAAGCGTATGGGTTCTAGGCTTCACAATATCCTCCCGGAAGGCGGTTTGCTTGACCGCCTGTCTCCTGCACACCCTTTCCGTGGTAACTCAGGCACATATATGTATGTACATATATAATACTGCACATATAAAAAGTCAAGAGAATTTTCATTGCCCGTTTACCGGCGGCAATCGCGTTTCGCTTGACAGAGCCTTGCCCAGCATTTAGAATCGCTTTGGCAAAAGACTCGACTCGAGGGGGCAAACAGATATGAAAGGCTTGGCATCATGCGTGGCGGCCATACTCTTCACGCTGGTCGCATTGGGTATCGGGGTTTCATGCGGTTTTGCGCAGTCGTATCCGAATCACTCTGTTCAGTTCGTGATCCCGGCGACACCAGGTTCGGCTATAGATATTCCCGGAAGGATGGTGGCAGACGAATTGTCAAAGAGCTCAGGAGTGCCGTTTGTTCCCATCAACAAGCCCGGGGGATCGTTCACACTGGGTACGGATTTTGTGGCCCGAAGCAAAAAAGACGGCTACACGCTCGTCTATACGAACAATCCGGCCATCGTCTATTCCCGGATCATCAGCCCTGACACTGTTCGCTATGATCCGGATAAGGATCTGGAGCCGTTGGGACTCCATTTATTCTTCGCTCACGCGATTGCAGTGCAGTCGAACGCTCCGTGGAAGACCATGAAAGAACTATTAGACTACGCCAAGGCAAACCCTGATAAACTGCGTGTGAGCACTGCGGGAATCGGATCCGTCACCCACTTTCATCTCGAGACCATCGAGTCGTTGACCGGCACACAGTTCAACCACGTGCCCTTCAAAAGCGGCGAGGCGGTCATCACTGCACTCCTGGGAGGACACGTGGAGGTGACCTTCGACGCGGTGAGCAAAATCATACCCCACGTCGAATCCGGGAAGCTGAGAATGCTTCTCACGACCATTAAAATGAAAGAGTATCCCAACGTGCCAACCATTCGTGACCTGGGGTATAAGCAACAATTGGTTCCGAGCTGGTTCGGTATGTACGGGCCGGCGGGACTTCCTGAAGACGTGAAGAAGGTTCTGGTTCCGGCTATTGAGAAGGCAATGAGGAATCCCGAGCTAAAGACCAAAATCGATAAGCTCCAATTCATTGTTGATTACAGGCCCCCCGCTGAGCAGAAGAAATTGGCTGCTGACGAGTATGCAGGAGCGCTTGTCATAGCAAAGAAAATAGGGTTGCTTCAATAACGTGGCTGGGATCCGATCCCCTTGGAACGCTTTGTTGCGCTAATCAGTTCAGGGACCGGGAGAAAACTTGCAGCGACTTAATTGTAATCGGAAGGGGTGAAGAACATGGCAAGAATTGAAATGAATGTGGAGAAGATGCTCGACCGCGGCCCGAAATACGGCTTCCTGGAGGTGCAGGTGAGCTTCGAGGAAAAACCGTCTCCCGAAAAGGGCATGAGCCTTGCGTCGGTCATTATCTCTTTACCCAAAGCAGAAGTGGGGAGCATGTCCATCGACCAGATCAGAGCCATGGCCCTCTCCAAAGCCCGCTCCTTCATGGAGGAGTGTGTGAAGAGCGCCGCGGGCAACTGATTACGTATCCTTTTACTGCCTGGTCAGATGCCTGTACTTGATGCGATGGGGCTGGTCTGCGGCCGGACCCAGGCGGGCCTTTCTGTCGGCTTCATACTCGGAATAATTCCCGTCAAACCAGACGACCTTGCTGTCACCCTCGAAGGCCAGCATGTGTGTGGCGATGCGGTCGAGAAACCATCGGTCGTGGCTTATGACCACGGCGCAACCGGCGAAGCTCTCTAAAGCCTCTTCAAGCGCACGCATGGTGTTCACGTCGAGGTCATTCGTTGGCTCGTCAAGTAGAAGGACGTTTGCCTCTTCCTTCAGCATACGCGCTAGGTGTACGCGGTTTCTTTCTCCGCCCGAGATCATTGACACCTTTTTCTGCTGATCGTTTCCTGAAAAATTGAAGCGAGCCACGTAGGCCCTGGAATTGACCTGCCGTTTGCCTAACTGAATAGTGTCATCTCCTCCCGAGATGACCTCCCATATGGTTTTGTTTGGATCGAGAATGTCGCGGCTTTGATCGACGTACGCCAGCTTCACAGTCTCGCCGATCTTGAAGGTGCCTGAATCAGGTTTCTCCTGGCTGGTGATCATCCGGAAGAGCGTAGTCTTTCCTGCTCCGTTTGGCCCGATAATGCCTATGATGCCGCCGGGCGGCAATGAGAAACTCATTCCCTCCATGAGAATATTCTCCCCATAGCCTTTACTCACGTTATCAGCCTCTATCACCACATTGCCCAATCGTGGTCCAGGTGGAATGTAGATCTGCAGCTCTTTTGCACTCTTTTCCACGTCGCGACTGAGGAGGGCCTCGTACGAACTGATACGGGCTTTTGCTTTCGCGTGGCGCCCCTTGGGAGACATCCGTATCCATTCAAGCTCGCGCTGCAGGGTCTTCTGTCTCTCGGTCTCAGACTTCTCTTCCTGCGCCAGGCGGTTCTGCTTCTGTTCAAGCCACGAGGAATAATTTCCTTTCCACGGGATCCCGTACCCTCTGTCCAGTTCCAGGATCCACCCGGCCACGTTGTCGAGAAAATACCGGTCATGCGTGACAGCGATCACGGTTCCGGCATAATTCTGCAGATGATGCTCCAGCCACGCCACGCTCTCTGCGTCGAGGTGGTTGGTCGGTTCGTCCAGAAGCAGAATATCAGGCTTCCTGAGGAGCAGCCTGCAGAGGGCCACACGGCGCCTCTCACCGCCGGACAGGACACTGACCGGAGTGTCTCCCGAAGGGCAGCGCAGCGCATCCATAGCCATTTCAAGACGCGAATCAAGATCCCACGCGTCGAGGGCATCCAGCTTTTCCTGCACTTCGCCCTGTCGTTCGATGAGTTTATTCATCTCGTCGTCTGACATGGGCTCGGCTAATTTCTCGCTGATGAGGTTGAATTCATTCAGGGCAGCTACAATCTCATGGACTCCCTCTTCCACAATTTCACGGACTGTTTTTCCCTCGTCCAGTTTCGGCTCCTGTTCGAGAAATCCCACCGTGTAGCCGGAAGAAAGAGCCGCCTTGCCGTTAAAGTTCTGATCAACTCCTGCCATGATGCGCAGGAGAGAGCTCTTCCCCGATCCGTTCAAGCCGAGGACACCGATTTTTGCTCCGTAAAAATAGGAGAGGGAGATATCTTTCAGCACGGGTTGCTTGTCATAATACTTACTCACCCTGACCATCGAATAAATCACTTTGTTCGGTTCAGCGCTCATGGTTATTGCATCTCCCTTCTGAGGCTCCTTGAGGATCGGCGGTGCTGAAGTATACCATAATCACGTTGGCCCGTTTCTCTTTGCCGGCAGCAGGTATCCTCACTGCGCTGCAGTCGCGAAGGCGAGACGCACGCTCACCGGTACGCGGATTATTGTGTGGATGAAAAGCATTTGCATGTTGGATGAAGATAGAAAGACCTGCAGCGTCAAGAGGCGCTCCGCCTGCCGGATGGCCCAATTAGTTGAGCAAAAGCTTACCCGGGGCGCAGCGCCTCTTGTTACCAAACTACGCTTCCTGATGGCTCGTCTGGTTGAAGAAGCGCTCCTATCGATTTCTCTATTTCTCGATGAATACTTTGTGTTTTTCTCAGCGCGTGATGTGAGTAACACCCGTGGAAAATCCCACGGGTACCCGGCTTGCCTGTGGGAATCTATTTGCTCTGACCTTCGCGGACGAGGGGGACAAAGGCCACAGGATCCAATTCCTTGACCTCCGCCTTGCCTTGTTTCTTTGTGACGAGCGTGAGTTTCTGGTGGAAGGTTGTGCTGCCAAGCGGCATGATCATCCGTCCGCCTTCCTTGAGTTGGTAAAAAAGCGGCGGAGGCATACGATCCGTAGACGCGGTGATGATGATCGCGTCGAATGGGGCGTGTTCCGGCCAGCCAAGATAGCCGTCGCCCAGCTTTGCGCGGATATTCCGATATCCCATCTTTTCGAGTTTATCGCGAGTCTTCTCGTAGAGCTCGGGCCGGATCTCGATCGTAAAAACTTCTTTGGCAATCTCAGCCAGGATCGACGCCTGATAACCGGAGCCGGTGCCCACTTCCAGAACGCGTTCGCCACCCTTCAAGCGTAAGGCTTCGGTCATGAGTGCCACCACATAGGGCTGGGATATTGTCTGTCCTTCACCGATAGGCAGCGGATAATCATTGTAGGCTTGCGACCTGAGCGATTCTTCAACAAAGAGGTGGCGTGGTACCTTTCGCATGGCGTTGAGCACCAGCGTGTCTCTGATTCCTCGCCCTTCGATGTCCTGCCTCACCATCTGGAGCCTTCGTGCCTCAAATGGGTCAGACTGGGCCAATCCTGCAGTGCATGCAGCAAGCATGATCAACGCGAGTAAACCGCGTGCAAGGGATCGCTT
>Ga0335069_10012220_pt1 | contig 12084 bp, 11 predicted proteins | sample Lox_Sample_11_FD_206714 | JGI IMG/M metagenome (GOLD analysis project Ga0335069, IMG submission 206714) | Soil microbial communities from Loxahatchee National Wildlife Refuge, Florida, United States - Lox_Sample_1.1 | ecosystem: Environmental > Terrestrial > Soil > Wetlands | place: USA...
TCCATTTTCACGATCTCAGACATACGTTTGCCACACGGCTTGTTCAAAACGGGGTCGATCTTTACAAGGTCAAAGAACTTCTTGGGCACAAGACTCTTGCGATGACCACGAGATACGCCCACCATTGTCCCGAAAGTTTAAGAACCAGCGTGGAGGTGCTCGATAATTGCTACAAATTTGCTACATCGCAGGTCGGGGCAATTGACAGATGACACAAGAACGTAATAATATCAAGCAGGCGAGAGTGGCGGAACTGGCAGACGCACTGGACTTAGGATCCAGCGGGTTAAACCATAGGGGTTCAAGTCCCCTCTCTCGCATTTTCTTTCATATCAAATACTTCCCGTGTTCTTAATCCCGAAAAGTCCAGCGTGTTTTTGGCCGATTGTGATAAATTTGTGATAAATCGGTCGGACACGTCCTTTGGTTGCTTATCTCCGCCGCCGCCGTTACTCAGACTCTTCGTATAGACGTCGAGTACATTGATGCCTCTTCGAAGGCTCTCTGTGTGGTGGTGCGCATACCGTTCTGTGGTCGCATAAGACTTGTGGCCGAGAAGCTTCTGGATGGTAAATAGATCAACACCATTCTGGGCAAGCCGTGTGGCAAACGTATGCCTCAGATCATGGAATCTGAAGTTGTCAATGCCGGCATCCCGCAAAGCGACCTCGAAGGCCCAGCGAAGCTCGTGAATATTGACGGCGAGACCAGTCTGGTTGCAGAACACAGAGTTATCGCGCAATGACCGCACCTTCTGCGAAGCTTGTTTCATTGTGAGCATGTCCCGGAGGCGTTGCGTCAGCGGGACGCCGCGCCATTCGCTTGTCTTCTTTCCAAATACCACCGCAACCCCTTTTTGAAGATCCAAACTCTTCCATGCCAGAGAGAGAATTTCTCCCCTTCTGCAGCCCGCATCCACGGCGAACGTGACTACTTCTTTCAACCATCCAGGGCATACCTCAAGGAGGCGTCTTTCCTCGTCGTCTGTCAGCCAACGGTCCTTGTGAGGCGACTCCTTTTCCATGGAGACCATTTTCACAGGGTTCTCTTTCGCCCAGCCCCACTCTCTTATGGATAGGCTGAATGCGTGCTTCATCAGGGCGAGCTCTCTGTTGACGGTGCCCGGTGCTGCCTTGGCCGCCAGCCGATTAACTTTGTAGCGGCTAATATGGCCCGGCTGGATCTCCCTCAATGAAAGTAGTCCAAAAAAAGGCAGCAAATGCTTAAGGGATGCCTGGTCGCGCACCGTCGACCTCTTTTTGACCGCTGAATGCTCCTTCATGTATCTTTGCATCATCTCCGCGAACGTTTGGGTTCCTTGTTGCTTTTCAAACCATTTGCCCTCTGCAACCTCAGTCATTACTTTGTGCTGAATCTTCTCCGCCAGCTTCTTGTCGGCTGTCTCCGTGGACTGCCTTATCTGGCGCCCATTGTAAGTAAAGCTGATCCACCATGTTGAGCCTCTTTTGTACAATCCCATTCATTCCTCCTTTCCGAGGCTCTTGATCCGATCTGACTTTCCACAATGGGGAGTATACCCGATACCTTTAATCTCGTCAATTGCTCTGCGCACGAGAGCATGGACATCTCCGCTTTCGTCGCGAAACGTGGCTTTCCGGCATTTTTCGTTTCGGGGCGGATGGGTAATACATCCCTCCATCCTGCTTGATTCCATCCATTGATCGATATCTTCCTTCTTAAACCGCAACAGCCTTCCAATTTTATAGTGTGGGATGCTCCTTACCTTCGCGTACAACGTCTTGACGTTAATATTGAGATATTTCGAGACCTCTTCTATGGTAAGAAAGCTAGATTCCATCATCAATCTCGGGTCTAAGTGTTGACGGGCGCTCATTCTTCAACAAGAAAGATTTGGCCCCCTCGCCCACGCATATGCCGTTGATGGTTTTGCCTGAAGCATTTCAGCGACCTGTTTACAGGTAAGGATTTTCATGAACTCAATCCAGCCACACTTGTTTTCTTAGTTAACGGCAAACTTGCCATCTTTTTGGTCGTTTCCATTTTTCCACTGGGTTTTTTCTCCAAAAGTACTGAATGCTCGCGCCCTTGGCTATCGCAAGAGAAACAGCTCCGGGAAGGACCCGCGCTCTTATTTGAGCCCTCTCTTGAGACGCTCAAAAGAATCAACCCCTGAGAGTGATAGAAAAGAGTGATAGAAAGAAGAAAACGAAACGGAAGATGGCTATATATAGTAAACATGTTCATTTTTTGCACTTCCGATATGTGTGCCTTTCCTTCTACAGGTGTACTTTCTGCCCTTGCGTGATCTATCAGGTATTCCTTAGTGCAAGAAATACCGGTTTTGAGTGCAAGAAATACCCTTGCCTTTAAAGTTATCCTGTCCCCTCTGATTTTGCCTCCAATATTAATCAATAACTTATTCCTTGTGTCCTTGGGTTTTGCTGGGGGAAGTACTCCCATTTTGTGATTTCAACGAATTCTGGTGTTCCATAATGTTTCCATCTCTGGGACAACTTGAACTTGCTTCTTGTGAAGCCGCACCCTTTCATCCCGCCTTTCGTTACAGGATCGATAAACCCAAACCTCATGAGATTCGATATGATCTGGTGGAAGGTCCGTCGGGCAAAACCGAAGCGCTCGCCCTCACTGTATTTGAAAGTAAAAGGGATCTCATACCGTAGAGGATCGGCGTAGTGTTTCTTTCGGGTTTCCTTGTTACCGAGAAAATAAGGAAGTGCCTTTGCAGCGGATGGGGGCAAATCTTTATATGCCTGGCCATTTAAGATCTCCCAGGGCAGTGGTACAAAGGGCGGGAGTTTATTCGTGACGTATTTGCGTCTCGTCATTTTCTATTCATCTCCAGCTTCTCTGCCGTCTTGGACTTCTTTTGCGGAGTTCTTTGGAAGGTGTTTTCGCTGGTCCTGCCCTGTTCATCGTTGATTCTTACACGAATGCGACAGCAACAACTGGTCAAATCATTCCCGTATATAACATTATCCTCTTGGAAGGTCGCGCGGTGTCCGGACATGACAGCAGAGATAGCGGCCTGGGCTTGGTCGAGCTCTTCGGAAGTGGTCTTAGACACGGGGAAATTATCGCATGGGAAAAAACCCGAAAAAGCAAATCAGTGGCAAATCAGTGAACGTTTTCAGGGCAAATCAGTGAACGTTTAGGGGGGTTATTTTTCTTGACAGGGTTTTGGGGGAGGGTTGGGAAAGGGGGTTAAAATGGAGAGTGAAAATGGGGGCAAGTCAACAGAACTTTGATCTTAGACATTCTCTGTTCTCCTTAAACACTCTGGCGCAGCCGATGGTTAATATACTGCATGCGGCATGACATTGGAATAGTGACGATGTTGCAAGGAGATAAATGCTGAAATTATTGTCGGGACGAGAGAATAGAGACACCATCGATTACCAATCGTGATGTAGTATATCGGGTGCGGGTTCCAGTAACTCGCTTTGAGGAAGAAGTTGGGTGAGAAAGTAGCTTACGTAGAAAAGAACAAACAGAACAACTCGCAGATTCAGAATGGATAAGTTAAGGTTTGACAGATTCTTTGGGGCGTGTAGAGGAGCGGTTTTATGCGATAGGGAACTCCTGGTAAAAAGTCTGTTCCGTGACGCCTGTCTTTCTGACCACCTCCTTGACCGCGGTTCCCGGTTCACAGCATTCCAGTCGTCAAGCGAGCTTTTGCTCTTCGTGGCGACAATTTGCCGGGTCTACTGGGCCAGGAAGCCTAGACCGGTTTCTAAGGAGCAGGTTCGCTGCCAATTGATGGTTTCCCGCGCACAGAATCCTGGCATTACCCATACAAGTGACCAGAAAATTAACACAATATTAACTTGCAATCCGTGATTTCTGTTGTTAGGTTATCTTGGCATTGAGGTCTAATTTGGATGGTGCCTGTTACTCGATGGACGGCATCCTACCGGCTGGAGGTTTTGGATGGATTACCATAAACTCTTCAAGATCAAACCAGGCGCGAAGGTAAGACTGGACAAGGTTGACCCAGGGTTCACCGCAAATCACAAAAACAAAATCTCGGCCGAGACAGAGATGGCCAGACATCAGATCAGACTCTGTGATCTTCAATACCTCCTGTATGCCGAGAACAACCGATCCCTACTAATCTGCTTGCAAGCCCTTGACGCAGGCGGCAAGGACGGCACTATAAATAAGGTATTTTCGGCGCTTAACCCCCAGGGTACTCACGTGTACAGCTTCAAACCCCCCTCAAAAGAAGAGGCTGAGCACGACTTCCTCTGGCGCGTACACAAGCGGGTGCCGGCAAAAGGAGAGGTCGTCATTTTCAACCGGTCCCACTATGAGGATGTTCTTGTCACGCGCGTTCACAACCTTGTATCCAAAGACGTGTGGTCGAAACGGTACGATGTGATCAACGAATTCGAAAAGGATCTCGCCGATAGCGGCACCAAGATTGTGAAATTCTTTCTGTACATCAGCCCCGAAGAACAACTTCGGAGGTTTGAGCAGCGCCTCAACGACCCTGCGCGTCGCTGGAAAATCAGTGAGTCTGATTACGCCGAACGAGAACTCTGGAACAAGTACATGAAGGCATACGAAGACGCTTTGAGCAGGACAAGCACAGAGTATGCGCCCTGGTACATCATTCCCGCTAACCGGAAATGGTTCCGCAACCTCGCGATTTCGCGGATCGTCATGGAGACCCTGGAGTCGATGCATCTCAAGACACCCAAGCCCAGCGTCGATATCGATGACATACGCAGAAAATACCACAGCGCGGCCATGGCCGCCAACACGGAAACAAAAAATAAGAAACAAAAAAAGAAGGACAAAAAGAACAAACAGCTAAAAACGGAAAAGAAACAGGATCTCAAACTCAAGATGAAAAAAAAGGAGAGCAAGACCACAGAAAATAAGGGGGCGAGCAAAGCAAAGCAGACGACTGAGCACGAGGGCAGTTGAGGAGGAGCCAGACAAAACCGCACGTGGCCAATAAAGGCAATACCGACCTAATCCGGATTCAGAAGATCTCTACACTCTACAATCTCTCAAAGGGTGCGCAAATAATCAGGAAGGGCCGGCAGCGCCTTAAGTTGCTGCGAGGTGTTGATGGAACCCCTCCGGCCAAATCATCCGAAGTCCATGCTTGAAGACGATACGCTCGCTTGAGCCTAAAAAATAATTGACGTCAGTTTGAGGAGAACGTTGTAATGTCAGCAAAATCATCGGCTTCATCGAAAAAGAAACGGACTAAAAAGAAAGAGCGGAATCGACAGACCGCTTCTAAGCGGAACAAGGTATCTCCTGCAGAAGTAATCGGACTTGAACCGGCGGATGCGGCATCGCCCGCAAAGGTCGTACCCGAGAGTAAACCATCGCCTAAACCAGCAGTAGAGCCGCCTCCTGTCAACCTCAACGACCCTTCCCTGTATGTTAATCGCGAGCTTTCATGGCTCGAGTTCAACAAACGTGTTCTGGAAGAAGCCCAGGACCCTCTCACGCCCTCTCTGGAGAAACTCAAGTTCTCCAGTATTTTTCATTCGAACCTTGACGAGTACTTCATGGTTCGCGTGGGCGGACTCTTCCGCGAGCTTGAAGCCGGTGTAAACGACTCCGACTCAAGCGGCATGACCATCCGAAGACAACTTGATGAGGTGGCGGAAAAAGTGCGGGGACTTCTTGCTGACCAGTACGCAAGCTTCATGGACGATGTGCTGCCCGGGCTACAAAAAGTGGACATATTCATCCACAATATCGACGAGCTCGACAAAAGACAGAGGAAGCGTCTTGACAAGTATTTTGAGGAGCAGGTGTTTCCCATTTTGACGCCGCTCGCCGTGGATGCAGGGCACCCCTTTCCGTTTCTGACGAACCTGCGACTGAATCTCATGGTCATCTTCAAGGAGACCGGTGATTCGAAGATTCCTCAGGCCTACGCATTCGTTGAGGTGCCATCGGTCTTGGCAAGGCTGATCGGGATCGACCAGGACACCAGGGGATATCACTTTGTCTTACTCGAAGACCTCATCAAAAGACACATTCATATGCTCTTTCCGGGCATGGAGGTGCGAACGGTCATCGCCTTGCGGGTGACGAGGAATCAGGATTATGATTTGCATGAAGAGGATGTGACGGATCTTTTAAAATCCGTAGAGGCCGAGATCAAAGACCGCTCCGACAAACTCGCCGTGCGCCTCGAGGTGGAGTCTGGTGCGCCTAAGAAGATCGTGCGTCTTTTAGCCAAACAGGTGGAGGTGGAAGACCGTTTCGTCTACGAGATTAACGGCCCCATCAACATTCGTGACTTTCTGTCTCTCTATGATCTGCCTGTAAACGGGACACACAGGGATCCGCCCTTTAATCCTCGCATCCCGCGCCGTTTAGCAGGCGAGAGCGATATTTTTACCGTCATCAGGGATGGAGACGTTCTCCTTCACCATCCCTACGACTCGTTTGCCGTGTTCATGGATTTTCTCAATGCGTCAGCCGATGATCCAAACGTGCTCGCCATCAAACAAACCCTCTACCGGATAGGCAAGGATTCTCCGGTGGTCGCCGCCCTGCGTCGCGCAGCGGAAAACGGCAAACAGGTGACGGCCGCTGTGGAGCTCAAGGCTCGCTTCGACGAGGGCTCCAATATTGACTGGGTGCGACAGATGTCGCAGTCCGGTGTGAACAGCGTGTTCGGATTCGTCCGCTGGAAGATCCATTGCAAGGCCACGCTCGTGGTACGCCGGGAAGGCAAACAACTCAGGCGCTACGTTCACGTTTCCACCGGCAACTACAACACCGTCACATCCAGGATATATACGGACTTGGGACTGTTTACGTGCGATCCCTCCTTCGGGAATGATGTTTCCTCACTCTTCAACGTTCTGACCGGGTTCAATTCATGGAGCGGCGGCAATACATTTACCCCGGAGACGGTGGCGTCCATGTTTCACAAATTCATGATCTCCCCCGTGACCACACAGCAGACCCTCTTGCGTCTCATTGATCGCGAAATCCAGAAGACAACATCAAACTCACCGGGGCGTATCATCGCAAAGATGAATGCTCTTGTCGATACCAGAATGGTCGGTAAACTTTACGAGGCTTCCCGTGCAGGCGTACGTGTCGATCTTCTGGTACGTGGCATCTGCTGTCTTCGTCCCGGTATACCGGGGGTGAGCGACAACATCCGGGTCATAAGTATCCTCGATCGCTTCCTTGAACACTCAAGGATTTACTACTTCGACAACGGAGGAAATGCCGAAATCTACTCGGGAAGCGCCGACTGGATGCCGAGGAACTTCAAGCGACGAGCGGAAATCCTTTATCCCATAGAGGATGTCCGACTGAAGACGCGGATCATGGACGAAATTTTTGCCACATACCTCAACGACAATGTCAAGGCGCGCATCATGCAACCGGACGGCACGTACGTCAGAGCCAAGGCGAAACCCGGGACCAAACCTGTAAGAAGCCAGAGCCAGCTCATCGCCATTGCCCGCGAGGGGGGCATCAAATCAGCCCCCTATGAAGAGCTGGTGAAAGAGATCGGCAAAAAGAAAGCAAAAAAACATCAAGGATAAAGGAGACCCGGAGGGATGAAGAAATCAGACATGGACAAAGCCGTTGAGTTTGCTGCAAGCACCGCGGAAATCTACGATCCTGACCCTGCGCACAGCGCACAGGTTACACTGCTTGCCCTGGCTCTCTTTGACGAGCTAAAGACTCTCCACGGGTACACGGAAAAGGAGAAGCGGCTTCTTAGCATCTCAGGAAGGCTCCACGATATAGGTTGGTCCAAGGCGGTTTCCGGAAAACATCACAAATTCACCCGTGATATGATCCTAGATCTGGCCATACCCGGTCTTCACAAGGATGAACGCTTTCTCTGTGCCCTTATTGCGCGCTACCACACAAAGGCTTTGCCGGATGCGTCAAAGCACCAGAGGTTCGCTTCGCTTGCCCCCACCGCACGCGACGTGGTGGAATGGCTCGCCGGCATGCTGCGCGTGGCCGATGGCCTCGATTGCAATCATAATGGTGCCGTTCAAAATCTCCGGTGCGAGATCAAAGACGGAAAGATCACGGTAAGGCTCAAGACCAAAAACCGCTGTGCCAAGGAGATTGAGCGGGCTACCCGGAAACAGGAACTGCTCGTCAAAAAGACAGGGAGGGACATTACATACCAATGCTGATGGTATTCTTTTCCCACGTGCGAAGCAACCCCCCCGCATCGGAGTCGGCGCGTGACAAACACCTCGAGAAATGGAACGACCGGGAATACCGACGCCGGCTATGCCGTCGGCTTATGCCCTTATCCAGATAAACCCTGTTTAAGGGGGTGCGCGACGGTTCACAAGAAGGAGCCAAAGGGAGGTTTCTCTCATGGGCAATAGAACGAGATCCACTGAGGTAGAACTCAAATTACTTCTCCCCGACGAGAACGCCATACCGACGATCCTGAAATTCTTGCGTCAGCGAGGTTACAAATTAGAAGACATGGGCCCGGTCAAAAATGTGGACACATATCTCGACACCTTTGATTGGACGCTCATGAAGAACCATCTTGCTTTAAGGCACCGCCAAGCAAACGACAAGGCCATGTACACATTGAAAAGCGTGGGTGGTATGGAGGACGGGGTCGCAACCAGGGCCGAGACAGAGATTGTGCTCGATCAACCGGTGAGCGATTTGACGATAATTCCCATAAAGAGCCTTAAGAATCAGGTGAAAGAACTGATCTATCCCCGTAAGCTTATAGAGCACGTCCAGGTGCGCACGGACCGGCACCTCTACCATGCCGTCTCACCCAGGGGGGCAAAGATCGAGCTCGCCTTCGACGCCACCGGGTTCTCAGCCCGCGGACTTCACGAGCAACGCACGGCGCGCCGGCTCATGGAGATGGAAGCGGAACTCTTGAGCGGTCCGGTAAAGGAGATCACCGGCCTGCGGGATCTTCTCAAAGAGAAGTTTGAGTACGCGCCGTCGGCTGAGTCGAAACTTGAAGTCGCCATCAAGCGCTTAAAGATTGTTATCCCCTCGAAGAAAGTTCCGGAGTCGCTTAAGGTGCGCCTTGACGACCGTCTGGATCTGGCCGTGCGTAAGATCCTCTCTTTTCAATTTCAGTGGTTCACCGAGCAGATCCCCGGGGTGCTTCGCGACATCGATACCGAGTTTGTACACCAAGGCAGAGTGGCCACGAGACGCATGCGATCAGCCCTCAAGTTGTTTCATGAAGCGCTCCCGGAAATCACAACGGTCTATCTCGAGGAAGAACTGAAATGGTTGGGAGGAATGTTCGGCGCCGTGCGCGACCTCGATGTCTTCCTTCTTAACCTCCCGAAGTTTAGAACTGAGATTAAGCCCTTTCCAAAGAAACAGAAGAAGGGCTTTGACGATTGGATTGAAAAGCATCGGCGCAAACCACTGAAAGCGCTCTGCGATGCACTTGAATCTGTCAGAGCAAGGCGCATCGAACAGCGCATGAAACAGTTCCTTGAACGACCCCTGCCTAAGCGTCCGCGTGGGTCCTTCGCCGCAATGACCGTAGCTTGCGCGGCACCGAAGATCATCCACGAGAAGCTCGCAGCGGTCGTCAAACAGGGACACGCGGTCATACAGAATCCAAAATTGAAAGAGTTTCACGGTCTGCGCATTCAGATGAAAAGACTGCGGTATGCCTGCGAGTTTGTAGCGCCGGCCTACGACGGAGGTCTCGATGCCTTTATCGATCGGACAGTGGACATACAGGACTGTCTTGGGGAGCTCCAGGACACGGTCTTCACCAGGAAGTTTGTGAGGTGGCTGCACAATGATTCGAAAACCAAGCTCGTAGACCCCGACATGCTTTTCACGCTTGGGCAGATCCACGAGCTACAAGCGCAGATCGCCCGGAACAAACAGGATGCCTTTGCCGCAATCTGGGAAGAGTTCTCGTCCGATGAAACCCGGACAACATTGGAGCAAGTCTTTCGCCCGTCTTCAGAGCAGTGATAAAGATTACCCTCGCCTCACGTGTGGCTTATCAGGAAGAGACAACTTTAGAAAGCCACCTCGGATATCCGAACGACTGCTCTTGAGTGAGCGGTACTCCCACAATCTGTCCTAGCTCTTCAAAGAACCGTTGTAGTGCCAGCGACAGGATTTCCTTCATGGTGGTCGCGGATCCGAAAGCCTCAAACCCGATAGTGACCCAGTCGGCCGGTTTGACATCCGCCTGTATGGCCGTCACTTCCACGTTATACCCCTCGTTACTCAGGGCCTCTTTAGGGCCTGAGATCTCCACAAACTCACCGGAGCCATAGGTATATCTACGGATAAAACGTTCTTTGCGCACTTTGAGCCATGTGCCGGAGTCAACTAGCCAACTGTTGCGTTCGTGCCAGTCACCGCGTGCGACGGACCATTTGACCCATTCTTCCGCAACGCCCTCGATGCCTCCCTTGAGGGCGAAGACGCGCGGAAGACCTCGCAACGCTTTGACTTCGAGTTTCCCCTCCCTCAGCTTGATACCGGTAGACGTGCAATCGGGGAGCACAAGATATTCGTGTTCCTGCACAACGCCCGCGCCTGTGTCTCTGCCATCGCCGAACCATTTCAAGATCTCTTTGAAAGAGACGTAAGAGACAAACCAGCGCGCCTCTGAGCTGTAGAGGATCACGTATACGCCCCCTTGCCAGATTGAATGCTATCGGAAACACGGACCATAGACGATTGTATACCTCTTTGTCCTCTATCTGTCAACAACTGGCACCAACATATTTCTCTTGCAAATCTCTTCAGATTACATGAGAATAATTCGGCATATGAAGAAGGTAAAACGTATCGGTATTTTGACTGCCGGGGGCGACTGCCCCGGGCTGAACGCAGCGATTAGAGGTGTGGGCAAGGCAGCTCTCGGCCGCCATGGCATCGAAGTCATCGGTATCCGCGACGGCTTTCTCGGGCTTATCGAGAACCGTACGTTGGCCCTTGATGGGACCGCACTCGCCGGAATCCTCACCATAGGCGGAACCATCCTGGGCACAAGCCGTATCAAACCGCACCGCATGGATGTCAAAGGCGTAATCAAAGACTTGAGAGACCTCATCGTCAGGAACTACGAAAAGAACAGACTTGACGCACTGGTGTGTATCGGCGGAGGCGGCACGGCCAAGAATGCGCTTCGCCTCACAGAAAAAGGTCTTAACATAGTACACCTGCCGAAAACTATCGACAATGACGTCGCCATGACCGATACGAGTTTCGGCTTCGACACTGCGCTCGCCATCGCCACCGAGGCCATCGACCGCCTGCACAGCACGGCCCACAGCCATCACCGGATCATCGTCGCAGAGGTGATGGGGCACCGCACCGGATGGCTGACTTTAGGCGCCGGCATCGCCGGAGGCGCGGATGTGATACTCATTCCAGAGATTCCCTATAATGTGAAGAGTATCGCCAAGGCAATCCGGGCCCGCATGGAGCGTGGGATGAACTTCAGCATTGTTGCGGTGGCCGAAGGCGCTCTCTCGCGTGAGTATGCCAACCGGTTCAAACAAGCCAAGGAGCGCAAAGCCAAGGCCCGCGATCAGGAAGCCCTGCTCCTGGCGAAAGCCGAGCTCGCGGAACTGGATCAGCATCATTCCGGCAACACGCTCCGTCTGGCCCACCAGCTCGAAAGACTCACCGGCCTTGAATCCCGCATCACTATCCTCGGCTATGTGCAGCGGGGTGGAACTCCCTCGGCAGTGGACCGCCTGCTTGCCACGAGGCTCGGCACCGCTTCCGTTGATTTCATCCGCAGGGGCATTTTCGGAGTCATGGTCGGAGCATACGGGGATGGAGTCAGACCTGTGCCGCTCGCGGATGTGACGGCTGAGCGCAGGGAAGTCCAGATGGACCACGCATGGGTACAATCCGCTCGAGCTGTGGGCACGTGCCTGGGCGATTAAGTGGACGCCGGCATCCCGCCTGGCCCACGTTTAAGGTCCCTAGAACTCTTTCCCGTGCTTGGCGCTGCCATGTGACGGGCCCCCCGGTAGAAGCAATCCCAGGCTACCCTCCTCGTGAGTAAAACGCGTCTCTTTAATTGTGCTTCTCACGCCGGCCATCTTGATGATCCAAGTCCCCTTCTCCTGGTGA
>Ga0335069_10012221_pt1 | contig 12084 bp, 11 predicted proteins | sample Lox_Sample_11_FD_206714 | JGI IMG/M metagenome (GOLD analysis project Ga0335069, IMG submission 206714) | Soil microbial communities from Loxahatchee National Wildlife Refuge, Florida, United States - Lox_Sample_1.1 | ecosystem: Environmental > Terrestrial > Soil > Wetlands | place: USA...
GGCAAAATCCTGTTCACGAAAGGATACGGCTTTTCCGACGTCGCGAAGTGTACACCAGTGACCTCTGACGCAACACTATTTCGTCCCGGGTCCATTTCCAAGCTCTTCACCTGGACGTCGATCATGCAGCTCGTCGAGCAGAAGAAACTCGACCTCGATCGCGACGTGAACGCTTACATCGACTTCAAAATCCCCGCCAACTATCCGCAACCCATCACGCTGCGAAACATCATGACGCACACGTCAGGATTTGAGGAAGCGATCAAGAACCTGTTCGTGCCGGACGCGAAAAACCTGAAACCGCTCGGCGATTATCTGAAAGCATCGCTGCCAGAAAGAGTATTCCCGCCAGGAACGACTCCAGCGTACTCCAACTACGCCACGGCTCTTGCGGGTTACATCGTGCAGCGAACGTCCGGAGAGCCCTTCGAGGAATATGTGGAGAAGCACATCCTGCAACCGTTAGGGATGTCGCACACGACGTTTCGCCAGCCGCTTCCGGAATCTCTCGCGCCGATGATGTCGAAAGGATACCGGGTTGCCTCAAAGCCGCCCAAGCCGTTCGAGGTGGTTCAGGGTTGGCCGGCAGGAAGCGCTTCCACAACAGCCGCGGACATGTCGCGGTTCATGATCGCTCACCTTCAAGACGGGCGCTTCGAAAACGTGCAGATTCTCCAACCCGAGACGGCACGCCTGATGCACTCGAAGCAATTCGTCGCGGTCCCGCCTTTGAATGCGATGGCTCTGGGCTTTTACGAGGAAACGCGCAACGGACAGAGAATCATCGGCCATGGCGGCGATACCGTCTGCTTCCATAGCGACCTGCATCTGATTCCCGGAGCCGGCGTCGGCTTTTTCGTGTCCTACAACAGTGCAGGCAAGGGCGAGATCAGCCCGCGCTCCGCGATCTGGGACCAATTTCTCGATCGATATTTCCCATACAAGATACCGGAAGCAACCCCGCCATCCACCAGTTCGCAAGATGCACAAGAAGTTGCTGGTAGTTATGAAGGGAGCCGCCGCCCGGTGACCTCGATCCTTGCGTTCATTGCTGCAGTCGGCATTACCAAGGTGACGGTGAATAGCGACGGTACGATCAGCACTGGCGAAAAAGACATGAACGGTCAGCCGAAGCATTTCCGCGAAATCGCCCCGCTTGTATTTCGTCACGAAAACGACCAGGACCGTGTCGCCTTCAAAAAAGACGGGCCCAACGGCCGGATGGTCATGGGCGTCGACTTTCCATTCATGGTCTTCGAGAAGACGCCATGGAACGAGAGTTCTCTATTCACGAACTGCTTGGTCTTCGGATCCCTCGGCATTCTCTTGCTGACCGTTGTGTTTTGGCCGATCGCGGCGTTCGTGCGCTGGCACTACTCGCGTCCGCTCCAGCTTGCTCCGGCTGACCGCAGGCTTCGACTGCTCGTTCGACTAGTGTGCGTAATTGAAGTTGCGTTTGCGCTGGGCTGGCTTGGAATTCTGTCAGGCCTCAGCGATCCCGGCAAACTAAATGATGGACTCGACCCCGTCCTTCGAATTGTTCAGCTCATCGGATGGCTCGGCGTGATCGGATGCCTGGTGACCCTGTACGATGCCTGGCTGGCTCTGGGAGACAAAAGCCGATGGTGGTGGAGCCGCGTACACGCGATCGGGATCGCCGTCGCCTCGCTCGGTTTCACATGGTTCCTTTATCACTGGCATATGCTGCACTTCAGTCTTAGGTATTAAGGGCATGGATCGCCGCGCCCTGCCCTGCTATCTCCTGCTCACGCTTGCCTTCAGCTCAGTCTTCTGGTTTCTGATCATCAAGTCCGGACACCTCAGCTCTGGAAGCGGCATGTATGTCGCTGGCTTGATGTGGTGCCCTGCACTCGCAGCGATGCTCACCTGCAAAATAGTGGGCCGCAGCATCGGTACTCTCGGCTGGAAGTGGGGCGAGACTCGCTATCAGGTGATGAGTTATTTGATCCCGCTCGGCTACGCGGCAACAACCTACATCATCGTCTGGATCACCGGTCTTGGCGGATTCTACGACCCCAAGTTTGTGACCGCCGTCAGCAAGAGTTTCGGTCTCGGACCCCTGCCTCCGTGGTTCGCAATCGCCTTCTACCTTCTCCTGGCGGGAACGTTCGGATTTGTGCGAGGCTGCGCGACCGCGCTCGGAGAAGAAATCGGCTGGCGAGGTTTCCTGGTGCCGGAGTTAGCCAAACGAACGAACTTCACCGCCACGGCCCTCATCTCAGGCTTCATCTGGGCGCTGTGGCATTCACCGATTCTGGTTTTCGCCGACTACAACGCCGGTACACCAGCCTGGTACAGCCTCTCTTGCTTCACGGCGATGACCGTGTCGCTTGGCTTTATCTTTGCGTGGATGCGCCTGAAGTCTGGCAGTTTGTGGACTGGAGTCTTCCTGCATGCCAGCCACAATTTGTTTGTCCAGGCATTCTTCGATCCGATTACCGCCGATACAGGACGAACGAAATATGTCATTGGCGAGTTCGGAGCCGCGCTGGCGATTACTGTCGCGATAGTTGCCGTTTACTTTTGGACGCGCCGCGGAGAACTGCCCGCCGAAGTTCCCAAGACAATGGCCGCGGCCGTATAAAATTACTTCCTCGTTGCTACCGAAACATTGTTCAGTTGATAGAACACAAGGTCGTCGCCCTTGAACTCGACGCTCGACCCGTTCTGGCCTTTGATGTTAAAACGCTTGCCGCGCACTGGCTCCAGATCCACCGCCGGTTGCCCTCCCACAGCAAGCGTGATCGCATGATCGCCTTTCATCGCCACCGTGACAGTCGCCGGCCCCCGTTGATAAGCGCCGGTCAATGGCTCCAAGAAAGTCTTCTCCATCATGCTCCGATCTGGCAGCCTGGTAAAGACGATGTCTTTGACATTGGTATCGAACGGAATGGAAAGCGAATCGACATCGCCGCGCAAATCGCTATGGAATGAAACTTTCTCCTTCGAAAGCGACTCCAGTTCGCGCTCCGCCACTTCAAACACGTCGTAATGATAATGATTCAACGGCCCGCCGCCGCCGTGATAATTGAACTTCAGCCCGCCGTTTTCAGTAGTCACGCTGGCAATCCCATACGCGCGGCTCTCATAATCCCCCGCGTAGTCGGCTAGATCATGCGACGGATGAGTGCCCGGGATTTGCGTCGTATAGCCTTTCTTCTTGGCTTCATCTACCCCGGCCCTCGCCCTTTCTTGCTGCGCTTTCAATCGCTTCGTCCAATCGATCTGGTCTAACTCCAACATCCGGTCATAAATGTTGTATGACACAAGCGTTGGAACCTGGCTGCCGTTCTGGTTGCTGAGAATCACCATCCCTATATTGTCTTGAGGCATGAAGGTCACCAGCGCCGAAAACCCGTCGATATTGCCGCCATGATGCACCAGGTAATGGCCGCGATAGCTGGTCAGAAAGAAGCCCATGCCGTAGCTCTGCGCGCCAAGTTCCTTGTTCTCCGGCGAAGGTCCCGCAATGGACATCTGCGGCGATTGCATCTCGCGGGAGTTCTTCGCCGAGATGATGCCCTTTCCGTGCTGCAGATGCATGATCACGTACTTGGCCATATCCTCAACATTCGAGTTGATCGATCCGGCGGGCCCGATCGTATCGATGTTGCGGAACGCCATCTCGCGAATCTCTTCCTTGATCACCGTATACGGCTGCGAGTGATCGTCAGCCTTCTGCATGTCTTTCACCGAAAAATTCGAGCTCGACATTCCCAGCGGCTCAAAGATCACTTTACGAACGTGGTCCTCCCACGGCATCCCCGCGATGTGTCCGGCCAAATATCCCGCGGTCATGAACATCAAATTCTGGTACTGAAACGTCGTTCGAAAATCCTTGTTCGGCTCCAGATACCGCAGCCGGTCAAAAATCTCCTGGCGCGTGAACGGCGAGTTCAGCCACATCCGGTCGTGCCTCGGCAGGCCGGATCGGTGCGTCACCAGATCGCGCGGCGTCATCCGCTCCGTCGCGAACTGATCCATGAGCTTGAAGTCCGGAAGATAATCCCGTACTGGTTTGTCCCAATCGAGCTTGCCTTGATCCACCAGCACGCCGAGCGACGTCACCGTGAACGACTTCGACGAACTGCCGATAGCGAACAAGGTCTTAGTCGTGACCGGCTGGTTCTCTTTGAGATTGCGAGAACCAAAGCCCTTGGAGTAGGTGACCTTGCCATCCTTCACAACCGCGACGGCGAATCCGGCGCACTTCCAGTCTTTCAAGACCTGCTCGGCAAACGAATCGAACCCATCGAAGGGCAGTTTGGAATCAGCGGCAAAGGAGACAAACGCGAAGAACGCGAAGACAAACGAAATCCTGCGCAACATGGACGCGATAATATCACTTCCCTAGAATTTCGAAACGCAGCCCCCTTGGGCCAGGCCACTGAGAATCCTACTCCACGCGCCAGCCTTGCTCAGCTCCGGATTAACATGTTACCGAACCAAAACGAGTCGCGTCTATGTATGCAGCGAACATGCCTAACTAGCTAGTCTTGACTCGGTTAGCGGCACTGTCGGAGAACGGATTGTCCATTGCCAAAGAGCCAGGGATGATAATTATTGAGGCGGCCACTGGGGAAATCACCAGTTCTCTCAAAGCTGGATCAATGCGATTTTCTATAAGGGTGAGATCTTTTCCACGTAATGTCGTCTAAGTCCAGACAGCACGTAGCACACGGCATTCCCGCTCTTCTCAGCGAATGGAAGACACCGGAGACTGTCGAAGCAATTCTCGATGCAGCGAAGGATCTGTTGGTCATGGTTCTGGACCATGAGGGAAGGATTGTTCATTTCAATCGCGCTTGCCAGCAACTCACCGGCTATTCACTGGAGGAGGCGAGGGGCTCCGCGCTATGGGATCTGCTGCTCGCTCCCGGCGCCGTTCCCCCGACGAAAGCCTCATTCCAGGAAGCTCTCTGCGGAACTCCCACGGAATTGGAGACCCTTTGGGTCACAAAAGAGGGAAGGTGCCCCCTGGTGAGCTGCTCTTACGCGCCGGTTCACGAAGGTAGCCGGATCGATTACGTCGTACAGACCGGTTACGACGTCACCGCGCGTTATCAGGCAAAACAGAAAGTGCAGGAGAGCGAGGCGGTCATCCGGGCGATGCTCGAAACCGCTTCGCAGGCGATCCTTGCAGTGGATGGCAGCGGAGATATCAAGTTGGCAAACCCCGCTGCCCAGCAAATGTACGGCTACGCAGCCAATGAGATCGTGGGTTTGCCGCTCGAAAAGCTCATCCCTAAGCCCCTGCGGATGACTTATGCCGCCTATCTGAAGAAACACCTATCGCAGCATCCCATGCAAGGTTTGAGTACCCGGCTGGAGATGAATTGTGTTCGCGGGGACGGAACAGAGTTTCCCGCCGAGGTCACGCTGAGTTCGCTCAGCATTACCGAAGGAACGCTCGGCGTGGCATTCGTAACAGACATCACGGAGCGGCGCAGAAATGAAGCCAAAGTTCTCGACTACCAGGAGCAACTCCGAAAACTGACAGCGCGCCTGCTCGCATCGCAGGAGCGCGGCAACCGCCAGGTCGCGCGCGAACTGCACGATGTCTTCAGCCAGGAACTGGTGGGTATGAGTATGGAGATCTGGTCCATCAAAGAAAACTTGCAGGCGCCCGAAGAGGAACTGCGAGAACGACTGGCCGAACTGGGGCGCAAAGTAGCGCGCATGGCCGTCGACATCCATCGCACCTCGCGCAACCTCCATCCTGCGGCCGTCGAGGAATTGGGCCTGGAACCCGCGCTACGGCAAGAGTGCCAGGCCTTCGAGCAGCGCTCCGGGATTCCGATTGAGTTGATCGTGACTGATTTGCCCTCGGACATACCCGTGCATGTAGCGCTGTGTACGTATCGCGTCGCTCAGGAGAGTCTTCGGAACATCCACAAGCATGCATCCGACTCCGAGCGCGTCCGGGTCTCCTTGCTAGGGAACGCGGACGGCATCACCCTTCGTGTGGAAGATACCGGCGACGGATTCGACCCGAACTCAGTGAAGAACGGTGGCCTTGGCCTGATCAGCATGGAAGAGCGGGTTAGGCTCGTGAACGGCAAACTTGCAGTCCAATCTGAACAAGGTGAAGGAACCACCTTGACAGCCTATATTCCGCTGGGAGGCGGAAATGATGACGGCGACTAGAATTTTGCTTGCAGATGATCACGCTGTAGTGCTGGAAGGCTTGCAGCGGATGCTCGATCGGCCTGGATTTGAAGTCGTGGGGGCGGTGCGAGACGGGCGCTCGTTGATCGAAGCTACCGCGCAACTCCGCCCGGACGTTATCGTCGTCGATGTCAGCATGCCCTCTCTCAGCGGAATCGAGGCCGTGCGCCGCATCCGTCAACAGGACCAGAAGGCCCGTATCATTTTCTTGACCATGCACCCGGAAGTGATCTACGCCGTCGAAGCCATGAACGCTGGCGGCTCCGGCTACGTTCTCAAGAATGCCGCCGGGGAGGAACTGGTAACGGCAATCAAAGAGGCTCTCGATGGCCGGGTCTTCCTGACTCCCTCGATCGCCGAGCCTGTCATCCAGGCGCTACAAACGCCGCGCAAGAACAACCAGGGTGGTGTGGACCGCTTGACGCCTCGCCAACTGGAAGTCTTGCAACTCTTAGCCGAAGGCCGCGCCCTCAAGGAAATCGCCGCGCTGCTGAAAGTCTCGCACCGTACCGTAGAGTTCCACAAGTACCGAATTATGGAGACCCTCGGCCTCCACACCATCGCCGAGTTAGCCGCTTACGCCGTAAAGCGCGGAATAGTAGCGTAAAGACGTTTGGCTTTTAGCTTCCGCTCTAAGCTGTCACCGTCTCAGCCTCCGCTCGACACCAGCCGATAGCTGAAAGCCGGTGGCCGGCAGCTTTTACTGTTTCGCCCCGCTCAAACCACCGGCTCGGCAGGACTTGCAAATCCCGAATCCGCTGCCATTCGAGTTAATAAACCCGCAGAACGAGGTGAGGTGAGCATATTCAGCGTCGCTCAGACCACCGGGCAGGAATCCTGATTCCGTAAGACCGAAGCCGCCGCCGGGAAGAGCATGAAGCGATGTACCCCAGGCTCGCATTCCCGCCGCCAAATTGCCCTCCACGCCGGGATTGCATGAGGTACTCGTTCCGCTTCCCGCGTCCGTGGCAACAAGTTTGACCACCACCGCAGTCGGAGTTGATGGGCTGAGTGTGTTGCTGATCAGATCGCCCTGGACCGACAGGGAAACGAGCCCGTTCGGAGTCACCAGGCACGAACAACAGGAGACCATCTCTTCCGATGGGTCGAAAGCATAGACGTTGACGCAAATGTTATCGGCCCCGGGCGGGTCATTGATCGGTTCCTGGCTACCAGTGTTCGTGATATTGATCACCGAATCGCCTTTGTTCAGGTTCGACGCGTATTTGACTTGAAAAGCATCTGGCGAGCAACCGTCAATTCGATTGACGTCGTCATTAACATTTATGCATCTCACGATCTCCGCGTGAACACCCACCGCCAACGCCAGCGTGGCAAGAGAAACGAGTAGAGTTCGAGTGAACATGTAGCTGGAACCTCCGCTATAGGAACATAACAACTACAGCGATGTCTTTCAATTCCCTGAACGAAATAGCCAAAACGTTTAGGCCACCTGGAAAAGCTATTAGCTCTTGGCTACTGGCTATCAGCTTTCGGCTATCAGCTTTCGGCTATCGGCTTTCGGCTTGGGGTATCAGCATGCAGTTTGGGCCGCTTTTGACAAACCAGCTGAAAGCCGACCGCTGAAGGCTGAACGCCAAGAGCCAATCGCCAACAACGACTGCCCTACCCGAAACTTCCCGAGTGGCCCCTCATCACCTCCCGCGCTATCGTTAAATTGAACCCAAAGTGACAATGTCCGGAGTGGGGAGTTGACTCACATCAATCAAAGCGCGCTTGCGCAGGAACTCGCCAACCTCCGCGTGGACGTGGACGGGCTCGCACAGAGCCTGAAGACGGATCAAGGCGAGACCGCGGAAGTGACCATCCGTGCCGAGGAGCTTTCAGCGGCGATCCAGCGCCTCGAATGGGCGGTCACGCGGATTCGTCCAGGAGTTGTACAAGAAACACAATCCGTCTAAAGCGAACAGGTATCGCCCTTCTGCTGACGGCTTTTGGCGACAGCCGATAGCTGACAGCCGATAGCCAAGAGCCAACAGCCATTCAATCACCTTTCTGTCACATGTCTTTTTACGCAACCCGAAACTCCCCGAGTAGTATTTGTTATTACTGAGAGGTAAAGTAAATCTTCGATTAGGACAACGAATGTCCTGAACCGCTCAATGGCGCCTTCGTGAGTCGGCCCTAAGAGCGCGAGAAGCACCGGCCGTACCCCCGATACGGCTGTATTTCGGAGAGAGCGAGACCAAGTTCAATGACAATTGACAAAAGCTCCAGCATCGTACTGGAGGACCTTGAAGCAAAAAACCGGACCGGCCCGATTCATTTGCGCCAGATGGGCGAGGCGACGGTTACGCTCCCAGCACCGGGCGCGCATGCATTAGCGAAGCGTGACAGGCGGTGGGGCATCGTACTTGCCGGAGGAGATGGAGCGCGGCTTCGGCCTCTCACGCAATTTATTTGTGGAGACTCGCGGCCCAAGCAATTCTGTCCGCTGTACGGCGGCAGATCCCTGCTCGAGCGAACGCTCGATCGCGCGGAGCTCAGCATTCCCGATGACCACCTGTTGGTTTCTTTGACCCGGGATCATCGACAATGGTACGCCGGCGAAGTTGGCGTGCGCCCCTCACAGCGCATCGTTCAGCCCTCGAACCGCGATACAGCTCCGCCGATTCTTCACGCTCTTTGGAGCATCGTGGCCGCGGACCCTCGCGGTTTAGTCGCGATCCTTCCGTGCGACCACCATTATTCTGATGAGTTCTCGTTCACGCGGTCACTCGATTTCAGCTTCGAAATTGCGGCCAGGCGAAGTGATCGGGTTGTCCTGTTGGGCGCAAGGGCCGACTATCCGGAAGTCGAGTACGGCTGGATTGAGACGGGTTCGGCCTTGAGGCTATCTACGGATCTATTCCAGGTGCGCGCCTTCCGCGAGAAACCTTCCATTGATGTTGCCCGAAAACTCCTGGAACAGGGCGCGCTTTGGAACACGTTCGTAATGGTCGGGCAGGTGCAAGCTTTCCTGGACATGATCCGCGCTACTGCACCCGTCCTCATGGACGCGCTCTATCCTGCGCGATTGTGGGACGGCCGCGAGACGAACATTGCTGAATCCATCTACAACACGCTACCGGCCATGAGCTTCTCTCGACGTGTTCTTTCTGGTTCCGCAGAACGGTTGGCAGTGCTGCGCCTCAACAATGTCGGATGGAGCGACCTCGGCGATCCCGGCCGCGCCCTGATGGCCGTTCGCGAAAGCAGTCTGGAGCCTGCCTGGCTCGGCCAGTGGCGAACTGGAAAGCGGGCCGCGGCCGCTGCCGCAGGCTCCGCCTTTGTCGCTTAAGCGATAACCGCAGCGCTATGCTGCTTGCAGAGACGATATGCCTCGCACCAGCTCGAAAGGCGCGCTCGAATTTCTCCCCAATCGCCCGACTCTTTCGAAACTCACTGCCGCCGTACAGGACTGTCGCGGGTGCGACCTCTACCGCTACGCAACGCAAGCCGTGTTCGGCGAAGGACCGCGGCACGCCTCCCTCGTATTGATCGGTGAACAGCCAGGCAATGACGAGGACTTGAAAGGCCATCCATTCGTTGGACCGGCAGGCAAACTACTCGATCGCGCTTTAGAAGAAGCCGGCATTGATCGCGGCGAGGTATACGTAACGAACGCCGTGAAGCACTTTAAATTCGAAGAGCGTGGAAAGCGCCGCATCCACAAGAAGCCGAAAGCTTCCGAAATAGAGGCCTGCAGCCCGTGGCTCGAAGCCGAACTGCAGCTCATCAAGCCCGCCATTATCGTCTGCATGGGCGCAACAGCAGCTCAAGCGTTGCTAGGCGGCACGTTCCGATTGACCAAGCATCGCGGCAATTTCTTTGAACATCCGCGAGCGCGCTACATCACCGTCACCGTCCATCCATCGTCCATACTACGTGCACCCGATGAAAAACAACGCCACCTCCAATACCGCGACTTCGTAGAAGATCTGAAGCACATTGCTGCGCAGTTAGCGCGCATGCGCAAAGAGCCCGCCCTTCACGCGACGTCCAAGTAACGCCGTTACAGAACCCTCCGGTATTAATTCATACGTGTGTGGTCAATTGTTCCGTGTCAGTGGCGAACCTCACGCTAAGTGGAAGTATCTTCGTCGCAAAGCATTCTGGCACGCTTCGTGCAAATCCAGAGGCATGAAGATTATCAGCACAGCGAGTCTAGCACTGACCTGCCAGCTACTGGCTGTCCCGGCGGGGGTTTGTTGGGCGGCTCCCTATCAAGATCCCAGCCCGCAGGTCACCGCAGATCAATCGAAAAACAACAAGGCGGACCGCGAGTTGGCGGCGAAGATCCGGGAATCGATCGTTGCTGACAAGTCGCTCTCCACTACAGCTCACAACGTGAAGATCATCGCGCAGGATGGATCCATTACTCTGCGCGGAAAAGTGAAATCCGATGAAGAGAAGAAGGCGGTCGAAGATAAAGCCACCGAGCTTGCAGGCGCAGGCAAAGTGACTAATGATCTGATCGTCAGCCAGAAGTAAATCGGTCTCGAAGAGGCCGGAAACATTACATTGCATGGAGGAAAACTAATGGGAAAGAATACAGCCGTCTTTGGAATTTATCGGGACAGCGTTGCTCTCGGCTCCGGATTGGACCGGATGAAGAGTGCGGGTTTCCGAAACACGGACGTCTCCGTACTGATGCCGGAGAATGTTGGCAACAAGGACTTCGTCCATAAGAAGGATACGAAAGCCCCCGAGGGAGCAACTACTGGGGCGGTGTCGGGCGCAGTGATCGGCGGCGCGCTCGGCTGGTTGGCGGGCATCGGCGCGTTGGCGATCCCGGGTCTTGGACCGTTTATCGCGGCCGGACCGATCATGGGCATGCTCGGTGGCGCAGGAGCTCTTGGCGTAGCGGGTGGAATCGCCGGTTCGCTGATCGGCATGGGCATTCCCGAATACGAAGCGAAGCGCTATGAAGGCCGTGTCAAGTCAGGCGGAATCTTACTTTCAGTACACTGTGATGATTCCGACTGGGTCAAACGCGCGAAGACCATCATGGAGCAGACCGGCGCTGAAGATATCGCCTCGTCTGGTGAGGCTTCGGCGGAATACGCCAGTACCGAAAAGCCGACATCGAGAATCTAGTGCAGCGGCGGAGTGTTGGGCAGGTTCACCAAGCGACGGGTGACACCTGCCCGGCGGCGGAGAAAGCTATACAACCTCGAGAGTCTCTCGCGTCGTACCTGAAACAACGTCATTCAGATTGCGTCGAAGAATTGGGCACTGTTCAGGTGCGCCTAGCGAGGAGGTTCCCATGTGTGATTACTCGTTGATGATGGTTCAAAGCCGGCTCGCAGTCGACGGAGAAGAACTGGTTGCTCACCGCTTTCGTAGCGGTACAGTGGGTTTGGTTTCGTGCTTTGATTTCAGTTGTTGGCAAAGCAAACGGCCCGTAGGATGGAAGGCGCGCATCAAAAGTTGGTTTTCCGCCGATGAAGAGCCGGCGCCCGTTGTTTGCATCCCTCCCGGTGCTCGGCTCCTGCTCTATGGCGTTCCGAAGTCTCTGCAGCACGAATTCCATATCGAAGAATCGGTGGAAGCTACCTTCGCAGAAATATCCGCTCAGGAAGGTCAGCATCGCGATGCGCTGCGCATCGGCAATGAGTCGATCCTTATGTTAATGCTGTTGCCGGAAGGGCAACGTTTGAAAGTACTTCGTTTGAGCTCCGAGGAGGACATGGTGACCACACCGGGCGTAAACGAACTCGCACTGCAACGCCTCTAAGGCTCCAGATACCAGCATTTCGGCCCGGAACTACCGGAACGACGGGATATTAATATCCTCGATTCCCTCGTACACTGAATCATAATCAATCCCCGTTACGACTGACGGGTACGACCCATCCACGCTACCGGGTCGCACCCGTCTCCTCTTCAGAG
>Ga0335069_10012222_pt1 | contig 12083 bp, 7 predicted proteins | sample Lox_Sample_11_FD_206714 | JGI IMG/M metagenome (GOLD analysis project Ga0335069, IMG submission 206714) | Soil microbial communities from Loxahatchee National Wildlife Refuge, Florida, United States - Lox_Sample_1.1 | ecosystem: Environmental > Terrestrial > Soil > Wetlands | place: USA: Florida...
TTGGTTTGCCTGGGAGTGGCTCTACGACATCATTGTCGGTGACTTGGAAACAACTCTGGGACTGAACGGAGTCGTCTGGCTGACCGCCGTTGTAATCGCCACGGTCTTCGCCGCCGTCATGCGATTGCTGATCCTACGTGGGGTGAGCGTATGTGCCGCGCTGGGTATGACGTTGCTTGCCATCTTTTCCTCTACGATTCATTTTCTCGCCCGGCCTCACGTCCTGAGCTGGCTCGCCACATTCGTTTGGTTCTGGATTCTCGAATCGTCCGAGCCGCGCGCGGAAGGGAACACGCTCCACAGCAAACGATTGTGGCTGCTGCCCGTGCTGATGCTCGTATGGGTCAATGTCCACGGAGGATTCCTGCTCGGCTTCGTGCTGCTGATTTTGTTCTGGCTGGCCGCCGTGTGGGAATGGGCGACGACGCGCACCGATCGCCTGGAAGATTCGCTTCGCCGCATCGCCGCGCAACGCCGCCTGCGTGATCTCACGGTGGTCGGATTTGCCTCCGCAATCGCCAGCCTGATCAATCCCTACGGCATGGCGCTGCACGCGCACATCTACCGCTATCTCTCGAATCGCTTTTTGATGTCTCACGTGGAGGAATTCCAGTCTCCAAACTTTCATGAGGTTGCGCCGCGCTGCTTTGCCATCCTGCTGCTGATTTCTGTTGCTGCCGTGATCTTACGGGCGCGTCGGGTGCGCATGAGCCACGGTCTCACGCTGCTGTTTGCGATCTATGCCGGCCTCTATGCCTCGCGCAACCTGCCGATCTCGTCGATTCTGTTGGCGCTGATTGCGGGAACTCTTCTCTGCGGGAGGAATGACCCGAGCCCGGGCAGCGATCATGGCAAAGGATTCTTCGCGGGTATGACAGCCATCGAGCGAGGCCAGCGCGGACACGCCTGGTGCCTCGCCGCATGCGTCCTGACGTTGCTGATTTGCGTGAATGGCGGCCGCCTGGGGTCGAAAGCCATGATCGACGCCCACTTCAGCCCCGAGCGCATGCCGGTCGCAGCCGTCGACTTCTTCGCCCAGCAGGGAATCCACGATCCCCTGTTTGCTCCCGACTACTGGGGCGGATACCTCATCTACCGGCTCTATCCCAACCGCGTCGTCATCGACGATCGTCACGATTTCTTCGGCGAGCAGTTCCTCAGGTCGTACCTGGTCACGTTCTACGCCGAGCCGGATTGGCAGCAATTCCTCGACGGGCACGGAGTTTCCTACATTCTGTTTCCGCGCAAGGCCGCCTTGAGCACGGTGCTGTCACAAAGCAGCCAGTGGAAGCGAATCTATGCCGACGACAACGCCATCCTGTTCGAGCACGCTGCCCGCTGATCGAAACAGTTTGGTTCCCGCCAGTGCCAAGGAATTCACTGGAATTTTCATCGCGGGCCGCTGATCATACTACGGCGGCATTTTCGCCGCGGGAGTGCGGATGAGAGTAGATGTGGGAGTGGTGTGGCGGGTCCTGCCCTGTGCCTTGGCCGCGATATTGATCAGCACGTTGACATCATGTTCGGGATCGTCTTCGAGTCCGGTTTCGTCTCCACCGGAAAATCCAATCGGGCCCAACCTGATCCAGCTCAGTTCCGATCCCTTCAAAGTCGCTCCCGGGCAACACGCCACTGAAGTCGAGCCGCACATGCTGGCGGTCGGCAACACGCTCGTTGCCGCCTTCCAGACCGGGCGCATCTTCGACGGCGGCGGTACCGACATCGGCTGGGCCACTTCGAACGACGGCGGCACCACCTGGGCTCATGGATTTCTTCCCGGCCTCACCCTCGGTGAAGGCAGCGGGCCCTACGACGCCGCGAGCGATCCCAACGTCGCCTACGATGCCCGGCATGGCGTCTGGCTGATTTCTTCGCTGCCCATTGGCAGCTCCGCTCCCGCCGTCGCGGTGAGCCGCTCGAGCGACGGCATGAATTGGCAAAATCCCATCAGCGTTGACGCCGGCGCGCTGCATTCGGACAAGAACTGGATCGTTTGCGACAGCTTTCCCGCCAGCCCGTTTTACGGCAACTGCTACCTGCAGTGGGATGACCCGAACGCGGGCGACCAGATCCTGATGAGCACTTCCACCGACGGCGGTCTCACTTGGAGCGCGCCCTCAACGACGGCCGACTTCGCGGGGGGCATCGGCGGACAGCCGTTGGTTCAGCCCAATGGCAACGTCGTTGTGCCGCTGCTGACCTTCGCGGACCTCATGGCGTCGTTCACTTCGACCGACGGCGGAGCCACCTGGGGACCGCTCAATCTCATTTCCAGCGTCCAGGCGCACACCGATGCAGGTGGCATTCGCAGCGGGCCGCTGCCTTCGGCCGCGATCGATGGCGCCGGTACCGTGTGGGTGGTTTGGGAAGATTGCCGCTTCCGCGCCAGTTGTTCGACCAACGATTTGGTCTACAGCACGTCAACAGATGGAGCCGCCTGGAGCGCGGTCACGCGCATTCCCATCGACGACACCAGCAGCACGGTCGATCACTTCATCCCCGGCATCGGCATCGATCCGGCCACCTCGGGTGCCGGCGCGCACGTCGCCCTTCACTACTACTTTTACACGCAGAGCAATTGCACGACGTCGACGTGCCAGCTGGCGGTGGGATTTATTTCTTCGGCAAACGGCGGATCGACCTGGAATGCACCGGCGAACATCTGCGGCCCAATGCAGTTGGCCTGGCTGCCGCGATCGCAGAACGGATTGATGGTTGGAGATTACATTGCGACCGTGTTCACCAACGGCGTGCCCCATGGAGCCTTCGCGGTCGCCTCGGCAAATTCCGGAACCACTTTCAACGAAGCGATTTATACAGGCAAGGGTCTCACGGTGAAAGCGACGGCGCAGCAGTTCTCATCGCGCAAGGACGTACCGCTGCACCGGATGTCGGACAAGATCGAGCATGAGCGTCCCGAAAAGGGAATTCGCCCACCGCGCAGGCGAGCAGCGCGAGAATAGGCTGCACCGGAAATGGTGCATTGAACCGCAAGTGGCACAATCCACGCTTGTTGCAGGGGCGGATCGCTGTGCAAAACAAAACTTATAACTCCATTGTAATCAGCTACTTACATCCACTAGTTAAACCGATTTAGCTTGCCGTTTAAGGCGCGCGGAAACCCGCGGATGCCGAAGGTCGGTCCCCCACGTTCTCTCGCCGCTATCCTCCTCTTGCTTTCCGCAACGGCCATTTCCCGGGGCGATCTAACCCGAGCATTCTGTATGTGGGTTGTTGCGAGGGCAAGAGGTCTATGCGAATACGTGACACGAGCTAGAACCGGTCGTTGGTGTCGATTCCGAATCCGAGAATTGCGGTGACTTCGACCGGTTTGTCTCCGCGCATCGCGGGCTGGAACTTCCAGGCGCGAAGAGCAGCTACGACTCGCGGTGTGACGTCGGCCGGACCTTCCAGCACGTGCAGGTTGCGGAAGTTGCCAGAGGCGTCGAGTGTGCCGGTAATGACCATGCGCGCGTGGGGCAGGCCTTCCGGCAGCGTGGTTCGGAGAGATTGCGGTCCCGCAAGGGTTCCTCCGAAAGGATGCCCGGAAGCGGACTCATCAGCAAACTCCATCACTGCCGTGCCGAGGGGCGTGTCGATGTAGGTGGTGTACTTCTCTCCGTGCAGCAGGTTCTTGTAAGGCTCGAATGCGCCGCCGGAGGTTGCGGTGGCAACCACTGTCACGCCCAGCGTCTGACGGGCCTTGAGAGACGTACGCTTTCCGGTGGGGTCTGCCGGGGCCGGATCGGAATCCCCGAAACTGGGAAGGGTCACGACAGATGTGCCGCCGCTCACCGAAACTCCCGGCACAGGCGGCTTGCCGCTCGGAGCATTGCCCGCTCCTCCCGCACCAGGGCTGGGAGAGATTCCTCCACGCGCGTTGGGATCGGAGCCGCGTCCAGAACCTGTTTTGCCCGCGCCTGCGCCTTCACCAGTCAGGCCGCTGCCCGTGCCGTTGCCGTGCCCGATGCCCGCACCGCCGCCCGAGCCACCCAGGCCAAGCTTTTCGCCACCGGACGGAGACATGGCCAGCGCGCCTTGCGTGGCATTCGCGGGCAATCCGACCTTCGGGCCCGGCTGCGAGGAGATCACTGCGCCCGCATTGGCACCGCTGCCTGCGGTGGAAGGCGGAGTCAGATTCGATCCGGCATTCATGGGCGCGCCCAAACCAACGCCTTTGCGTCCCAGGCCGGAGCCGGTTGCGTTCGATCCTCCGCCCACGGATGGAGGTGGAGGGACGATGTTGTTGGCTTCGAGCGTTCCTCCCGGAGCGCCGCGCCCGCCGCCAGTGGTGCCGGTTCCGCCGCCTTGTCCGCCAAGTGACGGCGGGGGCGGAACAACCGCGGCAGGTCCCAGCACGGGAGCAGTCGACGCGCGCGTGCCGTAGCCTCCGGCCACGCCTGCCGAAGTCGGGGGCGCCACTACGTTCGAGCCCAGGCTTGCGCCTGCGCCATTACGATTTCCTTGCAGCGAGCCTCCTGCGCTGGCCGCGGAAGCAGGCGGAGCCACCACGTTCGGTGTAAGGGAAGATCCTGCGCCGCCGCGGGTGCCGTTAGCGCTGACATTCGCCGGAGGAGGCACGACCTCCGTGGGGCCAAAGATTTTTCCGAGCAGGCTGCTCATCATCGATCCGCTTCCAGCCTGTGTGGGCGGAGGAGGCACCACGCTCTTCGAGGCATCGGGCACGCTGCCGCTGGCCAGGTGGCGCACATCATGCGAGAGATCGGCGGATGGAGGCGGCGCAATCACGCTCGGCGAAGGCAGCGCCAGCATGGGGTCGCGCGGACTCTGCCGCTCGGGCGCGGAAACCGGCGGCGGCACCACGTTGACGTTCGCCATCTGTACCGGGGCACTGGAAAGCTGGCGGCTCACCGCTCCCGGTGCGGGAGGAATCACGTTGGCCTGCATCGCCGGGGCGGAGCGCGAAGTGTTTCCGTTCACACTGGGAGCGGGCGCGACCACGCTCGGTTCTAATCGTGGGGCAACCAGGGCATGGTCCCTGGCGACACTCGGTGCAGGTGCAACTACCGCAGGAGCCAGCGGGGGCGCTACTAATGCGCGATCGCGGGCGACGCTGGGCGCAGGCGGAATGATCGTCGCGCTCAGGTTCGGAGCCGTCACCTGCTGCTGTCGGGAAACGTCCGGCGCAGGCGCGACTACTGCGTCAAGTTGTACGCCGTTGCGCGTGTAGTCGCGGATCACGTCGGGCGCCGGCGCGACCAGTTGCGTCTGCAGATGAGGCGCCGTGCGGTTCGAGCGGAATCCCTCCGCGGGCGGCGGCCCGGGATCAGGACGAATGGCCAGCAGGTTTGCGACGGCTTCTTTCGAGGTGGGCAGTTTGAGATTGGGCGCGTCGACCACGCGCTCGTTCAACGATCCCCCGCGCGCGATCTTGATGGTCTGCGTGCGATGGTAGGCTTCATTGCCGCCGGCGCGTCCCGTGCTTCCCGACTGCGCTCCTGCCAGGTCTTCGGTGCGGGGCAGTTCGTCGCCGGAGTAGTAAATCACGTCGTGGGTAGAAATTCTCGGCACGACATAAGGACGCATCTCGGCAATCTTGGCGGGAATCGCGATGGCGAAAAAAATAAACAGCGCCTCCAGCACATACGACGGCACCATGATGCGCAAGGGCACCAGGCCGAAGGGCGCCTCGCCGGCCAGGCGGGCTTCGGAACGGGCAAACGCTGGCCGCAGGGAAGTGCGGAACTCGCGCCAGCGCGAGGACCACTCAACCAACAGCTTAGGTGCGTCGTGTGGTACGACGGCCTCTTCGATCTGGAGCGTTTCTAGCACGCGTTTCGGTGGTTTCCCGTCAAGGGGCGGTTACTGTATCGCCGTTGGACGTCGTGATCTCGATTCTATCGCCGACGGCGGTTCGAGTTTCGAGCGCCGTGCGACTCGGAAGTTCCAGAACGGAATACGCGCGCATCCGAATGGGCGCAAACCTCCACGGCTTCAGGTCGCGCTCAATGTGGATCACCGTCATGGAACGATCGAGGTACACGACATCAATGGCAAACCCCATCCCCAGAGTATGAACGCCGCGGCAGGGGACGATCCAGAGCCCATTGCCGTTACGGAAGTCACTCGGGGAAACTCCCAGGAGACCGCGCAAGCGGGTCCAGTGCGTGTCGGCGACGACCAGAGCGGTGGCCAGGTATGCCTGACGAGTCTGGTTAAAGGCCTGTCCCCGCGGTGAAAACACCATGAAAACAAACTCCCGACGATACTTCTGCCTTCCTAGCGACCGCCTGAAACGGGGCCCAATTGCCGGATCAGCTCGATAACAGCCGGGCCGATCGTGACAAAGATGATCGAAGGCAAAACAAAGATCACTAGCGGGGGAACCATCTTAATGGTGGTTTTTGCGGCCTGTTCTTCGGCGCGCTGCCTGCGTTCCGTGCGGAGGGAGTCGGAGTGCACCCGGAGGGCTTGGGCAACGCTGGTGCCGAAGCGATCTGTCTGGATCAGTGTACCAACAAGAGATCGGATGTCGTCAACCCCGGTGCGATCGACAAGATTTCGCAGGGCTTCGGCGCGCGGCTTGCCGGCGCGCATCTCCAGGTTGACGAGGGAGAATTCGTCGCTGAGGTCCGCATGGGCGTGATGCAGATCCTGGCCCACACGCAGCAAAGCCTGGTCGAGGGCCAATCCCGCTTCCACACAAATCACGGTGAGGTCGAGCGCGTCGGGCAAGCCGAGGCGTATGCGCTGCTGGCGGTCTTTGATCATGCGCTTCAGCATGAAGCGGGGAAGGAAGAAGCCGAGCCCGGGAATGCCGATCAGCAGAAAGGGATTGTTGAGACCGGAAAAGGCCAGCACGCCGAGCACGCCGACCGCGGCCATGAGCAGACGCGAACCGAAGTAATAGTTGACGTGGTTGGCATCGCGGAACCCGGCCTGGATCAACCATGCCCGCGTGCGGGATACGTCGGCGGGCGAAAGCGGGATGGCTTTGCTGAGGGGATCGAGGGCCTGCTCCAGACGTTCGCGGATCGCGGGACGAGCTTCCGCCGGCTGATGCTGTCCGCCGAGAGCGCGTAGGCGCGCCCCCAGCATGGAGCTGGGAGTGACGGCGGCGGCGCCGAACGAGAAGACGATCAGTGCGACGGTCACGAATACAACGATGGTGATCAAAAGCGCCATATTTTTTACTACGCCCGCTTTAACCTGGCTCGCTTCGCATCGCTTCCCGGACCGAAGGGTCCGGGACCACGTGTTCAAAATCAGCCACTTAGTTCAAATCAGCCAGCTTCAAATTAGCCACGTGGCGGCGGACCCTTTGGTCCGCCAGCTCTTAAGCACTACACCTGAATCCGAATAATCTTGCGAATCACAAAATATCCCACAGTCTGCAACGTGATACCGGCGACCAGCAGCGTGTGTCCGATCGGATCGGAGAACAGCGGCTTGATGAAGCCGGGGTTGAGGATCAGCATGACGGTCACGATAATCGGCGGCATGCCCATCAGCAGCGCCATGGTGAGACGTCCCTGGGCGGTGTAGACACGCACCTGGCGTTGGATCTTGTAGCGCTCGCGGATCACGTAGGAAAGATTGTCCAGAATTTCAGCCAGGTTGCCGCCCGTCTCGCGCTGCAGCATGACCGCGGTTACGAAAAATTTGACGTCGACCAGAGGCATGCGTTCGGTCAGGTTCATCAGGGCGTCGCGCACGGGCATGCCGAATTTCTGCTCTTCATAGAGCTGGCGGAATTCTCCCGCGATCGGCTCCGAGACTTCTGCCGTGATCATTTCGAGCGCGGTGGTGAAGGCATGACCGGCGCGCACGGCCCGGGCCAGCGTGTCGATGGCTTCGGGGAACAACTCCTCAAACTTTTCGAAACGCTTGTTCCGTTTGTAGGACGCCCAGGAGTAGGGAAGGATGAATCCTACGAGCAGGGCGATCCAGGTGATCTCCACCTGCTTGCTCAGGCTGTAAGCGAGAATGGCCGCGGCAACACCGGCGACCGCGCACAGCGCCAGGAAGTTCCCGGCGCGCATCTCGAGGCCGGCCTGGGTCAAGGTCTTCTGGATGGCGGAAACCCGGGCTGAACGGCGCAGAAGGTTGTCGAGAGCGGGAATCTGGCTCAACTGCTCGTCACGCAGCAGGGCCAGTTCTTCTTCCGGAGCGCGATCGGGAGACTTGCGCTCCTGGGCCAGTCGTTCTTTGATCAGGCGCGCCTGGGCATTGCGCTGATCGAACAACGAGATCGCGGCAAACGTAGCCGCAGCTACGATGACGAAAACGGTTAACGCGATGATGACGGCAGTCATGGCAACAAGACCCGGTTAAATCTCGGTTTTCGACTCGAACAGCGCGGGGCGCAAGCGTGCCCCGGAGGTTGCGAGGCGGTCGGCAAATTGAGGGCGGGTGCCGGTGGCGCGGAACACACCGCGCACTTTGCCGCTCTCATCAATGCCCGTGCGCTCAAAAATGAAAATGTCCTGCATGGCGATGGAATCGGTGTCCATCCCTGTAATTTCCGAAATGTTAATGACCTTGCGGGTTCCGTCCGCGAGACGCGCAATCTGAATGACGGCGTGCACGGCGGACGCGATCTGGTGGCGCACGGCGCGCTCAGGGATGTTCAGGTTGGCCATGGAAACCATGTTTTCGACGCGGGCCAGGGCGTCGCGGGGAGAGTTGGCGTGGACCGTGGTGAGCGATCCCTCGTGGCCTGTATTCATGGCCTGCAACATGTCGAAGGCCTCTTCGCCGCGCACCTCGCCCACCACGATACGGTCGGGACGCATACGCAAGCTGTTGATGACCAGTTGCCGCTGCCGCACCGCACCCTTGCCTTCAATGTTGGGCGGGCGTGTTTCCAGGCGGACAACGTGTTCCTGCTTGAGTTGGAGTTCGGCCGCGTCTTCGATGGTGACGATGCGGTCGGAGTTCGGAATGTAGCCCGAGAGCACGTTGAGCAGAGTCGTTTTGCCGGCGCCGGTTCCGCCGGAGACCAGGATATTCAGGCGTCCTTTGACCATGGCCGAGAGCAGCTCCAGCATGGGCTCGGTGAGGGTCTGGTTCTCCAGCATTTGACGGGCAGTCACGGGTTCCCGGCCGAAGCGGCGGATGGAGACGCACGGGCCATCGATGGCGAGCGGCGGAATGATGGCGTTGACGCGGGATCCGTCGGTCAGTCGGGCGTCGACCATGGGCGAGGACTCATCCACGCGGCGGCCCACGCGCGAGACGATGCGCTCGATGATCTGCATCAGGTGCGTGTTGTCTTTGAACGAAAGCCCGGTGAGTTCGAGCTTGCCTGCGCGCTCGATATACACCCGGTCGAAGCGGTTCACCAGGATATCGGAGATGGTCGAGTCTTTGAGCAGCGGCTCGAGCGGCCCGAGACCGAAAATTTCGTCGAGGATTTCCCGCGACAGGCGCTCGCGCTCGGCAAAGCTGAGGGGAACCACTTCGCTGCTGACAGCGTTGCGGATGACAACCAGGACTTCGTCGCGGGCGGAGTCGCCGCTGGTCTTGCCCAGCTTTTCCAGATCAAGGCGGTCAAGAATCTTGCGGTGCAGGTCAGCTTTTACCTGCTGGTAATCGGTTCGCTCGAAAGTCTGAAGATTTGCCATACGACTCGTGATTCTCTTTTATTTTTCCCTGCGTTCCTTCGCGATTGCCTTGAAACTCTAACGGCAAAGCGCCCTCGCGAAGAAATCAGCACATCGTTACACCGACTTGAACAACGACCAGGCCGAGCGCTTCACGTCCATGTCGTTGCGCGTGAGTTCCTGCGCCAGTCCGGAGAAGCAGCGGGCAATTTCCGTGTTGCGCTGCTCCATGACCGGAGTGCCGCGATCGATGGCACCTGACACCGCGAAATACTGGTTTGGAACCCTCCACAAAAGCTTTGCTCCAACCGCCGCTTCGGCATCGGCTTCGCTGAATCCGGCAACTTTTCGAAAACGGTTCAGCACCAGGCGTACGCGTTCGCGGCTGCCGGTTTCGCCGAGGTATTGCTGGACCCGGGCCGCGCTCCAAAGCGATGCGACATCGGTGCAGGCGACGAGCAACACGGTTTCCGACAAGTTGGCGATCAGGCGGCTGGCCGCATCGAAGCGCGAGGACGCATCGACCACCACGTAGCGATAGTGCGTCACCAGCATATCGAAGAGCCGCACAAACTCGGCCGTGGAAGGATCGACGACTGCGGGAACGTTGGTCCCGGCCAATAATTGCAGGCCGCCGCTGTGCTTCGTCATGAAGCTCTCGAGCAGTTGCGAGTCCATGCGGTGCAGGTTGCGGGTCGCATCCGCCACGTTGAACACGGGCTTCAGGTTCATGTGCAGCGCCGCGTGGCCGAGCGGCGCCATGTCGACGAGCGCAGTCTGTCCGTGCGCAGTCTGCAAAGCCAGGGCGAGATTCACGGCCACCGTGGTGGCGCCATTGCCGCCCTTGGCGTTGATCACGGAAAATACTTTGCCCCGAGGGCCTTCCTGGCGGACGCGCCGCTGCGCGGTGTTGAGGCGCACAAATGCGTCCAGCAAGTCGGTGGTATTGGTCGGTCGCTCGATGAACTCACGGGCGCCGGCGCGCATGGCGTTGACGATCAGTTGAGGCTGGGTCATCGGGCCGATGGCGAAGATGGCCGACTCCGGCATCTCCTGGTGCAGAAGTTCGATGGCCCGCAGCGCCATCTGCGGCGCGTCGGAGGGAATGTCGACCAGGGTGACGTCCGGATTGGCGGCGCGCACGCGGCGCGTGACCGGATCGGATGCGGCGACGGGATAGGTGGCGCAGATGTGCGCGGTGCGCGCGACATTCGTGCCGTCGACGAGCACCTGCAGCATGGCCCGCTGCTCGCTGTCGGTCGCGACAATCACCACGGACAGATCTGCCATTCTGCTGCGGCTCCCCAGGTACCGCGAAATTCTAATCCTCCGGCGCGCGGCCGGATCGATCTACTTGTGCCCGCCGTCGAACTTGCCCTGGTCGATGAACGGCTTTGCCGCCTTGGGCAATGCGGGCGCTTCGTTGCTGGGCGACACGCGTCTCACCGTGCACAGCACCATCAACTCGGACCGGCTCTTCTGCGCGCTCTTGCTGCGGAAGAAGTTTCCCAGAATCGGGATGTCGCCCAGCCCCGGAATCTTGTTGTAAATGTCGGTAACGCGATTGTCCATCAGGCCGGCGATGACAAAGCTCTGGCCGTCCTGCAACTCGAATTCGGTGTCGGCGCGGCGCGTGCTGAGAGCAGGCACCGTGAATCCCTGCAGCGTGAGGGCATTGGCGAAGTCGAGCGTGCTCACTTCGGGAGCGACGTGCAGGTGGATATTGCCGTTGGGCATGATTTCCGGAGTGAACTGCAGGCGCACGCCGAATTCCTTAAACGAGATGGTGACGGCGGTAAATCCGTTGCCCGGTTGCACGATAGGGAACGGGAACTGGCCGCCAGCCAGGAAGCTGGCTTGCTTCCCGTTGACAGCGATCAGGTTGGGCTCGGCCAGGATCTCCAGGAGGTTCTTGGTCTGCAGGGCTTCGATCACCGCTCCGAAGTTGATGTCGGGGCGGAACAGAAACAGATTTAAGACATTATTGATGGTCTCGGTGCTGGTTCCGGTCTGGGTGATCGTCTGATTACCGAAACCGCCGAACTGGCCGGTGGTGATGGTTCCGATCGTGTTGCCGGCGCCGGTCGAGATAAAGTTGACGCCCAACTGCGTGAGGGCGGTGCGATCCACTTCGGCAAACTTGACCTGCAGCAAGACTTCCTGCGCCCCTACCGGACCGAAGGTGAGCACATTGACCACGCGTGGCGAATAAGCTCCGGCGAGTTCCGCGGCGCGCTTGGCCACATCTTCGGTGGACACGTGCCCTGAGAGCACAATGGCAGCACGGGAAGGCGTGACATTAATCTGCTCGTCGGGAAAAACGCGATGTTCTTCTTCCGCGCAGGCGCTGACGTCGACATCCACGCGCAAGTCGAAGCTGCGCGAACGCTCCAGTTCATCCCAGATAAGCAGTGAGACCTCGCCGGGAGCCTTGCCGTGAACCAGGATCTGGGTCGGCGTGATGACTTGCGGAACGGCGATGGCGGGATCGGTGACGGAGACGCGCTTCAGGCGCTC
>Ga0335069_10012223_pt1 | contig 12083 bp, 12 predicted proteins | sample Lox_Sample_11_FD_206714 | JGI IMG/M metagenome (GOLD analysis project Ga0335069, IMG submission 206714) | Soil microbial communities from Loxahatchee National Wildlife Refuge, Florida, United States - Lox_Sample_1.1 | ecosystem: Environmental > Terrestrial > Soil > Wetlands | place: USA...
GATGACGATGGAGAGCAGCGGGTTCATCGCCAGTTCTCCAGGAAGGCGCGCCACCGCTCGCGCAGCCGTTCAGGGCGAAAGGCGTCGACGCGACGGCGGCCCGCGGCCAACTGCTCCTCGATTTCCGCGTCCGCCGCGCCGGAACGCATCCGCGCCAGCAGCGCTGCCAGCGTCGCTGGGTTGCGGGGATCGACATAGAATGCGGCATCGCCGCAGGTCTCGCGAAGCGCCGGAACGTCGGCGACGATCACGGGACAGCCCGTCGCCATGGCCTCCAGCGGCGGCAAACCCAGACCTTCATCGAAAGACGGGAACACCAGCGCCAGCGCCGAGGCGTAGAGCTCGTCGAGTTCTCCTGATTCGGCATATTCCAGCACCTGCACCCGGCCGCTCCGCTCGAGCTCCGCCAGGCCCGGCCACAACCGCCGCGTGCAGCTGGTCACGGTCAAGGTCAGGTCCGCGCACTCCGGCCGGGCCAGCGCCTCCAGCACGAGTCCGAGATTCTTGTGCGGATACCGCGCGCCCACGAATGCCAGCCGCCCGCGCCGGCGCCGCTCATTCAGACTCAAACCGGTTTGAACCGGACGATCGAATCGGGCTGAACAGGAGGGCAACACCGTCGGCTCCCGGCCGGGGAAGCAGCCGGCGAGTTCCGTCCGCACCGTCTCGGAAATCGTCACCAGGCGCGTCGCGGCGCGGACCACGCGGGGCAGCACGTACCGATAATAAGCCCACTGCGCACGACTTTGCGCAGGGAAATGCAGGGCGATCAGGTCGTGCACGATGACGGCGTGCCGGCCGGTTCGCCAGAGGGGCGCGTGGTGGCAGCTGAACAGCATGCGGGAGCCGCGCGGCACGCACCACGGCGCCAGTTGCGCCAGCAGCAGGCGAGCCACCTGCCGCAGCCAGGCGGGGCGCCACCGGTTGATCCGGCGGAACCAGCGCGACAGGCCGGGGGCGCCGACCCACGAACCCTCCGGCAGGACCAGACTCAGCCCTTCGGCGGCCTGGCCCATGCCGGTGCCCCGGTCAGACTCGAGCGGATTGATGAGCACGATCGGCTTCATCGAATGTCCCCCGAGAACAAGGCCGCGCTGGTCCACCTCCCCGTGAGCCGCCGACGCTCGAGGATTCTTCCGGCGTTTCGCAGGCGAAAAGTCAGCCGCGCCAGCACCAGGCTCGCGCCGCTGTACCCGCCGCCGTGCCGGGCGCAGACGGCGTCCCGTTCGGCATCGGCTGCGGCACGCTGCGCCGACAACTGACCCGGCCGCACGCGAAAAGCTCCGGTGGTCTCCGCCCGGAACCGGAAGTCCAGATTCTTGCGCGCCGCCCGCAGCCAGAAATCGAAGTCCCCGCAGAATTTCAGACCGGGATCGAAGCCGCCCAGCGCGGCGAAGGCGCGGCGCGACACCACCGTGCCTTGCGGCGTCAGCGCGGGCACGCCGGCCGCCAGCAGCCGGCCCAGGCGCGGTGGCTTCGGCTCGACGGGAAACGAGCCGAGCCGGCGGCCGTCCGCCGCGAGGTAGTCGACCCGCCCGTAAACGATGTCCGCTCCCGCCGGAGGTTCCCACCCGGCGGCGGGGGCGACGAGGTCATCGTCGTTCAGATAGGAAAACCACTCCCAGGCGTCGTCCGCGTGCAACGCATCGTTCAGGGCCCGGAACAATCCGGCACCGGATTCCGCCACGAAATCACAGTCCGGAAAACGCTCGCGAATCGCCGCACCCACCGCTGCCGGGCCCACCAGCCGGAGGCGCCAGCGTTCGCCCAACGCGCGGGCCGACGCCACCGCCGCGTCCAGCCAGGGAGACCGGCCCAGCGTGGGGATGACGACGAGCCGTTTCATGCCGGGCCGGGGCCCGGCCACAGCAGCCGGCGCGCGGCCACGGCGGCGAAGACCCGCTGCAGGCCTTCCGCATACGCCTCCGCGGTGCAACCGGCCACGGCCGCCCGGGCGCGCTCCGCCAGCTCGCGGCGGAGACCATCCTCCGCCACCAGCCGGCGCATCGCTTCCGCCCACGCCCCGGCCGCGAGCGGCGGGGCGTAGAGCGCGCCGTCGCCGAGCTGTTCGCGGTGACCGGGCAGGTCGCTCAGGATCATCGGGCAGCCCAGCACCGCCGCCTCCTGCGGCGGCAGATTGTTCGGACCAAGCAGCGACGGAAACACCAGCCCGGTCGCGCGCTGGTAGAGGGCCTTCAGTTCCCCGCGGGCGACGAAGCCGCCGAAGTGCACGCGATCGGCCACGCCGAGGTCCGCCGCCGCGGTTTGCAGGTAGCCCAGGTTGCCTTTGTCGGAGCCGACGAACACGAGGTCGGGCGCGTCGCCTCCGGCCAGCAGAGGCAGCGCCTGCAGGAGCGTGAAGTGGTTCTTGTGCGGCCAGAGCTGCGCCGGATAGAGGAAAAACGGCCGAGCCGGCAGCCAGGCGGGCGGAGTCGCCGCCACCGGACCGAAATCCGGATTGGGGAATGGCAGCGCCACGACCCGCGCCCGATCGAGTCCGAAATGCAGGCAGGTCTCGTCGACCCCGGCCTGGTTGCCGACGATGACGCAGCTCGCCCGCGGCAGCATCCAGCGGCACAGGGCCTCGCGCTGACTCCACGGATCGCGGGCACAGCGCACCTCCGGAAAGTCCGGAATCGTGCGGTGGCCGAGATCCCACAGCGTGAACACGAACGGTATGTCCACATGGGCGAAGGCGGGCGCGGCGAAATAGGCCAGGTCCAGCCGGTAGCGGCGGCAGACCGGACGCAGGTCAACCAGCGGGATCTCGCTGGCGAAACGCCGGACGAACCGCATCCAGAGGAAGCGGAGGGGACGCCGCCGGTAGGACCACGCGCTCCACGGCACCGGCACGATCTCCAGCGCCCCGCCACCCAGCGGGCTGGTGACTTTTTCCGCGATCGTCTGCAACAGCGTGTCGGCCCCGCCGTCGGCGGGGGCGGTCTCGCGTCCGAAGAGGCCCAGGCGGAGTCGGCGCATGGCGGAGCGTACTAGCCGGCGCGGGCAATCACCAGCCCGTACCACGAGCGGTCGGCGAGCGCGTCCTCGGCCAGGCCGGCGCGAGTTTGCAGCAGGACAAACCCCGCGCGTTCGAGCATGGATTTCACCTCCGGCAGGAAATAGTAGCGCAACCCATGCACCTCCTCGCACCGGTCGGTCTCCCGGCCGGCCGGATCGCGGACGACAAGCTCGTACCGGACCTCGACCGTGCTGGTGCGCAGATCCAGCGCCGGCCGGGCCGTCCGCACCATGCGGTCGGCGCCGTCGGCGATCTCGCGCACGCGCACCGCGGGCGGATCGGCCAAGACGCCGGGACCATGCCAGAAGTCGAAGACCAGGACTCCCCCCGTCGGGAGATGGCGCCGCGCCGCGCCCAGCATGGCGGCCAAATCTCCGGGGCCGGCGAGATAGGAAGCCACGTGGAAAAGCGAGACGATCGCCGAAAACTTCCGCGCGAGCTCGAAGTCCGTGGCCTGTCCGGTCAAATACGTGACCCCGGCACCGGCCGGCGTGCGCGACCGCGCGAGTTCGATCATGTCGACCGAAGCGTCGAGTCCGGTCACGTTCCAGCCGAGCCGGGCGAATTCCCGCGCGTGCGCCCCCGTGCCGCAGCCGAGATCGAGCAGCGCGCCCGGCCGCGCGCCCGCGGCGCGCAGCCAGCCGTCGACCAGCCGCGCCTCGCCGGCGTAGTCCTTGTCGCGGTACAGCAGGTCGTAGTACCGGGCGTAGCGCGCAAAGGCGGTCGTCATTTCAGCGCCTCCCGCAGGGCGGCGACGACCCGGCCGACCGTCGGCTCGTCCAGGGTCAGGCCGCTGGGCAGGTAGAACCCCAGCCGGCTGGCGCGCTCGGTGTGGGGATAAGCCTCACCGCCAAACAGGCCGAGATCGCGCAGGGCCGGCTGCTCGTGCAGACCGAGAAAGAACGGCCGCGTGGCCACGCCGCGCTGGTGCAGCCGCGCCATCACCGTCGTGGCGTCCAGCCCGAGTGCCGGGTCCAGTTCGACGGCGTACATCCAGTAGACGGACCGGGCCCAGGGCTTGACCGGCGCAAACCGCACGCCGGGCACCGCCTGCAGTTCGCGGCGATAGCATTCGGCCAGGCGGAGCTTGATCGCGATGAACGCGTCGAGCCGCTCGACCTGGGCCAGGCCGACCGCCGCCTGCAGGTTGGTCATCCGGAAATTGTAGCCGAGTTCCGTGTGGTGGAAGCGGCGCTCCGGGCGGAAGCAGAGATTCCGGTACGAGCGGGCACGCGCCGCCACCGTGTCGTCGGCCGTGAGGACCATCCCGCCCTCGCCCGTCGTGATGATCTTGTTGGCGTAAAAACTGGTGGCCGCAGCGTCGCCGATCGCCCCGCAGTTGAGCCAGCGGCCACCCTGCCGCCGGCTGCAGTAGGCCGCACCGTGCACTTCGGCCGCGTCCTCGAGAATCCGCAACCCGTGGCGCTCCCGGAGCTCGAGCAGCGGGTCCATGTCCGCCGGGTGGCCGTAGATGTGGACCGGCAGCACCACCCGGGTCCGCGGCGTCACGCGCCCGATCACCTGGCCCGGGTCGAGGCACCAGGTCTCCGGGTCGATGTCGACCAGCACCGGGCGCGCGCCGAGGCGCAGGGCCGCCAGCGCGCAGGAAATGATGGTGAACGAGGGCATGATCACCTCGTCGCCCTTGCCGACCCCGAGCGCGTACAGTCCCGCCTCAATCGCCGCCGTGCCGTTGGCCACCGCGACGCCGTGCGCCACGCCGACCCGGCCGGCCCAGGCCTGCTCGAACCGGGCGACAAACGGCCCCTCCGAGGAGATCCAGCCCGAGTCGATGCACTCGGCAAGGTAGCGCTTTTCGTTGCCGTTGAGCAGCGGCTCGTTGACGGGGATCATGCCACGCTCCCCCGCACGCGAATCTGGTCCGGCGGCGCGGCGGTGATCAGCGCCTTGTCCTCGGTGCCGGCAAACGGCCCCTGCTTCACCTCGAACATCTCGACCGGCTCGAGCGCCGCAAAGCCGTGGCCGCCGGCGACCAGCAGGATGACGTCGCCGCCGGCGAGCACGCGGCTTTCGACGTAGCGCCGCGCGTCATCGTAGAAATCCGCCCGCAGCCGGCCCTTGCGCACGAAGAGCACCTCGAGGGTCTTGTGGACCTCCCGCACGACCGGCCGGTGCACGTGCGCGGCGATGACGCGGCCGGCCGGATGCTGCATGTACGCGAGCTGCTGGCTGTAATCGCCGGGGGTGAAGAACGAGACTCCCGGGGTGTTGATGGCGCCGCGCACGATCAGGGCCAGCGTCTGGCCGTCGGCCGCCACCGTTTCGACGAAATTCATCGCGCTCTTCTTACCCGGGGCCCCGTCCCCAGCAAGGCGGAATCTCCGCTCCGCCGTTCAGCGTCGCAGCCGGCCGCGCACGCGCTGCCACAGCCGCCGCCAGCGGCGGGGCCAGGACGGCGCGTAGGCGGCGCGCCACCGGGCCCGCACGTCGGGATGCTCGACCGGTTCCGGCCAGTCCGCGGGCGGCGCACCGAGCTCGGCGTTGTGCCACTCGTCATCGAGGCCCGCGTTGGTCGCCGCCGGATCGAAGCCCGCGTGATTGACCAGCGAAACGGGCGGCCGCAGGCACAGTCCGCCGTGCGCCAGGTGATGGTAGATCCAGCGCACCGCCCAGAGCCGGCGCGAAATCTCCGCCTCCGCCATCGCCGGCAGGTCGGCGCCGCACGCGTCGGGCGCGACGCCGCGAACCCGCGCCGCCACCATTTTCTCCCGCGCGGTCTGCTCGTTCATCCCGCACCAGGAACGGGCATAGGCGCCCCAGCTCCACGACTCCGCGCGGGCATCAAAGTAGGGCCGGCCCCCGAGGCCGGCGGGCGCAACCCGCGCATGCGTCCAGCCGGTCACGCTGAACACATTCGGGACGTCGCGATAGCGCCGCAGCGCCGCCGCCATCCAGGCGTACGTTCCCGGCACGCAGACGAGGTCGTCCTCAAGGACGAGGAACGCCTCGTGCTCGGCCGCCACCTCCGTCACCCCCGTGAGCACGGACGGTCCGAGGCCGAGGTTCGCCGTCCGCTCGATCACCTGCACTTCGCACCAGTCAACCCGGCGCAGCAGCCGGCGGACTTCGTCGACCGCCGCCGCCTCGCTCGTCGCACGCGCGCCGTCCGCGTAGGCGATGAGCCGGGGCACGTGGTTGGCCCGCAGGCACTCGAGCGTTCGCCCGAGGTGCGCGGGCCGGGCGTGCGCGAACAGGACCACGGGGATCACGGGCTCGGCGCTCATCTGACGGCCTCCGAGAACAGCGGGTGCCGCGCGGCCTCGATCAGCGCGTCGGCCAGGAGCTGACCGGGCGCGAGCGCCTGCGCCGCCGCCGTCAGCGGCCAGAGCGGCACGCCGCCGACAAAGCCGGCGGTCGCGGCGAACGTGCTCGGCGGACTGAGAATCACCTCACACAGCGCCAGTTCGGCAAAGCTTTCGATCCAGGGACCGCCCGCGTTCACCGAGCCGGTGGCGAAATGGACGGGCAGCCCGGCGAAGGCTTCCGGCGGCTGGCGCTCGTCCGAGGCGACGACGACGGCGATGCGCCGGTTGGGATGCAAATCGAGAAATTGCCTGACCCAGCCGGCATACGTCTCCACGGGAAACCAGAAATCGCCGTCATGCCACTCGCGGTAGTCCCCGTGCCGGATGAAGAGCCCGGCCACCAGGTCGTGTTGCGCCCGCAGCGCACCGATGAAGTCCCGGGCCACCTGCCGGACGGCCGGCGCCGGCTGGAACCACGGACGCAGTGCGGCCTGGTGGCGCGCCACCAGATTCCAGCCGGCGATCCGCCAGCCGCTGCAGACCGTCACCCGGCGGGCCCCGACGCGCTCGAGGAACGCCGGCGCCTCGAGGTCGATCGCCTCGTGCTGCGCGACGTCGAGCGCGATGACCTGGCAGTCGGACAGCCCCGCCGCGACCGCCTGCACCGCCCGCGGCAGCCGCGCGTGCTTCTCGATCGGGTGCCGGAGCCACGCGGGCAGGCCAAAGATCGCCCGCGCCGCCGTGCGTACGGTCCATGGGGCTTCCGGCACGGCGCAGGCCGGCGCGTCGGACCACGCCGCAAAATGCCGCGCCAGCGGCCAGAACGCCAGGTTCACCAGCCCGCACCGGTCCGCGTTTTCCCGCTGCCAGGCGAGCAGGTGCAGGAAACGCAGCACCTGGTTGCCCAGCCGCCCGCCGCCATGGGTGTAGACCAGGGTGTGGGCCGGGGCGCTCATGGCGCGCGCAGGTGAAACAACCCGGTGCCGAAGCCGCGCCCCGGGTCGTAAGCCGCCGCGTAAGCCCGACCGTAGATGTACCGCTCCTCCACCAACTCCGTTCGCGGGAACAGGGCCAGGAGGTAGTCGCGGGTGAACGTCCGATGGGCGTTGAAATGCACGCGACAGGCGGCGTCCACCGGCACGCTGACGTAGAGATCGCCGCCCGGTGCCAGCACGCGGCGCAGCTCGGCCGCGGCCTTCTCCGTGCCGGCGGCGTCGAGCGGGTCGCCGTAGCGCCCCAGGCCGATGTGTTCGATCACGCAGAGCGAGGACAGGCTGGACACCGAGGCGTCGCGAAACGGCAGTTCCAGGATCGAGCCGCGAACAAAGGAGAAGCCCTCCAGTTCGAGGTCGACCGGCCGGATGTCCACCATCGTCACCGGCACGAACTGGGCGACGAGCGACAGCGAGCGGACGGAGGAGCCGACGTCGACGTGGGCGGCCGGCCGGCGCGCGGCCAGCCGCCGGGCGAACCAGGCATCCTGCAGGAAATAGATTGGCTCAATCGGCGTGGAGTCGGTCCGGTCGCTCAGGCAGGGCAGGATATCACCCGCCCGGAGCTCATGCGGCGTGCCGCGGTTCAGCCGGCGGAAACGCCGGTATTCCCCGGCGAAGCCCGCCAGCCGCCCGAGGCCGCCGAGCCAGCGCAAGCCGAGGCCGAACTGGTCGCGCAACGCGCGCACTGACGCCGCGACAACGCGGAGCCAGGCGGGCCGGTGGAGATCCGATCGTTTCATGCCGCGAGGGTGCGAAGCGCCTCAGGCGTCAGCACCAGGTATTCGGGCGGTTCCGGGCGGAAGAAAGCCATGGTGAGTCTCCTAGCGGTTCAGCCCCCGCCACGGCAAGACCAGCGCACGGAGCATGAGCCGGAGATTGTCCCGGGCAACCGGGTGAAAGGCTTCACACCCGAAGGTGGTGACCGCAAACGACACCAGCGAGGAGGCGATGGCGCCGCGCGCCCCCCAAGCGGGCACGAGCCAGAGGTTGAGGCCGACATTGGTCAGCGCGCCCGCGACCGCGGTGATCAAGCCGAAGCGGAACAGGCCCTCGTTTGTGATGAAGATGCTGCGCGCCACGCCGAAATTTGTGAAGAACAGCCGGAAGGCGAGCCAGGGCAGGAGAAGCGAGGCGCCGGCGTACGGTCCGCCCAGGAGCCAGCGCGTCATCGGACCTCCGACCGCGATCAGGGGCACGGCCGCCAGCACGAACAGTCCGAGCATCAGCCGGTAAAGATCGTGCAGCCGCCGCCGGTAAAGCTCCGGCGCCTCCCGGTGGGCCCGCGTGATCTCCGGCGACGCGACCGTGTAGACCACCATCGGGACGAAGGCCGGCACGTTGACCAGCCGCATCGCGGCCGCATACTGGCCGAGCTCGCCACCGCCGAGATCGTGCGCAATGACCAGCTGGTCGGCGTAGGCCTGGGTGTAGATGGCAAGGCCCGAGACGGCGAGTGGCCAGCTCTCCCGCAGCAACTCGCGCGCGATCCGCCCTTCCCACCGACCCAGCCGGGGACGCGGCTGCTCCCGTCGCGCCGCCCACCACCAGCCGGCCGCGCTCAAGGCGAGTTCGACGACACCGGCGGTCGCGAGCGCCGGCAAACCCGCGCCGGCCAGGATGAGGCCGGCCTTGAGGAGATTGGACGCCACGCAGGCCGCGATCCGGATCCACGCGGAAACGCGCGACGCGCCGCGCGCCTGGAACAGCAGGTCGAAAACATCGAGGCACTGGAAGAACATGCCGAAGGCGACAATCGCGACCAGCGGCTTCGTCGGTGCCGAGGCCGCAGGCTGGAACATAGCCACGCCCACGCACGCCAGGAAGCCGAGTCCGGCGCCCAGCGCCTTGAGGAAAAAGGCGGCGCCGAGCCACCGATCGACGGCCGCCGGCTCCCGCACGAGTTCGCGCACCACGACCGCATTGATGCCCAGCGAAGCAAAGGAGGAAACGGTGCCGACGACCGCCGTGGCGTAGCTCAGCCAGCCGTACTGCTCCGGCCCGAGGTAGCGCGCCATCCACACGCCGACCAGCAGCCCCGCCGTCATCCGCACGGCCTGGTCGACGAACAGCCAGAAGGCATTGTCGAGCGCCCGCCGCACCGTATCCCGCCCCGCCAGCCGCCGGGCGAGGAACGGCGGGAGCCAATTGCTGAGGTTCATCGGAAGGGCCGGCCGGGGTCGCGGCCGGGGAACTGGCGTTGGGCGCAGGGCAAGACCACGGCACGGTGCCGGACTGCGCGCGGCCAGTCAACGCTGCCGCAGTTTCGGCTTCCGTTACGCCTCCCAGCATCTAGCTTCGCGCCACTCGCGGCATGAAGCTCTCGATTGTCATCCCCTGCTACAACGAGCGCCACACCATCCGGACCATCGTCGAGGCCGTGCGCCAGGCGCCGGTGCCGGACAAGGAGATCATCGTGGTCGACGACTGCTCGACCGACGGCACCCGCGAGATCCTGAAGCAGGAGATCGAGGCGCTGGTGGCGAAGGTGATCTACCACGAGATCAACCGCGGCAAGGGCGCCGCGCTGCGCACCGGCTTCACCGCAGCCACCGGCGACGCGGTCATTGTGCAGGACGCCGACCTCGAGTACGACCCGCAGGAATACCCGAAGCTGCTGAAGCCGATCGCCGATGGGAAGGCCGACGTGGTGTTCGGCTCCCGCTTCATGGGCGGCGAGGCGCACCGCGTGGTCTATTTCTGGCACATGGTCGGCAACCGCTTCCTCACGCTGCTCTCGAACATGCTGACGAACATCAACATCACGGACATGGAAACCTGCTACAAGCTGTTCCGCCGGGAGGTGCTCGCGCAGATCAAGCTCGAGGAAAACCGCTTCGGGTTCGAGCCGGAGATCACCGCCAAGGTGGCATCGCTGAAGGACTGCCGCATCTTCGAGGTCGGCATCAGCTACTACGGCCGCACCTACGCCGAAGGGAAGAAGATCGGCTGGCGCGACGGCTTCCGCGCCATCTACGCGATCCTCAAGTACAACCTGTTTCGCTGACCCGCCGCCCGCGCGGGCCCGATCATGACGAAGGACGTCCGGTGCGACCGACTGCTGGCGCTCCTGCTCGCCGCCTCGCTGGCGCTCCGGGTCGCGCTCGCGCTCCAAGGGGGCCAGTACTTCATCGGCGACGAACCCCGTTACCACCGCGGCGTCGATCTCTGGCTGGCCGCGGAGCAAAACCGCTGGCATGATGCCGCCGACATTCTGGGCCAGCCTGAGCACGCCGCCTTCGTCTGGCTCGGCGCGCTGCTCACTCCCGCCCAGCATCTGCTGGCCCGGTTCACCGTCCATGGCAACTGGAGCGATCCGGGCAACATCTACGCCAGCGCCTCCCTCGCCGCCTCCCTGCTTTCCGTGTTCTCGGTGGCCATCATCTGGCTGGTTCACCGGCTTGCGCGGGCCGCCGGCGCAGACGCCGAGGAGGCCTGCTGGGCCGCATTGCTCGCGGCGGCGTCCAACACCCTGTTCTACTATTCGCGCCACCTGCTCCCCTACGACGCCGCGCTGGCGGCCTGGCTGGCGGCGCTCGGACTGACGGAGTCCGGCCGGCCGCGCGACCGGCTCGCCGGCGGCGTGCTCGCCGGGCTGACCTACCATCTCTACAATGGCTACTGGTTTCTCGTCCCGCTGGCCGGCCTCTGGAGCCTGCGCCGTGAGCCGGTCGCAAACGGCCGACGACCGCTGGCACCCTGGCTGGCGGGCGCCGTGGCCGGCCTGGGCGGACCGCTGCTGGTCGGCTCGGTTTTCGGCGGTGCGAAATACTGGTCCGTGATGCGCGCGTTCAGCGGCACGGTGAACCAGGGTCTCTTCGCCGAGGGCTGGTCACTGCCGTGGGAATACCTCGCCCACTCGGAGAGCTGGCCGGGATTGGCCGTTCTCGCCATGTTCGCCGCCGCCGCGCTGCGTCATCGCGGCCGGATGCCCCGCCGCGTCTCCGGCGTCCTGCTGCTGGCGGCGGGCGCCTGGGGCCTGATGGCGCTGATGTCCACCGGACTCGAACGCTTTGTCGTGTACGCGCGGACGGCCCGACCGCTGGTGCCGCTGCTGTGCCTCGCGGGCGGCTGGGCGGTCCGGGACTTGCTCGCCTCTCCCCGCGTGCGCCGGATCGCGATGGCGGCGGTGGTCGCGGCGGCCGGGCTGCAGTTCGCGCCCCATTTCACCCGGGTGTTTCCCCGCGAGGCCGAGGCGCGGATTCTGACCGAGGTGGGGAACCCGAAGTCGGGCCTGTCCGTCGACGGCTGCATCTTTCGGCCGCTGTATCTGCCGGTGACGCGGCCCGACCTCGTGCTGGTCAATGCCCAGCCGCTGTATCCGGTGCGCACCTACGCTGGCTACCCGGCCGGCCGGGTGCTGTGGGAGGCGCCGAATCCGCTGGGCTACCTGCCTTACCAATACGAGGGGCACACGCCGCGGGAACGCCGGCTGCTGCGGGAGCACGACATCGCGATCAAGCTTATCCGGCCCGACCATCCGGAGTCGGTCCCGAACTACCCTGATCCGGCCCGTCTGTTCTCCGACGCCGACCGGGCCGACGGCTTCGACCATGGCCGGCGGTGAGGCGGGACGGGTTCCGCCCGCAGGACGAAGCTGAAAGCCGAACGAGGGGTGGAGCACGGGCTCTTGGTTCGGCAAGCTCAGGGCCCCGAACGTGCCGAAAGGCCCGTCCGGAAGACTCGCCGACCCGCCAACCGTTTCTTGGAGAGCCCCAGGTGCCATTTTGTGGTTCGAAACCTGAGCGAAGATGAGCGTCCATTGGCGCTTCCTTGGCTCGGACGCCCGCCCCCCGAATTTGATGC
>Ga0335069_10012226_pt1 | contig 12082 bp, 12 predicted proteins | sample Lox_Sample_11_FD_206714 | JGI IMG/M metagenome (GOLD analysis project Ga0335069, IMG submission 206714) | Soil microbial communities from Loxahatchee National Wildlife Refuge, Florida, United States - Lox_Sample_1.1 | ecosystem: Environmental > Terrestrial > Soil > Wetlands | place: USA...
CAACTCCCGCCGTCTCGGCATCAATTACGGCATCGCCATCAACTGCGGCCTGGGCTTTCCTGTGCACAGCGACGACAGCGTGCAGCAATACCTCGACACGATGAAAGGCCAGCCATGCTTCATCGCCCTGCAAGCCGAAGGCCGCGAGTGGATGACGCTGGTCTCTCCCGCCTCCGTCGGCCGCTTCGACTACGTGTTCACCGACGCGATGACCTTTACCGACGATCACGGCAAACGCATGCGCCTCTGGATCGACGATGAGGTCGGCGTCATTCCCGACGCGCAGGCTTTCATGGACATGTACGTCGATCGCATCTTGGGTGTGTTGCGCGAGCCCATGGACATCTACGCCAATCCCACGTTTCTTCCGCGCCAGATCGCATCCGGATACGAAGCGCTCTGGACCCCCGAGCGTCGGCGTAAGGTGATCTCTGCCGCCGTGGCCAACGACGTTGCCATCGAGATTAACAATCGCTACAAGATTCCCAGCGCTTCCTTCATCAAAGAGGCCAAGTCGGCCGGAGCAAAGTTCTCCTTCGGCACCAATAACGCCGACGCAAATCTTGGACGCCTCGAGTACCCCATCCAGATGGTGCAAGAATGCGGACTCGTCTGGCAGGACATCTTCGTTCCCAGGCCAAACGGGCAAAAGAAAATCCAGACGATGAAGTGATGTGTGCCTGTACCGGATACCTGAAGAATTGCGTTCCCGGTTTGGGAGCATGGGAGGCGAACATCTATCAAAGGGAAGAGTTGCCGACCAACCGCTCGGAACGCGAGATTTTGCAATTGCTCACTGCGCTGCATGTCGCCTAGACGACACGAAAGATCGGAGACCAAAACGAACTGTCTTCCAGATCAGCAGTCCGAACCACCATAGCCAAGCGAGCATCAGAATCAATACTGGAATCATGGCTGCGGGGTGAACGATGGGAACTCGGAGCGCGAAACCATCAGGGATGAGCAGCGATGCCAAAGCAACTGGAATCGTGCACGCGGTGATAAAAGCGCCTGGTTCCAACCACCACCGCCGAGGCCGCACCAGCGGAAATCCACCCACAACAAACCACCACAGACCAAATGCAGCGCATTGGATGGCTAGTATCAGAACCTCCGCCCTTCGCGTTCTGCCGTATCGCTTCTCGACAAGATTGTCCAAAGCAGAGGGCTGGGCACACGGTTGATGCCAGCCGACGAGCAACGCTGCGGGCATGTTGGCAGCACTGGCTATCATCTCTCGCGGTGCGAAAGCACGGTCGATTATGCCCCCTTCGTCACACGGGAAGAAGTTGGCGAACGCCGCTTCCTCCGCCGTCGCTGACGGCGGTATGACGACGGGAACGCGCACTCTTTCGCTCCGAATGTTGGGCCAATAGTCCGCTTCCGCGCGAAGGATGACGACTGCCGCTACCGTCAGGTGAATAGCAGCCAGCACAACTCCACGCCGCCAGTTCATGCCAGCAAGGATACGCCTCAGAGCAGGGCTATTCGCATCAGGTCCCGAATTACCGGCGACTCGGACCTTTGACGAATCTTTGCCCGATTTCCGTTTCTCTTTGGAGGCATGTACGTGTCCAAAGTAAATCCAATCTTCCTGGTGATCGGCTCAGCTTTGGTCGTCTTCTTCATGGGAGTCACTGCTTGGCTGTTGCTGACAAGGCTCGTACGTTGGTTGATCGATAGATTTCTCCCAAAACGCCAAAACTAAGGAAGTTCTGGATGAGTGATTGGCAAACCGCAAGCAACCATCCGGCAGACAGAGCTCGGCTCCCGCCGAAGCCAACGCCCGCCGCCTACTTCTTCGCCCGCCTATAAAACGGGATCGCCACCTGCTTTGCCCGCACGCGGTTGCCGCGCACCTCCACCAATACGTCCGAGCCGCTTGCGGCCACCTCGGCCGGCACCAGCGCCATGGCGATATTCGTCTTCAGGAAGGGCGCAGGCGAGCCCGATGTGATCGTACCGATGCGGTCTCCGTTCAAGGACAGTACGAAGTGCCCGTCGCGGCCGATGCCGCGTTCGATCATTTCGAGCCCAATGACCTTGCGCTTCGGCCCGCCCGAAGCCTGCACAGCCATCAATGCGTCACGTCCAATAAAAGAGCCCTTGTTCATCTTCAGCCAGCGATCAAGCCCGGCTTCCAGCACGTTGATCTCTTCTGAAATCTCGTGCCCGTAAAGGCTCATGCCTGCCTCGAGACGCAAGGTGTTGCGCGCACCCAGCCCGCATGGCCGAATCCCGAATTCCCCGCCCGCTTCCATCAGGGCATTCCACATCTTCACCGTGGTTGCCTCATCGCTGGGCAGGTACACTTCAAAGCCGTCTTCGCCCGAGTAGCCCGTGCGCGCGATCATCACGTTGGCGATGCCCGCTACCGTTCCCCACGTGAACCAGTAGTTCTTGATTGCGCCGAGATCGACCTTGGTGAGCTTCTGCAGCGTCTCCAGCGCGCGCGGCCCCTGTAACGCCAGTTGCGAATAAAACGCGGAGTAGTCGCTTAGGTGAATCGAGGGGAATCCGCCGACCTGCTGCCGGATCCACGCATAGTCTTTGTCCTTGGTGCCCGCATTCACCACCAGCAGGTAGTCGTTCTCGCTGAGCCGGTGTACGAGAATGTCGTCGACAAACGTCCCCTGCGGCGTGAGCAGCGCAGAATAGTGCGCCTGTCCATCCTTCAGCCGAGACGCATCGTTCATCGTGATGTGCTGCACGGCATTCAGCGCGCCCGGTCCGCGAAACTGAATTTCGCCCATGTGGCTCACGTCAAACAGGCCCACGCTGGTTCGCACCGCCATGTGCTCCGCGATCAGCCCTCCACCCGGGCATGGATACTCCACCGGCATGTCCCATCCGCCAAAGTCCACCATCTTTGCCTTGAGCGCGCGATGCGTCGCGTTGAGTGCGGTTTTCTTGAGATCGGCGGCGGTAGTTTCTGATGCGGTCATGGGAGCCTGTTCCTTTCCAGCAAACCTGCTGTACCCTGCTAACGATAGGCATTGCACCGCAGGCGGGTCAAACCGCGCCGCGGCCGTATAGGACGACCGATTTGACTTGGCGCAAGACGATTCCGTGGTCATTTGTTGTCTTCCGGTTTCTCCTCGGTCCCGCGCTCTTCCTCGCTGCGCGAGAGCCGGCCATCGCCAGCGCCTGGATGGGCGTCATGATCGTCGCGGGTTTTGTCTCCGATATTTATGATGGCGTTCTCGCCCGGCGGTGGGGCACTGCCTCGTCCGCGTTGCGCATAGCCGACTCCGGCGTGGACATTGTCTTCTATCTCGGAGTGCTTGCGGCGCTCGTCCAGCGCCATTGGCCCGCGATTCATGCGCGCCTGGGACTGATTGCCGCCGTGCTGGCTCTCGAGGGCATTAATGTTCTTGTGAGCTTCATCAAGTTTCGCCGCATGGCAAGCTACCACTCCTACGCGGCAAAGTTCTGGGGATTCCTGCTGGCAGTGGCTACCTTTACGCTTCTAATGTTCGGCCAGGGCACATGGCTCTTGACGCTGGCTCTCGCCTGGGGCATCGTAAACGAACTCGAAGTGCTCGCGATGTCGCTGCTTCTGCCCGTGTGGACCCCCGATGTAAAGACTCTGGCGCGCGCCATCGCAATCCGCCGCCAAGTGCTCGCGCGACAATCAGAGCGGCACATCGCGGCCGGTTGAGCCCTTGTTGCTCCAGCCGGTAGCATCGGCCAGAAGGGAATTGAGATGAATCCGGTTCGCGGAACCGTCATGCTCATCGCCGCCGTCATCGCTTTCTACCGTGGATGGCAGATTCACTCAGGCCATTACGCGTGGCTCGCCTACGGATTGGGAGTCGTGGCGCTGGGGCTGGCGATCTGGCATTTTGTCCTGTCTTCGCGGAATCGTCGCGTGTGAAGTGGCTGCCGGCGCGATTCAGCGCCAGAGCATGATCAACGGAGAACGAATCACGATGCCCACTCTCTACAACCTCATTCAGGGACGCAACGTGGAGCGGCTCGCCGATCTCAGCGACGGCATCTTCGCCGTGGCCATGACGCTGCTCGTACTCGATCTTCACATTGCAAGCGCTGCCGCCGTTCACTCAGAACGCGAACTGCTCTCCGCTCTCGGCGGCCTCGGCCCCCAGTGGATCGCATACGGCATGAGCTTTCTCACGCTCGGTATCTTCTGGGTCGGGCAGCAGACCCAGCTCAACCACTTTGCCGAGGGCGCGCTCACCTCACGTGGATCCACCTCGGCTCTCTCTTCGCGGTAGGTGATGAAATCGGCTGAGTCGCTTTGGACTTGTTACGACACCTGGGGGAAAAGGACGGGATTCTTGTTCTTGACATGAAAGGCGGACTGAGACAGATTGTTAAGTTCTCTGGCCTCAGAGAAACGCAGCGCAGCGAACTCCGTGCCATCCTCAGCTCTGTCTTGCCGAAGAGATGACGTCTACTCCTTGCGTGCGCGCCAGAATGAGCTGATGCCGAGATACAGAAACATCAGCGAAGTGAGCACTTCGACAACGAGGTGAGTTGGGTTGATGCCGCCGGCCGAGCTCCAGCCACGCGCGATGTACCAGGCGAAGACAAACGCCATCAGCAGGAAGAAGACCCCAGTAACCTCAAGCCAGATCTTTGCGCCAACCTTCTGAAACGGCTTCAGAAATCCGCCGACGCCCTTCGCCACTCCGCGCGTTGCTTGCGCGGCGGCGCGTCCATGCGCGCCAGACGGCTGCACCTGTGGCTGGTTCGGTGGGGTCGGCACAGTTCCCGTCTGACCTTCGCCCATAATGCGTTGTCCGGCCATGCGTCCTGCTACCCGCAGTCCGATACCCACAACCCGCCCAATCGATTCAGGTTTCACTTCGAATATGATGGTAGCAGCGCCGGTCGGATGCCGCTTTCGTGCAGTTGCCGCCCGACCGCTCTAGAAGTAAGGTAGATAAATCGCTTGCCGCTCCCTGCGCCTCTCCCGCGCTGGCCGCAGCCTGCCGGAGGTTACCGTGACATCTCGTCTGAAGGAACTCATCCAACAACTCGGAGAGGCAATTCACGAATCCGTCATCGAGAGCGAACAGATTGCAGGCGTTGTCCAGGACATCCGCAAGCACGGCTTCGATGTGCTTCTCATGCTCGAGGCCACCATTGGCCTCAATGAAGTCTCCAAGGAGACTGAAGAAGCCGATGCCGCCGCCGAGGCTGCGGGAGGCACTTTCACCAAGAACGATGTAAACTTCCTCCGCTCCCTTCGCATCTCGGTCGAGGGCGAAGAAGACGAAGACGAATCGCAAGCGAGCTAAGAGCCTCCTGGCGTACTAAAAAGCACGTAAACGTTCGAAGTCATGCGCACCTGGACCTGTACCATGAACTCTGAAGGCGCATGAACAAGCATCATTTTCAATTCCTCCTGCTTGCTGTAGGCATCTGCGGGGTGCTTTGCGCCCAGAGTCCCCCCTCATCGTCCAATGCTGCGCAGATTCCCATCATCGACCGCCCTCATGCGGGCGAGTGGATCACCGACATCAATACCGGCTGGCGCGTTCACGACGGCGACGACCCGGCATGGGCGCGCGCTGACTTTGATGACGCCGGCTGGCAGACCGTCGACCTCGAGGACCTTGGCGCAGCGCGTCCCGGCTGGCGCTGGCATCGATTGCATGTCAAGCTCCACGAGAACCACCCCGATCTTGCTCTTCTCATCGAGGGCGGCGACGGAACCTACGCGGTCTACGCCAACGGAACCGAGCTGCCTGGGCCGCGCATCCGATCCAGCTTTGCTGTCCGGCGCCCCGCGGAGCGCGCCCTCTCGATCGAAAGAGTGACCGGCACCGACCTCGTGCTTGCGCTCCGCACGTTCACCCCAGCCGGCTACGCGGCATGGCGCTATCCGCTTTTCATGACGGCAGCGCTCGGAACACCAGAGGCTGTCGAAACCCAGAGGCTTGCCATCCAGGGCGATCGCGTCAACCTCGCCCTGCCCTCCATCGCGATCAATCTACTGCTTATGCTTGCGGGCATTGGCGTCTTTGCCCTTTATGCCAGCCAGCCGAAACACTCTGAATATCTCTGGCTCGGCCTCTATCTCTTTCTGCTCGGCGCGGCAGATCTGCTCTGGTTCAGCCAGCAGGCTGGACTTGTTCCCATTTCGGCAAACTTCCTCATTGCCGACCCGCTGCTCTATGCCGTCACCATCGCACAGATCCACTTTACCTTCAGCTTCGGCTCGTGCCGCCTTGGCCTCTGGTGGCGCATCTACCAGGCACTCCTGATCGTTCCATTGGTCCTGATCGTGCTCGCGTGGACCGGGCACTTCTCCAGCGCGATCTATCTCCTTATCGAGGCCGTCATCCTTCTTCCGGTAGCGCTTTCTTTGCCGATCCTGCTCTCGATCTGGTACTGGCACGGAAACAAGGAAGCCGGATGGCTGATTCTTCCCAGCCTGCTGCCCGTGGCAACGCTCTCGCTTTACGACATCGGCAGCGTGTCCATCTTTTTTGGGTGGCACTGGCTCGACTTTCTCGACAATCCAATACCGATTGGCTCGGTCTCCCTGCAGCCAGTCGATCTCGGCAATCTCCTTTTTCTGCTCGCCATTGCGGTTGTCATCTTCTTCCGCTTTTCGCGCGTCACTCGCGAACGCGCGCGCGCAACCGCCGAGCTCAACGCCGCTCGCGAGATTCAGCAGCGCCTCGTTCCTGCCTCGCTTCCCGCGCCCGCCGGCTTCCGGATGGAAGCGGCCTACGTTCCGGCGCAGGAGGTTGGCGGCGACTTCTACCAGGTTCTCGAGCAACGGGACGGCACAGTCCTCATCATCGTGGGCGATGTCAGTGGCAAGAGCCTCAAAGCCGCAATGACAGGCGCGCTCGCTATCGGCGCCATTCGCGCGCTCGCGGTCGAGAATCTTCGTCCCGCCGACTTTCTCGCGCGGCTCAATCAGCAGGTCCTTGATGCCCAGGATGGAGGATTCATCACCTGTCTCTGCGCTCGCCTCGAGCCCACCGGCGCTGTCACCCTGGCCAACGCAGGCCACCTGTCGCCCTATCGACGCGGTGTAGAGATCCCGCTCGAATCGGGACTCCCGCTCGGCATTGTTCCCGGCGTTGCCTACTCTGAGACCGCCTGCCAGCTGATCCCTGGCGACAAGCTCACACTGCTCTCTGACGGAGTTGTCGAAGCCCGCAACTCAGCCGGGCAGCTCTTTGGCTTTGAAAGCACCCGGGCCATCAGCACGCAATCCGCCGCCGAAATTGCTTCCGCCGCGCAGGCCTTTGGCCAGGAGGACGACATTACCGTGCTTACCATCGCCCACCTGGCCGCCGCGAGCTAGCCAGCGGGGTAAAATTCTCATTTTGGTGCGCCGGGCCGGGTGGACGGAGCTTAGAGTTGCGTTGCCGATCGCCGATGATTGAGAAAGCCGCAGCACCGGGGAGACGATGAGAGCGGAATTGTTTCGATTGAATGGCGCTGTCGAACGCGATCCAGCCATCGATGCGTGGATGAAACGGCATCCCGGCGAATTGGGAGACCTCGCGCATCACTGGTTTGAGGTGATGCGAAACTGCGGAGACGAGGTTCGCGAGCTCATGCATGACGGCTGTCCGGTTGCATGTCTCGGAGATGCCGCATTCGGATATGTCAATGTGTTTACTTCCCACGTAAATGTGGGGTTCTTTCAGGGCGCCGCGCTGCCCGATCCTGCCCGCCTGCTGCAGGGCAGCGGCAAATTCATGCGCCATGCGAAGCTGAAGCCCGGAACGCCCACAAACGTTGCAGCCCTCAGCGGGCTCATCGAAGCCGCCTATTCCGATATAAAAGCCCGCGTCGAAAACGGCTGACCCACTTCGCGCTGTGCTCGCGTCTCCTCGCAAGCCGCGCCTGCGGACGATTCAACTCTGTTCAGCTTCTCCAGTGCAGTTCGACCGGCCCGTCCATCGGATGCTTGGCCGTCCCGTCGAGCCGAGCCTGCTTCAACGCGAAGTACCATTTCGCCGGCTTGTCGGCATCGTCGATCAACATCAGGCTTGGGTTGTGCTTCAGCCCCTCCGCCTGCTGGACCATCGTCTCCTGGTCCTGTCGCACAAACTTCGCGCCAAAGAACTTCGCAATCGGCGTCACCAGCGGCACGCGATAGAACACGTTCCACGCCGCCACCACGTCAATGCGGCACGTGGACGCTGTCACCGGCGTCACCGTCGTCAGGCTCGAGAACCACTTGTCGCCGCAGCGAATGATCTCCGTTCGCCGGTTTGGCAGCACAAAGTCGATCGTCGTCTCCACCGGCTGCCCGTAGACGCCGAGCAGCTTGTACGGTGCCGAATTCCCGCTCGGCGCATGCGCGCTCATTCTGAAGCCTTCGGGAATCGGCTCAAACTGCTTGGTCTTTTCGCGAATGCTCGCGCGGCTGCGCCACCACCACGCCTGGTGCACAAACGGCCCGTGCGCCGGATCCATCAGGCCGATGATCCCGTGGTCCACGTTGCAGGGAAGATCTGCAGTGAGAAACGCCGTGCGAAACCACGATCCGAATTTCTGCACCTCGGGGACGGGACGCAACTGCGCCCCATCACCCTTGCGTCCCGCGCCGGGACCGGGTACATAGACCCACGCATGCCCGTCGCGCTCCTCGCACGGAAACGCCGTAGCAAAGATCTTTGTCGCATCGAGATGATCGCTGCTTGTGAGTGAAGGAATCAGCTCGCAGCGTCCGCTGCAAGGCTCAAACTCCCAGCCGTGATACCGGCATGTCACGCGTTTGCCGTTAAACCAGCCCACGCTCAGCGGAATGCCGCGATGGGGACAACTGTCGCGCATCGCAAAGATGCGCCCATCGTTGCGACGCCCCAGAACCAGCGGAATCCCCAGCAGCATGGCTGTGGCCAGCCTGCCCCCGCGTAGACCAGTGCTTCGCATCGCAGGATACCAGTCGTCGTAAATGAGCGTGGCGCTCGGCCCCTGAATCGGAACGCCGGCCTCTGTGGTCGTCACCAACGGCATTTGGCACTCACCATAGCATTCCCGGCGATGCTCGTGTCAATTGAACTTGCATTTTGAATCTCTCGCGCCCTCGTCAAGACGCCATCAGCGCAAGCCGGCAATCTGCACCAGGCGTTCCTCATTCACCGCTGTCGGAAATCCCCTCTCGTCCCAGTGCTTCCGGCATCCCGGGAAGTCCAGCAGGACGCACTGCGAAGCGATGTGGCGCTCCCGCATCTCATATCCGCCCGGCAGAATGTTCAAAAGGCACGCTACTGCGGTAACGCCTTCTCCAGATTGCTCCCAGCGCTTTAAGACGCGGCTGAATCCGCTCGCATGAGGCACCATGTAAACCGCGATGCCATCCGCCCTCATCCGCCGGGTAATGCGATTCACAGCGCACTTCGGATTGCATCCCGTGCACGTGATGTCTACCCCGTCCACGCGAGCCTTGCATCGCGAACCGCACCTATCGCGCATGCACGTTGGGACCAGTACTACTCTCTGCCGCGTATGATCGAAGTCTTCGCGCAGTCCGCGATTCATCACTTCCGCCGCCACCATGTTCAGGTGATACTCCGACGCCGTTCTTGAGCGAAACAGCAAATCCTCTCGCCAGCTAGGCTGCAACTGATCCCGCTTCACAAAGACCGCGACGTTCTGTGTATAGCGGCCCAGCGTTTCCGCGGCATCCCACGCGAATTCTTCAAATAGCTCTTCCGCAATATGCAACCAGTACGTTGCCTGTTCCGGACTCAATTGAGCAATATAGCTGTGCCAGTTCTTCAGCCGCTTGGTTTCCTGCTTGAACTCTCCGGTTGCTTCCAGCCAGTCAACTAGTCGGACGAGCCGGTGGTCAGCGCTGCCGTTCTTTCGAGCTATGTACTCCAGCGCGGGCGCAAAGACATATCGGGCAATCCCTCCCCGAATCCAGTCCAGAAACAGCTTGGTGATTCCTGAACTCTCCCGCGCCGCAACGAGCAGCCGCGAACATTTCACCATCCATCCGGGGGTTCGTTCCGCCGCACCCTCATAGCGGTGAAGAACCATTCCCAGTGTCAGCAGTTCGATTGCGTATTCGCCAAGACTGCGCGGGCTCTCGAGCAGCATCTCCCGAACATTTCTCTGGTACCCATCCAGCAGCAGCCCGGCTCTTGTCTCAACCGCCGCCACCGCTTCATCGGCAAGTCGGCTCGTCGCAGCGTAGAACCCATCGGAAGACGGGTCGCCTTGTCGCAGGTCATACACATGCGGCCGAGAACAAGCTGCAACTGTCGCAGTAGCTCCCTGGAGTCTTCGATCCTTTCGGATCCGGCGCCGGCTTGAGTTGCGCTCGCGCAGTCTTCGCATCCCGAGCCTCCTTACGGGTCGACGCCCGGGGACAGGGAATGCCCCTAGCGCAGATCTAAGATCCATTACGCATTCTGCGCCGGCCGGTTCACTGGAGTCTGTGAGCCAGAGCAGGGGACGATTCCTGTGCGAAACCGGACATCGTGTGCGTCCCCGGACAATCGCTTCGAACTTCCTTAGCAAAGTGGAAGACGTGTATCAAGCGCATTTTCATTATGTTAACGGCGATCCCGCTTTTGGCGTGCGAGATGCTCTCAGATTGTGCGATCACTCTTCATTCCCCGGGAGCGAAATCCAAGTGGAGGCGTCCGATGGCGGGACTGCTTCAAGACACTCGATTTGCTCTCCGGCAGCTCCGAAAGAGCCCCGTGTTCTTGGTCGCCTCGGTGCTGATGCTTGCACTCGGGATCTGCGCCAACAGCACTGTCTTCAGCTGGATCAACGGCACGATGCTGCATCCGCTCCCCGGAGTGCGAGACACCGGTGCACTCGTCTCAGTTTTGCGGGGCCAGTGGAACAACTCGCCTGCGCCGCCGATGTCCTATCTTGACTATCGGGACCTCCGCGACCGCAATCACAGCTTTTCGGGCATGCTTGCCTACCACCACGAGTGGGCTGCACTCACAGGCGGCGCCATTGGCCAGCGTATCTACGTCGCAAATACCTCGGCCAATTTCTTCACAGTCCTTCAGGTCAAGCCGTTTCTCGGCCGGTTCTTTCTGTCTGAAGAGGAGTCAAACCCCGGCGGAACGCCTTATGTCGTCCTGGGTTACTCGCTCTGGCAAACGCATTTCAACGCCGACCCGAAGATCATTGGCAAGTCGATCGAGATCGCGCACAGGCCTCTGACCGTGATCGGCGTGGCGCCCGCGGGCTTTATCGGGGCCATGCCCGGTATTCGCGAAGACGCGTGGACTCCCCTCGATCCCGGCGGCAACCAGCGGAACATGCAGGACCGTTCTGACTACTGGCTCAACACCCTGGGCCGCCTTCGTCCGGGAGTCAGCCTGCAAAACGCTAACCAGGATCTCGAGACGCTCATGAGGCAGCTCGTGGCCGCCTTCCCCGACGATCATCCGGGCATCAACACGATCACGCTTGATCCGCTCTGGCGCTCACCCTTCGGAGCCAATGCCTACCTCGCGGCTTCGCTGCCCATTCTGCTGGCTATCGCCAGCGTGGTGTTGCTGCTTACCTGCGCCAACGTTGCTACCCTTCTTCTTGTTCGCTTCATTGTGCGCCGCCGCGAGACGGCAATCCGGCGGTCGCTCGGGGCCAGGCGAGCCCAACTCATGCGGCAGATGATTCTCGAAGGGCTCATGATCTCCGCAGGCGGCGCCGTGGTGGCAATTCTCCTCACTTGCTGGACAGCCAAGACCTTTGCCCGGTTCCTTCCGCCGAACGGCAACCCGATTGTCCTCAATGGCTCGCTTGATTGGACAGTCGTCGCCGGCATCCTGCTCCTCGCCGCGCTGGCCAGCGTGATCTGTGGTGCGCTGCCCGCGTGGCGTTCTTCAGGCGTTTCGCCTGCCGACGTGCTCAAGGAAGAAATGGCCAACGTCTCCGGGGGTGGCCACAGCCGCTTCCTGCTGAGTGGCCTGGTTGTTGCCCAGGTCTCGCTGTCTCTGGCCCTGCTGGTATCGGCGGGATTGTTCCTGCGCACCCTTCAGAAAATGAACGATGCCGATCCGGGCTTTCGGCAGGACCACGTTCTCACCGCGTCGGTGGGCCTGTTCATCTCGGGTTACCAGCCCAGCGAGACCCGCGCCTTCCAGCACAAACTCCTCGATCG
>Ga0335069_10012227_pt1 | contig 12082 bp, 11 predicted proteins | sample Lox_Sample_11_FD_206714 | JGI IMG/M metagenome (GOLD analysis project Ga0335069, IMG submission 206714) | Soil microbial communities from Loxahatchee National Wildlife Refuge, Florida, United States - Lox_Sample_1.1 | ecosystem: Environmental > Terrestrial > Soil > Wetlands | place: USA...
GAGCTCCGCCCATAACCACCCGGAACCAGCACGCGCGTAACCAAACCGCGATCACCGCGAGTTGACACAAGCCCCTTCCGCATTAACTTCGCGGCCTTGGGAGACATGCTCCGGGTTGCGGTGATCGCCCTCAATGTCGGCCGAACACGAGGGCGTCGTCGCGGGCCAGCTGCAGGGCCAGGGCGCCGCGGTCGCGCTTGTGCGCCCTTAGTACGGCCACGGTCGGCGCGTCAAGATCAATCAGCCGTGGCTTTCCGCTCTTGGTGTCACCCTCGACGACCCCGGCGCCCTCGCCAGCGTTCCGGATCATCCCGGCCGAGCGCCGGATCCGGGCCGTCGCCGCGTCGAGGTCGACGTCGCGCCAGCGCAGCGCGAGGGCCTCACCGCGGCGCATGCCGGTGAACGCGAGCACGTGCCACAGCGGGAAGCCAGCCGGGGCGTGCTCGCGGGCCCAGCCCAGGAACACGGCCAGCTGGCCGGCTGTCCACGGGTGCATCTCCGGCGCCTTCGCCTGCTTCGCCGTGGGCGGCGAGGCGTCGGCGGCCGGGTTGTGGGCCAGGCGCCGGGTCTTCACCGCGGCGGCGAGCGCAGCGCTCAGGATCGTGGCTATGTACCTAGTGGTGCGCGGCGAGAGGCCTTCGCCCTGGCGGTGGTCGGCGCGGCCGCCGCGCTCGAGGTCGCGGTACAGCTTGTCGATCTGCACCGTGGTCAGCGCGGCCAGCGGCACCGTGCCGAGCGCGGGCTTGATGTGCAGCCGGATGTTCTTCCGGTAGCTGGCCACGGTCGACGGCGCCAGGCGCAGGCCCTCGGCCCACTCGTCGAGATAAGCGCCGGTCGGCTGCCTGCTCGGGTCGACCAGCTCGCCGCGCGAGGCGCCGGTCAGCATGTCGCGGAGCGCCTGCTGCGCGGTCCGCTTGGTCTTGCCCCACCCGCTGGCGTTGCGGCGCGTGCCGAACCACGGATGCCTGATCGCCCACCGCTCGCCGGCCTTCGTCTGGTAGGGCCAGACCGAGCCCTCACCGGGGCTGCGTCGCTTGGGCCCCTTCGGTGCCATCGTCAAAACTCACCCGGGTCCCGGAGCTCACGGGCCAGGTGCTCGCGCACCGGCTCGTACATGCCGGGCAGCAGCTCGTCAGCGTCGGCCACGCGACCCATCGAACCTCCGCGAGCTCGGCCTCGTCGCCGACTAAGACGTCGGTGCCATGGGTCGGCGCCGCGGCCAGGTAGAGCATGCGCCGGTGCGTCTTCGGATGGATCCGCTCGCCGATGAGCTCGCCCGCCTGGATCCGCAGCCCGGTCTCTTCCTTGACCTCGCGGACGGCGGCGTCTTCGGGCTGCTCGCCCGGCAGGCCCGGCGGCCGGGCTGACCCGGCTGGCCGGGATCTGCCTGGAAGACCAGCAGGAATCGGCTACTGCGCGCATATCACGCTGCAGTGGCAGGCCATCGCCGCGGACGGCACGTTTATCACCGCCGTCCGGCGCCGTCATGCCCGCCGCCTGACGCCTGCCCCTCGGGTCGTGCCCCGCCTGGGTGAGCAGGACCGCCGCGATTAACGCTCCTGGCAGGCAGGCGGATACCGCAGGCGCGCTTGTTCCCAGCCCTCCGGGCCAGGGCCCGCCTCTGGTCGCCGCGGGCTGACCCAAGTAGGCTCCAAGTTATTAGGCTGGAAGTTATTAGGCTGGTTGTCTGGGGCTGGCATGCGTCAGCCTGCCGGGATTCCGGCCTGCCCCGCAATCATCGCGGTGCGCCAGGTCAGCCGTGGACATAGTGGTGATTGTCATGCCCGAGGACACTTGCCCGGTGCAGTGGACGGGCCGCTAGGCGGTGGTGACGCTTCCGCAGCACATCGACGGCGCCAACGCCGGCCGCATTGGAAGCGACCTCTCCAGGAAGTACGCCGCCAGCGTGTGCCTGGAGGCCAGCGGCCCGCAGGCCCGGGTACGCCGGACATAACGGACGCCAGCTCTAGGTTGTACCCATCGCGGCATCCTGTAGCCGACGGGACCATGAATCAGGGAGCTGAGATGAGTGGCAATTACCGCAAAGACCCTGAGGCTGTCTCCCGGCTTACCCCGGAGCAGTACCGGGTCACTCAGAAGAACGGCACTGAGCCGCCGTTTAGGAACGAGTACTGGGACAACAAGGAGCCCGGCATCTACGTCGACATCGTGTCCGGTGAGCCGCTGTTCGCCTCGGTCAGCAAGTTCGACAGCCACACCGGCTGGCCGAGCTTCACGGTCCCCCTCGAGCCGGACAACGTGGTCCAGCGCCGCGACTTCAAACTGTTGCGACCCAGGACCGAGGTACGCTCCGCCCACGGTGGCAGCCACCTGGGACACCTGTTCCATGACGGGCCCAGGGAAGCCGGAGGCCTGCGCTACTGCATCAACTCCGCCGCCCTCCGCTTCGTCCCGGTCGGCGACCTGGAACGCGAAGGCTACGGTGCCTACCGCAAGCTCTTCGAACCGGCAGACGACACGGGCCGTGCGTCATGACGACCGGGAAGGCAATCCCCGCCGCCGCCCGCCGCGGCGAGTCTGGCATCACCATCGAACTAACGTAAATCAGCCCGTTCACCTGAACGGGACCAGTCGACCCGTCCAGCCAACTTCCCGTGAGCCCGCACGGCCAGCGCCGTCGACCACCTGATGACCCCATCGGCCGCAGTCATCACACGCCACCATCGACCAGCGGAAACTCCGCCGTGAGCAACCATGGGCTTTTTTGTTGCAGTCCTCCCTCGGACACGTATTGACCTGCGGTTTCACGATTCGAGTTCCTGTGAACGCCTACAAAACCGAATTCGAAGGGCTGGAAGACGTGGCAGCTGACGCGGGCGGAAAGGAATTCGGGGATGACGGGGGTGCCGATGCCGGCTAGCGGCGCCGGACCGGGCGCGGGTTCTCCCGCGCCAATTGCTCTACCAGCGCCCGCACCTCGGCCGACACAGGCGGCCGACCTGGGACGGGTCGGATAGGTCCATGTCCTCAGGCGGGCAACCCGCCGCCGCAGCACCCCGATCTCGCGCCGCAGGACCAAGATCTCCGCGCCTTTGGCGGCGTCGCTCCGGGCCAGGCGCACCAGCCAGCCGAACATCCGGACCACGGAAAGGTAGACGAGACGGATGAGCACGAGCGACGAGCGTAAACAGCAGCTCAAGACTATGAGCGCGGTTTTGGCACAGCACTGGGGCGTGAGTGCCGTGCGCGGGCATACGCGACAACGAGATCCAGATGACCACACAGGCGAAGGTGGACGCGTATTTCACGCGGACCGTGCAGGTACAGCCGCTACAGCGTGAAGTAGAACGTGGTGCCCTGCCCTAGCGCCGATCGAACCCACAACTGTCCGCCATGGCGTTCGACGATGCGCCGGCTGATTGTCAGTCCAGCGCGTGCACCGCCACCGCGAGCGCTCGGTGCGTGCACACGCCGGAAGATGGCTTCCTGCTGCTCGGCTCGGATACCGATGCCGTTGTCGCGAACGTAGAACGCGCGCAGCGGCTGCTCGGCATCGGGCGGCACGGCTTCCTCATAGCCCACCTCCACCCAGCGTGGCGGATCGGTCCGGGCGTACTTGACGGCGTTGCTGACGAGATTGATCAGCACTTCCTGCAGCCGGATCCGGTCACCGGAAACGTTGCCCAGCCGCATCGGACGGCGTAGCTGAACGTCGGCACTGGCCAAACGAGCGCCGAGGATTTCCTCGATGTCATCGAGCACATCGTCCATCGATACTGACGTCATGCGCAGGTCGGCCCGGCCTAGGCTCGAGTACTCCAGTAGCGAGTCCAGCAGATCATCCATTCGCGAGGCGAGCCGGCGGATGCTATCCAGATGCTTCCCGGTGGCATCGTCAAGCGTGGCGGAGTCCCTCTTAATGAGGGTGGCGTAGTTGATGATCCCGCGAAGCGGCTCCTTCAGGTCATGCGATGCTGCGCGGGCGAACGCCTCGAGTTCGTCATCGCTGCGTGCGAGCTCAGCGCTGGCCGCACGCAGCGTCGTCGCGTGCCGCACCGCGACGTTGCGCAAGGCCCGGTACGTCTCCTCGGCGATGCCGCGCTCCTCGCCCGACCACGGCAGGCATTGCCCGCGTACCGTCTCTTGCCACACAGAGGAGGAACCGCGCGGGGTCAGCCGCTGCCCCCGGCTGCCCGTTACTACCGGACGCTCTGGGTCGGCGGCCCACCGCACGGTGCGTGCTACCTCCCCGCGGAACCAGGCAAGCACATCGCCGGTAGAGCTCAGCGGTACGAGCAGCAGGCCGGCGCAGTCGCCAGCCAGGTGGGCCAGCTCGCCCAACTCCTCGCCCAGGCGGTGCGTCGACCACGCCTGGCCGACCGGCCCTGAGGTCAGGCGGGTCAGCAAGGTCGGCAGTCCTGACAGGTCCGGTATCAGACCAGATGAGTGCCAGGAGGCGCCGAAGCGGGCATAGACGCCATCGGCGCCGACCAGATCGCACAGCCGGGCGTCTGCGACCAGGTGCTCGCCGAACCGTTCTGGCCCGACGGCATCGGCAGCGTCGATCATCTGCTGCAAGACGCGCCGGGCCTCGGCCTCGCCCGCCGCCCGCTGGCGATCCTCGACGGCGTTGAGCTGCAGCGACAGTGCGATGCCGAACATCTCACAGGCGGCGCGCTGATCGGCACTCAGCCGTCGGGGCATGCCGCTGTGGCAGGCAATCAGTCCCCACAGCCGGCCATCCTGGATGAGCGAAAGCGACATGGAGCCGCGCACGCCGATGTTACGCAGGTACTCCAGGTGATAGCTCGACACGGTGCGCAGCGCCGAACCAGACAAGTCCAGGGGGCGCTGCGTGCCCGGGCGCTGCGGGGGTATCAGCGCCGCCCCGTGGTCGTCGACGTCGGCGATGACCCGTATCCAGTTCTGCAGGTATAGGCGCCGTGCCTGCGGCGGCACGTCAATCGCCGGAAACCATAGCCCCAGCCACGGCTCCCAGCCCGGCGCGACATCCTCCGCGATCACCTCGCCCGGCCCGTCGCCATCAAAACGGTAGGCGACCACCCGGTCGTAGCCGGTAAAGGCCCGCACCTGCCGCACTGCGGCCTGGGATAGTCCTGTCACCGTACGCGTGCCCTCCAACTGCAGCAACGCGCGCCGCGCACCAGGGTAGAACGACGAGAACCGGAATGGCTGGTCGGCGGAGCGCTCGAACTCGCAGATCACCAGGCCGTCACTGCGGTGCACGCTGGCCTCGAGCTGGTACCCCGTCTTGCGCTGCTCCAACTGAACCGGCACTATCGCGGCGACGCTGTCGTCATCAGACGCTGCCTCGCCCAGCTGCCGGGCCTGTTCGGCGCCGAGAATGTCTGCTACTGGCAAGCCCAGCAGCACGTCCGGTGCCACCCCCAGCACTGAGGCGGTATTCGCGCTGGCCACTGTGATCGTCAGATCCGGCTCGGCCAGCGCCAGCAATGCGCCGTGTGACTGCACCGAGCCCAGCAGATGAATCGGTTCGCGAGCGCACTCGGTAATGTCGAAGACGGTTCCGACGGCATATTCGGCGGCTACCTCACGGGCCGATAGCCTGGACTGCGTTTCATCCGTCATGCTGCCTCCCGCACCGCCAGGCCCAGCCTCGGCTCCAAAGCGCAGACGTTCTTAGGACAGGCTAATCCAGCGATGCTCCAAGCGGACGTGCCTGGTTACGATAGTGCGGTGAGGCAGGGACCTCGGCGCGGGCTCCTCTGGGGCCAGCTACGGGAATCCACTCAGGCTGCGCATGCGCAGGCTGAGGCTAGCCTGGCGCCGCTTGCGCAGCCAGACAGTCTCGCGGGGTATGCGGCATTGCTATGCGTGCTTTGGGGTTTTCAGGCACCCATGGAGCGGCTGCTGGGCTACCAGGAATTGCCGTCAGCAGTCGGTTGGCCGGCGCGGAAGCGACTAAGTGCACTGGCCGCGGACCTGACCGATCTTGGCGTGTCCGACGCGCCACTGCCCGAAGCGGCCGGGCTGCCCGCGCTCTCTGGTCCCGGCGCGGTGTGGGGAACTCTTTACGTTACCGAAGGAGCAACCCTAGGCGGCCGGGTATTGCGGCGTCACATCGAAGCCCGGCTCGGACCGGTACCGCTAAGGTTCCTCGACGGCCACGGCGACCGCACTCAGCCGATGTGGCGTGACCTAGCCCAGCTCGCCGACCAGTACGTCACTACCAAGCACGATAGGCAACTCGCTCAGCAAACCGCGATGCAGGCGTTCGCCGCCTTTAGTACATGGTGTAGCGCTCCAAAATATCGCGACTGGTCTGACCTTCGGTTTCAGCGAGTCGCTTGCGTCGCCGGTTGTGGGTGCCGAAGTCCTCGTACTCGCGCAGCACGATCATTAGGTGCCTGTAGTACTCCGAAACTGAGCAGCGCCAGCAGTGCCACATATCCCGATCGTCGTCCGCCTGATCCAGCCTTGTGCCCGCCCGGTCACCGCTATCCCTGAGGACCAGCTCATAGGCGGAAGCCGCGGCCTCCGGAAGGCACTGAGCGGATGCGACGTGGCTGGATGCCAGTTTCCGGGGTCCCGCGTACAGCGCACCGCCCGTCTGCAGCCACCCCGTCAACTCCCGCAACCCGTCACTGGTAGTGAGCGCAAGCCTGTCGGCTTCTACGAAGTTGCGCGATCTAGCCTACCAGGTGCCCCACGCTTGCGCCGGCGGGGGCAGTTCCGGCGGCGTCAGGAACGCCGGCGGAGCCGTCAGGTCCAGTGCGCCCAGTGGCGAGGTCGCCGTCGCGTCCCGTCGGGTCAGCGCGGGCAGATTCCACTTCTCTTCGATGAGCTTCAGTACCGAGGTGTGGTCGAATACGTCCGACAGGACGCAGTCCGGCCGCGCATAGGGTGACACGATCACGGCGGGCACCCGGAACCCGTAGGTGTCATAGGCATCCGGTCCTGCGACGAGTTGCCTGGCATGCCGGACATAGCTGGGAAACAGCACCTTCAGCAGGCTGTGTACCAGGGACGGGTGCGCGACCAGGCTGCGGCCGCGGACATCGTCCGGCGGCACCGCCTCGGGCGGGACGACATGGTCGTAGTAGCCGCCGTGCTCGTCGTACACCCAGATAAGCAGTGCGTCCGCCCAGCCAGGGCCGTGCATGACCCGGTTGATTACCTCGGCGGCGAAGCCCTCCCCCCTGCGGATATCTTGCGGGCTCTCCTCGGAGAAGTCGCGGAAGTCTGGGTCGATGATGCAGAACGAGGGGAGATTGCCGGAGTCGGCGTCCGCGAAGAACTGCTCGATGCTCCGGACATGGGCCATGTAGCTGGCCATGCCAAGCGGGTAAAGGGCCGCTGTGAACTGGAGGTCCCGCTGGAACACGTAGTCGGGATTGCGCAGCGAGCGGCCGAGGGAGGTCAGGTGATGCCGCTTCCGGCGGCGCCGGTAATGGACGAAGCGGCGGAACTCGGACTGGTCGCTGCTGGCCGGCCGGTAGTTGACCCAGGAGATGCCGTGCGGGGCCAGCATGTCCATGATCGTGCCCGCGCGCGGCCGGTCCAGCAGGTTAAGCGGCAGGTCGTCCATTAGGCCGTTGGCTGTCCCGGCCAGCAGGAACCGGCGGTTCGGGAACGTCGGCCCGACGCAGGAGCTGAACCAGTGGTCGGCCAGCGGGAAGGTCCGGGGCCGCCAGTGCCGCTAACCGCCTGGCGAGCCCGGCTGGCTTGCTGCTTGCAGAGTCCTGCCTGGAACACTGCCGTTCCCGGCCGGCATTGTCCTCACGGCACGCCCGGCGATGATGGCTGGTTCAAAGCGCGTAAATAACCCGGAGGTGGCCATGGCGAGCCGGCAGGGCAGGCGGCGATCCAGTCGTCCGGCCCGCCCGCCGACGCGGGAAACCACCACCGGCCAGCCTGAACCAATGTGGGTCGACGTCGGCGGCCGCCGCATGCTTGTCGCCGGCTGGACATCAGGCGGAGCCCCCTACGGCCTCTTTGAGGACGAGATGGATACCGGAATGAACGACATCGATGCGGGCGGCTGCGACGAGCCGTTCCCACTTCCCCGCCCCGGGCGGGATGCGGCCGGGCACGTGGAAACGCCGGAGCTCCGGCGGGCGTGCCCTCAACGCCGCTCCGCCCGGTCGGCGGCACAGATGAGGATGCGGGAACTGGGTCTTATCGCCGCGCGGGCCGGCATTTATAGTCATGGCATGGCCCGGGTCGCCAGCCTGGTAATCGCGGCGTGCGCTGCCCTGATCACGGCCTGCTCGGCGGGTCATGCTCCGCTGGCGGCTGGTACCGGCACCCCGGCGCAGCGCAACGGCAGCACGGCGCAGGCTGGCGGACCCGCTAGCCCGCCGCCGGTGCAAGGCGCGGCGGATGCCAGCGGCGGTTGCGGCGCGACGCCGCTGCTCCTGGGATCCGCGCCGAGGTGGGCGTCGTCTGCGAATCCCCCGCCCATCCGGTATGCCCTCGCCGGGCGAGGGCAGGCGGCGGGGTTCTTGTTCGGTTACCCGCTGATGGCCGGTAGCCCCGGGCCTTACTCGGACAAGATCCTGTGGGTTGCCGCTTTCCCCCGGGACGGGATACCCCTGCGGCTGACCGGTCATCCGCTTCATGCCGCCAGGCCCGTTGTGTCATCGACCTGGCCAGCGGATTCCTCGCCAGGGGAAATCTATCCCTCCGAAATCGAAGTCCCTGCGCCAGGCTGCTGGCAGTTCACCTTGTCATGGAACGGGCACACGGACACCATTGATCTTTGGTACGTCAGGCACCGGTAGCACCGGAACCGCTGGCCGGGGCGGCCGGGGATCGCAAACCACACGGTCGGGTCGTGCCCGGATAACGGTTCCCGCGAGAACCGGAAATCTGCTCCGGCCGTGGGCGCAAGGCCCGGCCTGCGGCCATGAGCGGTAAATCAGTCGAGCTGTCGTGCCGGCTCATCTACGGTGGCAGAGACGGGCAGCAGCGGAGGGACCGGGTGATGCAGGTTTTCCTGGAGACGCAGCGGCTGGTGCTTCGCCGGTTCACCATGGCCGATGCGGACGACCTGGTAGGCCTGGATGCCGATCCGGACGTCATGCGCTATGTCACCGGCGGAATGCCCACATCCCGCGAGGAGATCGAGAACGAGGTGCTGCCCGCCTTCCTTGGCTATTACCAGCGGTACGAGGGCTTCGGGTTCTGGGCGGCCGTGGAGAAGACGGCCGGGGAATTCCTGGGCTGGTTCCATTTCCGGCCGCGCCCGGACGCGGTCCCGGGCGAGGTCGAGCTCGGGTACCGGCTGCGCAAGTCAGCCTGGGGCCAGGGGTATGCCACCGAGGGGTCGCGCGCGCTGATCGGCAAGGGCTTCACCGAGTTCGGCGTGCAGCGCGTGGTCGCCGAAGCGATGGCGGTCAACATGGCCTCGCGGCGGGTGATGGAGAAGTCGGGCCTGACGCTGGTGCGGACCTTCCATCAGCCCTGGCCGTATCCGGTCGAGGGCGACCAGTTCGGGGCCGTGGAGTATGCGCTGGACAAGGCCGGCTGGCAGCACCACCAGCCCGGCGCTTCCGGCGGCCCGCTGCCGGCGTAGGGCGAAGGCGCGGTGGTGCATCGTGGTTAGCTCAGATGAGCATCCGGTCCGGACGATACGTACCCTCTGCGGAGAACCCTTCGGGCCAGCCCGTCGCGTTGGAGTGCCCGCAGCGCCCTGGCGGCGGTGTCAGGCCCGCAGCCGAATTCGTCCGCCAGTTCTCTTTCCGTGGGCAGCTTGGCCCCCGCCGGGTATTCGCCGCCCCTGATCCGCCGCGCGAGCACCGACTGAATGTGCAGGTAAGCCGCAGGGTTCTGCACCGGATCATTCATGACCAGCCACACCGGCAGTGTAAACGGCTCCAGCCCCGCCGGACTGCTCGTGCTCACCTGGAACATCCGCGCCTGGCCACACCCACGGATGACTTACGCGGGTGACGATCTCGCCCGGTCGGCGGCAATTGAGGACGTTCTGCGTCCAGCCACTGGACCTCCCGCGGTATCTTCCTGGCTGTCTGGCGGGCGCCGGGCCGACTCGGCAAGACGCTGTAATGACAGGCCCGCAGACGGTGCGGACCCCGGCGCAGCGGGCATCAGTAATGTGGAGCAATGGCTCACATCACCGGTCATATCCGCATCACAGCGCCCATCGGACAGGTCTTCGACACGGTCGCTGACACGCGCAACGAGCCATCGTTCAACCCGGCCATGACCGGCGTGGAGCTGCCACCCCGCCGCCGATCGGGCCGGGCACGCGGTTCCGTGCCCGCATGGGCAGGGCGGCGACCGGCGTATCACCCGGTCACTCAGGTACGGCCGCCCGGGCGCGTCATGCTTGACACGAGCCGGCCATCGCCCGGTAGTGTGGCCGCATGAAATCCCTGATTCAGGGATTTCTCACCGGAACACGGGTCAGGCCCGTGTTCTGGCACCGAGGCAGGTGATATCTCCCCGGTTTTCGCGGCACTTGAACACGCGGCGGGAGATTTCACCGCTCTGGGGATGGATCACTCACTTGAGTGTTCAAGTCCCCCCTCGGACACCGAATCTTCCCAGGTCACAGGCCCGGAAACCGGCTTAGCGGCAGGCCGTGACACTGAATTGACACTTGTTAGCATCACGCGCCGCCCGCCTCGCTGATCAGCCGGGCGAACGTGTTAGCGGTCTCCCGCTGGTTGCCGGGCATGACGTGGGCGTGCACCTGCAGCGTGATCGTCGGCGAGGCGTGGCCGAGGCGCTGCGACACGACGTGCACCGGTTCCCGGGCGAGCAGCGGAGCCGTGGCGTGCGTGTGCCTCAGATCGTGCAACCGGATTCCGGGCACCTGGCCGCAGCGTTCCACGTCACGGGTGAACTGGCGGGAGACATGCTCCGGGTTGCGGTGGGCGCCCTCGAGGTCGCCGAACACGAGTGCGTCATCGCGGGCGAGGGACAGATGCATCCCTCCCCGCTCACGCTTCCACGCGCGCAGCACCGTCACGGTCTCCTCGTCGAGGTCGACAACGCGCGGCTTGTTCGTCTTGGTCGACCCCTCGACGACCTCGGCGCTCTCTCCGGCGACCCGTACCATGCCCGCCGACCGGCTGATGCTGACCGTGGCCGCCTCGAGGTCAACGTTGCGCCACCGCAGCGCGAGCGCTTCGCCGCGGCGCATCCCGGTCATGGCCAGGGTGTGCCACAGCGCGTAGTTCTGCGCGTTGCCCTCGGCCCATGCCAGGAACGCGGCGAGCTGGCCGACGTCCCACGGGTGCATCTCCGGCGCCTTCGCCTCCTTCGCCGTGGGCGGAGTCGCCGCGTCGGCCGGGTTGCGCAGCAGCAGCCCGTCCTTCACGGCCTGGCCGAGCACACGGTGAATGATGACGTGCACGTACCGGGTCGTCCGCGCCGACAGGCCCTCGCCGGCCTTGTGGTCCTTCCGGCCGGACTTCTCAAGCGCCCGGTAATGAGTCGGAGGCGCTGCCCGGTCAGCTGCGCTAGCGGCATCTGCGCGATCGGGTACGGCTCGACGTGGTTCCGCCAGTTCTTGGCGTAACTGGCCTTGGTCTGCGGGCCGACCCTCATGCCGTCGATGACCTCGGCCCCGTACGCGCCGAACCGCTGCTTACTCGGCTCGACGTACTCACCCTTGCGGCCCGCCGATTTCGCGTCGGCCAGCCACTCCAGCCCAGCCTGGAGACAGGAGACAAGGCAGCATGACCACGCCACCCGACGACGACGGCCAGGGCGCCATCACGAGCATCTACTGCAACCGGTGCGACCGGACCTACTACTACGCAGCCCACGGCAACACCGAACTATTCGACCGCGCCCGCGATGACGACCCCGAAGCCCAAGCCGAGCTCGTCCGGATCCGCCTCGACCTCCTCGAGACACACAAGATGGAGTGCGCAGCATGAGCACCCTGCCGTTCAGGGGCACCCCGATCTATGTCGGCCGTACCCAGCCCCACCGTGGCGAACGCTGCGAATTCCACCCCGGCTGCTGCGACCCCGACGACTTCACCTGCCCCGGCTGCGGCGCCGAAGCCACCGGCGCAATAACCTACAGCCGCCAGGGCCAGTCCACCCGCCCCCGCCGCCAGGATGCGGCATCGCTACTGATGCCGCCGCGGGTTACGGTGGTT
>Ga0335069_10012228_pt1 | contig 12082 bp, 11 predicted proteins | sample Lox_Sample_11_FD_206714 | JGI IMG/M metagenome (GOLD analysis project Ga0335069, IMG submission 206714) | Soil microbial communities from Loxahatchee National Wildlife Refuge, Florida, United States - Lox_Sample_1.1 | ecosystem: Environmental > Terrestrial > Soil > Wetlands | place: USA...
GCGAGTCTCCTCCTGAACGCGGTCTTGCTCCACAAACCCCCGATTCACGCGTGTGACCACCGCGGCCGCGAGCTGCAGTGGTTTGGCGCGAAGAAGACAGGAAGCCAGAGATTTGAAATGTGAAACCGATGCGGCCGGCTGACGAGTGACCGGTTTTTCATTCCCGGTTTCTCATTCTCCGGCGCCCTTGCTCCGGCGTTGCTGGCGTCTGCCTGCGCCGCACGGTACAGTGCGCCCGCTCAATTGGAGGAGACGCGGATGAGCCGGAACGCCGACCGCCTACGCCAGCTGTTCGTCGACTTGGATCGACTCGACTTCGCCGCGGTCGCCGGCCATTGCGCCGCCGACTGTGTGTACGACGACATTCCCTACCCGGAAGCCACGGTCGTTGGCCCGGAAGCAATTCGGGCGAAGCTCGAAATGGGCCTGGGCATGTTGGAGCGCCTGCCGACGACTATCCATGAGCTGGTGGAAGACGGCGACACCATCCTCGTCGAACGCACCGAGGTGTGGCACCACCGCACCGGGGAGCATGCCACCTTGCGCGTCGCCGCGGTCTTCAAGTTTCGTGACGGCAAGCTGACGCTGTGGCGCGACTACTGGGACGCCAGGACTTTGTTCGCGCAGCAACCGGCCAGCTGGTTGCCTGACATTCCACGTCCCTGAGGCGGCGCGTGGCACTGCAAGCGGCCCGCTACCAGGCGGCGATGTACGAGTTCATCGCCGGCGTTCTCAGCGACATCGGCGCGCGCGAGTCGTGTAGCGCGAACGAGCGGCGCCTCGGCCAGCGGCTGGCCGATCTGTGGCGCACCTTGGGTCACGAGGTGCGCATCGAGCGCTTCGTCTGCCATCCGAAGGCGTTCCTCGGTTTCATTCCGTTCTCGGCGCTCCTCTATCTGGCGGCAACCATCTGTTACTGGATCTCACCGCTGACGTGCGCGTTGCTCGCCGGCGTCGCCGCGGCGCTGCTCGTCTTCGAGCTGCTGCGCTATCGGGAGCTCGTAGATGCACTCTTTCCCCGGGCGGAGGGGGAGAACGTCATCGCGGTCATCGCGCCGCGCGGCGCGGTGCGGCAGCGGGTGATCGTCAGCGCGCACCAGGACTCCGCCTACGAGTTCAATCTCTGGTACTTCCTCAAGAACGCCGCGATTCCCGTCATGGTGATCGCGTTCGTTGCCGTCTTCGTGCCCTTGTTCGGCGGGCTGGCGAAAGCGTTGGCAGGTGCCGCGGGTCAGAGCCACGGCTTCGACGTCGTCGGCTACGTCTGCATGGGGCTGTATCCGTTCGTCGGGCTCAACGTGTTCTTTCACACCTACACGGTCGTTCCCGGTGCGATGGACGACCTGGCGGGCATCAGTGTGCTCACCGGCGTCGCGCAGGCGCTCGCCGATGCCGGGCGCGAGGGCGGGCCGGCGCTCGAGCACACGGAGGTGCGCCTGTTGGCCGCTTCCTCCGAGGAAGCCGGCCTGCGCGGTGCCAAGCGCTACGCGGCGGCGCACCACGACGAGCTGACGGCGATCCCGTCGTACGGGCTCTTCGTCGACGGAGTCTACGACGAGCGCTTCCTCACCGTGCTGAGCCGCGAGCTGACCACCAGCGTGCGTCACACCCCTCGCCTTGTGCAGCTTGCCAAGGAGGTGGCGGCGGCACACGCCTGGCGCATCCACGAGCGGACGTTGTTGCTCGGCGCCACCGACGCGACCGCGTTCGCGCAAGCCGGTGTGCCGACGGTGTGCTTGCTGTGCCAGGACACGTCGCGCCTGGTGCCGAACTACCACACGCGGCTGGATACCATCGATCGGGTACGTCCGGAGTCGCTCGGCGTCATGCTGCAGCTCGTGCTCGACATGATCGAGCGCTTGGATGATTCTTGCCGTGAAGAGTCTAGAGGGCAGGCTTTCGGGTAAAACCGCGACGCCTCGGAACCGCACCGAAGGAGCGGTGAACCGTCACTCTCGACTCTGAACTCTCGGTGCCGACTCGCCTGTCTCAGGATAACCGCTAGCCGTGCTGTCCCGGTCGTGCTGCGACGGCCTCGCCCGCCAAGTCGCTGCCGGGCTCGAGGCAGAGCAGGCGCACGCGACCGGTGGCCACGACTTTCCCGGCCTCGTCGCGCGCCGTGGCCTCCCAGACCTGGGAGCGGCGGCCGCGGGTGATCGGCGTCGCGGTGACGCGCACGGGCCCGCGACGCACGGCGTGAATGAAGCTGGTGTGGTTCTCGACGCCCACCACGGCCTTCCCGTGCGCCAGCGCATCGATCCCGGCGCCCATTGAGCAGGCGCCCTCGACCGCGGCACAATGCACGCCCCCATGAACGATGCCGTAGGGCTGGCGATGACGCTCGTCGATGTCGTACTCGATGACCACCTCGTCGCGTGAGGCGCTGACGACGCGGAATCCCATGGCGGCGTCGAAGCCGCTCGAAAAGGCCTTGGCGCGCTCGGCACAGTCCGTCTGCGTGTCGTTGCTCATGGGCGGACGCTACACCGCGCGCACGCGTCAGGCGAGATGGGGCTCGGGATCATCACGGCCGGACGCCGTCACATGGCGGTGACGGTGGTGGCCACGCGCGGCGCGAACGGCCAGCGCCATTGCGCCGGCGACACGAACGGCTTCCACGCACCTTCGGCTTGCGCCAAGCGATCGGCGATGGTCAGCAACACCACCGGATGATGCCCGATTCCCAAGTGGCTGCTCTCGACCTCGATGTTCTCGCTGCGCGGGCCGGGCTCTTCCATGCAGCTGCGCCACGACGCGATGCCGTCGCTGCGGCTGTAGATCGCCGTGGCCGGCACCGGCACCGGCTCGCGCAGGGCGGCGCGCAGCACCTGCTCATCCGGATGCGTCGGACGGCGGTCGCGCAAGAAGCGCGGCACGTTGGTGGCGTCGAGATCGCGGAACGGGCTCGCCAGCGTAATCACCTGGCGCACCGCATCGGGCAAGTGACGGCTGAGCTCACGGGCGTAGACGCCGCCCAGGCTCCAGCCGATCAGGCTGACGCGCCGCGCGTAGCGCTGGTGCAATGCTGCGAGCCGTTCGCCGAGTCCCGCGACGATTGTCGGACTCGGGCCGAGGTTGCGCCCCAGGCCCCAGCCGTGCGCGCCATAGCCGAGGTCACGCAGGAAGCGCCGCAGTGTACGGGTCGAGAAGTCGCTGGCCATGAAGCCGGGGAACACCAGCACCGGATGGCCGTCGCCACGCGGGGCGCGGCGCAGAAACGGGTAGGCCGGAATGAGTGCGGCGAGCTCCAGGAGGGCGCGACCTTCGAGCATGAGTAAACCGAAAGCCGGCGGTTGAATCGATCGCGAATGTGCAGCCATGCATGCAACGTGACACCAATGGCGTCGGAGTCAAGGGGCGGGTTGCTGAGGCCGTGCGGCAGCGCCGCTCGGGCGCAGTGTCCGAGACTGGCCGTGCACCCGGCTCACGGGGCGCCGACGCACGTGCCGCTGATGCAGACCGCGCAAGGAGGACGCCTTCCATTCCCACACGGTTCGCAACAATCCGGGGTTTGCGAACAACCCGACGCGAAGAACGGGACGCAGTTCGCCGCCTCGCACACGCCGGTGACGTCGGGCAATGGCTGTACGCACGTCAACCCAGCCGCACACACGGGAGGCGGCCCGAGTATGTTGCCGCCGCAGGGGCCGCCGACGCCGGCGACGCAACCGCACCCTTGCGCGTCCGGCAGGGCGTCGCAGGTTGCGCCGGATGGGCAGGAGCCGCCGCAGGTACCGGCCGCGTCGGCCCCACAGGGCCGAATGCACAGATCTGCGGGACCACCGCAGCAGCGATGCGCGCCGTCGGCGCTCAAACAAATGCATACATGGGCGCACCTGCCATCATCGCACCGATCCGCCGTGCAGGCATCGCCATCGTCGCAGTCGGCATCGGTGGCGCACACCGGGGTCGGTGTCGGCGCGGGGACGCACAGGCACGCGCCCGTCGCGTCGGCTTGACACTCGCCTTTGATCACGAAGTCGGGGCAGGCCATGCCGGGCGTGCAGGGGGGACGACTCACGCACGGACCGCCACAGGGCACTGTGTCACATTGCTGTCTCGGAGTCGGCGTTGGCGGCGGCGTCGGTGCAGGTGAGAGCGGCACGCATTCGCATCCGGCCGTTGCATCGACGACCGCACACCGGCCAAGCCGGGTGGCGATCTTGGGGCAGGCGCTGCCGGGGGGGCACGGTGGCGCAATCACACAATCACCATCGCATGGCACGCTACTGCATTGTGGCGTCGGCGCCGGTGGCGGAGTTTGCCCGACTGGGGCGCACGCGCAGGTGCCGGCAGCATCCGACTGGCACTGGCCCATGACCGCCAGGCCATCCCCTCCCTTGTCGATGGCGCACGGGACCCCGAAAGGACAAGGGAACGGCAGGATGCACGCGCCACCGCATGGTACGCTGCTGCATTGCGGCGTCGGCGTCGGTGCGGGAGTTTGCGGCGCTGGGACGCACGCGCAATCGCCAGCCGCGGTAATTTCGCACTGGCCCAGAGTGGCTGGCACGTCGGGTCCGCCCTGGCTGTTGCACGTCTCGCCGTCAGGGCACGGGAACGGCACGGAGCGCAAGGTGCAGGAGCCGCCGCATGGAATGGTGCCGCACTGCGGGGTTGGCGTCGGTTGCGGCGGTGGGCACTGTAGCGTGCAGATTTGATGGGGCAGGGGACACTCATCGCCTCGCGAGCAGACCTGGTCGGTGCATTGATTCGTGGTGGTGTCAAAGCACTTGCCGGTGGGCGGTGGTGGCGGACACTCGCGCACGCAGGTTTGGTTCGACGATGCGCACGGCTGCGCCGCTGAGCACGCCTGGGCCGTGCAGTGCAGCGTCGTCGTGTCGAAGCACGTGCCGTTTGGCGGCGGTGACGCACAGCGGGCGGAGCAGAACTCGTTCGGTTGGGAACAAGGTTGTCCTGGGCCGCAAGGGTCCACCGTGCACTGCATGGAGATGGTATCGAAGCACGTGCCGCTCACCGAACCGTGGCACGCGCTGAGGCAACCTTGGAGCGTGGCAAGGCAGATTCCGCCACTGTTGCGCAGCGTCGCGACACAGTCCTCGATGCAGCTGGGTGGAGCGGCGCTCCCGGCCGCGGCGCAACCTTCAACACAGGTCTGTTCTGCCGCGAGCGCGGCCGCGAAGCACGTCGTGGCTGCCCCACCGCAGCCAGCGGCGCAGGTACCATCCGACGCCGATGGGGAGGACGGACAGCTCGTCGCGCAATCCGTCCGCGTCGCGGCGCAGGTGTGCCGCGAATTGCGCAGGGCATCGTGGCAGGCTGACCGGCACGCCGCCCCGGCGGCGCCCGGTCCGCAGCTGCGCGCACAGGCGATGAACGAGGTACGCCCCTGAACCGCGCAGACACGCTTCGCACTCAGGCAACTGTGCTGGCATTGATCGGCGCGCGCTGGCTGCGCCACGGCCGCCAACATGGTGACCGCGACCGTGAGAACGAGGTAGCGACGGAAAAGATGGGGCGTCATTTGATAGCCTCCTCGAGCGTCCCCAGGATCCACGGGACGAAGAATGAGCACCGCGAGTATCGCACGTCCGCGGAGCCGCGCAACACATTACCGTGAGGTGCGTCAGCATGTCGCGGCCCGGTCTCGGTTGCGCTTGAGAGGGGTCGCCGCGGTTGATCCGGGTGCGCCGTCTGTGTTAGCCGAAAGGGCTTCCCAGAAGACGGGCACATCGATTCGAGGAGTTACGTCGCATGGCTTGGAATCTCGCAGATTGTCTGGACCGCGTCGCCGTCCTCCGCGGTGACGAGGAGGCGTTGGTGCAGGGGGGGCGCTGCCTGTCGTGGCAGCAAGTGGAACGCCGCGCCCGCAACCTGGCGGCATGGATGCTCGAACAGGGAGCGACCCGTCAGGGGAAGGTGGCGATCTACACCTACAACCATCCGGCCTACATGGAGGCCGTGTACGCCGCCTTCAAGGCGGCGCTGGTGCCGGTGAACGTCAACTACCGGTATCGCGAGGAAGAGCTGCAGTACCTGCTCGACAACGCCGACGCCGAGATCGTCGTCGTGCACGAAGACTTCGTGTCGTTGCTGACCAAGGTCCTGGATCGGTTGCCGCGGATTAAAGGCGTCCTCGTCGTCGCCGAAACAGACACCGCGGCGCTGCCGGCGCGCGGCAGCCGCTACGAGCACGTCGCCGAGACCGAACGGCCAGCCCCGCAGGTGGCGCGCAGCGGCGACGACATGATGTTCCTCTACACCGGCGGCACCACCGGGATGCCCAAGGGCGTGATGTGGCGCCAGGACGACCTCTACTACCGCTTCGCCGGCGGCGGCCTCGGGGTACCGCCCGACGACATGGCCGCCTTCGAGGCGTACGTCGCGGCGGCGCCGATGCGCCTGCGCACCCTGATCGGCCCACCGCTCATGCACGGCACCGGGTGGTTCACCGCCATGATCGCCTGGATGACCGGTGGCTCGGTGATCATGCTCGATGACCCGAAGGCGTTCGACGCCGGCCAGCTCTGGGAGGTCGTTGAACGCACCAAGCCCACGGCCATCACCATCGTCGGCGACTCGTTCGCCAAGCCGATGCTGCGCGCCCTCGAATCGGCACCGCGCCGCTACGACCTGTCGTCCGTCAACATGATCGCGTCGTCCGGCGTCATGTGGAGTCAGGAAACCAAGCAAGGGCTGCTCGCGCACGTGCCCCAGGCCATGCTCGTCGATGCCTTCAGCTCGTCCGAGGCGGTGGGCATGGGCCTCTCGATCACCACCAGCGCCGGGGCGGTGCAGACGGCGAAGTTCCAGCTGACCGACAAGACGCGGCTATTCGACGAGAGCCTCAAGCTGCTGGAGACCCAGCCGGGGGTGAAAGGCCTGGTCGGCGTCGGCGGCGCGCAGCCCGTCGGCTATTACAAGGATCCCGAGAAGAGCGCCCGGACGTTCGTCGAGACGGCGCACGGCCGCTTCTCGGTTCCCGGCGACTGGGCCATGGTGAATGAAGATGGGGTGACGTTGACGTTGCTCGGCCGCGGCTCGGTGTGCATCAACACCGGCGGCGAGAAAGTGTTCCCCGAAGAGGTCGAAGAGGTCATCAAACGCCACCCGGCAGTGCGTGACGTCGTCGTCGTCGGTGTGCCCGATGAGAAGTGGGGCGAGGCCATCACTGCGGTGGTCTCGACCGTCAATGACGGCGTCGATGCGGACACCATCAAGCGTCTGGTGAAGGAGCACCTTGCGGGCTACAAGGCACCGAAGCACGTCGTCTTCGTCGACGAGGTGTATCGCTCGCCGTCGGGGAAAGCGGACTTCAAGCGGACCAAGCAAGTCGCCGCGTCGGCACTGGGCATCGCCACAAGCTGAGCGAGACCAAGTCCCCGCGCGCCCACGACGCGCTGCTCTGAGCGGCACCATCGGGTCGGCCGCCAGCCGAGCTGCGGGGCACGGCGCCCGGCCCTTTCCTCGGTGCCGCGGACGCGCTACACAACACGCCGGGTCGTCGCCGAGGGCTTCGTCGTCAGCACCCGTGCCGACGCCGATACGATCGAGGCGCGTGACAACAACACCGGCCCACGCGACGCGGCGCTGGCTAGTGGCGCGCAGTGGGTGAGCACCGACTACCCCGTGCCCGATCCCGCCATCGGCACCGGCTACGCCGCCACCATCCCGGGTGGCATGCCCGGCCGCTGCAATCCGATCAGCGCGCCGCGCGATTGCAACGCGCTCGACGTCGAGAACCCGCAGCACCTGGCATCGCGATAGGCCCCGCTACGAATCGGCCGGGCTAGGGCGGGGTCGCACCGCGCAGATCGGTGACCAGCGTTTGATACGTCGGCGACCCGGTCAACAGCCGGCGTCCCCAGTCGATGAGCAGGTCGACCTGGTCCTTCGGTAGCTGCAAGCGCGTGCTGATGCCTTGCAGCGTCTGCTTGGCGGCGGCGTCGGGGATGGCTTCGAAGCGGACGTGAATCTCGTACAGCTTCGGATGCGGCGGCCGGAAATCGTCGCCTGCGTGCGCGGCGGCGAAGCAGCGATCGCGCTCGCGGGCGATGCAGGTGGACGGCCGCCGCGCCGGGCGGCACAGCTCGGCGGCCAAGTCGACGCAGCCGCTGCGGCGCACCTCGAAGTCCTTCGCGGCGCGGTCCCACTCCTTGAACCACTGCCGCACCCGTTCGACGGTGTCGGATGAATAGTTTTCCATGGGGTTGGTGCCGGCGGCGTTGAGCACGGTGAAGATCCCCGGCGGCCGCGCGCAGCGGTCGATGCAGGAATCACTGTGCGGTTTGGCGTCGACGACGATCATCACGACGCGGCGCACGGCGCCGTTGTTGGCCAGATCGAAGAGGGGGATTGATCCGCTCGAGGTGATCGCCGTCTCCACGGCGCGCAGGCCGATATTGTCGGCCAGGCCGCCGTCACTGAGATGAATGAAGTGCCGCTGCGTCGCATCCTCGTAGGAGCGCCACGTCTTGGCGAGGTCGTAGCGCTGGGGATTGGCGCTGAAGTCGCCCTGCTCGGCGAGCTCGACCCATGGCGGGGCCTGGTAGCCGCAGGCGGCTTTGCCGTAGTTTTTCAAGGTGAGCGGCGTGAAGGCGACCGGGAAGGCCGAGGAGGCGGCGACGCCGCGCGACACGTGCACCCCGGAGAGATCGGAGCACAGGCGGTCGAAGTGCTCCTGGGTGAACGAAAACTGTGCGCCGCGCGCGATGTCGGTGGCGTTGAGGATGATGAACGGCCGCCGCTGCGGCAGATCGGCGAAGCGGCGACCCTGGAAGATCGCCGAATCGTAGTAGGCGTCGGCGAGATCGGTGCGCCCGTACGCCGGCGACAGCAGCTTCGGCCAATTCCACGGCGCCAGCACGCGCAAACCGAGCCCCCATTCGAGCTTGCGGTACAGCACCGCGTCGGGGAAGTCGCGGAAGAACGCCGGCGCTCCGAACAGGCCGTAGTACGCAGCGGTGAAGCTGCCGCCCGACACCGAGGAGATGACGTCGACCTCGTCGAGCAGCGTGCGGTTCCCGACGGGCGTATCGCGCAAGCCTTCCATCACGCCGTAGGCAAACGCCGCCGCGCGCGTGCCGCCGCCCGAGAAAGTGAGGACCACGAAGGTGTCGTCGCCGTTCTTGGCGGGATCGGTGACGCTGAGGTTCTCGTAACGGTAGCCGGCCGCCGGGTCCCACCGCTGCAGCGGCGGGTTGACCGGATAGCAGCCGGTCGTCCACAGTGCCGCGAGCGCCAGGCACAGCGCCCTGGACGCGCCGTGCCCGTACCGACTGCTGCGGTGGATGTCTGCGGCGTGCATGGCTGTTACTGGAAATCGATGATCATCGGGGCCGCCGGGGAGGTATCGGTCACGGTCACCGTGCGCTTGGTCGGCCGATAGTCGGGTGGCGTGCCCAGATCGAACATGTGGGTGCCCTCGCCGACGATCAGCAGCCGGTTGGTCTGGCCGGAGCGGCGCCCGTCGATGAACACGTCGCGGACGCGCGGATACGTTACCATCACCCATTCCATTGCTTCGCTCCTTGGGCGTCAGCCCAGCACGCGGGCGACTTCGAAGTGCATGCCGTCGCGTCGTGAAAAATGGCCGCCCCAGTAGAAGCCGTGGTCGTTGGCGTACGGCACCAACTCGCGCACCGAACCCTTGCGGCCGCGCAGGACGGGCAGGGCGCCGCGCGGGTTCAAGGCGGCGTTGATGTCGAAAGCGCTGCCCCACGCGTGGTTGGACAGCGTGCTGCTGCTGCCGCGCACGTAGCGTGGCACGAAGCTGCCGTCCCAGGTCTTGATCAGGTTGAGCAGTCCGGCCTGTTCCCAGGCGGCGAACAGGGCCTGGCACTGCGCCGCGACCCGCCGGTGGAAACGCACCCGCCCGCTCGCCGGCGCCCCGGCCACGCCGCGCAGCTGCGGGATGCTGACGGTGACGATGTTGGTCGCCACCCAGTCGCCGAGGATGCGGATGTCGTCGCCGCTCGGCGTGAGGCGCTCGAACTTGAAGCGGCCGAAGATCTCGGCGCGCTCGGCGTTGGAGATGAGCGGCGCGAAGATCGGCGGCGGCGGCCACTCGGCTCCCGAGGTGCCGCCATGGGGGTCGGCAAACCCGGCATCGAAGCCTTGCTGCAGCGCCGCCGCGTACGTCAGCGGCCCCACCGTCCCATCGACCGCGAGTCGCTCGCGCTTCTGAAAGCCGCGTGTCGCCGCCTCAGTCAGTGGTCCGTACACGCCGTCGACCGTGCCGCTCAACAACCCTTGCCCCAGGAGGAAGTGCTGCCAGCGGCGGACATCGTCGCCTTCGCTGCCGCGTCGGAGGATTTCCATATCTGCATGCTCCTTGGTATCAAGCAACAATCAACGAGTGTTTCGAAGCGCACACTATGTGAGTGCGCGACCCACGGCATAGCGCAGCCGGGCGTCGGAGGTCAATGGGGTCAGCCGTTGTCGCCGCGGCTGTACACCCCACGGCGCGGCTCGTCGGTGTAGACCGGTTTGCGGCCCTGGTCGAACGCGCTGATCGCCTCGGGCAGGTTGTCGGTCATGCCGAGCATGATCTGGTTGCGGTCTTCCAGCTCGATCGCGGTGACCAGGCTGGTGTTCTCCAGGTTGGCCCACAGGACCTGCTTGGTCATCTGCACGCCGTAGGGGCTGAACTGGCACATGCCCTCGGCGATCGCGAGCGCCGCGTCCAGCAGCTCGCCGTCCGGCAGGACGCGCGACACCAGACCGAGGCGCAGCGCCTCGGCGGCGTCGATGCGGCGGCCGGTGAGCAAGATGTCGTTGGCGTGCGCCGCGCCGATGAGCCGCGGCAGCAGCCAGCTGACGCCCAGCTCGGTGCTGGTGAGCCCGTTGACGATGCCGGTGGCGTTGAACACGGCGGAGGTCGAGGCGATGCGCAGGTCGGCGCCGAGGGTGAGGCAGAAGCCGCCGCCGAACGCCGCGCCGTTGACGGCGGCGATGATCGGTTGCGGCAGGTGTCGCATGATCGGGATGAGCTGCGAGTAGATGCGGATGGCGCGCGGCCCGATACGCGGGATGGTCAGCCCGTCGATGTTCGGAATGATCGAGTGATCCTTGAGATCAAGGCCCGAACAGAAGGCGCGTCCAGCCCCGCTGAGGACGACGACGCGACAGTCATTGTCGAGCCCGACTTGCTCGAAGGCACTCTTCAACTCGAGGCAGAGATCGATCGACATGGCGTTCAGCCGCTCGGGCCGGTTGAGCCGGATGACGGTAACGTGCGGCCGTTCCTTTTCGATGGTGATGGTGGGCATCGGGAATCCTCCTACAAATGTCGGCGTCTCTACCCTCCACAGTCCCCTCATGCAACAGAAGGGTGGAGGGTGTCGGGTGCTGGGTGTCGGGTGTGAGGAGGACGAAATCCGCAACCTCCCTCTGGGCGGCCGATTGCGTTCCATTCCCTGAGCCCTTATGCTGCGCCGCAGCATTTGCACCGGGGGGATGAGGAAGATGCGCCCAGTCGTCAGCGTCGTCATCACGTCTGATTACGCCAGCGGCAAGCCGGCGGGCTGGCGCGACGTCCGATCGACGTTGGCGGGGCTGGCGCGGCAAGACTTCCGGGAGCCCGCCGAGTTCCTATTGCTGGAGACGCCGGACGTCGCCGCGCAAATGCCGGCCGATCTGCTGGCCATCCTGCCGTCGTTGCGCGTCGTCACTGTGCCGGCGGCCTCCGCCAACGAACTGAAGAACGCCGGCGCCCGTGCCGCGGCGAGCGATTTCGTGGCCCTGCTGGATGCGGATTGTCGGCCGGTGCCGGGGTGGCTCCGATCCCTGGTCACCGCGCTCCGCGACCACCCGGATGTCGCGGTCGTCAGCGGTCGCACGGCATACGGGACCCAGACCCTGCTCGACCGTGTCATGGCCCTGGTCACGCGCTCGTTTCTCGATGAAGGTCGGACGGCGCCGACTCGCCATGTGACCATCAACAACGCCGGCTTCCGCCGCTCGGTGCTGCTGGCGCATCCGCTGCCGGAGGTTGCCGGACCGCACATGTCGATGCTGCAGTCCGAAGCCGTCGCGCGCGACGGCGGCCGCTTCCTCTTCGAGCCCGGCATGTACGTCACCCACACGTACGAAGGGTGGGAGATGGAGAAGGAGATCCGCA
>Ga0335069_10012229_pt1 | contig 12081 bp, 9 predicted proteins | sample Lox_Sample_11_FD_206714 | JGI IMG/M metagenome (GOLD analysis project Ga0335069, IMG submission 206714) | Soil microbial communities from Loxahatchee National Wildlife Refuge, Florida, United States - Lox_Sample_1.1 | ecosystem: Environmental > Terrestrial > Soil > Wetlands | place: USA: Florida...
CATGCGCACGCCGATTTCGCGCGTGCGCTGGCTGACGGAATAGGCAACCACGCCGTAAAGACCCACTACGCCCAGGACCAGCGCGAGAGCCGCAAACCCCGCCACCAGCGCCATCGACGAGCGGTGCATCAGCGCCGCCTGCGTCGACTCGATCTGGTCGGTCATCGTGATTTCGCCATACACCCCCATGTTGGGATTGATGTCCCGCAGGGTGGCAACAATCGCCGGCAGCAACGCCTTCTCGTCCTGCGCGGTGCGCACCGCGACCGCGAAATAATTGTCGGTTGTCTGGTAGATGTTCGTGTACTCGGCCGGCCACACTTCCTTGTCCAGCCCTCCCTCGCGGATGTCGGCGACCACCCCGATGATCTCCCGCATCGACTTCGGTTCCAAAGTCAGGTTGCCGATCTTCTGGCCCACGGGGTCCTCGCCGGGAAAGTACTTGCGCGCCAGCGCCTCGTTGATCACGACGATGTTCGGCCGGGTTGCGGTTTCGTCTTCAGTAAAGAAGCGACCCCGGACCAGGTGCGCCTTCAGCGTAGAGAAATAGGCGGGACTCACGTCGCGCTGGTTCACCTCGTTGTGCTCGCCATGGAACGGTTTGCCCGCAATACGGATCCAATCCGTATTGCAGTTGCACTGCACCGGCAGATCGGTGGTGATCCCTGCGGACTGGACGCCCGGCAGAGCCATGAGCCGGCGATTCACTTCGCGATACAGATTCACCGCCTGCTCGTTTTTGGGCAGGAGACTATCGGGCGTCATCACGTAAGCAGTGGCCAGGTGAGAAGTGTCGAAGCCGCTCTCGACACGCAGCAGATTGTAGAAACTCCTGCCCAGCAGGCCGGCTCCGGCCAGCAGCACCACGGCCACGGTGAGTTCCACAACAACCAGGTTGGAGCCGAGGCGCTGCCACAAGCGGTTGGCTGCGCTGCGGCCGCCCTCGGCGAGTGCGTCGCGCATATTCTGCGTGGCAAGGCGCAACGCAGGCGTGACGGCCAGAAGCACCGCTGCAGCCACTGCGATGGCCGCGGCGAACACAGCGGTGTGGCTGTTCAATCCGGCGCTGGCGAGAAACGGCAGCGAATCCGCCATCTGCTTCGGAACCAGCTTCATCAGCAGCGACGTTGTCGCTGTGGAGACGAGCAGGCCGGCGAGGCACCCGGCAGCCGCGAGCAGGAGGCCCTCGGTGACAAACTGGCGCAGCAGACGTGCGGGCGTGGCCCCAAGGGCCGCGCGCACGGCGACTTCGCGGAGCCGGCTCTCCGACCTGACCAGCAGCAGGCTGGCAACGTTCACGCTTGCAATCAGCAACAGCAGCCCCGCCCCGCCCAGAAGCATGAGCAGGAGCGGCCGCACGTCGCCTACAATGATCTCCTTGAGCGGGGCCACGAAAGCGCCCTGGTCGCGATTGCTGTCGGGATACTGGCGCTCCAGTTGCGCGGCCACGCGCTTCATGTCCGCGAGCGCAGCTTGCCAGGTCACGCCATCGCGGAGCCGGCCCACACCATCCAGGTTGTGGCAGCCGCGGCGTTGTTCGCATCCATTTTTGTCGAGCAGCGGCGTCCAGAATTCAGCATTCCCGCGCGGCGCGAACGAGAATTCGCGCGGCAGTACGCCGACAATCGTGTAGGAGTCGCCGGTGAGGTTCACGGCCTGGCCGATCACGTCTCTGCGGCCGCCAAAGCGCTTTTGCCAGGTGCTCCACGGCAGGATGACGATCTTTGCACGTCCGGGCTGATCTTCGCCGGGAAGAAAATCACGGCCCAGCATCGGCTTTACGCCCAGGGTGCGAAAGAACCCGTCACTGACGCGGGCGGCGGGCACGGGCTCGGTGATGGAGCCGAGCTTCAGCAGAAACCCCGTGCCGGTATAGACCTCGAGCGAACCGAGGGTTGTGTTCATCCGCTTCCAGTCTTCGTAGTCGGCGCGGGAGAGATTCGCTCGCGGAAACATCTTTGCGGTCTCGGTGGCGGCTACGAGCCGGTTGGGCTGCGTATAAGGAAGAGGTTGAAGAAGCGCGGCATCCACAAAGCCGAAGATGGCGACGCTGACGCCCATGCCAAGCGCGAGAATGGTCACGGCAAGCACGCCGAAGTTGGGATTGTTGCGCAACTGGCGCAGCGCAAAGCGAACGTCCTGAAGGATCGTTTCCGAGCGGAAGCCCACCTCTTCCTGGCTTTGCTCGCGCAGCAGGGTGGCGTTGCCGAATTGCCGCATCGCCGCAAAACGGGCTTCGTCCCGCGGCATTCCCGCGGCGATCAGTTCCCTTTCGGCCTGGGCGCGATGAAACGCCATCTCTTCCTCGAGCTCGATGCGAAACCGGTTGCGCCTGAAGAGAAGGGACAACCTGGTCAGGATCCGGAAGAACGCATTCATAGAACCTCCGTGGACCTGCGGGGAACGGCAGTTGACCCTACGCCTCCTGGGCCAGAACGCGCCCGATGGCTGCGATCATCTGCTCGAACTGCGATAACTCGATGCCCAGTTGTTTGCGGCCGGCAGCGGTAAGCGTGTAAAAACGCGCCCGCCGGTTGGTGTCTGTCGTCTTCCACTCCGCCTTCACCCAGCCCTGCAGGAGCAAGCGCTGCAGCGCGGGATAGAGCGAGCCCTCTTCCACGGTGAGCACGTCGTCAGACATGCGCTTGATGGACTGCGCGATGCCGTAGCCGTGCAGAGGCGCGCGGGTCAGCGTCTTCAGGATCAGCATGTCGAGCGTACCGGGAAGCAGGTCAGGTTTACCCATGGCACCTATGTATAGACTTTCTAGGGATAGGGAGTCAAGGGGGAAAAAGCAGGGATTGGGGATTAGGGATCAGGCATCAGGAGTTCGCGAGCAAAAGGTAGCGGGAGATCGGGGGTTAGGCGGAGGGATTAACAGAACGAGATAGAACCATGGAGAAGCGCGGAATTTCCATGAACTTGCCATACAATGCTCCTGCAGCAAGCGGCGGGATGCGCGCTGGCAGCGGGTAAGCCCCATCATTTACTCTGAGTGCGGCATGAAACCCAAGTTCCTTGCATTCGTTTTTGCCACGGTCTCTGCCGTTGCAGCGATCGCGCAACAGTCCGGCGCACCGGCATCGCAGCATACGCAGGATCTGCCCGACGGGCCGCAGCCGACGCAGGCCGCACTGACGCAGCCCAATGGTCCCACCGTTGTGATGGACACTTCGATGGGACGCATCACCTGCCAGTTCTTTCAGAAGCAGGCGCCGGTCGCGGTTGCGAACTTCATCGGCCTTGCCAACGGCACAAAGGACTGGGTCGATCCGGCGACCAACAAGAAGATGCACGGCAAGCGCTACTACGATGGGACCACGTTTCACCGCGTGATTCCCGAATTCATGATTCAGGGCGGCGATCCCATGGGCACCGGCATGGGCGACCCGGGCTACAGCTTCAACGACGAGTTCGATCCCAGCCTGAACTTCGATGTGCCGGGACGGCTGGCCATGGCAAATTCCGGACCCAACACCAACGGCAGTCAGTTCTTCGTCACAGAGCAGGCTTACCCGTCTCTCGACCAGCACTACACCATTTTCGGACAGTGCGACGATCCCAGCGTGAACGTAGTCAAGACCATCGCGCGGGTGCAGACAAACGGCCAGGATAAGCCGCTGGTTGCGGTCTATCTGAAGAAAGTCACAATTGTTCCGGAAGGCCAGCCTGTTCCGCCCGCGCCTGCACCGGCTGCAACGCCCGCGTCCACGCCGCAACGGTAAGACTGCTTCTCTGTCCTGCTCATTTGGCCGGCGAGCCAGGCTCGCCGGCGCCCCCAACCCCACAGATATGAGGATCCCGATGGCACATGCACCCGGCACCTACGCGCACTTCAATACGACGGAAGGCAAGATCACCGTTCGCCTGTATGAGGCGGACGCGCCCGTCACCGTAAAGAACTTCATCGAGCTGGCCGAAGGTTCGAAGGAGTGGACCCATCCCGGCACCCGCGCCAAGTCGAATGACAAGCTGTTTGATGGAACCATCTTTCATCGCGTGATTCCCGATTTCATGATCCAGGGCGGCGATCCCACGGGCACCGGCATGGGCGGCCCAGGCTATCGCTTCCAGGACGAGACAAAAGGCTCGCCGCACAAGTTCGACAAGCCCGGCAAGCTGGCCATGGCCAACAGCGGTCCCAATACCAATGGCTGCCAGTTTTTCATCACCGTGGCGCCCACGCCGTGGCTGACAGGAAACCACACGATCTTCGGTGAAATCGTGGAAGGACAGGACGTGGCAAACACGATTTCGAAGGTACCGCGCAACGCACAGGACAAGCCGCACAAGCCTGTGGTGCTGGAGTCGGTCACGATCGAGCGTGTGGCCTGATCGTTCTCTCCCGCCGCAGTCCCGGTTAAGACTCGCCGCCGGCGCGGCGCATCAGGAGGCCGTTGATTTTCAGGAATCGAACTGGGGCCGGTCGCGCGCGCGGCCGCCGGATCATGCTTCTGCTCTGCGTAACGCTGCTGGGCATCGTACCGCGCAAGGTCGATGCCCAGCCGGCGGAAGAAAAGGTGCAGGCGCTGTTTGTCAGCGATGTGCACTTCGATCCATTCTGGGATCCGAATAAGGTTACGAGGCTTGCCGCTGCGCCCGTAACGCAATGGCCGAGCATCGCCGCAGCGCCAGCTTCCCCAAATCGGCAGCAGGCATTTGATGCGCTGGAGCAGGCCTGCCCGGCGCGGGGGCTGGACACGTCGTATGCGCTGCTGCAATCCAGCATCAACGCCATGAAAGCCCACGGGGCGGGCACGCGTTTCATTCTCCTCAGCGGCGACCTGATGGCGCACGGGTTCGACTGCAAGTACAGGAAGCTGCTACCGGGCGCCAGCGCCGAGGATTACCGCGCCTTTACGGAGAAGACGATCCGCTTTGTGATGCAGCAGCTGAACGGCGTAGCGCGGGGCGTGCCGGTGTATGCGGCGCTGGGCAACAACGACTCCGATTGCGGCGATTACCGGATCGATGCGAACAGCGCATTTCTTCAGGACCTGGGACCCACATTCACACAGGGGATTTCCAGGCGGGAGCGCGGGGAAGCGTTGCGTTCGTTCTCAGCGGGCGGCAACTACAGCGTGATGCTGCCCGCGCCGATGCAGAACACGCGCCTCATCGTGCTTGAGGATGTGTTTTTTTCGGCAAAGCGCACAAGCTGTTCCGGCAAACCCGACAAGGCGGACCAGGATGCGCAGCTTGCCTGGCTCAAGCAGGAGCTTGAGGAGGCCCGAACCGCGAAGCAGCGGGTGTGGATCATGGGCCACATTCCGCCGGGCGTGGACGCGTATAAGACCCTTGCGCACCTGAGCGGCGCATGCGGCCGCCCTCCCCTCATGATGCTCTCCTCCGACGCGCTTGCGGAGACGCTTACCGGTGCTTCGGATGTGGTCGCGCTGGCGATCTTCGGGCACACCCACGAGGATGAGATCAAGCTGCTGCGGCGGGAGCCTTCCGATGGAAGCGAAGGCATTCCGGTGAAGATCATTCCGGCGATCTCTCCCATCAATGGGAACCTGCCTTCGTTTACGGTTGCGCAGATCGACCCTGCGACGGCAACGCTGGTCAACTACGCGGTGATTGCGGGAAGCGAACGGGTTCCGTGGGCCGAACAGTACGACTACGCGAAGTCGTACGGCGAGAGTTCGTTCTCCGCAGCCGCGGTCAAGGACCTGGTGGCGAAGTTCGCGGCGGATTCGGACTCAAAGACGCCGGCCAGCGAGAAGTACATCCATCACTTCGTGATCGGCAATCCCATTCCGCTGCTTTCGCTGGTGTGGCCGCAATATGTGTGCACCATGATGCACGAGTCTGCGAAGGGCTTCACCCTGTGCGCCTGCCCTGCCAGAAACAGCGAACCACAAACCCGGTAGCAGTTGCGAATCTCAGTGATTGGCTGCGCGCGAGCGGCGTTGAAACTACACGCGGCAGAGGTCGAGAATCGCGGTTCCGAAGCGGCCGATCTTCGACGGGCCCATGCCCTCGATGGCGAGCAGATCGTGCGGAGTGCTGGGGCGGGCGGCGGCGAGGGCGTTGAGCGTGCGATCGTGCAGGACCACGTAGGGTGGCACGCGGAGACGCCTGGCTTCAGCGGCGCGCCAATCCTTGAGCCGCGCGGCGAGACCGGCGGATTCGCCGCTCAACGCGATGGGAGCGGGGCCGCGGTCCTTCTCCTGACTTCGCTCCTGGCTTCGCATCCGTGCAGGCGAATTCGAGGTCGCCGTCTGCGCCGGGATCGTGCGCGACGCGGAGGGCCGGGCCGGGGGCACCGCTTCCAGCGAGTTCCCTGACGTCCGCGCGCGATTCGGCTCCGCCGTAGCGCGTCTCTTCGCTTTCTTTCCGGCCGCGGGCGCAGGCGTGCCGAACTCCTGCACCATCCCGTCGCTGAAGAGAAGATTCAGCGGCGTGGTTACACGCACATCAAGGCCGGCATCGGTAAGGCTGATCTTGCGGTACGGGATGACCTTGCCATCCCTTTCGAACTCGGCTTCCTCGACGGCGATCAGCCCGGCGCGCAGCATGGCGCCGAACAGCTCTTCAAATTCGTTGCGATCGAGCGACTCGGCCCAGGGCAGTTCGGCGCGCAGGCCCTTCGGCGTCTTGTAAGCCGACCCGCGCAGCACCTCGACCACGTCCTGCACCCACTGGCGCTCCCGGGCTGTGGCACGACGGAAGAGGCGCAGGACCGCGGCCGCGGGATCGCAAACATCGCAATGGCCGCAGGGGCGATTGGCGTCCTCGACATCGCCAAAGTGGCGCACCAAGAGCGCCATGCGGCAATGGTGCGAATCCGTGTAGCGAATGACCTTCTCGAACTGCTCCTGCCGGTACTGCTGCTGAACGGAGTAGGTCTTCTGCCATCCCGGTCCACCGCGCATGGCAAGGCCTGAAAAGTCCACCCGGGCGCCGCCGTGAATCTGCAGCTTTTCGAGAGCCTTGTCGAAGGCCTCCGCGCCCAGATTCGATTGCTCACGCATTTCCTCCACCGCCTGAGGCTCATCGCCGAGTTGACCAAACACCGCCTTCAGATGTTCAACCGGCGGATAATCGCGATTGAACAGGAAGTCCAGCGTGCGCTGATCGGCGTAGCTGTGCATCAGGATGGTGCGGCTGGGCTTTCCGTCGCGGCCGGCGCGGCCGATCTCCTGGTAGTAGCCCTCGAGCGTGGCCGGCAGGCCGGCGTGAATCACGGTGCGGATATTCGCTTTGTCGATGCCCATCCCGAAGGCGATGGTGGCGACAACCACGTCGAGTTCACCGCATTGGAAAGCGGTCTGCACGCGATCGCGGATCTCGGCATCGAGGCCGGCGTGGTAGGCGGCGGCGCGCACCTGGTGCGAGAGCTCTTCGGCAATCGCTTCGGACTGCTTGCGCGATGGCGCGTAGATGATCGCCGGACGCCGGGCGGGGTCCTTCAACAGGCCGCAGGCGATGCCGGCGCGCATGGGCACTGGAACCTCGACCACCTCAATGGCGAGATTGTCGCGGCGGAAGCCGTGGATGAATTTCGCCGGACGGACCATGGCCAGTTGCGTGAGGATGTCGGCCTGCACGGTCGGCGTGGCCGTGGCCGTAAGCGCAAGCACGGGAGCTGGTTCGTGGGCGCCGCGGAGCTGCGGCAGGTGCTGGCCGAGCATTCTGTAGTCGGGGCGAAAGTCATGGCCCCATTGCGAGATGCAGTGCGCCTCATCGATGGCGATGAGGGCCAGCTTCTTCTTCGCCAGCATCTCCGGAAAGCCGGGAACGCGCAGGCGCTCCGGGGCGATGAAGAGGAACTGCAGGCTTCCATTGAGGTAGTCGATGCAGGCCTGTCGCGACGCCGCGCGATCGAGCCCGGAGTGGATGCGGGCGACCTTGAGGCTCAGTGCGGCGAGTTTGGCCGCCTGGTCTTCCATCAGCGCGATCAGCGGAGAGATGACCAGCGCCGTCCCTCCCCGTGCAAGGGCGGGCAACTGGTAGCAGAGCGATTTGCCGGACCCGGTAGGCATGACCAGCAGCAGGTCGCGGCCGGCCACCGCGGCGCGGCACACCTCCTCCTGGTTGGCGCGGAACGCGGGGAAGCCAAAGGTGTCGCGCAGAAGCTGGAGCAAGTCGCCGGATTGGACGGAGGAACTCAATGGAGCGTGGCCGAAGTGCGGATGCCTCCCTCAACTTTACAGGAGGTTCGACGACGGGGAGATGATTGTATCGATTGCTGCCGGACGTCTCAGCGGGGACCGCCGGGTCGATGCGTCTTTCTCGCGTCCACTGGCAGAAGGCAGATTCGCTGCGGGAATGACAGACAGAAACGCTGCAATGGATGTCACCTGCGGGACAAGAATAACACTTACGTAATCACTACATAGGTTACTTCTGAAGTAGGGGGGGTGGGGTATTTATTTTCCCCTTTCAAACTGAAGGCCGGGAACCAGAATCCCGGGCAACTCAATTCTGCCTCATTTGGTCCGGATTCCGGCTGTGCCGGCCATCACAGGACAATGTTCATGCACGCTTCCGGCTGGAGCAGAAAGCGCGCCACCTGTCCCGGGCCGCAACAGCTCATAAGAAACAAGATTGTAAGTTATTGAAAACAGGTGTGACCGTCAGAGTTCGTGGCAGCCCACCCTAGCGGCAAAGACAAAGGCGCCGCGAGGGTGGGGCACCCGGCTCCCAGGCGGGGCCCCCCTTTCATCTATCGCGGGTCGGAGACTCCGATGGCTGACTGCCACGCACCGGCCCGCGGCCGGCGGGCACAGCCGCTTTGCGGCCAACGTTCCGCATTGGGCCGTTGGCTGCTGACAGCGCGCAACTGCTGTCGTACCATGAAGTCCTCATCGCATAACCAATTTCCCTGGAGGGCGGAATGCTGCAGGTTTCAAATCCCCCGCCGGCAGGCGCCTCGAGTCACGCTCCCGTTCCATCTTCGAGCTTTATTTCCGCCTACGAGGGGGAGCTTTCCCTGGTCATCATTCTCCTGGGCGTGGTGGTGATCATCGCGCTGTCGATCGTCCTGCGCAAGAAGGAGAGTCTGGCCGAAGACGTGGTCCGCGCGTATGTGCTGGTGCTGATCATCATCGGGACAATGGTGCTGATCTGTGCCGGATACAGTAACGACCAGATCGCTCCGGCGATGGGGCTTTTCGGGACGGTTGCCGGCTATCTGCTGGGGAGGAAAGGAAGCCAATGATGGCACATTCCAAGCGGTCCTATGCCAGATGCATTTTGCTGGTCTCCGCGCTGCTCGGCGGAGTAGAGATTTCGTTGTCCCAAGCGCAACAGCTTCCCCCCACGACTCTGGCGGTGGTCAGAAACGAGTCTGCCTCGAGCATCTCGATCGAGGTGCAGTCGGGGGGAGCCTGGCAGAGCGTGACCATTGAACCCAATAAGGATACGAGCCTTCGCGGCGACCGCATACGGGTATCGACGACGCGGGATGACAAGGCGATCCTGACGGTCGACCTGGCGATCCAGACCGGAAAGAAGTATCGCGTGTTCTGGAATGCGCAGGCGAGCATGTGGGATCTGGGCGGAACCGCGTAGAGACCGAGACGAGTTTGCAGATGGGGAGATCGGCGAGGTCCGCCGGGATCACGGGCTACTGGTAATCAAACCATCCGTCGAATACTGCCTGGCCGGCGTAGTCGAGGGCCAGGTTGATCAGAGTCCGGTAATAGGTCTGCCACTGCAGGTTCGTAACGTCGAGGGGAAGAGCCGGCTTGCTTTGCTGCACGTTCCTGATCTGTCCGTCGACAAATTGACGGTATTCTTCAGTCTCAACCTGGATGGATTGGCGGAGTTCGGTCAGCAGACGGTCCTCGAAACCTGGGAACCGTAACGCAGCGTCCAGGTTCTTCCGGTTGAAGGTGCTTTTGAAGGCGATCCAACGCCGGTTGAGCGATTGCATCACCCAGACCCGCCCGGAGTTGTAAAGCAGCTCTCCGCCGATCTCAGCGCCCTTGATGCTGGAGAGCTTGCTTCGAATGAGGACCAGAACGGTCAATCCCACGCTGATGCCACGCAGCAATGGATTCGCCTGCTTGAGACCGAGAACGGAGTCTACCAGAGTGTCGCCCTTGCCATCGGTGAACTGGAACGCAAATCCGGCAATGAGTCCGCACACGAGAGCAAAGACGAGAGCCGACGGTTCGCCGAGGATCAGTCGCGGGACCCGCTTGAGGCGGCTCTGGATGGAAACGTGGCAGTCATAGAGAACAGTAATGAAGGCGAGGGAGATTGCGAGGAGAGTGCCGAGTACGACTTGCGAGTTCGGCCCCATTGCCTGCAAATTCACCTCAGCTTGCGAAGGATCGATGCAAACTCATCCTGGAAGGCTCGACAAAGGTATCGGAGGCGCTGAGGATCTCTTCGTCCGTTAACTCGCCAGGGGACGCAGGGTCACCGAGACTCTCGGCCGAGATTTTTTCTGCCAGGGGGCCGTAGATGTCGATCAGTCCCTGTTTCTGCAGGGAATTCAAGCCTCTGGCGACCTCGCGTGGATTCTGCGGCAGGCGCATCACGAGTTCATTGAGAGCAATTGGACCCGAAGACTGTAAGAGATCGATTACGGCAGTGGCCATCGAAGCATGCCTCCATGCCCGGCACCTCCACTATAGCGCACCCGGACTGCTCTGAAAAAAACAGGGCCGGAACATCGGGTGCGTTCCAGCCCTTGTGATTGGCGCCGCGGGGAAGCCGAGATTAATCTCCTGCAACCGTTTCTGCCACCGCATCGCTTGCCTTGGCCGCGGCCTCCAACGCACCGACACCATGGGAGGCAATGGCCGGTTCAAAGCGATCGAGGTTCATCACCTTGGTCCAGACGGCCACGAAGTCTTCGACGAAGACCTGTTGCGCGTCGCTGCTGCCGTACACCTCAGCCAGAGCGCGAAGCTGGGAGTTGGAGCCGAAGAGGAGGTCGACCACGGTGGCCGTCCACTGCAGCGCGCCGGTGGTCCGGTGGTGGCCTTCCAGCACTCCTTCGGCGGCGGACTTCTGCCACCGGGTGCGCATGTCGAGCAGATTGACGAAGAAGTCGTTGGTCAGAGTCCCGGGCCTGGTGGTGAACACCCCATAAGGCGTGTGTCCGTAGTTGGTACCCAGCACGCGCATGCCGCCGATGAGGACCGTCATTTCCGGGGCGGTGAGAGTGAGCAGTTGCGCCCGGTCGAGCAGAAGGTTGGCGGCATAGCTCTCCAGACCCTTCCGGATGTAGTTCCGGAAACCGTCTGCGTGCGGTTCCAGCACCGCGAACGACGCGGCATCGGTCTGCTCCTGCGAGGCGTCGGTGCGGCCCGGCACGAAGGGAACCTTCACGCCGTGGCCCGCCTTCTTCGCAGCGGCCTCCACGGCAGCCGAGCCTGCGAGGACGATCAGGTCCGCCAGGGAGATCATCTTCGTCCCGGCCTGGGCCGCATTGAACTCCCGCTGGATGGCTTCGAGGGTCGTGAGGACGGCGGCGAGCTCGGCCGGCTGGTTGACTTCCCAGTCCTTTTGCGGAGCGAGGCGGATGCGCGCGCCGTTGGCGCCGCCGCGCTTGTCGCTGCCGCGGAAGGTGGACGCCGAGGCCCAGGCAGTGGTGACGAGCTGCGCGATGGACAGACCGGAAGCGAGAACCGTTGCCTTCAGGGTCTCGATGTCCTGTTCGTTGACCAGTTCGTGATTGACGGCGGGAACGGGGTCCTGCCAGATGAGCTCTTCCCTGGGCACCAGCGGACCGAGGTAGCGGGCGCGCGGGCCCATGTCGCGGTGCGTCAGCTTGTACCACGCGCGGGCGAAGGCGTCGGCGAACTCGTCAGGATGCTCCAGGAAGCGGCGGGATATCTTTTCGTAGGCGGGGTCGAGGCGCAGCGAAAGGTCCGTAGTCAGCATCCCCGGCGCATGCTTTTTCGATGTATCGTAGGCGTCCGGCACTGTACCGGAGCCCGCGTCGCCCCTGGGCTTCCACTGGTGTGCGCCGGCCGGACTCTTGGTCAGCTCCCACTCATACTTGAACAGGTGCTGAAAGAAGTCGTTGCTCCAGTGGGTGGGATGGGAGCTCCATGTCACCTCGATGCCGCTGGTGATGGTGTCTGCACCGCGGCCCGAGCCGTGGCTGCTCACCCA
>Ga0335069_10012230_pt1 | contig 12081 bp, 13 predicted proteins | sample Lox_Sample_11_FD_206714 | JGI IMG/M metagenome (GOLD analysis project Ga0335069, IMG submission 206714) | Soil microbial communities from Loxahatchee National Wildlife Refuge, Florida, United States - Lox_Sample_1.1 | ecosystem: Environmental > Terrestrial > Soil > Wetlands | place: USA...
TCGAACTGGTCGGGCAGGCGATCCTGGCGGAGATGGACCGGGCGCCGAAGCGCGCCGCGCCGGATGGTTGCAGACGCAACGGTAATGGCGCCAACGGCGAGGACGCCGCGCCGCCGCCGCCCGACACTGGATAGCCCCCCGGCCGTGCCCGGGCGTTTCGCGCGGACCGTGACGCACGGTGCCGCCCATCGGTGCTGTACGGTCGGTTCCTTCGCGCACGCTCCGTCGCCGCGCGATCGGAGGGCGAGGCGCGCCGTGCTACCCCAGCCCCTCCAGGAAGCCGCCCAGCGCCTTCAGGAACCCCAGCGTGTTCTGCCCGTGCACGTTGTGGCCGCAATCGGGAACCGTGGCCAGCGCGCCGCGCGGCAGGGCGTCGCGGAACCTTTCCGCCGCCGCGGCCGTCAGGATGTTGGAGTTCGCGCCGCGCACCAGCAGCACCGGCAGGTCGTAGCCGCGCGCATCGGCCAGCTCGATGTGATCCAGCGGATCGTTGCCGCGCTGCAATCCGATGCGCCGCGGCGTGGAGTCGCACTTGCTGACGAACTTGCCGTCCGCCCGACGCAGCATGTTGTAGCGCGCGGTGCGCTCGATGTGCTCGCGCGGGCGGTAGGGATCGTATTTGCGGACGTTGGCGACGAAATGCTCCAGGTCGTCGAATTCCTGGTTGGTGCGGATGAAGCCCGCGATCGCCTGCCTTCCCTCGTCCGATATCTCCGGCCCGACATCCACGATCACCATCGCCCTGAGCCGCGCCGTGCCGCGCTTGGCGAGCAGCATGGCGTTGCGCCCGCCCATCGAGTGGCCGACCAGCACCGGCGGTTCCGGCACGAAGCGGTCGATGAACGCCTCGGCATCGAGCGACATGGCGTGGTTGCCGTATTCCACGTCGCGCGCCCATTCGCTGTCGCCGTGGCCGCGCTGGTCGAGCGCGAAGACGTGGTGGCGCCGCGCGAGGCTCAGGCTGACCAGATCCCAGGAATGCGCCGACTGGTGCCCGCCATGCAGCAGCACGACGGGCGGCGCGCCGGGCGTGCCCCATTCGAGGAAATGGAAGCGCAAGCCGCGCAGCACGACGTTGCGCGAGGCATACGGCACGGCGGGATCGTGCGGGATGCCGAGATCGGCGGCGCTGGCGAGCAGGCTGCGGAACTCCTCCGTCCCGGTCATGTCGTGCGGATCGGTGCCGGCGGCGAAGGTGTTGAGGTACATGCCCGCTCCGGCCTAGCGCAGCAGCCCGCCGTCGACCGGGATCACCGTTCCGGTGACGTAGTCCGACAGGTCGGTGGCGAGGAACTCCACGACGCGCGCGCAATCCTCCACCGTGCCAACGCGGCGCAGCGCCACGCGGGCGGCGGGATCGGTGTTGGCGCGCGAACTGCCGGGGATGACGGTCTGCATGATCCGCCCGGTCGCGATGGTGCCGGGGGCGATGCAGTTGACGGTGATGCCGGAGGGGCCGAGATCCTGTGCCAGATAGCGCGTGTAGTGCGCGATCGCCGCCTTCGCCGCGCCGTAATGCGCGTAGCCGCCATCGGTGGACGGCGAGGTGCCGGCGACGGAGCTGATGGTGACGATCTTGCCGTAGCCCTGCCGCCTCATGTGCGGCGCGACGGCGTTGCAGCAGTAGATCGTTCCGTACAGGTTCATCTTCAGCACGAGATCGAGCAGGCCGGAATCGAGCGCGCTCGCCTTGGTGTCGAGCGGCCGTCCGCGGCCGCCGCCCGCGTTCGCCACGAGGATATCGACGCGGCCCCAGGCGGCGGCGACGTCGGCGACCATCTTGTCCACCGCCGCGCGATCGGCGACGTCGAGCTCGAAGCCCATCGCCTGCCCGCCCGCCGCCTCGATCTCGGCCATCGTGCTCTCGCCGGTCATGTCGCGACGCTCGGCCTCGAACTCCTCGTAGGATTTCAGGTTGAGGTCGGACACCGCGACCTTCGCGCCGAGCGAAGCCAGCCGGCGCGCATAGGCGCGTCCCAGCCCGCGACCGCCGCCCGTGACGATCGCCACCTTGCCGTCCAGCTTGCCCGTCATGCCGCTTCCCCCGTGCCTCGCCGGTCTAGCCAAGCGGAGCGGGCGGGGATGTCAAGCCGGGAGCGGAAGGCCCCGACGTCTCGGAAAACCGCCTCCATCCGATGACAGTATCGTGAATTGAGACAGTCCCATTCCATGAAACGTTTTGTTGACGCTTCCCTACGCATCCTGGCTGCGGACCTGCTGCCTCCGAAGGACCGCGATGCCCGGATTGTCCCGCCTTGCCGTGTTCGCCCTGGCGCTCCCAGCCCTCGCGGCCTGCGCGGGTCCGCCGCAGGCCGGCGCGCGCAATGCGCTGTGGCAACCGCATCCGTTCGGCCAGCTCAGCCCCGGCGGCAAGCGCGGCGAGGACAAGCCGCTGGATCAACAAGGGCTCGGGCTGACGCTGGGCGGCGGGGTGGCGTGGAACGGCTGCACGCTGGCGCATGATACCGAATGGAACGACCTCGCCGCCGCGCCCTGCGCGGACGCCGAGCTCGGCGCGCAGATCTTCATCGAACGCGGCACGCGGCTCGCTGACGGATGCATGGCGACCGGGGAGGTGAGCCTCGCAGACGCGCACCAGGGCGTGGGCGTGCTGTGCCCGGTGCGGCTGGAAGCCTCGGCAGCGCCGCTGCGTCCGATCCGCTGAAGCCGCTCACGCGGCGGGCGCGCTGCCCGTGCGGCGGAACTGGTCGGCCGCCGCCATGCCGGCGGAGCCCAGCAGCATCAGCGCCGCCATCCCCCGCGGCGTGCCGTCAGTCAGCGCGCCCACCGCGAGGCCGCCCACCGCGCCGAGCAGGAACTGGCCGGTGCCCATCAGGGCCGAGGCGCTGCCGGCGTGGCGCGCATGGTGGGTGAGCGCGCCGACGATCGTGTTGGGAGTAAGGAATCCCATGCAGCTGACGGCGACGAAGACCGGCACGGCCACCGCCGCGAGGACGTGGAGGCCGCTGAAGGCGACCGCCGCGAGGGCGAGCGTGGCGCAGAGATGCACGCGCGCGACGAAGCGCAGCACCGCGGAAGGCCCGAAGCGCGGCAGGATGCGTGCGTTGATCTGCGAATTGGCGATCAGCCCGGCCGAGCAGGCGCCGAACAGCAACGCGAACCACGAGGGCGACAGGCCGAACCCGTTGATGAAGACGGGCGACGACCCGGCGAGGTAGGCGAAGAAGGAAAGCGAGGCGCAGCAGCCCATCGCGGCATGCGTCAGGAACACGGGCTCGCGCAGCACGACGCGGTAGCGGGCGAACTGGTCGCGCAGGTTCGCGTTGCTGCGCCGCTCCGGCGGCAGGGTGTCGGGCAGCAGCCGCCAGACCAGCACGCAGCACAGCGCCGCATAGGCCGCCAGGATCCAGAAGATCCAGCGCCAGCTTCCGAAGATCAGCACCGCGCCGCCGAGGCTCGGCGCCAGGATCGGCGCGACGCCGAGCACGAGCGTCAGTTGCGACATCATCACGGCCGCCTGCTGCCCGGTCGCGAGGTCGCGCACGACGGCGCGCGGGATCACCATGCCCGCCGCGCCGCCGAAGGCGGAGATCGCGCGGAAGACGGCGAGCCAGAAGATGCCGGGCGACAGCGCCGCGCCGACCGAGGCGAGCGCGTAGATCAGCGTGCCGGCGATGATCGGAGTGCGCCGGCCGAACCAGTCCGACAGCGTGCCCTGCGTGATCTGGCCGACCGCGAGCCCGGCGAAATAGGCGGCCAGCGTGACCTGCGCCGCGCCCGCCCGGAGGCCGAACGAGGCTTCGATCGCGGCGAACGCCGGCAGATACATGTCGATGGAGGCGGGGCCGATGGCGGTGAGGAAGCCCAGCATCCACGGCAGCCAGGAAGGGAACGGCATCCCGCTGTCTTCGCATCAACCGGTGCGCCCGGCCAGGGGAGCGCGCGACGGCTGCGGGCACCCTCCCCGGAAGCGGCGCGGCGGTGCTACGCCTGCCTCTGTCCGACCCTTGGAGGGAATCGCGCGTGACGCTGGCCCTGGCGAGCATGCCTCTCTGGCAATCCTTCACGCTGGTCGTGGTGGTTGGCACCCTGCTCGGGATGCTCGGCCCGGCGCTGCTGCGGCGCTGGCTGGGGCTGGACCGATTGCGGTCCAACAACGAGGTGGCGGGCTTCAAGTTCGCCGTCGTCGGCGTGCTGTACGCGGTCAATCTGGGCTTCGCGACGGTGGTGACGTGGGAGAAGTTCCGCGACGCCCAGGACACGGTCATGCAGGAGGCCGGCGCGGTGACGGCGCTCGCTCGGCTGGCAAGCGGGCTTGAGCCGGCGGACGGGCATGCGATGCAGCAGCAGCTGCGCGACTACGCGCGGGCCGTGATCGACCAGGACTGGCCGGCGATGGGCCGGGGCAGCTACAGCCCGGCGGTGACGCGGCGGCTCGAAGCGCTCTACTCGGCGATCGTGCGGCACGACGCGCACGCGCAGGAAGCGCCGGCGCTGTCGGCGATCTACGGCGAACTCGACGCGGTGACGCAGGCGCGGCGCGCCCGCATCGCGCTGGCGGACGGCATCATTCCAGGCGTGATCTGGTGGATCCTGGTGGGCGGCGCGGTGATCACCGTGCTGTTCACCTTCTTCTTCGGGTCCGCCAACCTGCTGGCGCAGGTGATGATGAACGGGCTGCTGTCTTTCCTGGTCTTCGTCAGCCTGTGGGCGATCGTGGAAATCAACTTCCCCTTCGCGGGCCCCGTCCACGTCTCCGCGCTGCCGATGGAGGTCTTCCTGGACGACCATTGAGGCGGGCGGAGGGATGTGGGCGGAGGGATGCGGGCGGAGGGATGCGGGCGGAAATGGCGGGACGGTGGTGGAGCTGAGGGGAATCGAACCCCTGACCTCCTCATTGCGAACGAGGCGCTCTCCCAACTGAGCTACAGCCCCGTCCCGCCGGCGGGGGCGGACAATCGTTTGGGGGTCCGGCAAAGTCAAGACGCGCACCGCACTGGCCTGGGTGCCGGTCTGGCGCGATCCGTGGCGCCGCCGGGCACAGCCGCCGGTTGCGCCGGGTTGCGGACCGTTTTGCCCGCCGCTAGCTTCCGCTGCCCTTTCGGAGACCCGTTGCGATGATGGCCCTGTTCTGGCTGATCGACCGGCTCATCAGCCTCTATACCTGGGCCGTCATCCTGGCCGCGGTGTTCAGCATGCTGGCTGCCTTCGGCGTGCTCGACACGCGCAACCGCGTGGTCTGGTCGATCGGCGATTTCCTCTATCGCATCACCGAACCCGCGCTGCGCCCGATCCGCAACATCCTGCCCAACCTGGGCAACATCGACGTCTCGCCGCTGATCCTGATCCTGCTGTTGCAGGCGCTGCGGATGCTGCTGGGCGAGATCGAGATGGGCGTGATGCGGGCGATCTACTGAGCCACCCGGCGCGGTCCCGGCCATGAGTGCCGCGCTGATCGACGGCAAGGCGGTGGCCGGCGCGCTGCGCGCCGCCCTCGCCGTCCGCGTGGCCGCGCTGCCGTTCCGTCCCGGGCTCGCCGTGGTGCTGGTGGGCGACAACCCGGCGAGCGGCGTCTATGTGCGGAGCAAGGACCGCGCCGCCGCCGCCGCCGGGCTTTCGGTGCGGACGATCCGCCTGCCCGCCGAGACGGCGCAGGCGGCGCTGCTCGCGCGGATCGCGGCGCTGAACGCCGATCCCGAGATCGACGGCATCCTGGTGCAGCTGCCGCTGCCAGTGCATCTCGATCAGCGGCCAGTGATCGCCGCGATCGACCCGGCGAAGGACGTGGACGGGCTGCATCCCGTCAATGCCGGGCGGCTCGCCAACGGCGATCCGCTGCTGGTGCCCTGCACGCCGCTCGGCGTGATGAAGCTGCTGGCGTCGGCGAGCGTGCCGCTTCGCGGGCGGCGGGCGCTGGTGCTGGGCCGCTCGGTGCTGGTCGGGCGCCCGGCGGCGGCGCTGCTGCTGAACGCGGATGCAACCGTGACGATCGCGCATTCGCGCACCGCGGACCTGGCTGCCGAATGTCGCCGCGCCGATATCCTGGTAGCGGCCGTCGGGCGTCCCGGAATGGTGCGCGCCGACTGGGTGAAGCCGGGTGCGACCGTGATCGACGTGGGCATCAACCGGCTGCCGGACGGGCGGCTGACGGGCGACGTGGCGTTCGAGGAATGCCGCGCGGTGGCGGGCGCGATCACGCCGGTGCCCGGCGGGGTGGGGCCGATGACGATCGCCTGCCTGCTGGAGAACACCGTCACCGCGGCGCTGGCGCGGCGGGGGTAGGGGGTCGGCCGCGATGGCGAATCACGCCTGCGGCGCATCCGCCGTGCGCGACGGACCGTGGCGCGGGCTCAGAAATCCGTCACGCGGCCCTTGAACTGCCAGTCGCCATAGCGCGTCGGCTCCGGCCCCTCGGGCCCGCCGATCTCCTTCGGCATCGGCTTCTTCGCCGCCGGCTTCGCAACGGGAAGGTCGGTCTCGGCCGGCTCGGCGGGCGCGACCTTGTCGGTGTCGTCCATCCGCCTGAGATGGATCGCCCCGCGGGCGCCCGCAACCCCGTTCCTCCGCCCGGGGCTGTCAAGCGCGGGCGGGGCGGGCATACTCGCCGGCCGTTTCGCCAGGAGATCGCCGTGCCCGACAGCCCGCTCGACGCCATCCACCGCTTCCGGGACGACCTCGCCGCCATCCGCCGCGACCTGCACGCCCATCCCGAACTCGGGCTGGAGGAGTACCGCACATCGGACATCGTCGCGGCGAAGCTCGCGGAGTGGGGGATCGAGGTGCATCGCGGCATTGGCGGCACCGGCGTGGTCGGCGTGCTGCGGTCGGGCAACGGCGCGCAGGCGATCGGGCTGCGCGCGGACATGGATGCGCTGCCGATCCACGAGGCGACGGGGCTGGATCACGCCAGCCGCAACGCGGGGCGGATGCACGCCTGCGGACATGACGGGCATACAACGATGCTGCTGGGCGCCGCGCGCTACCTGGCCGAGACGCGCGCCTTCAACGGCACGGTCAACTTCATCTTCCAGCCCGGCGAGGAAGGCGTGGGCGGCGCGCTCGCGATGCTGAAGGACGGGCTGTTCGATCGTTTCCCCTGCAACGCGATCTACGCGATCCACAACCGCCCCGGCCTGGAGGTGGGCAAATACGCGATCAGCCCCGGCCCCTCGGCGGCGGGCGGCGCGTTCTTCGACATCGAGATCACCGGGCGCGGCGCGCACGGCGCGCGGCCCGAGGCGTCGGTCGATCCGGTGCTGGCGGCGTGCCACGTCACGGCGGCGCTGCAATCGATCGTGGCGCGCAACGTGCCGCCGTCCGACACGGCGGTGCTGAGCGTGACGAAGGTGGTGGGCGGCGACGCCTACAACGTGATCCCGCAGACCGCGACGATCTCCGGCACCGCGCGCGCCTTCCGGCCCGAGACGATGAGGCTGATGGAAGAAGGCATGAAGCGCGTGGCGGAGGGCGTGGCCGCCGGGTTCGGCGCCGCCGCCTCGCTCGATTTCCGGGTGATCTTCGCGCCGCTGATCAACGAGCCGGCGCAGACCGCCGCCATCGCCGATGCGGCGGCGGAACTGGTGGGCGAGGCGGAGGTGGACCGCAACAAGCCGCCGGGCATGGGATCGGAGGATTTCAGCTTCATGATGGAGCAGGTGCCCGGCGCCTATATCCAGGTGGGCAACGGCAAGGACAGCGGGCAGCTGCACAATCCAGGCTACGACTTCAACGATGCCGCGACGCCCTATGGCTCGGCGCTGTTCGCGCGGCTGGTGGAGCGCGAATTGCCGCGCGGCATCGGCTGAGAGCGGGCGCGCCCGCCGTGCCGGCACCGCCCTCCGTTGTCGCGGTCTGCCGCGACGGCGCGCACCGGTTCAGCAAGCATGTCGCGCCCGGCATCCGCCTGCTCGCAGGCCTCGGCGTCGAGGGCGACGCGCATCTCGGCCGCACGGTGCAGCACCGCTCGCGGGTCGCCCGCGATCCGACGCAGCCGAACCTGCGGCAGGTTCACCTGATCCATGCCGAGCTGATCGACGCGCTGCGCGCGGCGGGCTTCCGCGTCGATCCCGGCACGATGGGCGAGAACGTCACCACGCGCGGGATCGATCTGCTGGGGCTCGCGCGCGGCACGCGGCTGCGGCTGGGGCGAGCCGCCGTGGTGGAGGTGACCGGACTGCGCAATCCCTGCGCGCAGCTCGACACTTACCAGAAGGGCCTGATGGCGGCGGTGCTGGACCGCGACGCGGACGGCAACCTGATCCGCAAGGCGGGCGTGATGGCGGTGGTGGTGCAAGGCGGCGAGGTCGTTCCGGGCGACACGATCGCGGTCATGCCGCCCCAGGGCACGCGTCAGACCCTCGCGCCGGTCTGAGCGCGCCGCCCCGGCCTACTGCTTCTGGACCCTGAACGTGTAGACGCAGACCGCGCCATCCATGACGCCGCTCATCTGGCCGTCGACGATCTGGCCGCGGATCGATCCGGAAAAGTCGCTGGTGCCCGAGACGTAGCCATTCTGCGCGATGGTCCCCGTGTAGGTGATGATGCCGAAGTTCGGGTCGTTCGTCTTCGCGTTCGGATGATCCTGCCGATAGGTGAAGCTGTTGCCCGAAACCACCAGCGTCAGGCGCGGATCTGTGTTGCACCCGCCGATCGGAACGCCTGCGCCGCTGCCGGACACTGCGATGGTGCCGACATAGGTGCCGTCGTAGGAGACCGGCGGCGCGGCGGGGGCGGGTGGGGCGGCCGCCCGCTGCGGCGCGCAGGCATTCAGGCCGAGCGCCAGCGCGGCAGCCGACGCGATCAGGGATCCGGTTTGCCGATGCGCCACGCCGCGCCCTCCTTCTTGCTTCGTTGCATGCCGCGACCTATGCGGCACGCGCAGCGGTCATAGCATCCGCCCGGCGGCGCGTCAGCCGCCCGGCTGCGCGTGCCCCGTCTCCACACGCCAGACGCGCATGGCGGAGCCCACCGGCGCGGCGCGGTAAGCCGCCAGATCCCGCCCCGCGGGCGCCCCGGCGGGGCGCAGCATCACGCGCAGCGCATCCGCCTGCCGGGGCGGCAGCAATGCCTGGGAGACGCGCACGAGCCCGCCGCCGCCCTCCGGCGGCGCCGCGCCGCTAAATGAGGCGGCCCAGTTTCCCCCGGCCATCCCGCCCGCCGCCATCCCCCCCGCCGCATCCGCGCCGCCGGCCATCGCGGCCTGGACCTTGCGCTGATAGTCGGCCGCGAGTTCGGGCGTGGCGGAGTGATAGAGACCGGTCGCCTTGGGCCAGCTGCCGCTCTGCGCGAACAGATCGGCGAGGAAGCGCGCCGCCCAGGCGGCGTTGGCGCCCGGGTCGAACGCGATGTCGAGCGAGGGGAAGGCGTCCGGGTGGTGCATCAGGTTCACCTGCATGCAGCCCACGTCGATCGAGCGGATGCCGCGCGCCTGCATGTCCCGCACCGCGGCGATGGCCTGCGCCTTCGTCTCGAAGAAGTAGCCCTGCCCCTCGGCGTTCACCGTCCAGGGCCAGGGCGCGACGCGGCCGGTGGCGGCGTCGCGGCGGCCGGATTCGACATGCGCGATCGCGTCCAGCAAGCGAGGAGGTAGGAACACGCGCCGCTCGGCCGCGGCGATGGCCTGGCCGCACAGCCAACCAGGCGTTGCGAGTGACATCCCCTGGGGCAGCCCTTGCGGCATCCCTTGGGGCGAGGCGGGGAGCGGGGAGGCAGGGCGGGCGGGAGAGGCGAAGAGGGAGGAGCCGAACGGAAATCCGACCTGCGCCCGCGCCGGGAACGCGGTGGCGAGCGCCGCGGCGAGGGCCACGGCGCCGAGCAGCAGGGAGCGGAGCCTATTGCGCATCCGCCAACTCTACTCCGGCAGTGTTTAGCGGCGGGTTTATCGCGGGGCGGAGGCGCGTCTCATAACGCCGTGGCTATTTGGACACAGCGCATGGAGACCCGCTCGGGAAGGCGATGCTGCGATGCAAAAAGACGGTTGCGGAGAAGCACGTCCGAGCCTACATTGTGCGTCGCAGCAATGCGGTTCGCCGCGCTGTCTGCTTTCTTGGACGTTTCCTCCCTAAACTTGGCGGTGCCTTCGGGCACCGCCTTTTTTTGCTCGAAAGTCCGCCCCGCCGGACCGGCGCGCGCCGGGGCGCGTTCAGGCGGCGAGCAGCCCCGCCGCCTCGGCCGCCAGGGTGGCGATCAGCGCCGACAGGTCGCGCTGCAGGGCGCCGAAGCGCGGCAGGCGCTCGATCCGCGCCTCGTCCATGTACAGCCCGCGCGCCACCTCGATCTGCAGGGCGTGGACGTTCTCGCGCGGGCGGCCGTAATGGCGGGTGATGTAGCCTCCGGCATAGGGATCGTTGCGTCGCACCGAGTAGCCGAGCGCGCGCAGCGTCTGCTCCACCAGCGTCATGATGCGCGGCGCGCAGGACGTGCCGTGCGCGTCACCCAGGACGAAATCCGCTCCCGGCGCGGTCCCCTGCAGGCCCCCTGGCATCCCGTGGCGCGGCTGCGCCCCGTGGGCAGGCATCGAGTGGCAGTCGATCAGCAGGCAGGCCCCGAAGCCGCGCTTGGTCTGGCCGATCAGGCCGAACAGCGCGTCGTGGAACGGCTCCCAGCAGGTGCGCACGCGCCGCTCGGCCTCGGCGAAGGACAGCTTGTCGCGGTAGATCGTCTCGCCCGAGGCGACGACGCGGGCGATGGTGCCGAGACCCGCGCCGACGCGCGGCGAGGTGGTGTTCACCCAGGCCGGCAGGTCGTCGGCGAACATCGCGGGGTCGAGTTCCCACGGCTCGCGGTTCGGATCGCAGTAGGCGCGCGGGAAGGTGGCCGACAGCAGCGGCGCGCCGAAACCGGGCGCGGCTTCGAACAGCGCATCGACGAAGCTGTCCTCGCTGCGGCGCAGGCCGATCGTGTCGAGCCGGGCGGCGGCCACGAAATCCGGCGGATAGGCGCGCCCGGAGTGCGGCGAGGCGAACACCAGGGGCACGCGTTGCGTCTCCGGCTGACGCAGGGAGAACGGCGTGGCGGGCGACAGCGGCGGGTCGGCGACGGGCAGGTCCATGCCCGCCATTGAAGCGGCCCCGCGGGGCGCTGTCATCACCCGGCTTGCGGCCCCCTGCTTGCGGACTGGGCGCCGCGCCGCTAGAAGCCGCACTCCCGAATTGCCGCGGCCCGCCGCGGCGGAAGGTGCCGGGCGCGTAGCTCAGCGGGAGAGCACCTCCCTGACACGGAGGGGGTCACAGGTTCAATCCCTGTCGCGCCCACCACGCTTACTCTTGGACATCGCAAATCGCCCCAGCTTGATCGGGCGCTCGTCTGCAGGGCCGCTACGAGTCGCAACTTCCATCGGGAGTAAGGCGTCCGATCGGTGTATATGCGGGGACCGATGGCAAACGCGCGATGCCGGCCGCGCGCACCGCCGTGCGACGACTCCCTGTGCTGCAAGGCGCGCGTGTTCCGACGATTTGAACAGGACCAACGGTGCGGGCCGTGAACCACCCCGAGAGACCCCGAGGTGCCCGGAGGACGGCGCGGCAGACCGTGACAATCGCGCACCGAGTTCTGGCCGGCTACGCTAAGCGGGCTTCTACGGAGGCCGCGCATGGCTCCCGCTGAGTCGCCCTGAGTTGAACGCCAACGTTCGTCTCTGCGGGGAGTTGGCCTTCCCGGACATGTTCGGTTGGGCAGCGTTCCGCGAACGGGTCGGTATTGTAGAGTGGGTTCAGTTTTTAGCGACGCAATTACTGCGACTAGGGCTGGTAATCGCAGTCACCGTCTTGTGTGGAAAGGCTATCGGTGCACCGTCCTTCGACGGCGTCTACAAGGGGACACAGCAGGTGATCCTGAGTGAAAACTCCGGAAGCTGCGCGCGCGGGGATCCTCGCCCAGCTACATTGGTGGTCAGGAACAATCACTTCCAGATACGGTGGCTCGTGGTGCTGGAGCTTGAGGTTATGCCAGATGGCACCTTTGAGGGCAGCAGATATTCAGCCGCGATAGGAGCCATTACGGTAGTTCGTATGAAGGGCAAGATCACCGGCGACAACCTAGAGGCAGACATCGGAAACCAATACTGCGTCCAGCACTTCTCGCTCACGAAAGACCTTCGTCCTACTCGATAATCGGCTTCAG
>Ga0335069_10012231_pt1 | contig 12081 bp, 10 predicted proteins | sample Lox_Sample_11_FD_206714 | JGI IMG/M metagenome (GOLD analysis project Ga0335069, IMG submission 206714) | Soil microbial communities from Loxahatchee National Wildlife Refuge, Florida, United States - Lox_Sample_1.1 | ecosystem: Environmental > Terrestrial > Soil > Wetlands | place: USA...
GGCCGCGGCGGTGCGCGACCTCGTGCTCGCCCGCTTTCCCGATCCGGCGACGGCGCGGTTTGTCGTCTGCGGCGACTGGAACGACACCCGGGACGGCCGGGCGGTCCGTGCACTGGTCCGGCGCGGCGCCACTGCGCTCGGCGAGCTTTTGCCGGCGGCCGACTCGCGCGGCGAAACCTGGACGCACCACTATCGCCGGGAGGACAGCTACAGTCGGATCGACTATTTTCTCGTCTCGCCCGCGGTCCAGCCGGGCGTCATGGACGGCCGGGCGATGATCTACGACGGACCCGGAGTGGAGGTGGCCAGCGACCACCGGCCGGTGGTCGTGCGGCTGGCGACGACGCCGTGACCGGCCGGGGTGCGGCGGCGGTCCGCCGGCGATTAAAGTCTTTGCAGACGCGTCATCCGGTGAGAGCCTCGCGCGGGGCGGCGGCCCCGTCACCCCTCCAACTGCAGTCCAATCCATGACCAACCCCGCCCCGCGCCGCACGGCCACTGAAATGATGTTGGGATATTTCCGGGACTTCGGTGTCCTGCGGGAGACCCGGCTCGAGTACTGGGGGGTCCAGTTGGTCAACTTCCTCGACTGCACCGCGTACTTTGCGATCCTGATCATCGCGGCCGTCTTTCTTTCCAACGACCTGGGGCTCGATGACCGCGCCGCCGGGTACGCCGTGACGGCCTTCACCTCGGCGACCTCGATCATGCTCCTGTTTTCCGGCGTGACCACCGATTGGCTCGGCATCCGCCGGTCGCTGAACCTCGCCCTGGGCGGCCAGCTGGTCCTGCGGCTTGCGCTCGTGGGCGTGGGCCTGGCCCCCGGGCTCCCGCACCGCGGCTGGCTGGCGGGGATCATCCTGTTCCTGATGGCGCCGTTCATGGCTGGAATCCAGACGGCATTCCAGTCGGCGACCAACCGCTACACCACCCGGCGCTCCCGCAGCGCGGGCTTCAACCTCTGGTACCTCTTCATGAACGTCGGGGCGGCGGCGGCCGGGTTCTCGATCGACATCGTGCGCGAGGTGCTGCACCTGCCGGACGTCCATGTGTTCTCCCTCGGGGTGGTCTGCGCCGTCTTGTGCCTCGTGGTGGTGCGGCTGATGATCAAGAGCGAGGAACAGCTCGTCAGCCCCGACGCGCCCGCGGAGGCGCAGGCCGTGGAGAAAAAGGTGGCCCGCAAGAACCCCTTCAAGGTGTGGCGCGAACTCACGCGGGAGCCGGCGCTGTGGCGGCTGCTCGTGCTGGTGGCGTTGATCGTCGGCGTGCGCGCGGTGTACATCTACCTCTATCTCCTGATGCCCAAGTACTGGCTTCGCACGATCGGTCCGGATGCGGCCTTTGGCACGCTCAACGCCATCAATCCGGTCGGAATCGTCATCGGGCTGATCCTCTTCATCCCGTTTGCCAACAAGTTCAGCGTCTTCCGCATGCTGGTCTACGGGGCGATGGTGTCGTCGCTCGCCCTGCTGCCCATGGCGCTGCCGTGGACGATTTACGGCGCCGGCATCGCGCGGGCCCACTACCTCATGGCGGTGCTGTGCATGGTCGTGCTCACGGTCGGCGAGGTGGTCTGGTCGCCCAAGCTCTACGAATACACCGCGGTGATCGCCCCCAAGGGTCAGGAGGGAGTCTACCTCGGGCTCTCCCTCCTGCCGTACTTCCTGGCCAAGACGATGGTCAGCGCGCTCTCCGGGCATCTGCTCGAGCGGTGGTCGCCGGAGAAGGTGACGCTCGGGGGCGTCACCCTGCCGCTGCAGCAGGCCATGGTCGAGAACCGCCTGGACTACTGGCACCGACCCGAGGCGATGTGGCTCGTGCTCGGCGCGTATGCACTCGGAGGCTGCCTCATCGCGGCGCTGCTCGAGAAGTGGCTGACGCGGGGCGTGAAGGTCGGGGCCCCGGAGCCGGCGGCGGCGCCGGCGGCCGACGGCCCCTGAAGCGCGCGCTCAGACGAACCGGCCGCCGTCGTACACGATCTTGCCGCCGACAATCGTGGTCTTCACCCGTCCGGTGAGCTGCTGGCCGGCCCAGGGCGAGTTGCGGGACTTGGAGAAACCCTTCGCCGGGTCATAGGTCCATTTTTCGTCGGGCGAGAACAGGCAGACGTCGGCGTTGGCCCCGGGCGCCAGCGTGCCGGCCGGCAGCTTGAGCACGCCGGCGGCACGGCGGGTCATCAGGTCGATGACGTGCGCCAGCGTGAAGCGGCTCCGGCGCATGAGCACGTCGAGGCACACGGGCAGCGCGGTCTCGAGCCCGATGATGCCGTTGGGCGCGAAGTCGAACTCGCGGTCCTTGTCGTCCGGCGTGTGCGGCGCGTGGTCGGTGCCGATGCAGTCGAGCGTGCCGTCGCGCAGGCCGCCGATGATCGCGCGCCGGTCCCGCTCGGTGCGCAGCGGCGGGTTCATCTTGAAGTTCGGGTCGTAGCCGCCGAGCGCCTCTTCCGTCAGCGCGAGGTGGTGCGGGGTGGCCTCGGCGGTGACGTTGACCCCGTCCTGCTTCGCCCGCCGCACCAGCTCGACCGAGAAGGCGGAGCTGATGTGCTGCATGTGGATGTGCGCGCCCGAGTAGGAGGAGAGGATGATGTTGCGGGCGACGATCACGTCCTCCGCCGCGTGCGGCCAGCCGCGCAGGCCGAGGCGGGTCGACACCGCGCCCTCGTTCATCACCGCCCCCTGGGTCATCGACTCGTCCTGGCAGTGGTCGAGCACCGGCAGGTCAAACATCCGCGCGTACTCGACCGCGCGGTGCATGAGCTCATTGGACTGCACGCAGACGCCGTCGTCGGTCAGCGCGACCACGCCCGCGTTCTTCAGCGAGCCGTGCGGCGCAAGCTGCTGGCCCTTCTGGCCGACGGTGATGCAGCCGGTCGGGAGGACCCGCACGACGGCGTTGGCGGCGGCGGCGTTGATCAGCTGGATCGTGCCCGCATTGTCGGCCGGCGGCGAGGTGTTGGGCATGCACACCACGGTCGTGAACCCGCCGGCGGCCGCGGCCTGTGAACCGGTGAGGATGGTCTCCTTGTGCGTCTGGCCCGGCTCGCGGAAATGGACGTGGATGTCGACCAGGCCGGGGCAGACGACCAGGCCGGAGGCGTCGATTTTGCGCGCCGCCTTCTTTTGGGCGGCCGAGAAATGCTTCACGATCCGGCCGTAGGCGAGGTAGACGTCGCCGCGTCCGTCCCGCCGGGTGGCGGGATCGACGACGCGGCCGTTGGCGATCCAGAGGAGGCTCATGCAGAAAATTCCCAACACCCATTACCCGACACCAATGGAATCCCAAGGATCAAGGGCCAAGGAGCCAGAGGCCGGCGCCAAGGCACCTGGGCTGGCCGCTCGCTTTTCGGTGACGCGATCGTGGTCATTGGATTCTTATAGGCCCCTGAACCTTGGCACTTGGCACCTGATACTCGATACTTGGTCCTTGGTTCTTGGCACTTGGTCCTCGGATTTTACTCCACCGGTGCCGTCACGTGCTCCGGTTGGCCGCCGGCGCAGAGGTAGAGCACGGCCATGCGCACCGCGATGCCGTTGGTCACCTGCTGGAGAATGACGCTGCGCGGTGAGTCGGCCAGCGCGCTGTCGATCTCGACCCCGCGGTTGATCGGCCCCGGATGCATGATGATCGCATCGGGTTTCAGCCAGGCGGCGCGGGTCTGGTTGAGCCCGAACATGCCGGTGTACTCGCCGACGGACGGGAAATGGCCGGCCGCCTGCCGCTCGTGCTGGATGCGGAGGAGCATCACCACGTCGGCGTCGGCCAGCGCCGTGCGCAGGTTGTGGGACACGCGGACGTTGAGCGACTCGAACCAGCGCGGCACGAGGGTCGACGGCCCGACCACGGTGACGTCGGCGCCGAGCTTGGTCAGCGCATGGATGTCGGAGCGCGCGACCCGGCTAAAGAGTACGTCGCCGAGGATGACGACCTTGCGGCCCTTCACCGTGCCCAGCTTCTGGCGCATGGTGAAGACGTCGAGCATGGCCTGGGTCGGGTGCTCGTGGGCGCCGTCGCCGGCGTTCACCACCGGGATACCCAGCCGCTGGCTGAGATAAAGCGGCGAGCCGCTGGCGGAATGGCGGAGCACGATCATGTCCGCATGCAGCGCCTGAATGTTCTGCGCGGTGTCGCGCAACGTCTCGCCCTTGGTGGTGCTCGACTTGTCGGCGTCGAACGAGACCACGTCGGCGCTCAGCAGCTTGGCGGCCATCTCGAACGACAGTCGGGTGCGGGTGCTCGGCTCGAGGAAGAGATTGACGATCGTCTTGCCGCGGAGGGCGGGCACCTTCTTGACCTTCCGGTCGAGGATCCGGCGGAAGGCCGCGGCGGTGGCCAGCACCTGCTCGATCTCGGCGCGGCTGAGGTCTTCGATGGCGAGGAAGTGTTTGCGTTTCCAGGACACGGTCGGTGGGGGAGAGTCAGACGGCGGAGCGGCGCTTGGCGGCCTGGGCGGCGGGGGCCACGACGACCTCGTCGTGGCGGTGCTCGGCGTTGTCGAGATGGACGACCACCTCCTGGTCGTCGCCCGCTTCCAGTCTCAGGCCGCAGTAATCCGCCTCGAGCGGCAGCCGCCGGCCGCCGCGGTCCACCAGCACGGCCAGTTCGACGCGGTCCGGCCGGCCGTGGTCGAAGAGTTCGTCGAGCGCGGCCTTCACCGTGCGGCCGGTGTGGAGGACGTCGTCGACCAGCACGACCGTGGCGCCGTTGACGTCATGCGGGATGAGCGTGGGCGTGAATTCCTTCGGGATCGGGTGCCGGCTGATGTCGTCGCGGTGAAACGAGATGTCGATCGTGCCGGTGCCGCACTTGACGCCCCGGGCGTGCAGGCGGTGGGCGAGCCGCGCGGCGAGGGCGACGCCGCCGTTGGCGATGCCGAGCAGCAGCAGGCGGGGATCCTGGACATGGCGCCGGGCGAGGCCGGAAACGAGGCCGTCTACGGCCTTCTCGACCGCGGCGGCGTCGTGCTTCTTGGGGGTGCCCACGAGTCCGTGGTTTTGAGGGACGGCGCGGGCGGCGTAAAGCGCAATCGGCGCCGCGCTCAGTCCGCGAGCGGGGCGACGCAGTCGGGCGCGTCGTAGCGAACGTGGTTCACGCGCGCGTCCACGCGGTGACCCGCCATTTCCGCGGCCGGGTACGGCCGGCACAGCCGCGTCAGCTCTTCCGGTGCGAGCGGCGCGCCGCCCAGCCAGGCGCGGCCGCTGGCGGCGTCGAGCATCACGGGCATCCGATCGTGCACCGGCCGGATCAGGTCGTTCGGCTCGGTGGTCACGATCACGAACCCGGCCGGGGTCTCGGCTGACTCCGGCTGCCACAGTCCGGCAAAAAAGAACGGACGGTGGTCGCGCAAATAGAAATGGTGGGGCCGGCGCGCCGCGCCGGCCGGTGCAAACTCGTAGAAGCCGTCGGCCGGCACGAGGCAGCGCCGGTGCGCGACTGCGTCGCGAAACGCCGGCTTCTGCCGGAACGTCTCCGCCCGCGCATTGGCCAGGAGCAGCCCGCGCTTTTCCGGCGGACGCGGCGGCAGCGTGATCCCGAATGCCAGCTCCGCGAGGGCCGGCGCGCCGGCGCTGACAATGGCCGGCAGGCGCTGGGTCGGGGCAACGTTGAACCGCGGCCGAAAACGGGCGGGGTCCAGCGCGACCCCGAGGGCCTCGCAAAACTCGCCCAGGGCCTGCAGGTTCATCAGCGTGTACCGGGTGCACATCGCGCAGGGCCACGGGACGGCATTCCGGGCGCGGGGGCAATTCCGTTCTGCATCGCTCGCCCAATCGTTCTCGTCCTCGATCCCCGGCCAAGATGGCGACCAGAGCCGGAGGGAGAACGAGGATGATCCGCCGGGCGGACCAGACCGTCAGGCCGCGCGCGACAGGCCGCCGGGCCGGTCGGACGACTGCACGCGGAGGTGCAGCCGGTCGCGGTACTCGGTGGGCGACTCGCCGGTGATGCGGTGGAAGACCCGGTTGAACTGCGAGAGCGACTGGAAGCCGGCCTCGTAGCAGGCCTCGCTGATCCGCGTGTGCGGGTTGAGCAGGAGCTGCTTGACGGTTTCGACGCGGGTCCGCGCGAGGTACTGGGTGAAGGTCAGGCCGGTCGCCTGCTTGAACACCTTGCAGAAATAAAACTCGCTGATGTGCGCGGCCTGGGCGACCTGCTTCAGACTGAGCACCTCGGCCTGGTGTTCGGCGATGAACTCGCGTGCGCGGGTGATGGCCGGAACCTCGCCGACCGCCTGCTGGAGCATGATCTCGTTGCTGAACGCGGCCAGATGCTGCGCGAAGATCCGGAGCAGGTTGATCACGGAGGCGTATTCGCCGGCCGGCACGACCCGCGTCTGGAGGTACGCACCCTTCAGCTCCGGGAGGTCGAGCTCGGTGTTCCACTTCTCCAGCTGGCGCGCGACGGCGCGGAACCGCGCGGCCGTGGGCGTCTGCCGCAAGACCTGCCCGGTCTGGAGAAACCCGACGATGGTCTCGCCCACCTTGACCGGCACGGCGGACTCCGACAGCCCGGCAAAGCACTCCATGGTCCGCGGGCCTTCGCCGGCGCCATCCTCGATGCGCTGCTGCACCTGGAGGCAGGCGGCGCAGGTCTTGTTGCGGCCGGCCATCAGCGCGCAGAACGGATTCAGCTTGCGCGAACCCTCGAGTGGCGGATGGAAGGAGCCGGCGGCGCGGAGCGTGAGCGGCAGGCCGGTGAGATTCTGAAACGCCTGCTGGTAGTCGCGGAAGAGCTCGGATTTCTGCAGGCGCAGGACGACGTCATTCGCGCCGGGCGGGCTGAAAGTGGGGAGGGCGGTGGGGCAGACAGCGTGGTTCATGGGCAAAGGGTACCATGCCGGCGCGGCGGCCGCCATTGGAGCCGGGGCGGAATCTCCCTAAAGGATTTCCTTAGACGGACGCAGGCCATGGAACCACCGATGAATTCGGCTCAGCCCGGTTTGGCGGGAAGGCCCGATGGGCGAACGCAGCTCGGCCCGGCGCCGGCCACCCGTCCATGTAACCCATTGGGTTACACGGCAGAGGGCACCGGAGGCGATCGGGCGGCACGCGATCCGGTCCCTTCTCCGCCCCGGGATCGCGTTCCGCCCTTGCCCGGCGGTGTTCGGGGCCCAACACTCGGTGCCGGTGTCGGTTGATTATTCCACGCTTACCCGCGAAGAACTCGTCGCGCGCCTCCTGGACGCGGAGTCGGGGCAGCGCCTGCAGGCGACCCTGCGGGAGCTGGCCGACATCAAGGCGGCGCTCGACGAGCACTCGATCGTCGCGATCACCGATCCGGCCGGCCGGATCACCTACGTGAACGACAAGTTCTGCGCGATCTCGCAGTATGCCCGGGAGGAGCTCCTGGGCCAGGACCACCGGATCATCAACTCGGGGCTCCACCCCCAGGAGTTCTTCCGGGACCTCTGGACGACGATCGGCCGGGGCCGGATCTGGCACGGCGAGATCCGGAACCGCGCCAAGGACGGCACCTGCTACTGGGTCGACACGACGATTTTTCCCCGGCTCGACGCCCGCGGAAAGCCGGCGCAATACATCGCGATCCGCACCGACATCACGCAGCGCAAGGCGGACGAAGCCATGCTGGAGCAGACGGCGGCCGAGCTGGCGGAGAAGAACAAGGAGCTCGAGGCCATCGTCTACAGCGTCTCCCACGACCTGCGCTCGCCGCTCGTCAACGTGCAGGGTTTCAGCAAGCAGCTGAGTCGCGCCTGCGAGAAGGTCCAGGCGCTGGCCGCGGCCGCGCCGGGCGGCGCGGTCTCGGCCGCCGAACTGGAGCCGCTGGTCGCCAAGGCCATTCCCCAGGCGCTGCGCTTCATCAACGCCGGCGCCGGCAAGATGGACGTGCTGCTCGCCGGCCTGCTGCGCTACTCGCGCCTCGGGCGGCTGACGCTGAGCCTCCGTCCGCTGGACATGGACGCGCTGGTCGCCGGCGTCCTGGCCGCCGCCCGGTTCCAGCTGGAGGAGGCGGAGGCGGAGGTCGCGGTGCGGCCGCTGCCGCCGTGCGTCGGCGACCAGGACCAGACCGGGCAGGTGTTCGCCAACCTGGTGGACAACGCCCTCAAGTACCGCGACCGCGGACGCCGGCTGCGGCTCGAGATTTCCGGCCAGATCGCGGACGGACGGGCGACGTATGCAGTGGCGGACAACGGGATCGGCATCCCGGCCGAACACCAGCCGAAGATCTTCGAGATTTTCCACCGGCTGGATCCCGAGGCCACCGCCGGCGAGGGGCTCGGCCTGACCATCGCCCAGCGGGTGCTGGAGCGCCAGCGGGGGCGCATCTGGGTGGAGAGCCGCGCGGGCGAGGGCTCAACCTTCTTTGTTGCCTTGCCCGCGGCCGACGCGGTTTCCATCAAAGGCCCATGAAAAACGCCCCCGTCATTCTTATCGTGGAGGACGACGAGGGCCATGCCATCCTCGTGCGGGAAAACCTCGCGGCCGCCGGGCTGAACAATCCCATCGAGCAGTTCCGGGACGGGCAGGCGGTGCTGGATTTCCTCTTCCGGCGCGGACCCGGCCCGCACCGGCAAACCGGCCAGACCTACCTCGTGCTGCTCGACATCCGCATGCCGAAGGTGGATGGCGTCGAGGTGCTGCGCCAGATCAAGTCCGACCACGAGCTGCGCAAGCTACCGGTGATCATGCTGACCACGACCGATGATTCGCGGGAGGTCGAGCGGTGCCACCAACTGGGCTGCAACTCCTACATCCAGAAACCGGTCGACTACGACAAGTTTGCCGAGGCCATCCGGCGGCTCGGGCTCTTCGTCCTGCTGCTGCTGGTGCCGCCCGTCAACGGAACCTGATCCCGGCGTGGCCGTCTCCGCCCACCTCCCGCGCATTCTCGTCGTGGACGACGACGAGGGCCTGCTGCTGCTGCTGGCCGGCGCCCTGGAGGGGGAGGGCTACCTGGTGACCACCGCTTCGTCCGGGACCGAGGCCCTGGCGCGAATCGCGGAGCAGGCGCCCGACCTGCTGCTGCTCGACCTGAAGCTGAAGGATGTGAGCTGGCCCGACCTGCTGAAGCGCCTGAAGCGCAGTGACGCGCCGGTGCCGTTTGTGGTCGTGACGGGTCAGGGCGACGAGCGCATCGCCGTCGAGGTGATGAAGCAGGGGGCGCTCGATTATGTGATGAAGGACGGCAAGCTGGTCGATCTCCTCCCGGCGGTGGTCAAACGGGCGCTGGCGGCGGTCGAGCGGGAGCGCGCGTTGGCGGACGCGGAGGCGAACCTGCGCGAGAGCGAGGCGCGGTTCGCCGCCGCGGTGCGGGCGACCAACGACGGGGTGTGGGAATGGCGGCTGCCGGGCGACGAGGTCTATTTCTCCCCGCGCTGGAAGGCCATCCTCGGCTATGGGCCGGACGACATTCCGGCCCGGCTCGAGGAATGGCAGGGCCGGATCCATCCCGAGGATCGCGAGCGGTTCAACCGGGCCTGCCGGCTGTTTCTCGACAGCCAGGAGACGAACTTCCGGATCGAGTACCGGCTGCGGCACCAGGATGGAACCTACCGCTGGATTCTGCTCCAGGCGCTCGTGCTGCGTGACCTGGCCGGCCGGGCGCGGCGGATCATCGGCGCCCACACCGACATCACGGAGCGAAAGCAACTGGAGAAGGAAATCCTGCGCATCAGCGACCGCGAGCAGTGGCGCATCGGCCAGGATCTGCACGACGGACTTGGTCAGCAGCTGACGGCGATCGAGCTGATGTGCCAGTCCCTGCGCGCCGACCTCGCCGCCAGTCCTGAGCGGCTGCAGAAGCAGGCCGGGGTGATCGGCGAGGCGCTGCGGGCCGCCGTCGCGCAGACGCGCTCGCTGGCGCACGGGCTGACGCCGTTCATGCTTGACGCCTCCGGCCTCCAGTTGGCGTTGGCGGAGCTGGCGCAACGAACCCATTCGCTCGGCCGGATGGGTTGCCGCCTGGAATGTCCGGCTCCCGTGGGCATCGGGGACCGGGAGGTGGCCGGCCACTTCTACCGCATCGCGCAGGAGGCCGTGGCCAATGCCCTCAAGCACTCGGGGGCGCGCGAAATCGTCATCCGGCTGACCGGATCCGGCGGGGCCGTCTGCCTCGAGGTGGCCGACGACGGGCGGGGGTTGACCAAGAGGAAAACCGGGGGCGGCCACATCGGCCTGCAGGTCATGCGCCACCGGGCGGACGCCATCGGCGCGGAGTTGACGATTTCCTCGGCCCGCGGCAAAGGCGTGGTGGTCCGGTGCGAACTGCGCCACGACGAATGAGGACACCGAAAAGATCCCTGCCGGCCCCGGCGGCCGCGCCGAGTCCGCCGCCAGCGGCTGCGCCCCGCCGGCGCGTGCTGCTGGTGGACGACCATCCGTTCATGCGCGCGGGCCTGGCTCAGTTGATCGAGCGCCAGCCCGATCTGGCGGTTGGCGGCGAGGCGGGCAACCCGGCCGAGGCGTTGGGCGTCATCGCTGCGGGTGGGATCGACGTCGTGTTGTCCGACATCACCATGCCCGGCCGCAGCGGTCTCGAGTTCATCAAGGACCTGCAGGCGACGCACCCCGCGCTGCCCGTGCTTGTCGTGTCGATGCATGACGAGATGCTTTACGCCGAGCGTTGCCTGCGGGCCGGGGCGCGCGGCTACATCATGAAGGAGGCGGGCGGTGAGGCGCTGCTGGAGGCCGTCCGGACGGTCCTCGGCGGCAAGGTCTACATCAGCCCGCGGGTGGGGGCGAAGATCGTGGACGACTTTTCGGCCCGCCGACCGCGCGGCTCTTCGTCGCCGATCGAGAAGCTGACGGACCGCGAGTTCGAGGTGTTCCGGCTGGTCGGTCAGGGGCACGCGACGCGCGACATCGCCCGGCAGCTCGGGCTGAGCCCGAAGACGGTCGACGTCCACCGTGCGAACATCAAGGAGAAGCTTGAACTCAGGGACGCCACGTCGCTGGTGCGGCACGCGGTGCGCTGGGTGGAAACGCAGGGTTCGGCTCCGATGTAGGGCGGGGTCGCCTTGGCGCGCCGAAGCTTCGGGAACGATCGCCGGGAGGGCGTGGTCAAGCCACGCCCCCACGGGAATGACGCGGCTTATTGCCCGCTCCGCTCGAGCTTCATCGGGTGCTCGGCGTCGCCCACGGACACGGTCAGGTGCCGGCCGTCGGCCTCGTACTCGCACTGCACGTCAGTGGTCAGCGCGTAGAAGCTCGTCCGCGAGGCGGCGTGCATCACCAGTTCCTGGCCGGAGAGGGTCAGGCCGAGCAGGCCGTCGGGCAGCCGGCGGATTTTGACGGTGGAGTAGGGGCCGTTGCCGAAGGCGCCGACATAGGTGTCGAGCAGCGCGTCCGGCAGCAGGTACTCGGGATGCCGGGGGCAGTCGAGTTCGCGCACCCACACGTTGCGGTAGCGGACCGGGTGGCCATGGTCCTGGAGGGCGATCGGCAGGCGCGGCGGATGCGCCTTGTACGGCACGCGGTTGATCCAGCCGGTGGGGCCGGTGAGCTCGACGTGGTTCTGCACGAGGACGCCGTTGTGGAACACGGTCACGTAGGCCTTGCTCAGCAGGCTGCCGTCGTCGGCGAAGCGCGGGGCGGTCCAGATGATATCGTAGCTCTGCCACTGGCCGGGCGGGCGGGCGGCATTCACCAGCGGCGGGTACTGCCCGTAGACTGAGGCGGCGGCGCCGTCCGCGTAGGTTTTGCTCTGGTAGGAATCGAGCACCTGGATCTCGTAGCGGTCGTAGCCGAAGAACACGCCGCTGTTGCCGCGGTCCTGGCTGGCGCCGTGGGCCGGGTCGGGCGAGGCCCATTCGACGTGGAGCTGGCAGTCGCCAAACGAGCGCAGCGTGCGCACGTAGCCGCTGCCCGGGACGCACTGCAGCGCGCCGTCCTTCGAGATCCATTTCGTCGGGCTGCCGTCCATGGCGACCCACTGCGAGATGTCCTGGCCGTCGAAGAGCACGATGGCGTCGGACGGCGGCCGGCCCGGCTGGTCCTGGGTGCTCGCGGTGCCCGGGTCGACCGGCGTGGCCATCGGGCGGTCGCGGTCATGGTCGAGCCAGTGCGGGTCGGGCGCGGCGCCGAGCAGCGGCCCGAAGGCGAGGACGGTCAGGAGGGGCGGAAGCAG
>Ga0335069_10012233_pt1 | contig 12080 bp, 9 predicted proteins | sample Lox_Sample_11_FD_206714 | JGI IMG/M metagenome (GOLD analysis project Ga0335069, IMG submission 206714) | Soil microbial communities from Loxahatchee National Wildlife Refuge, Florida, United States - Lox_Sample_1.1 | ecosystem: Environmental > Terrestrial > Soil > Wetlands | place: USA: Florida...
AGCGGGCGGATTGGCCGGATCATAGGGCACCGCGTAAACCAGCGGCCGGCCGGCAAGCTGCGGCCGGAAACGTGCTGGGATAGGCCTGGGATCGCCCGGCGCGCAAGGATCGGCGGCGAGCGGCGGCCGAAAAAGGCTGGGCGCGGGAGGGAGGCCGAGTCGCTCGTTGAAAATGCTCGCGCCGTGATCAGCGAGCACGATATTGCCGCGCGCGACGCTGACATTGTCGATGCGGCGGATCGCGCCATTGCTCGCGACATTGGCGGAGAGCTGGAGGTCGAACGGGAGGGCGTCGTCGCGCCCCCAGGCGATCTCGGTCACCGGCGTCGCCGCATTGGTGGCGGGCGTCTCGAAGGCGCCGCCGAGCGGATCGGTGCTGTCGGCGACGCTGGTCAGGCGCACGGCCCAGCGTCGCGCCGGGTCGGCGTCCGCAGCGACTCCGGTGCGCGGGCCGAGGGCCTCCTCGAAAATCAGGACGTCGCCTGCGACCAGATTCAACTTGCCTTTCAGCGTGGCGCTGGTCGCGCCTTTCAGCAATCGGCAGCAGGAATCGCCCCAAGAGTAGAAGGCAATGGAATTGTGCGCGACGAATAGCTTGACGTCGTGGAGGGTTTCAAAAATTTCCGGCCCCAGCGCGAGCGCGCGGGCGAGATCGGGCGAATTGGGCGCAAGCCGCGCCGCCTGGCCGGGCAGGACCGTCAAGACTTGCGCGCCCTGTTTGAGTGTGGTGTCGGCGCCGGTTTCGACATGGATGAAGGCGCGCGCGCTCGCGCCCTCGTGCATGGCGTAATCGACCAGCCGCGCATGGCGGCGCACCGACGTCCGGCGCCGCGCGGTTCCGATATAGGCTTCGGTGGCGATGGCGTCCTGGCGATAGCTGATGAGGTCGCCGACATGGGCGAAGATTTCGACGAGCGTCACGCCAAGATCGGCGGCGTTGCGCTCGCCCCATTGCGGCGCGATCACCGCCAGCCGGTCGAACATGGCCTGGCGGAAACTCGCGAAATCCCTGGCGAGATAATCGATATGCGGGACGAATGGCGCTGGGCCCGGACCGGCGGCCGGGGCCGCGTTGTCGAACGGGCTCGGGCATTCGACTTTGAAGGAAAAATCGATGAAGGAAAACAGCGGATCGAAAGTCGCGGGGTCGAAAGGCGCCCCGGTGGCGGCCCGCAATTGCAGACGATAGATCGAGTGATCGCCATAGGCGTCGAGATGGACGATGAGGACGTCGCCGTCATAGGCGACCTGGGTGACATTGATGTTCGTGATGCGATCGCCGCCCCCGATCGCAATATTGGCGGGAACCAGATTGGGCGGCGCGGTTTTGAGGAAATGCACGCGCAGGACGCGCTGGCGATCGGCCGGCGTCGCGGCGTCGCTGTCCACCACTTCGAGAAAATCGACGCCGTTCAGGGTCGAGGCCTGAACCGCAGCGCGCCTTTTCTCGTCGCAACAGGCGTAGACGTTCATGTTGGCGTCCCCGTGGCGAAAGTGGCGACCTGACGCTGCTGGGTGCGGCGGACGACATATTGCACCAGCACCGTCAGCGCCGCCTCCTGGGCCTCGACCCGCACTTGCTCGACCATGACGAGGTCGCCGAGCCATTGCTGGAGCGCGCTCTGGACGAGGTATTGCGTCGCGGTGGCGAGTTCGCCGCTGTTGGGCGCGAAGACGAGCTGACGCAAAGCGGCGCCGAAGGCCGGGCGATTGACCCTTTCGCCCGACGAAGTGAACAGGACCTGTTCGATCAGGTCGCGGATATGGGCGTCGTCGTCCGCCAGCGCGGTGCGGCCGGCGCCGAAGCCGAAGGGGAAGGCGATATTGGTCATGTCGCCTTCACCCGCAGTTGCGTGAGCATGATGACGAGCGGCGTTCCGGTCGGCGCGCAGGTCGATTGGCTGTCCTGCAGCACGACCGGCGCGCCCATGCTTTTCACGCGCAGGGCGGCGCTGGTCCATTGCCCGGTGGCGCAGGGCGGCGCGGTGGTTCCGGTCAGGGCGCAGCCGGCGACCGCATAGGTCGTCGTCTGCGTCACGATGGGGTTGCCGCTGGTCTTGACGCGCGGATTGGGCGCCGTTGGCGTCGCCTTGCCGGGCGGATGCGCGCAATTCACCGTCGAACCGACATCGACAAGATAACCGGGCATCAGATCACCTCCAAGGCTGGACCGTTGATCGAGACCTTCGGCCCTTCGAGCTTGATCACCGCCTGCATGCCGTCATTGATCTCGATGCCGGTGGCGCTGATGGCGATCTTCATGCCGAGGGCGGTTTCGATGGTGATGAGGCCGACGCCGGGCGCATCGGTGATGGTGATCGTCACGGCGTCGGTCTTGAACACCTTTTGCAGCGGGATGGCCATGGCGGCGGGGAATTCGCCGAGAGCCCAGAAACAGCCGCTCCAGATCGGATTTTCCGGATTGCCGCCCTCGAACTCGACCCAGATATTGGCGCCGATCGGCGGCATGGTGAAAAAGCCGACCCCCTTGCCGCCATAAGGCGCGCAGGGCAAAGCCCAGACCTGGGAGGAGCCGAGCGCAGCCGGCGCCTGGACCATGAGGCGGCCGCGCAATTCCGGGTCCCCGTTGCTCACCACCGTGCCGCGATATTTGCCGAAGAATTTCGTCATGGGACCACCGCCGGAGTGAGTGAGCCTAGGCCGTCGCGAGTCAGGCTGAAGCGCTGGCTGTATTTGCCCTTGGCGATCGAATGGCTGACGCTCTTGACATAATAGATTCCGTCATGCGCGAAGCCCGCGCCGCGCACGCCGACGAGAGCGCGCGGCTTGAGCACGCCGCCATAGCGCAACGCGTCGAGCTCGCCCTGCGCGGTCGCGACTTCATCGACCGATTTGTCGGTCATGGCCTGGGCGCGGCCATAGGCTTCCATCATGCTCAGGCCGGAGCCCTGGTCGAGCAGGCTGGTGCGGACATTGGGCAGCTGGAACGGCAGGGCGGGCATCAGGGAGAGCGGCGGCAGCCGCGTGCTGGCGAAGGTCATCACCGGGACGGTGACGTTCAGATCCTTGTCCTGGATCGTGTCGTCCACAATGGTCGGGGCAAGCGCGTTAAAGGCGAAATTGATCGACTCGACATTAGTCTCGGGCCCAACCCCGACCGACAGCGCGCGCTGGAGCAGGCCGAGGCGTTTCGGCGGCCCCCAATAGGCCTGGTTCACGCCCGGCGCTGGACCGGGATCGACATAGAAGACATGGCCGAAACGCTCGCCGATCTTTTTCAGATGCGCGAGGTCGGTGTCCTGCTGGACGGGCGTGCGTTCGATCGGCAGGGGCTGGTCGAGCGCAGCGGGCGGGATGACCTCGGGGATCAGGCCATATTGCGCATAGGAGGCGATGATCGCCAAAGCGATCAGCGGTTCGCTCATCGCCACATAATCGGCCCGCTTTTTCTTGAGGTCCATCATCACGCTCACGTCCTCGCCGGTGAGGGTGAGCGTCGCCGCGCCCGGCTGGGCGCCGGGCGACATCTGGCGGTTGGTGATGATCCCATCCATCAGCACCCGGGGCATGGCGTTGAAGAGAACCGTCAGGATCACCCGGTTGAAGGGCGCCAGCAGGGGATTGAGCAGCAGCCGGTAGTCGAGCATGTCGGCGGGGCCGGCGCGCCCGATCTGCAGCACGATCTGGAAGCCCGAGCGCCCCTCGTCGCTCTGCGTCACCGAGACGCTTTGCACGGCCTCCGCAATGTCGGGCGTCGCCGGCAGCGGAATGGTCGGCCCGATCAGCAGGGAAAGGTTGACGCCGAGTAGCATGGACGAACTTTCGAGAGCCTGTGGTGAGGCGAAATTCCCGATAAATTTTAATGACCCGTTCGACGGGACGGCAGCGCGTGAACGCTCGAGCCGGCGTCAGCTCTGGGGCAGGGGAGCCCTGAGCCGCGCGCCGGGATCGGCTTGCGCTTTGGCGATCATGTCCAGCGGGTCCATCGCGTTATTGGCGTCGCACAGGCGCCAGAACGCGAGCGGGTCGCCATAGATGCGGTTGGCCAGGAGATCGATCCGCTCGCCGGTCGCCACATTCACTTCCGCCAGGACTGGCATGTCGTCGCCCTGCGGGAGAAAGCGCCGGCGCACATAGGCGATGCTGCGTCCGTCCGGAAAATCGAAATTGGCGATATCCAATGTCGAATAACGGCTGGCATGATCGAACATGAGGGCCTCCAAACCACAATATTCGTCAGCGTAACCGTATTGCTGCGGCTACGCTTCGTCCAATGATATTTAAGTGACCCGGACATTGGTCCCCATCACCGCCGACAGGTCGCTGGCGACGCTGATCAGGCTCATCGTCTCCTTGACGATCTGGTGGGCGAGGAAGACGTAATAGCCCGGGTTGTCGATCGTGAGATCGTTATAGCTGAGCACCCGCAATCCAAGTCCCACCTTGGCGCGAATGGGATTGAGCGCGGGGTCGTGCGCTTCCTCGGTGATCGCGCAATCGGTGACGCGCACCGGCAGGATGCGCTGCGCGCCCCAGATGAACAAGGTGAGCGGCGCGTCGGCGGGCGCGATCTCGATCACGCCCGCCGCCAGCAGAGCGGTATTGGCGATGACCAGCGCGCTCTTGGGATAGGTCAGCAGTTCAAGCGCCGAAAGCTGCGGATAGATTCCGACGCTGGCGGCGACCCCGTCGGCGGTTTCGAGCTGATCGGCGGCGTCGATCTCGATATCGACCTTGATCGTTTCCTCCGGCGGCCCCGTCAGCCGCAGCGCTTCCGATCGCGCGGCGTCGCCGGTCGGCGCCCGCGGCTTCAGCGTCCGCGTCAGCGTGTCGGGATTATATTGAAAGACGATGACGCTCGGGATCGGAACGAGCGGATCGACGCCGACCAGCGCGCCCTTGAGCACGCGCGGAGAACCGGGGAATGTGGTCATCTGGCTTCGCCTCTGGTGGATTGCGCAAGGTCGCGCGGATAATAGAGATGATCGGCAAAGGCTCCGTCGTCGATCCCGAGCACTTTCACGAAGGCAGCGAGTTCGAAGCACCAATATCCGAAATAGCCCGCGTCGGCGCCCTGGTGCGAGCGACGCCAATAAGCGGGGGCCATGGCGTCGTACCACCCGTCGAGGAATTTCAGGATCAGGCGCGTCCGCTCGTCGCCGCTCGCGTCGAGCGCGTCGTAAAGCGAGCGATAGGCCCCAGGGTAAATGAGGTTCTCAGTTGGCGCGGGGCCCGGCAGCCGCAACGCGCGAAGCCGATCGAAAATGGCGTCGCGCCCCTCGTTGTCGAGGTCGCTGGCGGCGCGGCGGGTTTCATCGTCGCTGAGATCGAGCAGGACCGCGAGCGACATGATCCAAAGCGCGAAAACATAGGCGTCGAAATGGCCGAAATCATTGGCGTCTCGGCCGGCCTGCCGCTGATAGTCATTCAGCGCTTCGAGGACCCGGGAATAGTCGTGGCGTAACGCCGTGATCGGTTCGCCGCCCGAGTAGCGCGCGATCAATTGTTCGAGTTCGCGCCGGTAGACGGTGTGGCGCAATATGCGCTGGCGCTCCGGCGCCCCTTCGGCTTCGGCGATCAGCGTGCGAAATTTTGCGAGCCATTCGTCATTGTGACGCACCTGCTCGTCGAAGTAACGCTCGTCCTTGAAACTGTCCCGAACCATCTTTCGCCCGATCATGCTCCTCCTCCTCCGCCCCGCCGCGCGGAACTATTTTTTCACCAGCGGCTTGTTGGCCGCGGTCGACCATTTCCTGGTCGGCGTCACCGTGTTGGTCTTGGGGTCGTAGCGCAGCTCCCAATATTCGTAGCCTTCGGCCCTGATCTGGTCCGCCTTCGCCCTGCCGACCGCCTGGTCCAGATTGGCGTCCACCCATTCCGGCGAGTCCTGTTTGCCGGCGGCCGATTCGCCATAGTTCGGCTTCGCCTTGGGATCGGTGACATATTTGGATTCGCCGACGACATATTTCGGCGGCGGCGCAGGATTTTCGTAAACGCCGTCGATCCCGTTCGGGCTCCCGCTGGCGGGCTTGCCGCCAAGACTGGTCGGTTGCTTGGACGAACCGATTTTCTTGAAGCCTTGTGCTTTCTCCATATGGTCGTGGCCGGCCTGTTCACCGATGTCGCCTTTTTCGACGCTCGTCTTGGGATATTTTTCGGGATGCAGCGCCTCGTCGATGGCTCTCGCTTCCTGATGAAGCTTGGCGTTCTCGCCCTCGATGGCGCCCTTCTTGGCTTCCAACGCCTGGACCTTGCGTTCGGCGGAGGCGAGTTGTTGACGAGCCGTTTCGCGCGCCTTCTGAAGTTCGCGCGCCTTCGGCCCGCTCTCTCCCTCCATGGCGGGCGACTTTTGATATTTCTCCGCGCGCACGTCGCGTTTCGCCTTGGCCTGAGCGATTTCCTTGTCGACCTCTTTTATTCGTTCGTCATTCGCCTTCACCGATTCCCTGATCTCCTTCAGCCTTTGCTGATGCTGTTCCGGCGTCTTCTCCGCAGGCTCTCCTGCCTCGGCTGGCTTCTCGGCGGAAGGCTTCTCGGCGGCGGGCGGCGGCGCCTCTTTCGCGGGCGGCGCGGGCTCGCCGCTCGCCGGCTCTGCGGGCGCCGATGGCTTGGCTTTGGCCGGCGCAACTTCGGCGGCGGGCTTCACCGGCTCCTTCGCGGGCGCGGGTTCGGGCGTTTCCGCCACCGCCGGTTCGGCTAGCGCGGGCTCGACTATATGGGGTTTGCCGCCCGGCGCCCCGACGCCGACTGGCTCCGCCGCGGCGCGCGGCTCGAACGTCGGTTGTCCGCCGGCGCGGATCGGCTCCATTCCTCCTTCGAAACCGCCGCCGCCTAGCCGGGGCGCGGGCGGTTCGAAAGTCAGAGGCCGCGGGCGCGGAGACATCGCATTGACTGGTTCGACCTCCGGCGCGGCGGGCACCGACGTGGGTTCGGCGGCGGGCGCCGGCGCGGGCGTTTCGCCGGCGGGCCTGAGCTTGAAGCCGATCGGCTCCTTCGGCTTCGGCGCAGCGGGCGGCGGCCCGGGTTCGGCGGCGGGCGGGGTTTTTGGCGCGATGGGCTCGCGGTCGCCGAAACCGATGGCGGGCCGTGGCTCGCCGGAAGCGGGCGGGGTTTTTGGCGCGATGGGCTCCTGGTCGCCAAATCCGATCGCGCGCCTTGGCTGTTGCGGCGCGGGTTCGGCGGCAGGGGCCGCAGCGGGCGCCTCGCCAGGCGCCGTCACGCCGATCGGCTCGCTCGGCGCGGCCGGCGCCGGCGCCGGCGCTTCTCCGCCCGGCGCTCCGCCGACATTGATGTCTGGCAGGCCCGCCGGCTTGCCTGGGGCCAGGATTTTGGCCTTCTCCAGCGCGACCCGGATTTTGCCCGCGGGCTTTGGCGGCGGCGGCTCGATTTCGATCTCGGGCGCGCCGCCGCTGCGGCCCAAGCCTCCGACGCTGATCTTGCCTTTCAGCGCCCCCGCAATCCCAAGGCCGGCGCCGATGCCCGCGCCGATCAGGGCGCCCATCAGCGCGCCGGTCCAGTCGATGGATTGGTGGACGGCGAGGCTGCCGACCGCCTCGCCCGCGACGCCGCCGGCGACATTGATCACCGCCTCGGCGCCGATGCGCAGCGCGACCGAGCCCACGCCCTTGAGCAGAACGCCGCCCGCCCCGCCGACGGCGCCGCCGATCGCCCCGACGATCATCGCCTTGACGACGCCCTGGCTCCATGGCTTGCCGTCGATCAGATTGTCGGCGATTGTCTGCACCGCGCCCGCTGCCGCGCCGAGGGCCGCGCCGAGCAGGATGACGCCGACCGGCCCGAGAGCGCCCGCGGTCAGCACCGTCACCGCGATCACCGCAAGGACGACGACGATCGTGATCACCCATTTGAGCACGCTCTTCCAGCGCGGCTTGATCTGTTCGGCGGCCTGCTCGCCGTAATCGGTCATGTCCTTGTCGAGCTTCGCCCGGGTCTCGGCGCTCCACAGGCCGGCCGTCATCTGGTCGCGCCCGGTTTTGAACGTGTCCAGAACCTGCTTCTCGAATTGGCCGAAAGCTGACCCGGCGTTGGTCTCCGCTTCCGCAAAACCCTTTTCGGCGTCGTCGCCCAGCCCCCGCGCGGTCTTCTTGCTGCCGGCGCGCAAGGCTCCAAAACCCTGCGCGGCCTGGCGGTTCAGGCCGGTGGCGGTTTCGCCGAAGGATTGGGTCGAAGCCGCAAAGCTTTGGCTGGCGGCGCCGACGGTTTCGGCGAGGGTCTTCCCGCCCTGGTCAGCGGTGGTCTTGAATGTCTCGGCCAGCGCCGGGCCGGCGGCGGCGACCTGCCCTCTCATGCCGGCGATCGCCGGTTCGGCGGAGGCGCGGGTCTGCTCGAGCGCTGGCGCCATGTCCTGACTCGCGGGGGGCGGCATGCTGCCGAGCGAGCCCACGAATTCGCGGATCGACCCGATCAACTGTCCGCTCGCCGCGCCGACGCCTCGCGCCAGCGAGGAGAGCGCCGCGGCCCCGGACTGATCCAGCGAAGCGTGCAGGCTCGCCGCCTGGTCCGCCAGCGCCTTGCCCTGCTGGTCGCGCGAAGCCTCCATCGCGCCGGTTATTTCCTTCGCGCTCGCGTCCAGCGACCCCGAGAGCTTGGCACCGGAAACGTCGGCCTGCCTTTGCGCGCCTTTGGTGAAGGCGTCCGCGCCCTTGTCGATGTGGTCGAGCTGGTCGGTCAGTCCGCTTCCGGCCTGTTTGACGATCTCGTCGACCTTGCCCATCACTTCCGGCTTGCTGTCCGGCAGCTTGGCCGCCTGCTCGCGCGCCGAGGCGAGAAAGCTTTTGGCGTATTCCTCCGCGACCTTGTCGGCGGTTTCCTTCTTGGCGTCGATCCGGTCGTTTTCATAGGGACCGTCGAGGACGCTCCAATCGGTCTTGTAGGGCGGAAGCTTGGTCTTCCAGACCGCCGCCGCCTGCCGCGCCTTGTCGCCGGCTTGTACGCCGACGCCGAGCATCGGCGCCTCGGCGTCACGGTAATCGTTCGAAATATCGCCCTTCTTCGCGTCCGCCTTTTTCGCAATGCCGGAGCTTGCCTTGTCGCGCGCCGCCTTGGCCCGGTCCTTGGCGGTTTGCGCCTCCGCTTCCGCCGACTGTCTGGCGTCCGCGCGCCGGGCGCCGATCGCGCCATGTGTGTGTTTCGCCTGGCTCTCGACCTGTTTTCGCGCGGCGTCGGCGCCGTCGTTCAGCGCAGCGGCCTGGGCGGCCATCGCCGCGGCGACATTCTGCCGGGCCGCGGCAAGCCCGGAGAGAATTTGCGGCGGCGCAGAGAGCGCCTCGCCGATCAGGCCCTCGACGGAGCCGGCGGTGGCCTCGACGAAACTTCTGGCCAGCGTCTCGCTTTCCCTCTGCCGCGCGAAGGCGACCGGGTCACCCGGCGGCTCGCTGGACGCCTGGAATTTCGCGGGCAAAGCGCGGACCTCGGCGAGTTCGGCCAGTCTGGCGTTGAGCGCGGCGGTCGTTTCGCTCGCCGCCATGGACGCCGCGCTCGGCGGCGCGCTAGCGCCTTTCTGCCTGCCTTTCGCGCTGGGCGCAGGCGTGGCCGCGCCGACGGGACCATCCGCGCCTTCCAGTTCCGCGTCGGCCTTGAGCAGGCCCGCGGCCTTGTCCATCGTCGCCGCGGCGTCGGCGGCGGCTTTTTCATGCGCGGGCGGCGGCGGCGCGCTTTTTTCCCTCTTGCGCGAGACCGGCGCGGGCGCTGGCGGCTCCGCGCGCAATTCGCCTTGCGGCGCCGGCGCGGCGCGGGTCGCCTTTGCGCCGCTGTTCGCGCCGCCCTTCACACCGCCGTCCTCGGCCGTCATGACCTTGGCTTCGAGCTTTTCGCGTCCGTCCTCTCCCATCCGCGACGCGGCGCGGCCAAGGGCCGAGGCCCGCGTCGCCGGATCGAGCGCGTCGAGCTTTTCGCGCGCGCTTGCGGCATCGGGCGCGTCGTCGAGAAAATTGTCGGGGACCGCCGCCGCGCCCGGCGCCGTTCCGACGTCGTCGGGCTCGGGCAGATGGCCTCCCGGAAGCGCGCGGCGCAGGATGACGCGGGGCTGCGGCTGGATCGCATGGGCCAGTTCATGCGCCAGCAATTGTTTGCCTGGTTCGCTTCCCGGGCGGAATTCGCCGGCGCCGAAATAGATGTCGCGGCCAAGCGTGAAGGCCCGCGCGCCGGCCGAGGCGGCGGCAACCGCCGAGGCCGGGCCGTCATGAATGCGCACGTCGCCGAAGGAATGGCCGAAGCCGCGCTCGAAGGCGCCGCGCTGTTCCCGCGCAAGGCCGCGGCCTTCGCTCGCCGCGGCCTCGATCCGGCGATGCAGGTCGGGCGGGGCTTTGCTCGCCCGATCCGACGCCGTCTCGGCCCTTATCGTCGCGTCCGGGCGCGGCCCTGCGCCGGAATATGGCTGCGCGTCTTGCGCCAGCGCCCGTTCGGCCGCCCGATCCGCCGCCGCTTCGCGAGCATCGTCGGGGCGCGCGATTTTCAGCGCCGTCGCGGGCTGGACAGGCGGCGACCAGCCGCGCGTAGGTTGAAAGGCAGCGGATCTGGGCGCCCGTTTCGGATCGGCGCGCGCGACGCGCGCTCCAGCATGCGGCGTTTCGCTCATCGCCGTGCTCCCGCCGGCGGCCGCCCGCCCGGCCCCGAGCCAACAACGCCAAGCGCGCGCCCGATCGATCGCGCCGCCTCGATGCCGAGTTTTTGCGGCGAAGCCCCGGGCGCGAGGGTCGCCACGCCGACGTCGGCGACGGTGAAATCCCGCTTTGGCGCGCCATGGGCGCCGGCGTCCGACAGGATGCGCGCCAGCTCACGCCGCAGCGCCGCGACGAGGCTGCGCTGGTCGGCGGGCGAAAAATTCTCCAGCACCAGTTCGTCGATGCGCAGATCGTAAATTGGCGGCGGATGATCTGTCATGCCCAGCCCCCGATTTCCTGATCGGTCAACGGGCGTTCGAGCTTCATATATTCGTCGCGCGCGGTGCGCAGGACATGGGCCATGCCGACCGGGAGGCCGTCATCCGCCGCCAGGAACGCGGCGCCGAGGGCGATATTGCGGATATTGCCGCCCGCGACATTGAGACGGGCGAGCTTGCCCATGTCGAGCCGGTCGAGCGGCGTCGCCGCCGGGAAAACCCGGCGCCAGATTTCCGCGCGCTCCGCCTCGCCGGGGAAGGGGAAGGACACGATGAAGCGGATGCGCCGCTTGAAGGCGGGGTCGAGCGCCTGCTGCAGATTGGTCGTCAAAATCGCCAGTCCGCGATAGGATTCCATCCGCTGCAGCAGATAGCTGACCTCGATATTGGCATAGCGGTCGTGGCTGTCCTTGACCTCGCTGCGCTTGCCGAACAGCGCGTCGGCCTCGTCGAACAGCAGCACGGCGCCCGAGGTTTCGGCGGCGTCGAAAACCCGGCGCAGGTTCTTCTCGGTCTCGCCGATATATTTGCTGACGACCTGGCTGAGGTCGATGCGATAGAGGTCGAGCCGCAGTTCATGCGCCATGATCTCGGCCGCCAGCGTCTTGCCGGTGCCGCTCGCCCCGGCGAACAGGGCGCTCACGCCGAGGCCGCGCGCGTCGCGGCCGCCGAAGCCCCAGCCTTCATAGACTTTGGCGCGCTGGCGCACTTGGACCACAATGTCGCGCAGCACCTGTTTCTGCGTGGCGGGCAGCACGAGATCGTCCCATTCGGCCTCGGCGTCGATGCGCTGCGCGAGATCGTCGAGACGGGCGCGCGCCTGGGCGCGGCAGGCGTCCCACAGAGATTGGCCGGCCCAAGACGGATCGGCAATGGCCGGATCGGCGGCGACCACGGCGCAGACGGTTTCGATCGCCGAGGGGCCGAGACTGAAATGACTGACGAGCGACTCGACGGTCGCGCCCAGCGCCGCGGCGCCTGGCTCAGTCATGCGGGCGGCGAGCGCGCGCCGCCACAGCCGCGCCTGCTCAGAGGCCGGGGGTTTCAGCAATTCCAGGCGCGGCAGCGGACGGCCTTCGGAGCGCAGCGGCTCGCGGCAGGACAGGACCAGTGGCATGTGGGCGCCTTGGGCGAAGGCGGTCGCCGCGCGAAGAGCCTCGGGCCCGTCTCCGTCCTCAATGCGGATCAGCAGCGCGCAATCGCCCAAAATCGCTTCGCG
>Ga0335069_10012234_pt1 | contig 12079 bp, 9 predicted proteins | sample Lox_Sample_11_FD_206714 | JGI IMG/M metagenome (GOLD analysis project Ga0335069, IMG submission 206714) | Soil microbial communities from Loxahatchee National Wildlife Refuge, Florida, United States - Lox_Sample_1.1 | ecosystem: Environmental > Terrestrial > Soil > Wetlands | place: USA: Florida...
TTCTACAGCTTGCCATCGAACCGCCTGGAATTGTGGTTTCTGCTCGAGTCACAACGATTCATCCAACCCGTGTTCCGCGAATTCTACAAGGAGCGTGACGTGGTGATGGAGGAATACCGCATGCGCGTGGAATCGCAGCCGCAAGGCAAATTGGTGCAGGCTTTCCTGGCCAGCGCCTTCGCCGCGTTTCCGTATCGCGTGATGGGCACGGGTTGGCCGAGCGACGTCGCGCATCTGCGGCGGGCCGACGCGTGGCGTTTCTTCCACGAATATTACGTCCCGGGCAACATCACGATCGGCATCGCCGGCGACGTGGATCCCGGTGAGGCGCGCCGCTTGGCGGAGAAGTATTTCGGCCCCATGCCGGCGCGTCCGCTGCCGCCATTGCTCCATACGGTGGAACCTCCGCAGGACGGTCCGAAGCGTGTGGAAGTGGAGTCTCCCAGCCAGCCGATGCTGATCGTGGGCTATAAACGGCCTGATGAGTACAGCAAAGACGACCCGGTGTTCGATGTGATCAGCGGGATACTCGCGAGCGGGCGTACCGGCTTACTGTACAAACAACTGGTGCGCGATAAGCAGATCGCTCTGGAAGCTGACGCGGATGATACGTTTCCCGGCGGCAAATATCCTAACCTGTTTTTGTTTTTCCTGGCGCCCGCGCAGGGACACACGACTGCCGAGAACGAAAAGGCGCTTCTCGACCTGCTGGAGAATTTCAAGTCACAAAAGGTTGACGGAGTGACCTTGGCGCGTGTCAAGACCAAGACCCGCGCGAGCCTGATCCGGCGTTTGGATAACAATCCCGGGCTGGCCAGTTTAGTAACATTATACTACGCAATCTACGGCGACTGGCGGAAGCTATTTACTTCGCTCGACGATCTGGACAAAGTGACAGCGGAAGATGTGCAACGCGTCGCAAAGGAGTATTTCGTGCCGGAGAAACGCACGGTGGCATATCTGATTCCGCCGCGGCAGCAAGCCGGAGGTACGCAATGAAGTCCGCTGTGTTAGGCCTCCTTCTGGCGGCGGCAGGCTGGGCCCAGACGACGATCGCTCCGGCTCCAGTACCAAATACGCCCGCGGTCTACAGAGACCTGAGATTTCCTCCCTTGAAGCATGTCGCGATTCCGCACGTAGATATCTACACGCTTCCCAACGGCATGCAGGTTTACTTACTGGAGGATCACGAACTGCCGATAGTCAGCGGCGCAGTCCGGGTGCGGACGGGCAACTTATTCGAATCCGCGGACAAGGTGGGATTGGCATCTGTTACCGGTACAGTGATCCGGACCGGCGGGATACAGAATAAGACCGGCGATCAACTCGACGAAGAATTAGAGAATATCGCTGCTTCGGTGGAGAGCGACATCGGAGAATCGAGCGGTTCGGTCTCGTTCTCGACTCTGAAGGAAAACACGGACGAAGTGCTAGGCATCTTTAGAGACGTGCTCACCGCGCCCGCGTTCCGCCAGGACAAGATCGACCTGGCGAAGTCGGAGTTGCGCAGCAGTATCGCGCGCCGCAATGACGATGCCCAAGGGGTGGCCGGACGCGAGTTCGCCAATATCGTATATGGAAAAGACACGCCTTACGGTTGGCAGATCGAATACGCCACGCTCGACCGTATCACGCGCGAAGATATCGTCCGGTTCTACAAACGCTATTTCTTTCCGGCGAACATGCTGATGGCCGTGTGGGGCGACTTTCAGACCAGTGACATGGAAGCCAGACTGACTAAGTTATTTGGCGACTGGAAGTACGAGCGACCCAAAGTGCTGCCGTTCCCGCCGGTGCGCGAGAAGTCACATCCGGGCATTTACGTGGCGCGGAAGGACGATGTCACGCAGACGTTCTTTGTGGAAGGGCACCTGGGCGGGGAGCTGAAGGATAAGGATTTCCCGGCGCTCGAAATCATGGGTGATATTTTGGGCGGCGGCTTCCAGAGCCGTTTGGTGCAGCGTGTGCGGACGGAACTCGGGCTGGCTTACGATATCTCTGCCGATTGGGGCGCGGAATACGATCATCCGGGGCTTTTCGAGATCGCAGGCGGGACCAAGGCCGCCTCCACGGTGGAAGCCTTGAAGGCGGTTCAGCAGGAGGTGGGCCGCATCCGGTCCACGGAAGTCAGTGACGATGAGTTGGAGACCGCGCGACAGTCCGCCCTCAATAGCCTGGTCTTCGCGTTTGACACGAAGACCAAGACCCTGGGCCGGTTGCTGAACTACGCCTACTTCGGGTACCCGCGGGATTTTATCGATCGCTACCAGAAGGGCCTGGAAGCCGTGACCAGGGCCGACGTGCTGCGTGTAGCGCACGAGTACGTGCATCCTGCGGATCTGACTGTGGTCGCGGTAGGCCGCACGGAGGAGTTCGCGAAGTCTCTCGGAACGCTCGGCCTGCCAGTTTCGTCCATTGATTTGACAATCCCCGAGCCTGGCCAGCCGGCACCGGCTGCCGGGGCCAATCGCAGCGCCGCCCCGGCCAGTGGCCCGGGCGACACGGTCAAAGCGAAGCAGTTGTTAGAGCGGGCGCAGCAGGCGGCCGGCGGAGCGGAGAAATTAGCGGCGGTGAAAGACATGCTGGAAGTGGCGGAGTTGCGCGTGGATCCCTCGCTGGGTGGCGTGACCATGAAGCGCACGGATCGCTGGGTGGCGCCGTCCTATTTCCGCGAAGAGACGCAACTGCCCTTTGGCTTGGTGGTGATTTACGGCGATGGAAAAACCGGTTGGATGTCGGGCCCGCAGGGCCAGGCTCCGCTGCCTGCCGCGCAGTTGAAGCCGGTAGAGGACAAGTTGCTGCGTCTGTACTATCCTCTTCTATTGAGTGACCGCCTGCCGGGAAGGACAGTGACTTGGATCGGCGATGGTAAGCTGGAAGTCTCTGACGGCCGCGGCAGCACGGTGAAGCTATTCATCGACGAGAAGACAGGGATGCCCGAAAAGCTGGAATATTCGTCACCTACAATGGGCGGCCCGCCATCGACGGTCGATGAAGTCTTTACCAGTTTCACCGATGTCAGTGGGATCCAGGTGCCCAACCGCGCGACTATTCTCCAAAATGGGCACAAGTATGCGGACCTGATCGTGGTGACGACCAAGCTCAATAGCGGCTTGGAGGCGCAAGCGTTGAGTAAGATGCCATGAAGGTCGCCTCGACAATCGTAATCGTGGCCGTGGTGGCAATCGGCGCGCGGGCGGAGACCATTCAGCAAAAGGGCAAGCGGATCGTGGATGAGGCGGCCGCCGCGCTGGGGGGCCAGGCGTTTCTCAATATGCAGAACCGCGTAGAGTCGGGACGGATCTACGGTTTCTACCGCGGCAAGCTGACTGGAATGTCACTTGACACGCTCTACACCACTTACTTGAAGCGTCCCAGTTCTGCCAGCCCCGGCTTCATCGGGGAGCGCAGGCGCGACGCGCGGGGAAAGAAGCAGGACGACGTCATTCTATATACGGACGGAGCCGGGTATGAAATCACGTTCCGTGGCGCGCGGCCGCTCTCCGATGCGGTGCTCAGTCAGTATAGAATTGGAGTCCTGCATAATATCTTCTACATTCTCCGGCAAAGGCTCGACGAGCCAGGCATGATCTTCGAATCGCGCGGACCGGATTTCTTCGATAACCGCCCGGTGGAGATTGTGGATATCACGGACGCCGATAACAATGTAGTCACTGTCTATTTCGATCAAATGACCAAGCTGCCCGCGCGCCAGACCTACAACCGGCGCGACCCGATCGATGGCGACAGGCTGGAAGAGGTGAGTATCTTCGACAAATACCGGGACGTGGGCGGCGGTGTGATGTGGCCGTTCAATACCCGGCAGGAGCGCAACGGCGACAAGATCTTTGAGCGCTTTTCCGAATCCGTGGAGATCAACAAAGATCTGGCCGACAGCATGTTCGTGCTGCCGTCCAATTTGAAGATTCTGAAGAAGGAGCAGTAAGCAGGCCCCGCGGCCCGTGATTTCCCCGCCCAAGAAACCCTGAACAATCCAGCGGATTCCGGAATATCCAACTAATGACCCTGTTCCGAGCCTGTCTGCTCCCACTGCTTGCCCTTACTGCATTCGGCCAGGCGAACACCGGGGAGTTGCGACTGCTTGTGACTGACCCGAGGGGATCGCCCGTGCCGGCCTCCGTCAGGCTGGCCAGCACGGTGAATGACTACGGCCGGACGTTTCAGGCTGACAACAACGGTCATGTGACGGCGAAGCGGCTACCTTTTGGACTCTACACCGTGGCTGTAAGCCACGCAGGGTTCAACCCCGCGGAAAAGGTGATCGAGATTCGCTCCGCCCTGCCGAAAGATTTGACTGTAGTGCTCACGTTGGGTCCGCTCCAGACGACTGTAACGGTGAGCACCGAGACGACCCTGGTGGACCCGGATGCCACCAGCAGCACGAATCGCATTGGCGCGGGCACTATCGCCGACCGGTTGTCCGCCCAACCGGGCCGCGGCTTGGCGGACCTGGTCGACCAGGAGCCGGGCTGGGTCTTTGAGGCCAACGGGATTCTGCATCCGCGGGCGGAAGAGTACCAGGTGCAGTATGTGATCGATGGCATGCCACTTACGGAGAATCGTTCCGCCGCTTACATTGCCGACTTTGATCCCGCGGGTGTGCAGGAGATGAGTGAGATGGTCGCCGGTTTCCCTGCGGAGTACGGGCGCAAGATGGGCGGCGTCATCGAAGTGGAAACCACTCGCGACAAGCGGCTGGGGTTCCACGGTAAGTCAGTGCTCGGCGGCGGCAGTTACAGCACGGAAAACGGCTACTTAGAAGGACAGTACGGCTTCGGCGCCAATACCCTGACGATGAGCCTGGCCGGTGCGTCGACGGATCATTTTCTCGATCCGCCGACGACTCAGAACTACACGAATCACGGCACGACCGCCGATTTCATGGCCCACTACGAGCGCGATATCGACGAAAAGAACCGGATCGGCGCGATCGTCAGCCGCAATCAGGCGAAGTTTCTGGTGCCGAACGAGGTGCCACAAGAGGAAACCGGACAGCGCCAGGACAGGCAGAACTTCGAGAGTTCGGGCCAGCTTTCTTTGCAGCACATATTCTCGCCGGATGTCTTAGGTTCCTTCGGCGCGATGACGCGCGACATCACGGCGGGTTTCTGGTCGAACGATCTTTCGACGCCCGTGATCGCGGGGCAGGACCGCGGCTATCACGAAGAATACGTCAAAAGCACGATTTCGGTGCATGCCGGCCACCACGAGTTCAAGTTTGGCACCGAGGAAGATTTCGCCCAACTCGAAGAGTCTCTGAACTATCTCATCACCGATCCGGCGCCGTTCGATCCGGGCACGCCGCCCGCGTTTGGGTTTTATAGTCATGCGCAAGATCGCGAACAGGCTGTGTTCGGGCAGGACGAAGTTCATTGGAAACATCTGACACTAACGGCCGGACTGCGCTTCGACCACTACGATCTGCTGGTGAACCAGACCGGATGGAGCCCGCGGCTGGGAGTAGGCTATTACTTACCCAAGCTGAAAATCAACTTACACGTATCTTATGACCGCGTGTTTCAGACGCCGCCGTTTGAGAATCTTCTGGTGTCCAGCTCGGCTGCCGTCACCAGTCTGGACCCCTTGGTGCTACGTCTTCCGGTAGAGCCGGCGCGCGCGAATTATTATGAAGCCGGTTTTGGCAAGGCGTTCTTTGGACATATCCGCCTTACGGGTAACTTCTTCAGGCGCGGATACCGTAACTATCCCGACGACGACCTGTTGTTGAATACGGGCGTCAGTTTCCCGATTACCTTTGCCCGGGCGAACATCTACGGCGAGGAAGCCAGGCTGGAAATTCCGCGGTGGGGACCCATAACGGGCTACGTCAGTTGGACCAATGAACGCGGGAACGGTTACTTCCCGGCGACCGGCGGACTCTTTCTGGGAGACGATGCCGCCCAGGCGATAGCGGAAACCACCGGCGTGTTTCCCGTCTCGCAAGATGAGCGCAACGCGGTGCGGGCCCGCTTCCGCTACGGAGTCACGCCGCGCATCTGGCTGGCGTTTGGCGGGACTTACGATAGCGGCCTGCCGATCGACTTTGGCGGAACCGGGGAAGAGGCTGCCGCGCAAGGTTACACGCAAGATATCCTGAACCGCGTGAATTTTTCGGATCTCCGCCCGCGGCCTTCGTGGTCACTCGACGCATCGGCCGGTGTGATTCTGAGGCGGAGCGAAAAGTATCCGGTGAAGTTTCAGATCGACGGTACGAATCTGACCAACTCACTCAACGTCATCAATTTCGCGGGACTCTTCTCGGGCACGGCCATCGGCATCATGCGCTCGGTGGACGCGCGTCTGCAATTCAATTTCTGATGCCGGGTGGGCCCTCGGGTGCTGATACAATAGCGCGTTCGGGGGCAATCTATGCAAGACACTGTGATCCGGCCAACGATGAAGTTCATCAAGCTCGGCTATGCGTTGGTGCTGCTGGTGATTGTGGCGGCCGTGGTCGGCGCCAGTATGCTGCCGCAGGAAGACGAGCAGTACCGGCCCTGGGTGATCGGGCTGCCGGTCCTGCTGTTGATCTGGCCCGCCCGCAGCCACGTACGGCGGCAGTGCACCAGAGCCACGATCGCGGGCGACCGGCTGCGGTATGAAGTCGGGATGTTCGGCAAGTCCACGCGCAACATCTCGCTGCCGAAGGTGCAGGATGCGCGTGTCGATCAGTCCGTCACCCAGAGGCTGTTCGGTATCGGCAATCTCTCGATTGAGACCGCGGGCGAAACCAGCCGTCTGACGCTCCACAACGTCGACCATCCGCAAAAAGTCGCGGAGGAGATACTGGCCGCCTCGCACACTGCCGGGGGCTCGCAGCCATGACAGGTAAACTGGCCGGGCGCGTCGCAGTCATCACGGGAGCGAGCCGCGGTTTGGGACGCGCCATGGCCCTCGCGCTCGCCGCAGAAGGCGTCAGTATCGCGCTGGTGGCGCGCGATCGCGACGCACTGCAGCAGAGCGCCGAACAGGTGTGGCATGCGGGCGGCGGCGCGCAGATTTTCCAAGCGGATGTGATTAGCGAAGAGCAAGTGACCCGCCTCGAAAAGGAGATCGCCGAGGCGTTCGGGCGCGTGCACATCCTGATCAATAACGCCGGCATCAACATCCGCAAGCAACTGACCGAGTTCACCCTCGAGGAATGGCGCCGCGTCATGGACACCAGCCTGACAAGCACCTTCCTGATGTGCCGTGCGTTCGTGCCGCATATGAAAGGGAGCGGCTATGGGCGCGTGATCAACCTCGCGTCGATTATGGCACATGTATCCATTCCGGGTCGCTCCGCGTACTCGGCGAGTAAGAGCGCGCTGTTGGGACTGACTCGCGCTTTAGCGCTGGAACTCGCGCCCGAAGGCATCACTGTGAATGCGATCAGCCCCGGCCCGTTCGCCACCGAAATGAATACACCTCTGATCGAGAATCCGGAACTGAATGCACAGTTCGTCGCCAAGATTCCGGTGGGCCGCTGGGGAAAAGTCGAAGAAGTTGGTCAGCTTGCCGTGTATCTTTGCTCTCCTGACGCCGGATTCATCACCGGGACAGATATCCTCATCGACGGAGGCTGGTGTGCCGCATAGCGCGCCGCGGCTGCGTGGCTTGCGGGCGGCCCTGTTAGTCCTGCCGGTCCTGAGCGGATGCCACTCTGGCGGGCGAAAGACGATCGCGGTGGTTCCAAAGGCTACCTCCCACCTGTTTTGGGTTTCCGTCCAGGCGGGCGCCTTGGCCGCCGGCAAGCAGTTGAACGTCGACATACTGTGGAATGGGCCCGCGACGGAAACCGAATACGCACGCCAGGTGCAGATCGTGGATTCCATGATCGCGCGGCAGGTAGATGGCCTGGCGGTCGCGGCCCAGGACCGCACTACGCTGAATGCCTCCCTCGATCGGGCCGCCGCGGCGCACATTCCGGTGACCGTATTTGATTCTGGTGTCGATTCCAAGAACTACCTCACCTTTGTGGCGACCGATAATTACAAGGTCGGGCAGATGGCGGCGCGTGAGCTGGCGCAGTTACTGCATGGCAAGGGTAAGATCGCGATGATGATGAACATGCCCGGCAGTAAGTCCACCGCGGACCGGGAAGCCGGGTTTCAGAACGTCATCCCCAAAGAGTTTCCAGGTATTCAGATCGTCGCGCGTGAGTTCTCCATGTCCGACCGTTCCAAGGCTATCGACGCGACTGAAAACTTCCTGACGGCCTGGCCTGATCTCAGCGGCATCTTTGCCTCTTCCGAGCCAAGCGCAGTCGGCGTGGGGCTGGCGTTGAAGTCGCGCGGCTTGGCGGGCAAGGTGAAGGTTGTGGGCGTTGATGCGGGCGCTGACTTAGTGGAGGATTTGAAAGACGGATCGATTGACGCCCTCGTGGTGCAGGATCCGTTCCGCATGGGTTACGAGGCGGTGAAGACGCTGGTGGACAAGCTGAAGGGCGTTAATCCGCCGAAGGAGATCGACCTCAACGCGACGGTTGTCACGAAAGATGACTTGGAAAAGTCTTCCGTGAAAGTGCTCCTGTCTCCCAACATGAAGCAATACCTAAAGTAGATTCCCATGGACATTACCAAGATCAGCATCGGCCGGAATCCGCCGGACGATATCAATGTAATTATCGAAATCCCACAGGGTGGATATCCGGTCAAGTACGAGATGGACAAAGCGTCCGGAGCCATGTTTGTCGACCGGTTCTTGCATACGTCGATGATTTATCCTGGCAACTACGGATTTATCCCGCACACGCTGGCGATAGATGGCGATCCTACGGATGTATTGGTGGTCGGACAGTCGCCGGTAATTCCTGGCGCGATCATCCGCTCACGTCCGGTGGGCGTGCTGTTGATGGAGGACGAGAACGGGCTGGATGAGAAGGTTCTCGCCGTTCCGGTAGATGCCCTGCATCCCTTCTACTCGAAGGTTGTCTCATACACGGACTTTCCCGGTATTCTGAGTGAACAGATCGCGCATTTCTTCCAGCATTACAAAGACCTGGAAAAAGGGAAGTGGGTCAAGGGCCTGAAATGGGCCGGTCCGGACAAAGCCAGAACCGTGATTAACGAGTCTATCACGCGCTTGCAAGACCAACACACGAAGTGAAACGCGGCCTCATTTGACGCTTGCGCTCGCGGAACAGTTCGCGTCAGTAACCTGAAACGCATCCAGTGAGACATCCTTCCCCGATTGCGGTGTGGCAGTGAGGGTCAGGGTATACGGTCCACATGGAAGCGGCGGTGAGGTCCAGACAGTATACTGGTACTGTTCGGAGCTGTTTGCAAGATTGATATTATACTGAGCGCCGTTGAGCTGAATCGTGGCGGTTCCCTCCCCCGGGCCAACGCGGGTCAGCCAGGTAACTCCCGAGCCGATGAAGTTGAAGACCGCCGTATCTCCTGAAACTGTGGTCTTCATGTAGTGGCGGGTGCTGGCATTCGGAATGTTAGTGACGCTCGTCCAACTACCTGCGCCTCCGGCCGCATTTCCGTAAGTGATGGCGGGGGGCTCCCACTCTGTGGCGGGGTCCGTAGCGCTGCGGGATTCCTCGGTGCGGGAAAGCTCCATGGCGTTGGTCCACGTGCTCCCACCGTCTTGGGACTTATACAGGCCATGGTAACTGGCGGCGAATAGAGTCCGATTCGATGTATTGTAGTTAAAATCGGGCGCGAGCGCCGCGGCAGTGACCAGGTTATCAGGCAACGCGGTCTGGGTTAGAGCGCCGGCGGTGGACCGCACCAGTCCTTCCTGTACGGTGCCAACGTAGAAAGTCTGATCGGTTGTGTAGTTCGGTGAGAACTGAATGTCCAGAGCGCGAATCCCGGCAAAGCCGGAGATGGCCGTCCAGCTCGTTCCGCCGTCGTGTGACTCCATGACCCCGCCGGTGACATAGGCAGCGAGCAGCGTCTGATCGTTGGCATAATTCGGCGAAACGGCCGCGACGCCCATGGGCGCCGACGCCAGGCTGGTAAGCAGCTGCCAAGTGGCGCCACCGTCGGTGGACTTATAGAGACCTCCGCCGGTGGTGGCGTCCGAGGCCGCAAACGCCGTCCCAGTCGAAGGATTGAATGTTGGTGGAAGAGCAATCGCCACGATTGAAATTCCAGCCAGTGTGCCGGGATAAGTCCAACTCGCCCCGGCGGTGGTGGATCGCCACAACCCGGCGTAGCCCGCCGACGCCGTTCCCGCGAAGATCGTCTGGTCGGTGGCGAAGCTCGGAGACATCGCGAAGGCGCGCGGATAAATTCCCGGCAATCCTCCGGCCACAAGGTTCCAGACCGGTTGGGCGGCGTTGCCGTTCGTGGTCTCCTGCAGACCACTGTGAACGCCGCTGAAGGCAATACCATCCGAAGCAAAATTCGGCGACAGCGCCGAGGCATCCGTGTAGGGGATCATCATCCCTGTATTCTGATAAGTCCACGACGTGTTCCAAGACGTACCCGCAGTGCTTGACCACAAGTTACCCCCGCCGTAGCTCGTCGCGAATACCGTTTGATTGGCAGCGGAGTTCAGGTTGACGTGGCGGATCAGGTGAGTGGGAAGCAAGTCCACATACTGCCAGGACGCGCCATTTGCCGGCATTGTCCACAGGCCTTCGAACATGCCCAGGAACAGGACGCCTGTGCTTGCGCCGCTGGCCGTGGCCAACGTCTGATAATGGGTATTCGTCTGATTGGTGGCTAGCTGCCGCTGAACGATTCGGGGTCCGGTCCAGGAGCTGCCGCGGTTGGTCGACTGAAACACACCGCCGTTGCCGGATTTATCGGCGGTAGATGCCCACAGCGTGCCATCGCTTGAATAAGTCTGAGATAGAGCAATAGCCGTAACTGAGTTGTCGGCCAGCGAGACCGGTTTCCAGGATCCGGCCACTCCGCCGGATCGTGAAACCCACACACCGTTGCCGTAAGTGCCGGCGAAGATCGTGCGATCGGTGCTGTAGGCGGGTGAGAACGCGAGGGCGGTTACGGACACGGTCAAGGTAGAGGTAACTTGCGTCCACGGGCCGCCGTTAGCGGATTCGAAGATGCCGTTGGCGGCCGTTCCGGCAACCAGAGTCTGATCCGTGCCGGGATCAGGAGCCACCGCCAGCACGGTCAGATTCGAGGTCAGCGGTGACGGTTGGCCCGGAAGTACTGACCACGTGGTTCCCCCGTCCATGGACTTATAGATCGTCTTGGTGGAGGCCGCGAACATCGTCCGCGTTGCGCCAGCGTAGTTGAAGTTCGCAGATAGCACGATGCTCGACAAAGCCGTGCCCGGCGCCAGCGGAGCAGCTTCCACCGGCGTCCAGCTCTGCCCCCGATCCGTGCTCCGGAACAATCCGCCGGCGCCCGCGACGAAGATGGTGCCATCAGTACTATAAGCCGGCGAAAATGCGATTGCCGACATCGATTGATTGGTGGGAATGCTGCTGACGGACCACTCGAGTCCACCGTCTGTTGACATAAACAATATGTAAAGATCCGGTTTCAGCGGAATGCTCGCGGTGGCCGCCATAACTGTTTGATCGTTCGCATAGTTAGGCGACATGGCCACCACGGTTATGGCATCGTGGGGATCGTGCGCCCGTAGCGTGTGCGCCGCCAGAGTAAGACAAACTACGACAGATGAATACCGTAACCAGGTTGGCATAGACATCCCTTCCGAGTCCTGTAGTCAGTTCGTGCCCTCTTGCATCGGCCCGAGGTGGATCGAGTATATCAATCGCATCGGATGGGAGCAAGCCACGCCGCCGCGCCGGAATTCGCGATTTACATTTCTGTGGCTAACTCCTTCTGATATCCAACGTCAACTGGAGTAGTCGAGCGTGGCCGGCGCCCGCATTCATTTGTGGAGGCGCAGTGATGGTTAGCCTGTATAGGAGTTTTGCGGTGCTGGCAGTCTGTGCCAGCGGCTTAGCCTACGCGGAATCGCTGGAACAGCGTTGGAGGAGACTGGAGGCCGAGGGGTCCCGGTTGCGGAGCGAAGGCAAATGAGCCGTGCGTGTGGCCGAGTCATTCGGGAGCAACCTAGGTACTTCCTGTTATGACAGCGGCCGCTATGCGAAGCCTAGTATCGCCGAAGTTGATGCTGGCGC
>Ga0335069_10012235_pt1 | contig 12078 bp, 17 predicted proteins | sample Lox_Sample_11_FD_206714 | JGI IMG/M metagenome (GOLD analysis project Ga0335069, IMG submission 206714) | Soil microbial communities from Loxahatchee National Wildlife Refuge, Florida, United States - Lox_Sample_1.1 | ecosystem: Environmental > Terrestrial > Soil > Wetlands | place: USA...
TTCGCCTTTCGCGAGCTTGGGCGCGCGCCGATTTCGCGTGTGCATTCCCGGTATGACGCGCGGAACGAAATATGCTGCGAAGGGGGGATTTTGAGTGTAATGGCGATGTTTCAACAATCACGCAAAACTACTCAGTCATTTGACAAGACGAAACGAATCCATGATCTCCATTCCGAGTTCCCGAGACTCGCTAGCTGGCCACCCGAAACTGAGCACGTAATATCGGCCAAAACCGCACACATAGCGCTCCAAGAATCTATTGTCGCCGCGAACGTGCTCCTTTTCTTCCCACGCAGGCCGCCCACTCACGGAGAACTCTCTAATGGTCTCATTCTGGGTTGCAGCCATGCTCTTCAGCTTCGCGAGCGCAGCATCGCAAGGTTCCGAATCCACCTTCACTCTGATACTGATTGCGGCGCGTGGGCCGAGGTGGAGAGTCCACACTTTGAAGTCTGAGTGAACGGAGTCGGTGTGCGGCTCAACAGCATACGGGAATTTGATTGCGAACCCGTCAGAGCCGTACGAGTATTCCTTCAGAGGACGAGACGCGGGTGTTTTAGCCGGCTCTTGCGCAGATACCGCGCCCACGAGGGCGCAGACAACTAGTAGTAGCAACCTTTTCATATTCAGAACACCGGAACACTGTAACAGCATCGGAAGTTGATTGGACTTGATTTCCGTTAACAGGCCATTACACTCAAAATCCCCGCCCCACTGATTTTAGCCCCTCCCCGTCCCAGATCCACGTTCCTTCTTGCCAACTCCAGACGACTTAAAGCGGCTTAGCCCTAACACCAACCGGCTTAGTTGAGGAGTTCCTATGGACCAGAAATCCGAAGTCGTCCGCGAGATCATGGCGGACCTTGGTCGTCGCGGAGGAAGTAAGACCAGCCCGCGTAAGGCTGAGGCGTGTCGAGCGAACCTTGAGAAAGCCCGCTCTATCCGCCAACTGAAACACCAGCCCAAGACTCCGCAGCACTCACAGGAGCAATGAGCCGACGCGAATCCAATCCGCGCAGAAACCTGACTGCCGCAGAAGAAGCGACCCGCCGGAAGCGGGAGGCGAAGGTCTTCGAGCTTGGTGTTCCTTTCTGCCCTGATCAGTATGCGTATAACAATCGCAAGCTCTGGGCGATCTGGAAGAAGAACGCTCCGATGCTGCTTGGCAAGCGGCTGCTGGCATTCTCTGATGGCGACGCGCTGCTCCAGCTTTGTAAGGCCGAACTCAATGGCCAGCACGATGTCATGGCGGCGATCTACGAAGCGACATGGAAAAACCGCACGCCGTTTCCTGCGCCTCCGGAGTGTCCTTCGGGTTCGCTCCCAGAGTTCCTGAAAGCGGTCGAGCGCGAGCGCGAAACCTTCCCGAAAAGAATGCGTCCCGGCAGGACGCTCACGCTGGAGGATGGTGACCGCGAATACGAATGGCCAGAAGATGATGCCGCACGCGTGGCTCGGGACTACGCGCAAGCGGTTCTTCAGGGCGGGATCGTCGCAGGCGAACTTATTCGTCGAGCGGCATCCCGCTTCCTCAGCGATCTGGAGAACGGTCACGAGCGAGGGCTTTACTTCGATCCGGTAGCGGCTCGCCATATCTGCCGCTTCGCGGAAACATTTTGCGATCTGAAGCTCTTGCCTTGGCAGGTGTTCGTCCTCGCCAACATCTTCGGCTGGAAGAAGCCCAGCGGAGCGCGGCGGTTCACTGAAGCGTGGGTAAGCTGCGCGAAGAAGAATGGAAAGACCCGGCTGGCCTCATGCGTCGCCCTGTTCGCCCTCGTCGCGGACTGCGAAAAATACCCAGATGTGTTTAGCGCAGCGACGAAGAAAGAGCAGTCGCGGCTTGTTTGGCGTGACGCGAAGCGGTGCGTAAATGATAACCCCGAACTGCGTGAACACGTGCAGCGCTGGGCGGGAGCACTGGCAGTCAAGGACACCGACGGCTCGTTCACTCCGCTCTCCTCTGATGAGAAGTCGATGGATGGCCTTCGCCCACACGTAATCATCGCCGACGAAGTAAGTTTTTGGGCTGATCGGACGCAGTGGGACACGCTTGTGAAAGGTATTGTCAGCCGCATTCAGCCCCTGACATTCGCGGTCACGACGGCAGGACCCAGCAAGCAGTGCTTCGCATTCGGCAAGTTCGACCTCGGCGAGAAAATCCTGCGCGGTATCTATAACGACGACTCCACCTTCGTGGCGATTTTCGCGATTGACAAGGATGATGACCCGCTCGATGAAAAGCACTGGCCGAAAGCGAACCCCAGCCTCGGTGTGACGTTGCAGATCGAGCACCTGAAGAAGACTGGGGCGGAAGCCCGCGAGGTTCCATCCGGTCTTTCGTCCTTTATTCAGTACCACTGCAATCAGTGGCCGGAGGTATCGCTCCAGCGTGTCGGTTCCATCCCTGTTGCCAAATGGGATGCATGCAAAGGGCTGGATCTGATCGGCTGCAAGAGCGCCCACGACGCTTATGTGAAATTTCTGAACCTGAACCGCGACCTCCCTTGCTGGCTGGGACTCGACGTCGGTCTGACAAGTGATATGAGCGCAATCTCAATGCTGTGGCGGAGAGCCCGCTTCGCCGAGGGAGCCAGCCCAGTCGAGAAGAACGTGCTTATCACCTTCCTTTACATGCCGGAGCTTTACCTTCTCGAAAAGGAAAAGTCGTGGGGCGTCCCGCTTTCGCAATGGGTGCGGGAGGAGTGGATCGAACTACTGCCTGGCGACATGTGCGATCCACGTGAGATTAAGAAGCGGATCGTCAACATCTTGGGAAAGTTCAACGTTCGAGAACTCGGGTTTGACTCATGGAACGCGATGGTGATCTGCAGCGAACTAAATGAGTCCCAAGCGGTGCAGTGCGTCGCCGTTTCCCAGACCGCGAAAGAATTGACGGCTCCGTCGCGGGAGTTGCTGGGCGCGATCCACCGCCAGGAGCTTGTGCATTTCGGCAATCCCTGCTTAGCGTGGCACATCGGCAACGTGGTCCTTGCAGAAGACGAAAAACACGGAGGCACCAAGCCCGAAAAGCTCAGTGCCAACGAGAAAATCGACGGCGTGTCCGCCTCGCTTAATGCGTGGCACCGAATGCTCGCCGATCCGAACGCGGGCGTCGTGCCGCGAATCAGCTTTATCTACGAAGATGGCCGGATAAAGCAAACCGATTCAGAAGGAAAACTGATTTGAGAGGAGGAAACAAAATGGCGTTTCTCGACCAGGTAAGAACCAAGTTAGCCGATATCATCCGTCCCCGTCCGAGCGGCGAAGGACAAGCGATGGACCAGCTTTACAACAACCCCGACGGGAGGAACGTTCGCCCTCGCACGTGGTATCAGATCGTGAGTGCTGCGAGCGGAAAGCTTCTCGGCTACTCGTACGTTTGCGCGGATATGCGAGAGTACCAGCTTGTCCATCCGAACGAGTGGGTCCGCGACTACGATTGCCCGCAATGTCGTGACCGATTCAACTTGTATAAGTTCGCGCAGATCATCGACGCCGAGGGCAAGTTCAAAGTTCCTGCTTCGGAAATCGAAGGCATTCTTTCGAAGCTGCCGGTCCGTCCGCGCCTGGATGGAAGCCGGACGCCGACCGTCATCGACACTTGGAGTGAGGGTGGCGACGGCTCCATCGGATGGGAAGGCGCTCCGCCACAAAGCGAAATGAAAGGCGGCTGGAGGTAATGCTCTCTTGTCCCAGAACATGTCGACAAGCGGGTTGCCATCAACCAGCGGAGCGGGACGGCGGAGGCTTCTGCAAGCTTCACGTAGATAAAAACGATCAGCGGGACCAGAGGAACTTCGCTCGACGGCACGACGAGATTGGGCGCATGTATTCGACGGCTCGCTGGATAAATTTCCGCGCGTGGATTCTCCGCCATCGCCCACTTTGCCAGCGGATCGAAGGCGGTGTCGTTTGCCTGAAGCAGGGGAAAATCCTGCACCACATTTTCAGTCCTCGGGTTCGCCCTGATCTGTTCGTCGATCCTGCGAACGTCGTCGTGCTTTGTTTGCATTGTCACCCGCCGGATGAAGGAACACCTTGGTGGAAACCGGGCGTGGATTACATACGCGTGGATTCTGCGAAGGACTATTTTCGAGCGGTCACGCAAAAGCCGTAACACGGCTCGGTCAGTATGGCCAGCAGTTTGAGCCAGAAAGCAGGTATCCCACCCATGAAGATCATCTATAAGTTCGGACCCCACGCAGGCGAGATTTCGCACTGCCCGCGCAGCCAAGAAATCGACGTGCTGCTGAAAGCCGGAATCATCGAAGAGGTTCCACTAACTGACGCGGAGCAAGCGGCGCTGCCCGCTATGCGCGAACACACAATCCCAGCCATGCCTCCGGCGGGATGGCAAGTTGCCCGCATCACCTGGGGCGACGAACAAAAGCTGGTCATCGTCAAGCATGACGGACTTGGAGGCAGGTTTGCATATGATGGCCCGCCTCCGGCACAGAGGCGCTGGGACGGTGAGAAGTACGTCTACGTTCCTACTGATTGTCCTGCGTCGGTGATCGCCGAATATCACGCGTTGGCTGGAAACGCGAAAGAGGCTGCGAAAGCCCGCGAGCAAGCAGCGCGTGAAGCTCGACTGAATGCGGAGGAAGCGGTAGCCCGAAACAAAGGCGGCAACTTGGCCGCGATTGCGAGGATGACTTATGGCAAACAAAGTTGAAAATCGGGCGCAAGCGGTTTCTTTCCGCTCCGACAGCGATAGTTTCGAACTGCACGGATTGGTCTGTCCGTATAACACACCGGCGGATATCGGTGGGCAGTTCTTCGAAACCGTTATGCCGGGCGCGTTCTCGCGAGCGCTGCGCGAAAAACAAGATGTCAAGGCGCTCGTTAACCACGATCAGAACCAAGTCCTTGGTCGCGTCGGAAATGGGACGCTCGTGCTTTCTGACAGCCCGGAAGGGCTTCGATGCATCATCAAGCTCAACCGGGAGTCGCAAGCACATCGTGATCTGTTCGCTTCCGTGAAGCGCGGGGATATTAGCCAAATGTCGTATGGGTTTAAGGCCACTCCCAGCGGCGAAAAGTGGGAACAGCGCTCCGGCAAACTTCACCGCAGGCTGACCGACGTCGATTTGTTCGATGTCAGCGCAGTGACCTACCCGGCCAACAAGGGAACCACAGTCAGCGCACGCCACGCGGTCGCGGACGGAGCAGCACTGGACGAGTATCACCGCAAACGGGCGAAAGAACTGGAATATGAAATCCTCCGCGATGCTCCCGGTTTCCGGATCACGGCGGACCTCCGCGTTGAGCCCATGGGTCAGTTCGAAACTGACGCGCGGATCGACGCTGAGAACCAGCTTGCGGTCGAACGGATCGGTCGAGTAGTCGCACGTGATCGGGCGATGCTTGAACTCGAACGGGTGAAGAAGGAAATCGAATGAGCTTCCCAGTCGTAGGCGACACCGGTGTACTCGGCCAGGTCTGTTGGTTCAATGCCGACGTCGGCTGCGGCGAGGTCGAGGCGTGGGCTTCGATATACGGGACGCCTGACCGCACTTATTGGCAGTCGCGAGGCGTCAGTGAATCGCTTGGCGGAGATCCGCTTCGTTTTCCGTTTTCATCGAGTGACTCTTTCAGCGGCGGACAACATGTGACTTTCGATGTCATCCAAGTCGCGGGAGAGTTCGGACCCCGCGCTGTAAACGTTGCTTGAGGGAAGGATTTTCAAAAATGGTTCGCGAATGCACGCATGACCAACTCAGTTCGATAAGCCCGCTGCGAGTCCTCGACGTCGTGTACGTGAAGGACACCGACCGTACGTACATTGCGCTGCGTGGTCAGGACGGTGTTCCCACGCTGGTCGACCTCAACTCCGTTATGCACATGAAACCGGTCGCGGTCGGTCCGGCTGGAAGCCGTGGACCGTCCGGAAACGATGGCGTTGGTGTGCGTGGATCGCAGGGTCCTGAAGGAAAGCAGGGGAAGACCGGCGAACGCGGCGAAAAAGGTGAGCGCGGCGAAAAAGGTGAGCGCGGTGAACGCGGTGAACCCGGTACGCCGGGCGAAAAAGGTGAACGCGGACCTCGCGGCGAAAAAGGTGAGCAGGGCGAAAAAGGACAGCCCGGCGAGCGCGGCTTGCGCGGCGAAAAAGGCGAGCGTGGTGAACGCGGTGCTGATGGTACCGGTCTGCGCGGCGAGGTTGGACCCGAAGGAAAGCAGGGACCGCGCGGAGAAAAGGGTGACCCCGGAGACATAACTGTAGTCGGGGATGCTGAACTGAAAGCTGCGATGGATGTCCTTAAAGCTCAGAAGGTCCGGTTCCAAGCAGCACTGGAAACCGCGCTGCGAGAAAAACATCCGTTAGTTCGTGGGACCGCCCGAAAAATCAAAGCGCAAGCAGGTTTTTGAAAAGATTCGCAGCAAGCGGGGAACGGACGGAGGCTGCGGAGGGCGACCATTGACGCCTCATAGACTCCGCCCCGCACTCCCTCCCCGCCGTGCTTAAGGCACACGGCGGGGACACTTTTTCTGTCACACAACCCGCGCACATATTGTGGAAACGTCGAAAATGCAATTCGAAACTTGGTTGGAAAAAGCCCGCTCGCTTTCGAAATCGCACAGGTCCGTCAACTGGGAGATCGGTGACCACATCACCTTGGGAAAGCGGATATTCGGCGAGGATGCGATCACCGCCGTGCGGAAAACGACCCGATGGACGGCGGGTTATGTCAGACGCGTCGCTGCCATCAGCGAACGTTTCCCCACCGAAAAGCGTCTGCCCGAAATCTCGTGGTACGTCTATCAGCGCCTGCAGCCGTTCCCGCCGGAGATCACCGATAAGTTGATTCCGCTGGCGGCTGAGAAGGGCTTAGGCGCTCGCCGACTCTACGCGATGGCCGTCGCGCTGGCAGGGGAAGACCCGGCGGACCGGACGAAGAACCGCACGAAGAAAGTAGTGATTCCTGAATCCCTGTATGCTACGTTGCGCGAACGGGCGAACGGCAGGACGGTTTCGAAGCTGGCGCAGCAAGCTATTGAGGAATGGCTCGTCGGGAAACCCGTTGAACGCAAACCATCGGGAGCCCGCACTCTGGAATGGAAGCAGCAGGTTCTGGCTTCAAGTAAAACGCCTGAACCGGTCAAGGCAGAGGAACCCGTCCCTGAGTCCCAGCAGCCCACACAGGCGAACGTAGCGCCAGCACCGACGGTTCCTGCGGCTGAAGGCGAAGACAAATCGCTTCGACCTACCTACGCCGAGCGTCGCGTTGCAGCGATTTCGGCGGGTGCCGCACCGATCCCGGCAAAAATACGGAAGACGAAGGTTCAACTTCTCTGGATCGAGTGTCGCCCCAAGTCATTTATTCAGGATGATGAAGGGCGCACTGCTCCTTTCAAGGAACCGATCCGACCCACGTGCTTTCGGACGGAGGCGGATGCGGTCGCGGCGAACGAGCTTTTCAAGCAGGAGCGCGGGTACGCCGAGGAAATCGTGTATTGCGAGGTACACCATGCATGGCACCTTCGGCATATCTACAGCGTGCGGTCGACGCCCGTCGAGCACGCGATGCCATGTTAATAACCTTCTATAGTTCAGTAACTTCAGCTACACTTATGAGTTTCCCCGATTGAAAACAACTTTAGGAGAACCTCGATGGCCGACGAAGGGTTTGCTCTGCCCTACTCCTCGTACAAAGAGCTAATCAAGATCATTCAGGGTTATGGAAGGTTCGGGGCTGAAGCCAGTCTTGCTGACATATCGAAGCTGGTAGCAATGAATGAAACGACAGTGAGCGCGAACAATAAGTTCCTTGTCGCAATCGGCGTCATAAAGGGAGGAAAGAAGAAGACAATCACTCCCATCGGAGCAGAACTGGCAATCGCTCTCGAGCATGACCTACCTGCGGAAACCGCTATTAAGTGGCGAGCCATAGTGGAGTCGAACGATTTTCTCCAGAAAGTAATGGCGGCTGTTCGCATCCGCAAGGGAATGGATGAGTCGAGTCTGGAGTCTCACGTGGCCTACTCAGCGGGACAACCGAAGACCCCATCCGTGGCGACTGGAGCGCGGACCGTTGTGGATATTCTTCAGGCAGCAGGAATGCTGAAGGACGAAGGTGGGAACTTCATTGCGATTACTCCTGAGCCACGCCCGATTCCGGAAACGGTGGAAAAGAACCTTTCGATTTCGGACACACTGACAACATCCGGCAGCGCTCGGGTAGAGGTAACTCCCGCTGTTCGATTCGGCGGAGTTCAACTAACTATTGATGTGAGAGTGCAATGTACGCCGAATGATCTGGATGGTCTGGGTCAGAAGCTTCGGAAAGTAATGGACGATTTCAACCGCTCGATGGAGCGAGAGAGCAGATCGGAGGCGACCGCACCGCCCGCGTCTGCCGGAGATGAGGAAGCAGCGGGGTAGACGAAAATGCCCCTCGCATCTCAAACAACAGCGGAGCACGTTATGGGGGCGGTCGAAGTGGTCGTGGTTCACGGCGGTGCGACGCCCTTGGACCTCATCGCGCAGTTTCTCGATATAACACCGCAGCATGCTACAGCAGCCCTTGAGTTGGCGGTCGAACTCGGGTTGCTGTCCGTGAACGGTAACGACTACACGGCTATCAGTCCCTTATGTCGATTCACGGCGATTCCTGACCAAAAGGCAGCGGTTCTGCGTATCCTCATCGAAAGCTATCGTCCGTTCACGGTTTTTCGCGAAAGGCTCGTTGCAACATCCGATCTGAATGCTGCTGCCCAGGCGACGAAGGTGGTCTGCAATCTGCCAGCGCATCGCGACGTCGTGAAGGAGACGCTAATCAGCCTCGGCACGTTCTCCCGCGCCCTTGTGCCGGGCGGCGGAGGCCAGTATGAGTTAGAAGCCGGTCCGCAAACTAATGCGCTGCAGGTAATCGCAGCGGCATGCAAAACGATGACGGTCGCAGAGGGCCGAATCCGGAACCAGTTAGGACCAGCGGCAGAAGCTGTGTTAGCGCCACATCGTGATACGGTTATTGTCCCTCTGGCGGATGCGCTGATGCGAGCAAACAAGAGGGATGGCGCAGGCGCGGTTCAGGCCGCTGGGAATGCCGTCGAGTCGCACATCACGGCGATGGCTCAGCGAATGGGCATCGTCCTGACCGGCGCGAACGGCATCATCGAAAAGCTCAACAAGTTTGCGAATCCAAGGCGCTTGCCGAGAAAGCTGATTCACATCGGAAGTTATCTGGGATCGATACGAAACGCCGCCGACCACGGAACGGACGTTGATATCAATAACGCGTCATGGCAGGTTCGCGACGCCACTGGTCTTGAGTACGTTTTTGTAGCATGTTCATTTATCGCTGCTACCATCGGAATCGAGAGAAACGACCCGGCGCAAATCTAAGAACGAGGTGGGGCATGGAACGCTTCAAGGCATCGACGCAATACGGCGACTGGAAAGGAACAGTGGCGGCGGACGAGCAGCCGAGTTCCATCCGCGATTACCTGAAGAAGAACAAACTGATCGGGGACCACGAATTTCTTTTGGCGGCGACCCTATATGTCGGGGAAAACAGTTTTGACGCACCCTACATCAAGGCGTTCGTTTTCGAGAAGGGAAACGACTATCAGTCGGTCAAAGCCGCTCTGGAAGCTAATAAGGGACCAATTCCAGTGCGGCGCGTCGATGTAAAGCTGACAATGCAGGAGTTCTTCGAGCTGTTCAAGCGGTTCGATGTGATGCTTACGTGGCACGGTCTCGAACTGGAAGGCCGGGAGTACAGCGCGAGCGAGTAAAAAAATGATAGCGCGGGCGCATCGACCACACACGATGCGCCCATCCGGGGATGCGCGTACACCCCTCACCCGGACCAGCACAACATACCGTGGAAATCGTTACTTCAGTGATGTAGTTCCGCGTCCGCCGGTCCGCGCATACTGAACGGGTGGAGGGAACGATGGCTGGAAAGAAGTTCAAGGAACAATGCGGACTCAAGCACGGCGAGGTGCTTCGAATCGTGCGAGATATGTTGGCGAAGTACGAGCGTGGTGACGTGGCCGTTCGCATTTGTCGTATGTCCAACGGCAAAGCGTATGTCATGGGCACCAAGGAGAAAAGATGAGTCTGTTTGGTATCGAATCAGAAGACGATTGTCGAAGGGAACTCGACGCACTTTTAGAAGTGCATGAACGCGCAAACCGGGCGAAGAGCAAGGAAACAATCGCCGCCCTCAAGTCTCAGCTAGCGGGCTACTATGAGAAGGGGAAGCGCGGGAGATGTCAGAAGTAGAAACACAGTATTTTTGGCCAGCGATTCAAGAAGCCTACGTTCGAGCACCGAATCTGGGTTCTCGAAAGACGTGGGTCGATGGCTTATGGGAAGTCGAGCATTCCCTGCTTTACTATCGACCCGAAGCGATAGATCAGTGAGAGTTCACCGACCGTAGCCCGAACAACTGATTTTCGCGTCGTTGCTCTTCCTGGGAAAGATTGATCACCGGACTATCACTTACCTTTCACTTATGCGTGAAAAAACGGCAGTTTTTCGCAGTACATCACAGCACGCAAGTATCTGAAAAATAAAGCTGGAGGCGGATCGTCCCGCCATTAAGAGTCAGTTGCTCTGCCAATTGAGCTACGCGCCCACAAGGGGAATCGGCGGGAAGAAGCAAACAAAAATTATAGCATCTTCGTTCCGCTCCTCGCGTCTTGCTCCGTCGAAAATCCCCCGCAACATTCCTCTGAGATCACGACGTGCTGTTCACGTCTTCGTGCGCCCCACGAACGCTAGGTAGAGGTCGACGAAATTTCGATCTGTAAAAACAGACCACGCCCTCTTCTGCTTCGCGCTTAAGCGCGAGCACCGGACTGCTCTTCTATGCCGCGATCTTCCGCTCACCGCAAAAAAATCGATTCCGCCTCGGGCCAGTCTTGAATGTCGTAGCCGTTCACCCGCCCTCGTTCTTCATAGAGTTGGTAGGCCAGCTCCCGAATTCTTTGTTCATCGGTGACTGTGAGATCGAGAGTGGTTCCAGATGGCAGCAACGACGGCGCCTTGTTTGCGTTGCGCTCCTGATGAGTGACTACGTGTATCTTCGAATCAGATTCGGACTTCATGAACTCCTGCCGGTAGGGAGACTTCCAAAGATTAGTTGCCGTTAGGACAGACTAGCCCCACGCCAAGTTGCGCCAGGTCGCGACCGGTTCCACCAAGTTACGTTGCGGCGCACTGAACTGCCGGGATCGAGAGGAAGAGGATCAAAGCTGGCTGAATGGCCGGGCTGGAACAGGACCTTGTCCCCCTCGCTACGATTGCAGCGGGCGGACGCGGTGTACGTCAATCAAGTAACAGGAATTTGAAAACGTCTTCGTTCCATAACGCCAAAGGATCGGCGTGCCCGCCATCCGGAGATACAAGCGCACTCGTGGAAAAATTGTGGGAAGGAACCCCGGCATTGCAATTCAGTCCAATCGGGTTCGCAGTATTCAGTTTGACTTCATCGTCATTGTTTGCCTGGATCAAGCCCAGTACAGTCCACACAGCAGCGTAGACGCCCGTTTGATAAAGGTCATCATTGGTGCTCACAAACCCGTAGAACGTGCGGATGTCAGTTGCTTTCGGATCGCTGAAATACGTCGCTCCCGTCATCACCCCATTCACCGGCGTTGCCTGCCGGCGGGGCTGACAGATTGTACGCCCGGTTTACGACCTGCTGATATGCCGAGTAGGTCCCCCATATCGCCGCCCTGTGAGAACCCGCCGATAATCATCTTCTTCCATAACGGCGTAGTACCCGAAAGATAGTTACTCCACACAGTGCCGTTCTGATCGTAGCCGTTATTGTGCAGGTACTGCAGCATCATGGAAATCCGCTCGACAACGCCGTCGGCCGGATTGCTGTTTACAAACGGCTGTCCGGTGTTCGGATCGACGCCACAATGTGTTCCATTCGCCACCGCGCAGGGCCCCGTGGCGTTGTACTTGGCTTGACTCACATTCCCGAAACACTGCGGGTCGCCGGTGCACATACTGTCCTGGGATGCAACATTGGAGTAATCCACACAGATTACGTCAAAGCCCAGTTTCTCTGCCGTTGCGGCCAAATGTGAAATGCCTGTGCCGCACGAACCGTCTGA
>Ga0335069_10012237_pt1 | contig 12077 bp, 21 predicted proteins | sample Lox_Sample_11_FD_206714 | JGI IMG/M metagenome (GOLD analysis project Ga0335069, IMG submission 206714) | Soil microbial communities from Loxahatchee National Wildlife Refuge, Florida, United States - Lox_Sample_1.1 | ecosystem: Environmental > Terrestrial > Soil > Wetlands | place: USA...
CGTCAGATGATCCAGTCCGGACTGCCGCACTGTCCGCTCTGCCTCAACGGCTTTCACAATCAATGCAAGGGACCCGCTGATCCCTGCGAATGCTTTCGCTGCAAGGAGAGAAAGAATGGCTCAAGCTAATCAGGCGACCGGCTTGCCGGCGCTCCTCGAACAACACCGCGATCAACTGAAGCAGATCCTGCCGAAGTACATCGACCTAGATACCTTCATCCGGAACGCCAAGACGCTCGCCAGCGATAGCCGGTTGCGGGAGTGCACTCCGCAATCCCTCTATAAATGCTGCGTCGAGGCAGCCGAACGCGGTTGGGAAATCGCGAGCCCGCGGAAGCACTGCGCCGTCGTCTCGATGCAGACGAAGAGCGGCACCTATGGCGTGCTGATTCCTCAGTGGCAAGGCCGAGTCTTTAGCTGGAACCGCGCGGGCGCCGTCCGGAAGGTCATCGCCAACGTCGTCTATGTGGATGACGAATTCTCGATCGAGATGGGCGATAACGAAAGGATCATTCACCGGCCGAACCTCAACGCGGATCACCCTCCGGCATGGCTCAATGACATCAAGAACATCGTGGGCTCTTACGCTGTCGCCTTGCTGTGGAACGGTGAGCATATCCGGCGGTGGGTACCTCGGGTGCAGCTCCAGCGCACGATCGAATTCGTCAAGAAAAAGAACAAAGGCGAACTCGGTTTCGGTTGGCAGGATTGGCTCCCCGAGATGTGCTGCAAGACCGCGATCCACCGCCTCGAGGGATTAATCCAGGGACCGCCGGATATGAATGAAGAGCAGCTTGATGCGTGGAAACGCGCCTCGCTCGCGGCCGAACCCGACTATGTGGAAGTCGAGTCGGAGGCTCACCGAAATGTTCTGCTGTCGGAGATGGGAGACGATGCCAAGCCGGAAGAAACCAAGCCCGCCGAGCCCGCAAAGACCGCTGCGCCTGCTGTATCTAGTGCCGCCGAGTCCACGCCGAAAGTGGATCCGAACGCTATCATCAGTGAAGACGAGCAGGACGATCTTCTCCAAGCCGCGGCCGTCGCGGGGATGACGCCCAAAGATTTGCGTGAGTACGTGAAGGCGACCTTCAAGAAAAAGATCGCCGAGATGACCAAGCAGGAAGCGTACGACACCGGCAAGCACATCGACGGACTATTCGCCAAAGGGAAGTAAGCCGATGCCCGAATCTACCTATCCGCTGTCGTGGCCTTCCGGCTGGAAGCGTACTGCTTCTTCCAGTCGAGACCGCGCCCGATTCCGAAAGGAACGCCAACCGCTGACCGTGTGGGCGGCGATCCAGCGTCTTCAGAATGAACTGGAACGCCTCGGCGCCCGCGATGAGATTCTGTCGACGAATCTGCGGACTCGGATGGATGGGATGCCACGCTCCGACCAAGCCAATCCGGACGATCCTGGAGTTGCGGTGTATTTCACACTGAAGAAAAAGCGCACCGTGTTAGCCTGCGACAAGTGGGACCGCGTTGCGGATAACATCGCGGCGCTGGCGGCTCATATCGAATGTCTCCGCGGAATCGACCGCTATGGCGTGGGCACACTGGAGCAGGCGTTTCGAGGATATCTTGCGCTCGAGGATTTCACTGCGGGCATCCCGTGGCGCCGAGTTTTGGGCTTCAAGGAAGAAGAGTCCGTGACTGTCGACCAAGTGAATCAGAAGTATCGCGAACTGATGAAGCTCTACCACACCGACATAACGAAGGGGGATTCGATGCAAGCTGCGCAGTTGAACCTTGCGATCGAACAGGCCCGAACGGAGTTACGCGCATGACACTCAGCGAAGAAGATCGGCAGACGATTCTCGACATCATGAAGCGGCTGTTTCGCCAGCCAAATGCGATCGAAGCCGTGACCGTCGTACGCTACAAGGAAGGTCTGGCGATTCTGCACGTTGGCAAGGAAGTCCTCAGCAAAGAAGTAACCAAGGAACGCGCGGTCCAGCTTCTAGCAAACGGTATGGTTGCCCAGATCGTCCAGGACCCAAGCACGGTCAATCAGGCGTTCACGATCATGGCGAAGAAGCCCGAGGGACCGCTCAATAACTAATATGGAACCCATAGTAGTCGTCGTCGCTGGCGATGCCGCCCCGTTCTCCAAGAAAACCGCATCCTGGCACGCTAAGGACGGTCGCTCCGGCACCCTCGCCTATGATTCGAAGCGCTACGCCGGTTGGAAGGATGCGGCCCGCTATGCTGCCTCGCAGGTGATGGGCGAACGTGCACCGCTCGCCGTGGCCGTCTCGCTGCATATAAAGGTCTTTCGGCAGATACCCTCGGGATTCTCCGCGAAGAAGCGCCAACAGGCCGAGAAGGGGGCTTTGCGCCCCACCGTGACACCGGATTGGGACAACTTGGCCAAAGCCTGCGGCGATGCTCTCGTCGGGATCGTCCTGCGCGATGACAAGTTTGTGGCCGATGGCCGAGTCGAAAAGTTCTTCTCCGATCGTCCTCGAGTCGAGATGACGATCTGCGAGCTCGAAGAGACGCCCGTGGAGTTGCCCAAGCCGGACGCGCAGAAGGGACTCTTCGCGTGAAGGGTCATAAAGCGCTGATGTCGACGGGAGCCGAGGAGTGGGGCACGCCTTGGAAACTCTTCGATCGACTACATGAGATATTCCTCTTCGATCTCGACGCTGCGGCGAGCAAGGAAAATGCTAAACGGCCTCGCTTTTACACCAAAGAACAGGATGCGCTGAGAATCGACTGGAAGGCTGAAAACGCTGTCTGGCTGAATCCGCCCTATGGCCGCAACATGATTGTCTGGATCAAGAAAGCCCACTATGAAGCGCAGCTCTTGAGTGTCCCCATTGTCTGCTTGGTGCCGGCCCGCACCGATACGAAATGGTTCCAGCTTGCCGCGCAACATGCGAATACGATCATCTTTCTGCCGGGTCGCCTGAAATTCGAAGGCGGTGGCAAGGGACCGGCGCCGTTTCCAAGTGCGCTGATCGTGTTCGATGACCGGTACAGGAGACTCAGAGATTTCGGGCTAGTGTGGAAAGTCGATGTCTGAACCACCGATCTATTACGTCTGTCACCCCAAAGATTTGCCGATGATCTGCCGAGCGTTGGGATTACCAATACCGAAAGCTCCGGTGATCACCAGATCACCACGCAATCGCCATGAACGCCGGAAGGCGCTCAAGCAGAGAAGGAGAAGCTAATGCCGCTGAGTGATGAAGAAGCAAGAGCATGGATTCGTGATCTGACAACAGCGCTTGAAAGGCGCAACCGTGAGAACGCTGCCCTCCGCGCCCAACTGGAGCAGGTGAAAGATGCCGTGGAGCAATACTATTTCGCCAATCAATCGGTTCAATCGCTCTATGAGCAAGTGTGCGGAATTATAAGCTAATGCCGCTGAGTGAATGGCAACGCCTGAATGATACGGAGTTGGAAACTCTGGCAGACCATATCGGAGTGCATACTTGCGATATGTGCGCCGGACGAACTAGAGACCTCATCGCCGAAGTACGCGAGTTGCGTCGTGAACGTGACGAAGCCATCGCCGCCGCTGCGACAATCAACCGCAAATCGGTCGGTCTGATTAACGAAGCGGTTGACGAGGTAGCAGAGTTAACCAAACAACTCGAAATCCAAATCAAAGAACGAGACGAAGCACGTGCTGCTTTGGAGTTTCTGCCCGAAGAGAACGCCAAGCTCCGCGCCCAACTCGACCAAGCCCAGAAGCGAGCAAATGAAGCAGAATGGAATGAACAAACAGCGATAGAGCGATTTCATTTCACTAATAAAAAACTCGATGAGGCGGTGAAAGTGCTGGAGTTCTACGGCGACCCAAAAACTCATCAGTTTAACATTCCGATTGGAGACAGATGTAGCAAAAGCTGGGTAAGCGCAGCATTACGGGACAATGGCGACAAAGCCCGCGACCTACTCGCCCGCCTAGCCCCCGCCCGTCCAACAGGAGAGAAGTGATGAACGCACGCAAGCTGGCTGAGGAGTTAAAGCAACGCATTGCCGATTACGGGCATACGATTGCACTTGGCGCGAAGCACGCCGAAAAACTCCGCTTGGCTCTCATCGCCCACGCTGACCTGCTGGAGCGGATACGGGAGATTCTCAACGACGACGACGAAGACCAGCCGACCTACGCTATCGCCGAAGTGCTCCGCGCCTACGACAAACTACAGGAAGATGGAGAGAGCGATGACCGCACGCAAATTAGCTGAAGTTCTCCGCTTGAACCTTAACGCAGCAATTACGAGTCGTGCGCGCGACCGTAGAGTGAAGCTGGAAGCAGCCGCCATGCTCGAGGCGCAAGATGAGCTGCTGGAGCGGTACCGCAAAGAGTGTTGTCAGAGTAGCAACACGTTTTTTCAATGCGACCGCTGCCGCGCCTACAACAAACTACAGGAGGATAGGCAATGAGCGATTATGTGTTCTGCCCGCTTTGCGGCACGAAACTCTATGGAATGGAAGTTCACGACCGTGAAATCTGCGAGAAGCGAAAGACCGCCAAAGAGTTCAGTACCCGCTCGCAAACTGAAAATGCTGCGGGTCCTTCCGGCTCTCAAAATCGCCGCCCCAAGTAAAGCCGCGCTTCTTGAAGATCGGTGCGATCACATCCCTCATCCGCGGTTCGGCCTCTCCGCCCAAGGGATTCATTGCCACCCTGAAATCCAGCGCGGCCCCGAAGGCGTGCATCGACAGATGATCGGCGACTCCCCGGATGGCTCGATCCGCGTAGCAGCCACCGTACGACTGGCCGAACCACACGCCTAGATCGAGACCGATCGTCGGGTCCTTCGACGCATAGTCCCTGATGTCCTCGAGCACGGCCTGCAACGGCTCGATGATCTTCTTGTGGCAATAGATCATGCTGACCGGCTTGTGATCGCCCCAACTGAGGTAAAACGGGAACGGCGAGGTGAGCAGCCCGAGGTTCTTTTCCTTCCAGGCGTCAGTAACGTGGCCGGTCTCGTCGCGCTCCGGCAGGGTGTAATAGTTCACAATCTCAGTCCAGCCGTTCGGTGCTGTGTCCACTTGTTCGTCTCCCGCGTCGTTTGATTATTCGATAGATCGTCGATTTGGCTACGTCGAGGGTCGCGGCCGCGAGCGATACACCTTGCTTGCGAACACGGCCCTCGACGGTCTTCATCACCACGTCATTGAGCGATCCGGATGCGACAAGATTCGCTTCAAGATCGTCGCGGAGTAGGGTCGCCCACAACCGGAGAAAGCCGGCAGGATCCGGATTGCCTGCAACCCATTCAAGTAGCTCCGCGAGTTCGAGTTGATCCTCGTCGGATAAGGTCACTCCCCCTTCACCACCACAAACCCGCTATCTAGCTGTGCGCGACTGCTCCCACTTCTCGAGTTCTTCGACGCTGAATCGCCAGTCGCTGCCCATCTTGAAGGCGGGGATTTCTCGCCGCCTCAGCATACGATAGATCGTCGACGCGGACATCTTGTAACGGGTCGCCACCTCGGAAACGGTGAGGAAGGCAGGTGAATGGGAGACGTCCATTTAGATGCTCCGGATCATCCAGCCATCCGTGGCCAGGTTCGGGTTCAACACGTAATCGAGGGGTAGATAGCCGTAGCCGGGCAACCGCTTGATGTCGCCCCACATCGTCGACCACGAATTCGCGATGACACCATGATGCGCGGGGATCCACGTACCATCGGGAGCAACCGCGTCATCGTTCGTGACGTTCAACCCAACCAAGTCGATCGCGTGACCGCCTTCCACCTTCTCGAGCACTCCCGGCATCGGAATCATTCCGGTCTGCGCGACCTGGCTCGACATGAAAGACGAGTACACCGTGATGCCGAAGTTCACGGGAAAGCCGTGATTCAGGCAGAGCAGTACGTGATCGATGTCGAGCGGTACCGGTGCGTAGATGTGAGCTCTTCGCTTCAGCGCGGCATCGTAGACTGACTGAGGTGGCGCCGTCTTATACTTCGATTCGTCGTACGGCCAGAGCTTCTCATCTACCACGCCGTACTCATTCGAGGCTTTGTAAATCTCCTCGATCGTGGCGCCGGAGTCGGATCCGATCGTCCCCTCATCCTTCCGTTCGTTGTAATAGGTGAAGAGCGGCGCCGGGTCGATCTTCACCGGATTTATTCCCTGCGCAATCCAAATCGGTGCTCGAGCACTGAAGGCAGTGCACGCTCCGAGTTCACCCTGATCGCGAATCGGCGGACACTTCTTGACCACCGAGATGACTGTCTTCAGCGCGGGAGCTTTGCCGAGAAGATCGGCGACAGTGGGCTTTGTCGTAGGCAACCCAGGCTGCCAATTCAGAATGCGTTTGAGACCACGAAAGTCGGTTACACGACCGATCATATTGGACCTGCTTTAAGGTAAGTGTCGACCTCTTCCGCGTACCTAACACCGACAGCGTCGATCCAGCGATGGCGGACGATTAAGAGGCGAGCGTCAGTTTCCGAGAGACCCATCGTACGGAGCAGCGCATAGACCATCGAAGCGCTTCGATTAAGACCGGCGGTGCAGTGAACATAGAGCTTCGTCGACGGGTCGAGTGCGAAGCCCTTCCACCAATGCACCCCTTGCCGGAACCAGTCGATTCCGCGGTTCTTACCATCGTCGAGCTGAGCCGGCTGAGGCCACAAGCACGCGAAGGTTTTGAGCACGTAATCGGGATCCTCTTCTTCACGGCAGTTGAGAACAGTCGTGATGCCGCGCGCGAGCAAGTCTCCGGCGTCTGTGCCGGCGTCGAACTTTCCGCCGAGCGCAATTCGCTCCGTGATCCAGTTCCAACCGAACTCCATTGTTCAGTCAGCCCGCGAAGTGCTCGGCCATCGCGTCGTGAGCAGAAGCTGCTAGGCGATTCAGCTTGGCAAGTTGGGCCGCTTGCGCCGGCGTTGGAACGCCCCCGCCGATGTCTTTAATCAGTTGATCGATGGCTGCGAGGATACTCGGAAGCGCCTGAACTAGCGGAAGAACCCATGATGGCATTGTCTCTCTCCTTCAGTGACCGTTAGTTGGCGGCGTTGTGCCGCGTGATTCTCCTTTTACCGAACTTCCGAGATAAAAGGCAACTGCCGCCATTATTACGTTTGTTTCGCCAGTGACGACGATCATTATCAGGCTATTAGCAGTCGGCGGCATCTCCCATCCCTTCCAGATCAGAGCGACAAGGATCATCGTGATGAAGAAATTGAACTGCGCGAAAGCTGCATAGACGATGAATTTGCGCATCCGATCGGCATCATTGACGGTCGGCATCGGCGGGAGAAATCCCTCTGCTGGAACGGCTGCCATAGCTAAGACCCCCTTTGCGTAACGAATTCTTTTGGATACGGCCGAGACGGAACCGGCTTGCCGAGGAATTGGCAAAGCGCCGGCCAGTCGTGCTCTTCCATCACTAATAGCTGCTCGGGTGTATCGCGGAAATAGTCCTTCACCTCGGCGTTGTGGCTCCGGTACCGCGCGAGAAAGGTATCGGTATCGAAGTCGATTCGACCGTAGAGCGCTTTATGCAACCGGTTGCTGATGGGGTAGACGTCCCATTCCCACCGGAAAGGGTTCCGCGGCGACCAGTGATCGCGGACGCTCCGGAGCCAGTCCACCTCGTCGCGCACCGTCAGGATGAACTTCGACCCAGGATAGGCGCGATCCAGCTCCTTGTAGAGCAGCGTGATGGGAAGGTCAGAAGCTGCGTAGCAACGCTCGAGCACTGGCGACCGGCCCTTGAATCGCATCTCATCCCAGACGTCGCGCGCCCACTCGCCGGACGGCCAATGGAGACTATCGAAGCCGAGCAGGCGCAGCGCCTTATCAAGCGAACTCGTCGCGGTCTTGTGCATCCCGATACCGAAGATCCGCGTCGGCAAGGGACCCAACTCGATCAGTCGGCCGGTCTCCCGCTGCAGCACGGTACCGCATCCGAACCGGCCATAATTCGCGATCGGCGATTCCACCACCTCGAAGGACTCTTCGTCCATCTGAAGCAGCTTCGCATCCGGATACTCTTTGAAGCGGATCCCGTCGCCATGAAAGATCGCCTCGAGGTGCTCTCGCTCGATCTCTACCGGACGATAGCCGAGATGCTGCACTCGAGCGTTGAAATCCTTATCGTCTGGCGACCAGGTATTGAACCGCTCGTCGTAGCCTCCGGCCTTCAGGAAGGCGCTGACCGTCACCCCGATACGCCCCGAGACTCCGCGGAACTTCCGGCCCCATCCGCGAACCTTCGGCGGTACGAGAACCGTGTCATCCCTGACGTTGGCGTCGATGAAGTCTTCGAACCCGGCATGGAGATAGTTGTCTGCGTCGAGGTTCACAAGGAAGTCGGCGCCCTCGAGCATCCCGCATCGGTGCGCCATATTCTTCGCGTGAGCCATGTGGAACGGCCCATCAGTCTGAAAGCTGTAGACCTTCAGCCGATCGCACTGGAGGGGTTCGAGGATTTCGAGAAGGTTATCTGTCGTGCCGTAATCCAGCACGACAAAGGTTGAGCGCGGGTTATTCTCGAGGTTCTTCGGCAGGGTCTGAGCGAGATGGAACGCGCGATCCTTGCACGTCGTACAAAAAACGATTTTCACAACCGAACTTCATTTTGGAGAGCTAAGGAGTTGGAGTTGGCTTCGGCGTCGGGAAGGTCTGCGCCCAGGCGTTCCAACAGAGCGTTGGGGCAGGCATCACGGCTGGCGGGACAATCACCGAGCTTTCCGAGGCGATTTGCTGCGACTGGATTTTGTAACAGTCGCTATAGGTGCAGAAAGGACCTTGAGGAAGGGGGATCCCGTTCGGTGCGAAGGCGATATATTTCCACTCTTGGCTGCAAGAGTTCTGAGCCGATGAAGGACCCGCACAGAGCAGCCCCGCCAACACTACGACGCCAACGATTCGCTTCACGGTTTCCTCGCTTCCTTGAGCAGTTCCTGCATACTCACTCGGATGTCCGAACGCAAGTCCGCGACACTCGAACGTAGATCCTCGCGCCATTCTCGACGCCAATTCTCGATCGTTTCGTTCAACCGTCGCTGCTCTCGCTCTACCGGCTCGATGCGCGTCCGCACCATTTCTTCATCAGCCACTATATCCATCTGATGAAAGCGACCGATCTCATCGGTAACATGCTGCTTCGTGGCAAGCGTGTCCCACACCTTACCCATCAGCCACCGCTGAAATCCGAAGAGTGCAGCCAAGAGAACCTCGCCGATCACCAATCCGATTTGGAGCCAATTACTCGAACTATCCGGTGCTGGACCTGCCATATTCCCCCACCATCATCGCATTTACCTCTTCTCACTGGATGATACCCTCGAAGAACATTCCGGTCGGACTGCCGCCGACAGGCTTCCAGGCGGATAGGGTACTCGTGTAAGCCTGACTACCGGCAGACGCCGTTGCACTCTGAGTGTACGACCCTGCCGATACTTTATACTGAAATCCGTTCGCGACGGTATCCGCCCCATAGTTCCAAAGCGTCGTATCTCCACCATTGAGCGTCACCGTGAAACCCCTCGTTGCACCGACAATGTACGAGTCGGAAACGAGATCATTATTGACTGATGTGGCGATCGTGCAGCTATCCATCTCGCCGCCACCGAGGGGCGTCCCAACGGTTACGCACGAGGTATCAAGCCCCGCGGTGTTCATGATGCTGGCGGTGCCGCCGAGCCAACAGTCTGAAGAGTTTTTCGGCCACAGCGCGACGGGGAAATCGTTCGCCTGATACTGTCGATAATAGGTCGCTTCGTTGTTCGCGTGGTTCTGGATCGGCTGCGAATTCTGGATCGCCGTCCATCCGGGCGAGACCCCTGAGATGTAGATATTCGGGCCGGTATCGAGCCACGCCTCGGTATAGTCACCTACCTGGGTGTTCCAAGGCAGGAAGTGAAATGCCGGAGTCGCCGTTCCGTTGCCGGCGCAGTCGCCGATGATGTGCTTGTAAGCGATATTCCGCACCTTCACCGAACCGGAGCCAACCGGTGATGGCGGACTGCCCATCTGATAAGCGAGACCAGCCCAAACGTATTTGTTCGATTTGTGGCTGTTGTAGACGCTATCCCACATTCCGGTGGCGATCGGCTCTTGGACGACGCGGATGGCGCCCTCGAGCTCCTGCTGGCCATCGTTGTTATTGATTTCATCGAAGACCGGTACCGCGTTGATCATCCAGCCGGCTGAAGTGAAGTCCTGCAGCCACCAATCGATCACGACGCTGTTCGCATTCGTCACCGTCATCAGCGTGTTATTGTTGAGCACCCCGTTGCTCGGCGCCGCCGCGGTATAGGTGTAAGCGTCAGTCGGAGCGCTGCCGGTCGGATTCGCGATGCAGAGTTCCTTGAAATAGTATTCTTGGGTTCCGCCATCCCACGCGAAATTCACCGGCGATCCGGCGTCTCCCGACACGACATGATCATAGGTCGCGAGCACCCACTCACCGCCCGACTCGCCCGAGGTGGCTTGATTCGTCCTGCGCGTGAATCCAGCCGGCGGGGTGACAGTCGGCGTTGCGGCCGCGAAGGCGAGCGCGACGACTGCAATGTCTCCGTTCTGCGCCTCCGGACAAATCGTCACGTTCACATTAGTCGCGTGACCGTGGCCGTTATCGGCCGCTTCGCGCAACGGGACTAGGTACTGATCAGAGGAAGACGGGGGACTCGCCGGCGCGATGAGCAGCGTCCGGAGTATCCAATTAGGACCCGCCGGCCGTAGGTCCGACCATGTGATCTGGCTCAGCGCTTGAGTGATCGAATCCGTATTACTTGGCACCACCGAAACCATCCCATAGCCCCCGAAATTGTTTCCCGGGCCATAGGTGATGTCAGCGAAGGCCATTCCGAACTGAGTGATGATGTACCCGGCGTTCGACTCGCTCGAGCCGATCCCCTGATACATGATGTCCCAATTATGCGATGGCACCGCGGGGATGATGCCGGTTCCTGCGGTATTTACGACGTTCGCGACTGAAGCTGCCGTGATAACGAAGTTGCCTTCGGGGGCGCCCGTTGCCGCATCGGCGATCGAGGTGATGCCGCACGATGTATTTGCTTGCGAGCCGCTCCAGGTGAGCGTGAAGGTGCTCCCCTCGGCGCCGGTCAGATCCCGGTAATAAACGCATTCCTCAACGTTCGACGCGGTGGCATCGCACGTCCCGCTCTGCGTGAAGTTGTGGCCACTGCCATCGGTCGGTGCCGTCGTAACCGTCCTGTTTGAGTTGCCCCAAACCTCGAAGATCAGCTTGTCGCCGGTCTGAGCTTTACTCGGCTTTGCGCACGCGATCGTCGTACTCGAGGATGCGATGTTCGAAGATGCGCTATCCGGATAGGCGTTAGACGTAGCATGGGCGATCCCCGTGAGGACCGCCCATATCAGACTGCTGACAAGCGCGAATTTCCGCATCTTAAAACGCGATATCTGCGATCTGGAAGACCAGATTCTGCGCACCGGTATTTACGCGGCTGTTGACCGTTCCGTCGTTGGCTCCGGTTATCGCCGTGCCCTCGGTCCCGGTCGATTGAATTAGGAACGCGACCATCAAAGAACTCGTGGGATAAGAACCGCCGACCGACTGAATCCCATGATACTGAACGCCGTAGTAGCCGTGATCCGTCCAGATGACTTCGGCCACCGGATTCGTCGTATCGGTACCGTGATATTGAACACAGTTGCCTGCGACATTTGGCGCGAACGAGTCATTCAGTGTGAACGTGACCGTTCCCGATTCCCCGCCGGCGAGCACCTTGTACCACAGGTCGACCGATTCTTGGACGTTGGAGTGAACGCCGTAGTGGCCAAGCAGGTGATATCCGGTCGGGACCGACGTACCAAAGAACCCCTGATTGCCCGATACGGCGGTTGCGCAGAGCACAACATTGTTCGCCGCGATCGACCCTGGATAGTTGAGCGCGAGCGTATTCGAGAGACCTGCTCCCGCCACCGTTGCGACTGATACGAAGGTCGGCGCTACTCCGGCGCTTGCGGGATTCAGCACGACAGCGAAGTCGATCCCGAACAAATCGCCTGCCGAGGCTTTCGTCAGGACCACCGGAGACATGCGGAAGCTGTAGGAAGATCCGCCGGGTCCCGTGGCACCCGTGGGGCCGGTTGCCCCTGTGGGTCC
>Ga0335069_10012238_pt1 | contig 12077 bp, 7 predicted proteins | sample Lox_Sample_11_FD_206714 | JGI IMG/M metagenome (GOLD analysis project Ga0335069, IMG submission 206714) | Soil microbial communities from Loxahatchee National Wildlife Refuge, Florida, United States - Lox_Sample_1.1 | ecosystem: Environmental > Terrestrial > Soil > Wetlands | place: USA: Florida...
ATTCGGCAGATGGGCATTCACCGCTCGAACGACGGTCTGATCGTTTGCAGCCCGCAGCAAGAATCCCGTCTCTTCCGCGCGACGGTTGGCGGTCTGGGCCTAACCGGTGTAGTTGCCTGGGCCGACGTTCAGCTTCGGAAGGTTGAAGGTCCTTGGATCGATGCGGAAACCTTGCCGTTCGAGTCACTCGACAGCTTCCGCTCACTGAGCCGCGATAGCGATGGCAAGTTCGAATACACGGTTGCGTGGCTCGACTCCTTCTCCGGCAAGAAGACGCGCGGGATCTTCTTTCGCGGGAATCATTCGTCGGAATCGCGGGTTGAGTTTCGCCCCCGGCGTGGTCCCAAGCTGCCTTTCGCGCTGCCCGGATTTGCGCTGAACACGCTCGCAATCAAGGCCTTCAACACCGCCTACTACTATGCTCATGCGGGAAACAGCGGCGTCTCTCTGGTGGGCTACGAGCCGTTTTTCTATCCTCTCGACTCGGTTCGGCAATGGAACCTCGTCTATGGCAAACGGGGCTTCCTGCAATACCAGTGCGTGATACCCGATGAATCCTCGGGCGCGATCGCAGAGCTACTTGATCGGATTGCGCGCTCGGGCATGGGATCGTTCCTGGCAGTTCTGAAGCAGTTTGGTTCGGCTCCTCCGGTGGGGATGCTTTCTTTTCCGCGGCCGGGGTTGACTCTGGCACTCGATTTCGCGATGCGCGGAGAACGGACGCTGGAACTGATGAATTCACTGGACGAAGTTGTTCTGGCGAGTGGCGGAGCGCTTTATCCGGCGAAAGACGCGCGCATGAGTGCAGCGATGTTTGAGGCAAGTTTTCCGCACTGGCGACAATTCGTCCCGTTTATCGACCAAAAACTGTCTTCGTCTTTCTGGCGACGCGTCACCGAGGGCCAATGAGCACAGCTCCGAAACCCGCGTTGGTGGCTACCTCGGCCTCGATGAAGAGAGTAGTCGTACTGGGAGCTACGTCGGGCATTGCGATTGAAGTCCAACGCGAATTGGCGAGGCGCGGGTGCGAGCTGTTGCTGATCGCTCGCAGCCCCGAACGGCTCGCTGCACTGCAAGCCGATCTCAGCGCTCGTGGAGCTTCCAGCGTAGTAACTCTCCCTGCCGACCTCGCTTCTCTTCAGCACCACGCAGCCATCTTTGATTTCGTCCACCGCAACATGCCTGATTACGACACGGTTCTGCTGGCATACGGCTCGATGCATGAGCAGAAGCAATCCGAAGAGTCGATCGATGTCCTGCTGGATGAACTGCACACGAATTTCGTCAGCGCCGCCGCCCTGCTCACGTTCTTCGCCTCCGACCTCGAGCGGCGGCGCACAGGATGCATCGCCGTCATTACCTCTGTCGCCGGGGACCGGGGACGACGAACCAATTACGTTTATGGTTCCGCAAAAGGGGCGCTTTCTCTGTTCGTGCAAGGGTTGCGCAGCAGGCTACATCCCGCCGGAGTCAAGGTCATCACAATCAAACCCGGCCCGGTCCAGACTTCCATGACTGATCATCTGGAGAACGCTGCCAGGTTTGCCGCCCCCGAAGTGGTCGGACGTGACATCGCGCGCGCGCTCGAGCGTCGCTCGCCCGACGTGGTTTACACGCCTAAGATTTGGCGTTACGTAATGACCGCCGTCGGGCATATTCCCGAACGAATCTTCAAGCGCCTGGCCTTCTAGGAAGCTTTTTCCGCAACCAACAAAAAGAAAGAGGCCGCATCCCTGCGGCCTCTTTTTCCTTTTTCTGGGTACTTGGTACCGGGCACTGGCTACTTCCTAGCGCCGTCCTCGTCCCCCACCGTGGCCGCCACCGTGACCTCCATGGCCACCGTGTCCGCCGCCGGGACCGCGCCCGCCGCGACCGCGACGACGACGACTTCCGCCGCCACCGCTTCCGCCGCGACCTTCGCGCCCGCCATCCTGGCGTACGGCAGCCGGTTCACCGCCAACGGGAGCATCGACCCTGTTAAAGTTCGGCTCGCTATCGTCTTCTTCGAAATCCGCTCCGCCCTCAATCACCGCAGTTGGCGCCGACTGAGAAGCACTTCCCTCCACCTCGTGCGCTACTTCGCCCTCCGGAGGAGGTGGCGCACCGCCGCCGCCCATCTTCGCGCGCTGCTCTTTCAGGATCGCCTTGCGCGACAGCTTGATGCGGTTGCCTTCGACGGCCAGCACTTTCACCAGCACCTGATCGCCTTCTTTCAACTCGTCGCGAACATCCTTAATGCGGTGTTCGGCGACTTCGCTGATGTGGAGTAAGCCGTCAAGTCCGGGCAGAATTTCGACGAACGCGCCGAAATCCGCCAGGCGGCTGACTTTTCCAAGGTAGGTCTTCCCCACTTCGGCCGACGCAGTCAGATCCTTAATGATCTGAAGCGCCTTGTTGGCCGAGACCTCGTCGTTCGAGGCCACGTTGACCTTGCCCGAGTCTTCGACATCGATCTTTACGCCGGTCTGCTCGATGATGCTGCGGATCATCTTGCCACCGGGCCCGATGACGTCACGAATCTTATCGACCGGAATCTGCAGGGTGTAGATGCGCGGCGCGTAGGCCGAAACCTTGGTGCGCTGTTCGCTCAGGACCTGGTCCATTTTGTCGAGGATGAACAGGCGACCACGTTGAGCTTGGGCGAGAGCTTCACGCATGATCTGGGGCGTGATGCCGGCGACCTTGATATCCATTTGCAGCGCGGTAATGCCGTCTTTGGTGCCGGCAACTTTGAAGTCCATGTCGCCGTAGTGATCTTCGGCGCCGGCGATGTCAGTGAGGATGGCGTACTTGTCGCCTTCTTTGACGAGACCCATGGCAACACCAGCGACGGGGGCCTTGAGGGGAACACCGGCGTCCATGAGCGAGAGCGAGGCTCCGCAAATGGTAGCCATGGAAGAAGAGCCGTTCGACTCGAGAATGTCGGAGACGACGCGCATGGCGTAGGGCCAGTTTTCCTCGGTCGGAAGCACGGCGGACACGGCGCGCTCGGCGAGGGCTCCGTGGCCGATTTCGCGGCGGCCAGCGCCGCGCATAAAGGCAACTTCACCAACGGAAAACGGCGGGAAGTTGTAGTGAAGCATGAAGCGCTTTTTGGCTTCACCTTCGAAACCTTCGAGACGCTGCATGTCGTCGCTGGTGCCCAGCGTTGTGGTGACCAGAGCTTGGGTTTCGCCGCGGGTAAACACCGCGCTGCCGTGAGCGCGGGGAAGGACTCCGGCTTCGATCCAGATTTCGCGAATCTGATCAAAAGCGCGGGCGTCAGGACGGCGCTTGTGATCGATGACCTGATCGCGGAAGATGCGCTCGCGCAGGACTTCGTAGTACTTCTTGAGCTTTGCCTTGGCGGCTTCGTCTTCTTCAGGGATCGCGGCGGCCAATTCCTTTTCCAGCACGCGAACCAGTTCGTAGCTTTCGAGCTTGGGGTGCTTCTGGGTGTCGAGGGCGTCGGTGAGCCGCGGGCCGATTTTGGCCTCGAGTGCCTTGACGTAGGCTTCGTCGAACTCGGGCGGGGTGACGGCGCGCTTCGGCTTGCCTGCCTTGTCGCGAAGCTGGCTGATGGCAGCGCAGATCTTCTTGATCTCGGCGTGGGCAAACTCGATGGCGTCGACGACGGTCTCTTCCTTCACTTCTTTTGCGCCGGACTCGATCATGACGATGGCTTCGGCGCTGCCGACGACCATGATGTTGAGCAGGCTGTCGCGCATCTCGACGTAGGTCGGGTTGGCGATAAAGCGGCCGTCGATCAGGCCGACGCGAACAGCTCCGATGGGCCCGAGGAACGGGATGTCGGAAACGGTGAGCGCGGCGGAGGCGGCGTTGATGGCGCAAACATCGGGGTCGTTCTCGGTATCGGCCGAGAGAACGAAGGCGATGACCTGAGTTTCGTTGCGGAATCCGTCGGCGAAAAGCGGACGGACAGGGCGGTCGATCTGGCGACTGGTGAGCACTTCGCGCTCGCTCATGCGGCCTTCACGCTTGATGAAGCCGCCGGGAATGCGTCCGCCGGCGTAAGTGTACTCACGGTAGTCGACGGTGAGCGGGAAGAAATCGATGCCCTCGCGGGGCTCGGGGTTGGCAGTGGCGGTGGCGAGAATGACGTTTTCGCCGAAACGCACCACGCAAGAGCCGTGGGCTTGCTTGGCCAGTTTGCCGGTTTCAAAAGAGAGAGATTTTCCGCCGCTGATTTCGACGGATACGGTAGTTGCTTCAGGCTTCATAGATCATCCTTGGTTTGGGCAGGAGCGCATACGCGCCAATGCGGAGTCATAACAGATAGACGATAGGCGGGTGCTAGTCTTCTCGCGGTTGGAAAAACGCACGTTGTCGCGATCTCGGAAAAAATCAAAACCGGCCCCATCGGGAGCCGGTGCGCTCTACTTGCGGATACCGAGCTTGGTGATAACGGTCTTGTACCGTTCCGAGTCGTACTTCTTGAGGTAGTCGAGCAGGCGACGCCGCCGGCTGACCATCATCAGAAGCCCACGGCGCGAGCCGTGGTCTTTTTGGTGCGTTTTGAAGTGGTCCGTCAGCTGACCGATGCGCTCGCTGAGCAGCGCGATCTGAACTTCCGGGCTCCCTGTATCGGTAGCGTGCGTACGATACGCGTCAACAACGGATTGCTTTTGCTGTCTGGCTAGCACTAACCTGTTGCACTCCTGTCTCTTATCGTTTACGTAACGTACTAGAGAATAACACAGGCGCGTGCGAACTGGCCAGCCTTGTCATCTCGACAGGTGACGTCTCTTGTCCGCCCGAAGCGAAGCCTACTTCGCGATCTTGCCCCGAATCACCACCACCGAAGCCGCTGGAATCTCGTAGAGCGTATCTCTGGAGGCGATCTTGTTCGTATGCAGAATCGGGCCATCCGGGTCGGCCGCCCCTGTTGTATACGAGACCACGGTTGGCCGCGCCGACTGTTCCGCATGTGCCATGAAGCGCGTTCGGGGCGGATTCCAATGGTATTGGGCGCTCCCAAAGGTCGAGACAGCAACAGCCCCGGCGAAGGTCGAGAGCGCATTGGGCGATCCCTGAAACACGATACCGACGCGATGCGCATTTTGCTGATCCCGGTTCACAACCATCACGGCCCATTCCCCGTCTGGGCGCTCCAGCACGTATGCGGTAATCAATTCGTGGCCTGCTCCGTCGGTCACGTCCGATCTGGCTGAATAGACTTTGTGTTCGCCCGAGCCGGGATGTGACCATTCCAGATTGATCAACTGAGCTACGAAGAACTGCGCCAGCGGCTGCTGAATTTTGTAATTGGCATCCACGGTATACATGCCAAACGTTGCCGGAGAACTGTTGCACCCCGGCTCCATCTGAAGCGGCAGGTAATGAAAGAAATAAACTCCCTTGCCGCCTTTCTCCAGCAACGCCCCGATGTAGTCGGCCAGCCAAATTCCGGAAAAAATGTCCTCATACGTCTCACTTGCGCCGGATGACAGGTTCCCCTCGGTCACAAACAAGGGCATGTCCGCCGGAATTCCGTCGTCATGCCATGTCTGAATGATGCGCTGGATCAGATCCGGTTCGTCATACAGGACGCCCCAAGGCGTCTTGCACGGGTCATATGGATAATGCTCGAAGCTGAAAAAGGAAAGATCCGCGAAGCGACCATGCTCGCTTAAGTAGTCGAGGAAGCGCGCTGTCCAGGAAACGCGACCTCGGTCGTCCGGCCATACCTCAATGTCCTTGTTCACTCCCTGAAATGAAGGTCCGCCGAGTTTCAGAGTCGGATCGAGACGATGAAGCGCCTTTGCCCATTGGACATAGAGCGCGCCGTAGTCCTCAGGCAACATGTATTGACCGTCGGCTTCCTCGCCCATTTCGACGTAGGAAATCGGGTAGTGGCGCTTTTCTAGATAAGAAATTTCGGCGACGGCGTTGTCGGGCGTGTCATAAAGCATGGCGACGGGAACCATCGCAGGTTTGCCTCTCGTCACTCCGCTCGTAAAGAAGAGATCGAACCCTACCTGAGCCTGCGTCTTCGAACCAACGTTGGATGGTTCATGCCATGGATCGACAGACGAACAGTAGGTCGTGGTCTGCTCCTGGTCGGGAGTGTGGCGCAAAATGTCGTGGAATTTTCCATCCTCAGTCTCAGTACCCATGTACAGTTCGCGGACGGAATACCCCACACAGTTGCGGATGTCAGCCGCTCCACCTACACCGCAAGTATTCGAGGACTCGGTCATCCAGATGCGAAGGAAACGCACAGGTACCGGCGCGCGGGACAACCGAATCGTCTCGGTGCCTCCCTTGGCCGCATCAATCTGACCCCCGGGAAATGCCTGCCAGACACCTCGCGTCGGAGCCCTGATGGGATCATCGCCGGTGAAGTACTGCGCCGAATAGTGGGTTGCGTACGGCGCTCCCCAAGCAATACGAATGCTATCGATCAGCTGAGGTACCGCCAGATCAAGCACAATCCACTGCGGATGCTTCGCATCGCTCTCACCGGTGAAATGTTGCGTCAGGTAAGGATTGCTCTTCCAGAATGTGTCCAGGTCGCCATCTGTGAGACGCGAAAAGCCGGCATTTTCTGTCCCATCGTTCCGCGTGAAGCCGCGCCGTGGAAGCGCGTATCCGTAGGAATAGCGGATGGCAGCAGCGGGAGCGTCCGAGCCTGTGAAGTATCCCTTACCCGAGGGATCGCTCCAGGTTCCCTCGGGATTCCAATGCCACGCCTCGACCGCAAGTTCCGTATTCTGTCGATAGGAAACGGGCTGCCAGCCGGATGCCAGAGTCTGGGTCAGCGACTCCGGCTCAAAATCTGCGTCAATCGCCGCCACCGGAATGCGGTCCACCCCTGCACCCAGAGTCTGTTCGGGAACAAAGTGATTGGTCAAATGCGAGGTGTCGACCGTTATCGTTTGGGCCAGGCACGACACGGGAACGATGAGCAGTGCGAAGCCGACAAACAGAGTCTTCACAAAGGCCTCCAGGAGAGGGCTATATTAAAACGTTTCAATCATAGCCATTTTGCGACATTTCGGCCAGAACAAACCTCCGCGCCGCAAGCGATTCTGGTTCCAATTGCCCGACGGCCTCTCTGCCAGCTATCATCCGGAAAACATGACTAAGACCTCGATCCTCTGCTTTTTGCTTGCGACTAGCCTCGGATTCGCGCAGAACACCCCCGGCTCCAAGGAAATCGATGCCGTTTACCCGGCAGCCCACGACCTCTATCTCGATCTGCACCAGAATCCCGAGCTTTCCGGCCACGAACAGCAGACTGCCGTGAAGATCGCCAGCCGGCTCAAGACGATGGGCTACGAGGTAACCGAGCACGTCGGCGGCACGGGCGTGGTCGCCGTCCTCAAGAATGGCGCCGGGCCGACCGTCATGTTACGTACGGAACTCGATGCCCTTCCAGTCGAAGAGAAAACGGGCCTTCCCTACGCCAGCAAGGTGCACATGAAGGACGACGCGGGCCACGACGTACCCGTCATGCACGCCTGCGGACACGATCTGCACATGGCGATTCTTACGGGCACGGCTCAAGTTATGGCCCAGAGCAAGGATACCTGGCACGGGACTTTGATTCTCATCGGCCAACCGGCAGAGGAAACGATCTCAGGTGCTCGCGCGATGATCGAGGATGGATTCCCGAGGCGCTTCGGCAATCTGGATTATGCCGTCGCCCTGCACGTAGGCAACGATCTGCCCGCCGGCGCGATCGGAATCACGCCTGGCGTCTATAGCACGAGCGCCGACTCGATTCGCGTGGTCATTTACGGAAAAGGCGGGCATGGATCGGCGCCGCACACCTCGATTGACCCCATTGTGATCGCGGCACGAACGATTGTCGCGCTGCAAACGATTGCCTCACGCGAGGTCATGCCCACGGAGATGGCGGTCGTCACTGTCGGCTACATCCGCGCCGGCACAAAGAACAACATCATTCCGGATCAGGCCGAAATGGGATTGACAGTGCGCACCTACAAGCCGGAAGTGCGGCGCCAGGTGTTGGCGGCGATTGATCGCATCATTAAAGCCGAGGCGCAAGCGGGAGGCGCCACGCGCGAACCACTGATTGAACGCTTCGAGGCAACCGACTCCGTTTACAACGATCCGGCGCTGGCACAGCGCTTGCGCGGGCCACTGGAGGCTGCACTTGGAAAAAACAATGTTTCCACCACGGACCCGATTACAGCCTCGGAAGACTTCAGCAACTTTGTGAGCCTTGGAGTTCCGTCGCTCTTTATGAGCCTCGGCGGAGCAAGCCCCGAAGCTCTGAAGGAAAGCGAGAAGAGCGGGAAGTTGCTGCCGTCCAACCACTCGTCGCTGTTTGCGCCGGACCTCGAGCCGTCGCTCAAAGGCGGAATTCGCGCGGAGGTTGCCGTTCTCCGGAACCTGTTGAACGGCAAATAGCGAGAAGGAAAAGCCCCGCACAGAGCCGGCTTTCACCTGTGCGGGGCAAACAACTCTATTCCGTGCTTCTACTCGCCCACCAGTTCCATGTGCTTGCGGGTGTTGGTCCAAGGGAGTAGATCGCTCTCCTGCGCGTCGACGACCGCGATGGCCGCAACGTTGACGATTTCCTCCACTTCTGTGTCTCGTGCAACGACGTGAACCGGCTTGCCCATGCCCATCAGGAACGGCCCGAGCGTCGTACCGCCGCCAAGTTTCGACAGCAACTTGTAGGCGATATTCGCCGAAGCGAGATCGGGGAAGATGAGCACGTTTGCCCCATCTTTGAGCGGGCTGAACGGGTAGTTCTTCTCCAGCAGCTCCGGCGTGACGGCAACATCGGCCATCACTTCCCCGTCCACGATGAGGCTCGGGTCGGCCTGGTGAAGCAGTTCGACGGCTTTGCGCACCTTGGTGGATTGTGGATGCTTCGTGCTGCCAAAGCTTGAGAAAGACAGCATGGCAACACGCGGAGTGATATCGAAACGCCGCGCGGTTTGAGCCGCACACAGCGCGATTTCGACCAGATCTTCCGCTGTGGGATCGATGTTCACGCTGGGATCAGCCAGGAAGTACATCTTGCCCGAGCGCGTGATCATCAGGTAGCAGCCGGACACTTTCTTCAGTCCTTCGCGCGTGCCAATGATCTGCAGCGCGGGCCTGATGGTGTCGGGGAAATGCTGGCTAACCCCAGAAACCAGCGCTTCAGCGTCACCCATGCGCACCATCATGGAGCCGAATACGTTGGGATCTTTCATCATGCTGCGTGCTTCCGTCAGTGTCACACCACGACGTTGCCGCAATCGATACAGTTCGTTGATATACGACTCGCGAAGTGGCGAGGCAACCGGGTCGACTATTTTGACACCCTTCAGGTCGAGGTCGAGTTCCTTCGCCTTCTCCGCGATTGCCATGGGATTGCCCAGCAGGATCGGATAGGCAATCTTTTCGTCGAGCAGATTGTGCGCGGCGCGCAGAATCTTTTCGTGTTCGCCCTCCGGAAAGACGACTTGCTTCGGCCGCGACTGTGCCTTCTGGATCATCATGTGCGCGACTTCGTGGGCCTTGCCCAGGCGCCGCTCGAGCTGGTCGCGGTACTTATCCAGCGCGATCGGAGTCCTGGCCACACCGGTGCGCATGGCGGCGTCGGCGACGGCTGTTGCCTCCCACAGTAATACGCGCGGATCGAACGGCTTCGGAATCAGATAGTCGGGCCCGAAGTGCAGACGCTCCACACCGTAGGCGCGACAAACGGCGTCGGGTACATCTTCTTTGGCGAGCGACGCCAGAGCGCGCGTTGCCGCCAGCTTCATTTCCTCGTTGATGGCGGTGGCGTGAACATCGAGCGCGCCGCGGAAAATGAAAGGGAAGCCCAGCACGTTGTTCACCTGATTCGGGAAATCCGAGCGCCCCGTCGCGATAATGACATCGGGTCGGCACGCTTTGGCGTCCTCGTAAGTGATTTCAGGATCCGGGTTCGCCATGGCAAATACAATCGGACGATCCGCCATCGAGCGCACCATATCTTGCGTGATCGCTCCTTTGACGGAGCATCCCACGGCCACGTCGGCTCCCTTCATTGCATCGGCGAGCGTGCGGTGTTGAGTTTCGTGGGCGAACCGCTCCTTGTACGGGTTCATGCCTTTGGACCGGCCCACATACACGACACCATTCGTGTCGCAGAGCGTGATGTTCTCCCGCTTCACGCCAAGGCGGACGTAGTGCTCAGCGCAGGCAATGCCGGAGGCTCCAGCGCCGTTAAACACGACGCGCACTTCGCCAATCTTTTTGCCCACGACTTCGAGAGCATTGAGCAGGGCCGCGCCGGAGATAATTGCGGTCCCGTGCTGATCATCATGAAACACGGGAATCTTCATCGTCTTTTTCAGCGTCTCCTCGATATAGAAGCACTCAGGCGCCTTGATGTCTTCGAGATTGATTCCCCCAAACGTAGGCTCCAGCAGTTGACAAACCTTGATAATCTCGTCCGGATTGTGGCTGTCGATCTCGATATCGAACACGTCCACATCGGCAAATCGTTTAAACAGCACTCCCTTCCCTTCCATGACCGGCTTACCTGCGAGTGCGCCGATGTCGCCGAGTCCCAATACCGCCGTGCCGTTGCTGATCACGGCCACCAGGTTTCCCCGCGACGTGTACTTGAAAGCATCCTGCGGATTCTTGTGAATTTCCAGGCAAGGCTCAGCAACGCCCGGAGTATAGGCCAAACTCAAATCGCGTTGCGTGCGACAAGGCTTTGTCGGTGTGACTTCAATCTTCCCGGGGCGCGACCCAACGTGGTAGTCGAGCGCCTGCTGCTTTGTGACCGCCATATCCCTCCTCCTGATGCTGCAATTTCTATTTTTCGCTTCGGCGCTGGAAAGAGATGTGACCTACGGCGTAGGGAGTTGTGATCTGCGTCATGGAGGGACCTTCCTGCAAGTTATAGACAACATGGGCGAAACGCCTGTCGACTGAGTTGGGGGGTATTGATTAGGGCGGTGCCGCTCTTACTGATTGTTCTCCATGATCGAGGCAGCGTCGGCCAGCATCTTCGCAATCCGGTTTGCCCGTCCGTCCGGAGTCCGGTAATAGAAGATTCCCAGCAAATGCGAGCGCCGTCGCGAAAGCGACATTCGCTCCCATCCTTCTCTCGCGCGTGAGTCGCGCGCCAAAGCTACCTGCAGCAAAGGCGGCAATTCCCTTTCCGCTTCCATGGTTTCAAACAGCCTTTCCGCCATTTGCTCCGAACGCCGTATCCGTGCTGCGGCGCTCTTTGGTTCGCCTACCCATTTCGCGATCTCATTGCGGCTGGACTGGTTCAGTTGTTCATACCAACGCCGAAAGGATCGATTCTTTCCCAGCGCGTGCCTCAACTCTGCTGGCTCCTCGACGACACGCTTTTCTGAATCGAGCGTAACCTCAAACGCGGCAACGCGACCCGCTATACAATTTCCGCCCCGCTGCATCGTTTTGTTGACAAGCAGATAATGCCCTCCAGAACCGTTTGGGAACAACGACGTCCGGAAGGCAAATCCATTGATCGCGCCTTGAACGTTCAGCCTCCCGCGAACTCCCCAGAGCTTTACAGCATCAAAAGGCAGGCGAACGATGATCCAGTTCAGCCGGGAAGGCATGCGCTCGAGCGTTGCGCGGAAGCGCTTCGTGACGAAAGATGGCTTTCTTTTTTTCACAACGCCGTTACCTCGCAGGTTGAGACATCGGCCGTCCAACGATTCTACTAAGGAATACTCGAACGACTCGGAAGGACACAAGGCGATTGCAGCAGGTCACAAGATTGTGCCAACCTCAATTGTGCCGGGCCGAGACCAATGGTTCTGTCTTGCGCGGTAAACTATAGGAAGCCGACACAAGGAGAGTTCCCGCGTGATTTGCCCAAAGTGCGGTGAGAATAACTCGGAAAATTTCCGCTTTTGCGGAATGTGCGGCACACCGCTCGAGGCACCGCGACCCACTGCCCAGTCGCCCATTGCTGCCCCGTCAGATCCGGCACAAGCAGTGCCAGGCCGGACAGTAGATCGTGTACCAGCCCGGGCGCAAGAAACCCACGCGACTCCTTCGACGACGAGCACGCTCGCGGGCCCTTCGTTTCTCGGTCTGGACGACACCGCCAGCTCCCGGCGAGAAAAGTTCGAGCC
>Ga0335069_10012241_pt1 | contig 12075 bp, 10 predicted proteins | sample Lox_Sample_11_FD_206714 | JGI IMG/M metagenome (GOLD analysis project Ga0335069, IMG submission 206714) | Soil microbial communities from Loxahatchee National Wildlife Refuge, Florida, United States - Lox_Sample_1.1 | ecosystem: Environmental > Terrestrial > Soil > Wetlands | place: USA...
TCCCCGCAAACAACACCAGCAGGTCCATCTCGAAACGCTGATTGGCCACCGAGTCCGCCACCAGGCCGCCCAGCGCGCGTACCGTCGGAACAGGCACGCTCTTGTCGACACTCCAGATCGTCCGCCGGATCGCATCCGCCATCTCCGTCGGATCCTGCCGCGTTCGCACCAACAGCCCGCCCGTCGGGTCGCAACGGTACCAGTACGGCACATAGATCAGCATCGGGTCCGGTTTCGCCAGAGACATCGTATGCGCATCGGCCACCACGCCGACCACCGTGAACGGCTTCTCGTTGTCCGGATCTCCTCGCATGAACGTCTGTCCAATGGGATCTCTCCCCGGCCACAGCGTCTTCGCCGTCTTCTCCGAAACCAGGGCAAGATTCTTGCCCCATTCGCTCTCGCTGAAGACCCTCCCGTCAAGCAGCGGCAGATGGATCGCCCCAAAGTACTCCGGGCTCACCCAGCGGAAGTTCTCCAGTGGAAGCTGGGTGAACGGCCGCGCATCGCCCGCAACGCGCGCCATGTCGCCCCACCCCCCTCCCGTCATTGGCAGTATGCTGACAACCGCCGCATGCTCCACACCGGGCAACCGATCTAGCCGTCCCAACACCTCTCGGTAAAACGCCGCGCGATGCTCGTAGTCGGGATACGACTCCATCGGCAGGTCGACCCCGGCCGTCACCGTCCTCTCGGTCGTAAACCCGCGATCCACGGCCATCAGCTTCATCAGGCTCGTTGTCAGCAATCCAGTCATCAACACCAGCGCTACGCTGATCGCCACCTCGATCCCCACCAGCACGCGCCGCGCACGCCGGCTCCCGCGCGATTCGCTCGCCAGCCTCGATTCGGCATGCAGTACCTCATTCGGCGCCGTGCGCGAAACCATCCACGCCGGCGCAGCTCCCGCCAGCAACGTCGCCAGCAAGGCCAGCAGCACCGCGCATCCCGCACCCGCCCAGTCCAGGTGCAGACCCTCGCGAAAATCCAGCGCCGGAGGCAGATACCTCTGCATCGCAGGCACAATTCCCGCCGCCAGCAGAACCCCCAGCCCGCCTCCTGCCGCAGCCAGCATCGCCGTTTCGCGCAGTGCCATCCGCACCAGCTCCGCGCGGCTGGCCCCCAGCGCCGCCGCTACAGCCATCTGCTGTTTCTGTCCCACGGCGCGTGCCAGCAGCAGGTTCGTCACATTCAGGCATCCCACCAGCAACAGGCCCGCGACAGCCACAAGAAGAATCAGCAGCGGTTTCTTGTTATTCCCCACCAGCTCTTCCTGAAACGGCGTCAGCGCCGACGACAGCGTCGCCTTCTCATCCGCGGGAAGCCGCTCGCTGATCGTTCTCTGCAGCCCGTCAAGCTCTGCCTGAGCCGCTGCGATTGAAATTCCCGGCCTCAGTCGCCCCAGGCCAAAATAGTTCAGGTCGCCCATTTCCTCGGCCAGCCGCTCCTTTGAAAACACGAGCGGCTCCAGAACCCCGATCGGCAGCGGACGGTTTCTCTCGCCAATCGTGGCCAGTGTCTCGATCGAAGGCATGTGAAACAACCGTGGCATCACCCCGATCACGGTATAAGAAAAGCCGTTCAGCCGAACGCTCTTCCCCACAATCGCCGGATCGCTTCCGAACTGCTCGCGCCACAGGTCGTACATCAGCACCGCAACCCGCTCGTTGCCCTGCTGCCCTTCGGCAGCACTGAATCCGCGCCCCAGCTCCGGTTGCACCCCAAGGACCGAAAAGATCCCCGGCGTTGCCGACAACACACCCACCTGCAACGGGCGTCCCGCTCCGCCCAGTGGCACAGAACCCTGCTGCATCACCGCCATCGCCTCAAAGCTGCGATTGTGCTGTTGCCAGAATGTAAAGTGGTTCGCGCTCACCGGCAGCGTGGGATAGATGTTGCTCCACTCTGCAGCCTTTTCCTCAATCGTCACCAACCGGTCTGCCTGCGGAAACGGAAGCGGCCGCAACATCACGTCGTAGACCAGCGTGAAGATCGCCGTCGTTGCGCCAATGCCCAGCGCCAGCGTCGCCATCACAACAAAGGCGAATCCCGGCGACTTCAGCAGTTGGCGAAATGCATAGCGCGCGTCCTGCCCAAATCGTTCAAGATGCGCCCACCCCCACGCCTCATGCGTCTGCTCCCGGATCAGCGCCGCATTGCCGAACGCCCGCCGCGCCGCATACCGCGCCTCTTCCGCCGGCACACCGCTCTCACGTTGCTCTTCTTCCTCGAGCTCAAGATCGGTCTCAAGCTCTCGCTCCAGATCCGCGTTCCGCTTCCTGATCTGCCACCACTTCATCGAGGCTCTCCCTGTCGGACCTCAGCTCTCTTCGGCCGCCGGCCACATCACCCGCGCCACTGCCTCAGCCATCTGCTTCCACTGCGACTCCTCGGCGATCAGCTGTTTCTTGCCCTTCTCCGTCAGCCGGTAATACTTGAACTCGCGGTTGCGATCGGGCGCCGTCTCCCACTTCGCCGTCACCCAGCCACGCCGTTCCAGCCGGTGCAATGCCGGGTACAACGACCCATGTTGCATCTGCAAAAACTCATTCGTCGTTCGCTGGATGTGCTTGCCGATCTGGTGCCCGTGCGCCGGCCCATACAAGAGCGTCCGCAGAATCAACATGTCCAGCGTTCCCTGGAGAAGATTCGCGCGTTGCTGCATCTGCTGTCTGGTCATAGAAGACGTTCTACCCTCGACATAATGCGCGATAGTAGACATTCGACCCTCGGCAGTCAAGGACGCTGGTCACAAACCGCAAACCCGAAGAGCCGGACGGTAGAATCACCCTATGGACCTCGAGGCGATTCAGCTCGCTCTCCGCGACGCAGGCCACGACGGCTGGCTCTTTTACGATCACCATCATCGGGACCCCATCGCCGCGCATATCCTGGGCCTCGACGAAAAAGCGCACATCACGCGGCGCTGGTACTACTTCATTCCCGCCCACGGCGAACCGCGCAAACTCGTGCACCGCGTCGAGCAGACCCGCCTCGACACTTTGCCCGGAACCAAAGGCCTCTACTCCAGCTGGCTCGAACTGGCTGCCGGCCTCGAAGCCATGCTCAGCGGCGCCACAACCATCGCCATGCAGTACTCGCCCAACAACGCCATCATGTATGTCTCGATGGTCGATGCCGGAACGGTGGAGTTTCTGCGCTCGCTCGGCAAACAAATCGTCAGTTCCGCCGATCTGGTCAGCCACTTTGAAGCCGTACTCAGCGAGGAGCAGGCCGCGACCCATACCGTCGCTCAGAAGGCCATCGACCGGATCCTCCAGGAAGGCTGGCAGGAAATCGGACGCCGTCTCCATCCGCCATCCGGATCGCGCCGCATTCCTGGCTTCACCGAGTTCGACCACGTAGAGTGGCTCAGCAAAGCCATGCGCCGCGAAGGCTTGGTGTGGGAGAACGGGCCCAACGTCAGCATCAATGCCAACAGCTCCAACTCCCACTACGAGCCCACCGCCGACAACTGCTCGCCCATCCGCGACGGCGACTTCATCCTCATCGACATCTGGGGTCGTATCGACAAACCCGACAGCATCTTCTACGACATCACCTGGACCGGCGTCGTAGGTCGCGAGCCATCCGAACGCGAACATCTCGTCTTTCGCACCGTGCGCGATGCACGCGATGCGGCGATCGCTGCCGTCGAATCGGCCTTTGCCGAGAACCGCGCCATCTGCGGATTCGAAGCCGACGACGCTGCCCGCGGCGTCATCCACGCAGCCGGCTTTGCTCCGTACTTCACCCACCGTACCGGTCACAACATCGCGCGCGATCTGCACGGCCCCGGAGCTCACCTCGACAACCTAGAGACCCACGACGAACGCCTTCTTCTGCCCTACACCTGCTTCTCCGTTGAGCCGGGAATCTATCTGCCCGACTTCGGCGTGCGCAGCGAAGTCGACATGATGACCTCGGAGACAAAAGCCTGGGTCACGGGCAAAATCCAGACCGAGCTGGTGCGAATCTGAGACGGGGTTATCGCCTCAGAGACAAGCGAAACCGCGAGCGGACCCAACTGCCGAGGACATGTTCATGACTGAGCCGACTGCCTCCTACCCCTACGAGACACGCCTCAACATCCTCCACGGCCCCCTCGAACGCATCGACGTGAAGGCCCTTGCAGACGCCTGCCAGTTCAAGTGGTTCAACCAGACGCTCTGCCAGGTCAACGCCTCGGTGGTGCGCGTTGGAATCGTGGAGGGTGAATACCACTGGCACAAGCACGATGTAGACGACGAATTCTTCTACGTCATCGAGGGCCTGCTCCTCATCGATCTCGAAGAGCGTGTTGTCGAACTCGCTCCCGGCCAGGGCTTCGTTGTTCCGCACGGGGTCCTCCACCGGACGCGTGCTCCCCGGCGCACGGTCATGCTGATGGTCGAAAATGCTGGCATTATTCCTACCGGAAACTAACGCGCTTTCAATCTCCCCCGGACCGCTCGCGTTCTGCAGACCTGAAACCCACTCCCGGCTCAGTGCGATATAGTCGAAGAGGAATGTCCGCACCACCCAACAGCACCCCAGCCACCGCCAAAGCCGCACAGCCTCAGGGATTTGTGTATCTGCCCCTCATCGTCGGCTGGCTCGTGCCCGGCGCCGGCCACTTTCTGGTCCGCAAGTGGGGACGCGGTCTGCTGCTTGCCCTCGCCATCCTCACGATGTTTGTTCTCGGGGTAGCCATGCAGGGCAAGGTCTACTCCGGTGCCCACGACATTCTCGATGTCCTCGGCCTGGTCGGCGATCTTGGCAGTGGACTTCTCTACATCGTGACCCGCGCCCTCGGCCTCGGCGCCGATTCCGTGCAGGTCACCACCGCCGACTACGGCACGCGCTTCATCGTCGTTGCCGGCTTGCTCAATGTCATCGCCGCGGTCGACGCGCATAACCTGCGCACGGGAAGGAAGGCCGCCTGATGTTCACTCCTTCTCATTTCACGGCGGTCCTGCTCTTCGCTCTCTGCGCTTCCACGGTCTTCGGCATCACCATGCGCGAAACCCCGCCCCGCATGTTCCGCTACGGACTCTACTGCTTCCTGATGTTTGTGGGTTCCGCAATCGTGTTGAGCTGGGGCATGTTCCTGATCGCACGCTAGACGAAGAGTCGCCTGTCACCGCTCTCGGACATAGGCGCCTGCCATTCCCCTGGATCGAAGCAGCGACGCGCGCACTCCAAGCGCACTCCGCTTTCTACTGCAGAATCACCTTCTCCGACGTGGCAGCCATCTTGAGCCCGGTAAACGGCACGAACGGGATGAAATTGAACGTGTATGTTGCAGTCACTTGCACCAGGCAGCCCTTGCTGTTCGTCTGGGCGCATCCTGACGTGCTGCCGGTCGGTGTATGCCCCGGCCAAACATACGAACTCGTCGTATTGAGCTTTATGTTGCTGGGATTGATCGCGCCCAGACTTTGCACATAGTTTTGGATATCGCTGGGCAGGGCCTCGCACTCGTACTTAATCGTGAAATTCGGAGGAGCCGATGTTCCGCAGTAGTAGTGGCTGGGGGCGCTCAAGCTGCTCCAGGTATAACCGCGTACCTGGGCAAAACGCGCGCCTTGCTGCGCCGCCCACGCTGTGTAGTGGTAGACGTACATCGCCAGCATTCCCTGAAAAACACCGAACAGAAGCATGATCAGGAGCACCGCCGAGATAGCGAACTCCACCAGTGCCGAACCCCGCTCTTCGCGGGCCCGGCGGAACCACTTCCGCATGTCGATCTTCCTCTTCATTTCCGCTGGCCCTCTTCGCCTCTCCGGCGCTACGCCGGCTTTGGTCACTTTCCTGCTCTCCTGCCCCACAGGGCAAAACAATCTCATCGCAAAAGTCTAGCCGCCCCCGCTGCGCATCGCCGCCGAACCACCAAGTGGTATCGACGAAGGGACGCCCGGCCAGGGGAACCACGGCGAATAAGTTGCTGTTACTTTTACCTTCACAAGGTAGATCCCCTTGAGGGTGCCGGAACACGTCGGCATCGTGGACGTACCTGCGGTGTACAGGGTGCCGTCGGGACATTCGGTTCCAACTACTGGTGTTCCTACCGAAAGGTTCGGCACATTCGGCGCGTCCTCCTGCGCCGCAGTCTGCATGCCCGTCGGATCGGTTGGATTCTGAGCCCCGTACTCCGCCGCTGCCTGCGCCGCGCCCGCCACCTCGACGGAAAGATAGAACGCCCGCCCAAAGTCGATCGCCCCAAACAGCAGCAGCGGGAATAACGGCAGCACAAAGGCCAGTTCCACAAGGCCTGCTCCGGTTTCGTCGAACAACATGCGGAATCGATTTCGTCTCTTCATACGCTACTCCGCAAGCCCGAACTGCCCCAGAACCTGGCTTGGGCTGCCACCGAGATATCCCCCCGAACCATTGATCACGAAATTGATCCCGGAATTGACAGTGATGCTCTGTACATCGACGGCCGTGGATGTCGACTTGCTGTTAATGGTGTTGCCTGACCCGCTGTTCAGTGTGAGACCGGCGTCTGGCAGATAGATGATCCCGTTATAGTAGGAATTCGAATCGGCATCCAGGTACATGCCGGTGCTGTTGGTCTTCGACTCCCAGATCACCATGTTGGCTGTTGTGCCTGCAGTCGACGATGTCGTTGCCGGTCCCGTCAGCGTCACCGTACTCCCACTGTTCGGCTGTAACGACCCGTTCGCGAAAAACAACTCCACGCCCGTCCCCGACAGCGACGCGCCGCTCCCGACGTTGATCGAACCGTTCATGTAGTAGAGACCGGGCGCAAGGGTGACCGCAACGTTCGAGTTCAGATTGACACCGTTGGGATAGTAACCCGGCTGCAGAGTTGTCCCGCTGTTGGGCGTGGTCATGGTGTAAGTCGGAGAATTGCCAGGCTGGCTCGGCTGGGTCAGCGATGAAAGCGGATCGCTCTGCTGCGTCGTGGTCTTCGTCGGCGGACCGGTATTTGTGCCCCCAATGTTCCACACGCAACTGCTGTTGCAGTTATTGGGACTCCAGCTTCCGTAATAAAGGAACGTGGAGGCCGTAACGCTGTCGCCGCTGTTCGTCTGCAGATTCCCGTTGTCGTAGACGCCGCAGCTGTTCAAAGTGAAGTTGCCGTTGGAGCTGTTGAACAGCATGCCATTTGTATAAATACAATTGCCCCCGCTGGAAGAGCCACTGATATACGCGTCTCCAGCTTCCGCGCGCGCCACCAGGTTCATGCTCCGCATTCCCACAAAGCCGCCAAACAGCATCTTCTGCGGTTGAGTCAGCACCACTTCGGCCATATTCACGTTGCCCAGGTTCGGATCGCTCGCTCCCAGCATGCAGGGAGAAACATTGATCATCATGGTCAGGCCCGCCCCCGGAGTAGGCGGGGTGCAACTCGTCGTTCCGCTGTTCGTGGTCGGCGTAATGGTCACCGTCGTGATGCCGTCTTCCTTCAGGGCTGTTTCCGCCGCCGTGATCATGTTCGAGCAGACCGTCTTGCCGCAGTCGCCCAGCTCCAAACCTGCCGCAATCGCCGCCGCATCGGCAGCCGTCTGCAACTGGCGCTGTTGATAGCGAACAAATCCCACGTCCACCACCAGCGCCATCACGCCCATCAGCAGAGTGAGACACAAGGCCACCACCACCAGCGTTTGCCCGCTCTCGTCCCGCATCATCCAGCAACCGTACGACTTGATCGCCTCGCGACCACTCTCTCGGCGCTGCATCTCCTCATCGGCACGGCAAGGATAGTCACTGTTCGATCGCATCTCTTTACCTCTTACCTCGACTGCGGCGTGATTGATTCCTTCAAAGCCAGGGGAACACGACTTAACCCCTTATTTTCCATCGCTTTCGACGCCTGGGCCTGGCGTCCACTCTTGGGCCTACGCTCTGCCCTGTCGAAGACACTTCGGCAGATTGTGTTCTCTGTTCCAGAAAATAGATACACAGCCCCCTGCCTCCAAATTGAGACAGCTGGCATGTAGAGGCTTTGTTATGTCTATTCTAGATTGGGTTACGTTCCTTTTGAGCACACATCGAGTTACCTAAGTATCGAAAGCGTGCCGGAACAAAACAGCCTGGGCGGCTCCCCTGACGCGCTCACTTGACCGGCCCTTCGAAGGCTCCGGCCGTCAACCGGCAGCGTCCCGTTCCCACACCGTCGCATCGAAGATATGCCGGCTCTCGTACCCCTCCGATTGATAGAGCGCAATCGCATCGGCGTTCATCTCCGTCACCGTCAGCGAGATCTCGCTCACCCCCTGCCGTACAAACTGCGTGGCCGAGAGCGACAGCAGCAGACGTGCCAACCCCTGCCGCCGGAAGTCAGGGCGCACGCAAAGCTGGGTAATGTGTCCGCTCTGTGGGCTCACCCGTGAACCCAGCACCAGCGCCGCCAGCTCGCGGCTCCGATGATCGACCACCACATGCGACGCCAGCGGCGAAAACACCCCGCATCCGGCATAGCGCACGATGTTGTGCAGAAACCGCAGGGAGCCGTGCACCGAATGGTATTGGTCGTTGATCAAGCTGTCCGGGTGGTCTCGATAGGCTGCCGCGATCAGCCGTGCCGCGGAATTCAAATCGTCCTCCCGCCACGGACGCAGCTCCAGGCCCGCCGGCAAATGAATCTCCGGCCGGTTCCAGCGCCCCTCCAGAGACTGCACCATAAACAACCGGTGGTATACATCGAAGCCGGACCGGCGGAAAACCTCGGCGTGGCTGCCGGCAGGATGCAGCAGCAGTTGCGACTCGATTCGCGTCACCTGCGGCGAGTTGGTCAGCGTCTCCAGCAGATGCTTCAGCAGTGTCTCTTCGATCTCGTGACCCGGCCCCGGCCCGCCTTCCGAGGGTTCCGGCATTTCCGGGCTCAATCCAGGAAGCGCAAAAACATCCCCGATAACCGCCTTGCTCTCCTCGTAGACACAGAAGGCATAGCCGGTCACCTGGCCGGACTCCAGCGCCGCATACCCCGGCAGCATGTGGCTGTCGATGTACTGCATCAGCAGCTTCGACGAGGCCCGGTAGTCCCAGTGCAGCCGTTCCAACCAGACGTCGCTCTCGGCCTCCAGCACAGGCCGCAGTACTGGCGCCGCGAAATGTCGAAGATCGAGAATCTCGAAGGAAACGTTGGCCGCCATGTTTTTCTAGACGCAGTCCGGTTCCAACTGCCGGGATATCCGCTTAAGTCTATCGGCCCCTGCGTCAATGTGCCACGAAGTTACAACGCGCCGCAACCCCACAGACATCGCTCCTGCCCCCGCGATCACTTTGGACCGACGAGGTACACTTCAAGCCCCTGCTCCGGCCATCCAAACAGCGGCTCATACGCGCGTCCTTCCAGATACTCGCTCAGCGCATCCTGGGTGTGCAGATCGATGCCGCCGCGTCCCGTGACCCGGGCTACCAGCAAATGCTCCTCGTCCGGAACGCCCGTCTCCTCGTAGTTCACCACCTGCCGGTTGCGATAGAACGAGAGCCCATACTCGACATCGCGCCGCACCCGAAAAACGGCCACTGCCTCGTTTTCGGGAGCAATCCCCGCCAGCTTATCCGCAAGCGGACGCGCGGAATAGCTGCGATCCAGCAAATGTACCGTACGCTTCGAGGCCGCAATCGCCGGAATCCCGAAAAACGGCCCCACCCCATAGAGAAACACCATCAGCACAATCAGAATGCCCGTCGTCGCCAGACGGAGCCGGGCAACCCCAAACCCATGCACCACCACCAAGATCAGCAACATCGCTCCCACCGAAGCCAGCACTGCAGCCGCCAGCGCACGCCCCGGCGGCATGTGCATTCCGTGAGCCACAAACCAGGGCAGCAGAAACGCGCTCAGAGACAGCACTCCGCAGAGCAACGCATGCCCCAGCAAAATCCAGAAATTCAGGCCGTTGCGCCGGCAGCGAAACAGATAGTCGCCAGTCAGAATTGTGATGGGAGGGATCGAGGGCAGGATGTAACCCGGAAGCTTCGACTGCGAAAAACTGAAAAACACAATCGGGATGAGCGCCCAAAGCACCAGAAACTCGGGAAACGCATCGCCCGGTCGCTTCGGAGCAGGCTTGTCGGGCTTCGAATGCCGGAGCCGCCACTCCGCCACCGAAGTCTGAATGCCGTCCACCAATGCCCGGATCGCGATCACCGTCCATGGCATCAACCCCAGGACCACAACAACGATGTAGTACCAGAATGGCTGTTCGTGCTCGTACCGATTGGTCGCGAAGCGCGCCAGATTGTGCTCCAGGAAGAACTCCCGGAAGAACGTCGGGTTCTCATGCTGCACCGCGACGAACCACGGCAGAACGATCGCAAAATAGAGCAGCATCCCCGGCCACCAGAATGACCGCTTGATAATCGACCACTCACCCCGCAAGGCGGCAAATGCGACAACGATGAGCAATGCCAGAAATGGCGCTACCGGCCCCTTGGCCAGCGTCGCAACCCCAGTGAAGAAGTAAATATCGAACAGCCAGAACTTCGAATCGGTCTCGTACCACGCATACCAGCCCAGCAAACCGATGCAGAACGGCGCCGCCATCTGCATGTCCGTCGATGCCCCGCGCGAGAAACCGATAATGCCGACGCAGGCAACCGTGATCAACGCCGCATCCAGGTGGCCTCCAGGCCGAAAACGCCGCATATGCAGATAGATCAGCGCCACCATGATGAACGCAAAGCTGGCCGAGGGCAGCCGCGCGCTCCAGTCGTGCACCCCAAACTCCTGAAACACGAACATCGCCCGCCAGTAGTAGAGTGCGGGCTTCTCCAGCCACGGCCGGCCATACAGATAAGGCGTGATGCAGGCCGTAAGCCGCTCTTTCAGCGTGTGCGCCGAGTCGAAACGCCCCAGCATCTCGTGTGCGATCTGCGCATAGCGCGGCTCATCGGCGCCCACCAGGCCCAGCCCATCGCCGCCCAGCAACGGCGTCACACCATACAGGATGAAAAAGACAGCGAAAACGACGAAGACCGACGCTTCGCATACAGTCGCCCAGTTCGGCAGCCGTCTCAGCGAGCCTTCTGTCGATTCAGGAACAGATGGTTCCAACACAGTCTCCACGTCCGGCGGGTTCTTCAATGGATCAATACCCTTGCAGCTTTCGTGCGGGAGCCAGGGAAGCTCCAGGCGACCAGGTTGACGATTCCCCGAGCGCGCGGCAACGAATGGCAATTGGGGGATCCACCCGGGCGCACTCGAACCAAACCAAGGCTAACAGATTTTCCCCGGGTCTCAGCCCGGCTCGCTCACCTGCGGACGCAGCAGTTCAAGAATCTCGGCCAGCGCCCGATGAATCGGCCCATCCACCGTACATCCCGCCGCGTTCTCGTGCCCGCCTCCGCCCAACCCTTCGGCGATGGCGGCAACGTTCACCTTGTCCTTGCTGCGCAAACTCATCCGGATGCGGCGTTCAGGCAGTTCCCGCAGAAACACCGCTGCCTCCACATCCGCGATCGACAGCGCATAATTCACGATGCCTTCGCAGTCCTCTTCCGCCGCGCAGGTACGCACCATGTCGTGATGCGTCACCCAAAGCCAGGCCAGTCGCCCCTCGCGCTGCAGATTATTCAGCGCCGCACCCAGCAGCAACAGCTTCGACATCGGCGCGCGAAAATAAACATCCTTGGCAATGCGGACCGGATTAGCTCCCGCACGGGTCAGCTCCTCCGCCAGCGCGAAGGTCGACGCGCGCAGCCCTCCGTAGATGAACCCCCCCGTATCCGTCAGCAGTGTCGTATACAGACAGGTCGCCATCTCCGGCGTCACGGTCGCTCCCGCACCCTTGACCAACCGGTACACCATCTCGCCCACGCTGGCCGCCTCCCGATCGATCCAGTTGATCTGCCCCCAGGGCCGGCCGCTCGCATGATGATCGATATTGATGATCGAGAACCGCTCCAGCCCCCGAAGCCGCGTGCGCGCCGTGCTGTCGCACTCCAGCAAAATCGCCCGATCGTACGGTCCATGCACGCGCAACGCTGTCCTGAATGCGCCCGCGCCAGGCAGCCTGCGATAGACCATGGGGACCCGATCCGCGGTCACCAGATCGGCCCGCTTCCCGATCTGCTCCAGAAACATACCCATCGCCAGAACACTGCCCACCGCATCCC